>OLYJ01000202.1_pt1 | contig 24249 bp, 27 predicted proteins | sample 1674121 | NCBI WGS metagenome assembly OLYJ01 (sample SAMEA103958146, study PRJEB25191) | human gut metagenome | reverse complement strand
AAATAAAATATTATTATTAAATTATTTTTTAAAATATGGTTAAGAGTACTTTTCTATTTGGTAATTTAATAGTATAATGTTAATAGTGAGGAGGAATAGTAATGTTAGAAAAATATATTCCGGATGCTTATCAAAAGAGTATTTATACAATTAATTATAATAAGTTAAAAGATAATGGGATTAAGTGTCTTTTATTTGATTTAGATAATACGTCTGTTCCCTTTAAAGAAAAAGAACCAACTAAAAAGTTGATTGAGTTGTTTGAAGAATTAAAAGATATGAATTTTAAAATTATTATTCTTTCTAATGCTACTAAAAAAAGACTACTTCCTTTTAAGAAAAAATTGTTAGTAGATTGTATGGCAAATAGTAGGAAACCTAGAAAGCAAAGCTTTTTAAAGGTAATAAATATGTTTAATTATGATTTGTCGGAAGTAGCAATTATTGGGGATCAATTATTTACGGATATTTATGGTGGCAATAGAGTTGGTATTATGACAATATTAGTTAATCCTATGAGTCATTCTGAATATTTTTTCACTAAGATTGCTAGAATTTTTGAAAAAATTAAGTATAAGAAAATGGCAAAATATGGATATTTGATAAAGGGAAGTTATTATGATTAAGAAATGTTTGGGTTGTGGAGTCAAGTTGCAAGATAAAGATGATACTTCTTGTGGATATGTTTCTTCTATGGATAAGGATTTATGTACTAGATGTTTTAAAATAAAGCATTATAATGAATATAAAAGAGTTAGTTTTAATAATAGTGATTATTTGAAAATAATCAATGGTATTAATGGCAGTAATGATTTAGTGATTCTTGTTGTCAGTTTGTTTGGTATGGGAGATTTATTAAAATTAAGAGGTCTTATTAAAAGAAAAAATGTTTTACTTTTGCTTTCTAAGAAAGATATATTTCCTAAGTCAATTAAAGATAGTAAGTTAATAAGTTATGTTAAAAAGCTTAATCTTGATTTATTAGATGTAATCGTAATTAGTAGTGTTAAGGATTATAATATCGATAAAGTTTATTCGGCGATTATGAATTATAAAAATAGTGATAAGGTTTATATAGTGGGTATTACTAATTCTGGAAAGTCAACTTTAATTAATAAGCTTATTGCTAGATATAGTTTGAGTTGTGAAGAGGTTACTTGTAGTATGTATCCTAATACTACTTTAGATAATATTTATATAAAATTGAATGATGAGTTAACATTAGTAGATACACCTGGACTTTTTAATGAAAAGAGTATTGTCAATTATTTGAATGTGGAAGAATTAAAGAAGGTAAGTTTAAAAAATAGGATAAAGCCAAGGATATATCAACTTAGTAGACCAGAAAGTTTTATTATTAATGATATGGTAAGGGTGGATTATTTATCAAATACTAGGAGTAGTTTGATATTTTATTTGAGTAATGAAGCTAAAATAGTTAGATGTGGGGTAAATAATCCAAAATTAAAGGATAAAAAGATGTATTCTTTCAAGATGATTGCTAATAAGGATATTGTAATAGATGATTTTTTCTTTGTTTGTGCACCAAAGAAATGTGATTTATTAGTATATGTAAATTATGAAGTAGATGTTTATGAGAGAGATAGATTGATATAGGTAATATTTTTTGTTTAATTGACAGTATGTATTATTAATGATATTATCTATCTGTGGTGATGCTAATTTATGAATAATATTTTAACGTTTGCATATATAGGGGATAGTGTGTTTGAGTTATATGTTAGAGAAATGTTGATAAAAAGAGGTATTGTGAAGATAAATTTGCTACAAAAAGAAGCGGTTAAATATGTATCGGCGGTTGGACAAGTAGTTTTTTTAGAATATTTAATTAATCATAATATTTTAACGGAATTAGAATTGGATATTGTAAAAAGAGGAAGAAATAATAGTAGAAGTTTTCATCCTAAGAATACAGATATTTTAACTTATAAAAAAGCAACAGGATTTGAAGCTTTGATTGGATATTTATATTTGAATGATAAAGATAGGTTGAATGAGATTTTGGGGTATGTGGAGGTGATTTAAAGTGTATATTTATGGAAAAAATGTTGTATATGAAAAACTTAAAAGTGATGATTTGGTTAAGGAAGCATTCGTTTTTAAGAAGTTTAATGATCAAGAGATAATTGATCTTTTGAAGATGAAAAAAATTGATATTAAATGGGTAGATAAGTATCAATTGGATAAAATGGTAAATGGATTACATCAAGGAATAATACTTAATGTTTTAGATTTTGAGACTGTTTCTTTAGATAATATTTTAAATAATGATAGTAAATATCCTTTGATTGTGATGCTTGATCACTTGGAGGATCCACATAATTTTGGTGCGATTATTAGAAGTTGTGAAGCTTTAGGGGTAGATGGTATTATTATTCCAAATGATAGAGCGGTAGATATTAATGGAACGGTAATTAAAACTAGTGCTGGGGCGATTCAATATATGAAGATAGCTAAGGTTAGTAATTTGGTAAATACAATAAAAGTATTAAAAGATAAGGGTTATTGGATTATAGGAACGGATATGAATGGAACTTCTTATAATGATATGAAATATGATATGCCTATTTGTTTAGTTATTGGTAATGAAGGTAAGGGAATGAGCAGATTGGTTAAGGAATCTTGTGATTATGTTGTTTCTATTGATATGGTTGGAAAAACCAATAGTTTAAATGCTTCTGTGGCTACGGGGATAATGATAGCAAAAATACAAAATAGTAGGAAGTTATAAAAATGGAATATAATGATTATGAACTTTTATATTTAGCTCAAGATAAGAATGAAGAGGCAATAGAAATATTGAATAATAAATATAGTCCATTAATTAATAGTAGGTGTAATCATTATTATCAGAAAAGTGATAAAAAAGGTTTTGATTTTAATGATTTATATCAAGAAGCTTTGATTGGTTTTAATGAGGCGATTAATAGTTATAATCAAGATAATAATGCTTTATTTTATACTTTTGCACTTACGGTTATCGATAATAAAATAGTTAGTTTTTTAAAGAAAAATAATACTGTTAAGGATAGGCTTTATAATGAAGCTTTATCTTATGATGAGTTAGAAGATACTATTTTAAATGAAACGATATCTTATGATAGTAATCCTTTGAATAAGACGATGAATGAAGAGGCAGTTTTAGAGTTTTATAATGAGCTTAAGAGTGTGCTTACAGATAAAGAAATGAAAATTTTGAATATGAAGATAGAAGGGTTATCTAATATAGAGATAATGGAATCTTTAGGAATTGATTCTAAAGCTATTTATAATGCAATGCATAGGATTAAACAAAAAGCTAAAAGTTTTATGGAAAAGGGTGAGTAGTAACTTGCTTTTTTTATTTATATGTTGACACGAACAAATATTTGATGTAATATATTTATGTTGGTAAAAATTACTAAGGGTTATGGGTTGGTAGTTTTTTAAATATTGTGTTATAATACTAATCTGGTTTGGAAGTGATAAAAATGGATAAAATTGTTATTAAAGGTGCTAGAGAAAATAATTTAAAAAATATAGATATAGAAATACCTAAAAATAAATTAGTAGTAATGACTGGTGTATCTGGGAGTGGAAAATCTAGTTTGGCTTTTGATACTATTTATGCAGAGGGTCAAAGAAGATATGTTGAGAGTTTAAGTTCTTATGCTAGACAATTTTTAGGTAATATGGATAAGCCTGATGTTGATTTAATTGAAGGGCTTAGTCCTAGTATCAGTATTGATCAGAAAACAACAAATAAAAATCCTAGAAGTACAGTAGGAACAGTTACGGAAATTTATGATTATCTAAGGCTTTTGTTTGCTAGAATTGGGGTTGCTTATTGTCCTACTCATAAGATTCCAATTAAATCACAAAGTATTGAAGAGATGGTTAATAAGGTATTGGAATTAGAAAATGGAACTAAGATTATGATTCTTAGTCCAGTTATTAAAGGTGAGAAAGGAACGCATAAAGAAGATTTAGAGAGATTAATAAAAGAAGGATATGTTAGAGCTAAGATCGATGGGGTTGTTTATGATTTAAATGATGAGATAGATTTAGAGAAAAATAAGAAGCATAATATTAGTGTTATTATTGATAGAATAGTGGTTAATGATGATGCTAGAAGTAGATTATATGAATCTATTGAAATGGCTACTAAGCTTTCTAAGGGTAAGGTTATTATCGATGTTGTTAATGATAAGGAAATATTACTTAGTGAAAACTATGCTTGTCCTTATTGTGATTATTCTTTGGATGAATTAGAACCTAGAATATTTTCTTTTAATGCTCCTTATGGGGCTTGTCCTGATTGTAAAGGATTAGGAGTTAAATATAAGTTGGATGAGGATTTAATTATTCCAAATAGGGATATATCTTTAAATGATGGGGCAATAGTAGCGGTTAATGTTGAGGATGCTAATAATATTATTTATACTCAAATTGAAACTGTTTGCAAGTATTATGGTATTGATATGAATATGCCTGTTAAGGATATACCTAGAGAAAAGTTGGATATTGTTTTGTATGGAACGGATGAAGTACTTGAATATAATTATGTTTCTAAAAATGGTTCTACTAGAAAGACAAAAGATACTTACGAGGGAATTATTACTAATTTAGAAAGACGATATGTTGAAACTAAGAGTAGTTGGATAAGAGAATGGATAGAACAATTTATGGTGGAAATGGAATGTCCTACTTGTCATGGGGCAAGGTTAAAACCTAGTGTTTTGTCAGTGCTAATTAATAATAAAAATATATATGAAGTTACTTGTTTATCTATTTTAGAATTAAGAGAATTTTTAAAAGATTTAAAATTATCAGAAGAGCAAAAGGAGATATCTTCAGTTATTTTGAAGGAGATAGATTCTAGATTGAACTTTTTAATCAATGTTGGTCTTTCTTATTTAACTTTAGCTAGAGAAGCTGGAACGTTAAGTGGTGGTGAAGCTCAAAGAATTAGATTGGCTACCCAAATTGGTTCTAGGTTGACAGGGGTTTTATATGTTTTGGATGAACCTTCTATTGGACTTCATCAAAGCGATAATCAAAAGCTAATTAATTCTTTGAAGGAAATGCGTGATTTAGGTAATTCTTTAATTGTGGTAGAACACGATGAAGATACAATGTTACAAGCAGATTATTTAATTGATATAGGCCCTTATGCTGGTGAACACGGTGGCTATGTGGTGGCTAAGGGAACACCAGATGAGGTTATGAATAATAAGGAAAGCTTGACTGGTAAATATTTATCTGGTGTTTTAAAGATCGACGTACCTAAAAAAAGAAGAAAAGGTAATGGTAAATATTTAGAAATAAGAGGAGCTAAGGAGAATAATTTAAAAAATATTAATGTTAAGTTTCCACTTGGAACGATGATATGTGTAACTGGTGTATCTGGAAGCGGTAAATCAACGTTAGTCAATGAGATATTATATAAATCTTTAGTTCAAAATATTTATCAAAATTATAAAGAAAAACCTGGTAAGTGTCAAAGCGTTTTAGGCCTTGATGAAGTTGATAAGGTTGTTCATATTAGTCAGTCACCAATCGGTAGAACTCCAAGAAGTAATCCTGCTACTTATGTAGGTGTGTTTGATGATATTAGAGATATTTTTACCGAGACTAAAGAAGCTAAAATGAGAGGATATAGTAAAGGTAGATTTAGTTTTAATGTTAAAGGTGGAAGGTGCGAAGCTTGTTTTGGTGATGGGGTTAAAAAGATTGAGATGCACTTTTTAGCGGATGTATATGTACCTTGTGAAGTTTGCCACGGTACTAGATATAATAGGGAAACATTGCAAATAAAATATAAGGGTAAGAATATAAATGATATTTTAAATATGCGTGTTGAAGAGGCAATAGAATTTTTTGAAAATCATCCTAAGGTTAAAAATAAGTTACAGGTTTTAATGGATGTAGGTTTATCTTATATTAAGCTTGGTCAACCTGCTCCTAGTTTAAGTGGAGGAGAAGCTGCTAGGGTAAAATTAGCGAAGGAATTACAAAAGAAACCTACAGGAAGAAGTGTATTTATTTTAGATGAACCAACAACAGGATTACATATCGACGATATTAAAAAATTACTTAGTATTTTAAAGAGAATAGTAAATAACGGTGATACTGTTATTATTATTGAACATAATATGGATGTTATTAAGGTGTGTGATTATATTATTGATCTTGGTCCTGAGGGAGGCAATAACGGAGGAAAAGTTGTCTGTACAGGAGCACCTGAAGTAATTGCAAAATGCGAAAAATCACTTACTGGAGAATATTTGAAGAAATATTTGAATAAGTAAAAGTTATTAAAGGTATCAAATGATTATATATTGTTTGATGCTTTTTTATTTATTATTTCAAGTTTTGTAATAGTAATTTTATTTGTATAGTAGTCTTATAATTTTTTCTTGGGGTTTGATTATTTGACAAATATGATAAAAAGTAGTAAAATATTATCTCGCACGGGATAATATTTTTATATGAAATAAATTGACAAAAAGGATTAAATATTTTACAATGTTATTATAGAGGTGATGTAAGATGTATCAAGATAGAATTACTCTAACCGCTAATGAAATATTGGAAAAAGAATTTAAGATTGATGCTAGGGGCTATAGATTACAAGAAGTTGATAAGTTTTTGGATATTATCATTAAAGATTATCAAGAATATAATAATATTATCAATGCGCTAGAACGAAATAGAAGAGCTTTACTTGAAGAAAATAGGGAATTAAAGCGAGAAGTTAGGGATTTAAGAGGTAGTATTGAAGCAGCTAAAGGTAGTGAAAAAGAAATTACTAACGTTGATTTGCTTAGAAGAATTTCCCAACTAGAAAAAATTGTTCTTGGAAAATATGAATAATATATCTGGACAAACGCTGTATAACTTGTTTATATAGAGGAAAGTCCACACTCGCACTATCCTGAGATGGTAGTAGTGTTTGTGCTTAGGGAAAAAATAACCTAAGGGAGTTTTACTTACGGCTAAAATTGATTCTAAGGGATACTATGATGATATTTTAATAAAGTGCCACAGAAACGAGTTTATTTAGAAATAAATAAAATGAAACGCGGTAAACCCCACAAGCGAGAAACCCAAATTATGGTAGGGGAACTATTAGAGGGGAAATGAACCTAATAATGGATACTTATAGTATAGATAAATGTTTGTCACCTTTTAGGTACAGAATGTGGCTTATAAGATATATTATTTTAAAAAAAGAGAGGTTTTTATGAAAGAGATAGGTTTGAAATTAAAAGCAAGGCGGGAAGAAAATGGAGTTACTACTGAAGAAGCCGCCGAGGATCTGAAACTTAGACCTAGTCAAATAATTGATATTGAAGAAGGAAATATAAAAAACTTTAAGGATGTATTTTATTTAAAGTATTTTATTAGAGATTATGCTAAATATTTGGGCTTAGATGCTGAAACGATAGTTGATGAATTTAATGAGTTTTTGTTCGATTATACATCTAAAATACCAATAAAGGATATCGAGGAAGCTAAGAATAGTAAAAAAAATGAAAAGAAAAAGGTTGTTTCACCATATACTTTGGTTGATAAAAGAAAATTTAGTATACCTAAGTATGTAATAATTGTAATGGTGGTATTTGGTTTATTATTAATTGGATATGTAGTAATAAATAGTTTGCAAAATGATGATTTTCAAGAAGATGAAATATCATATTTGGAAAAGAGGTAATTTATGAATTTAGCTAATAAGATTACGATGTCTAGAATTTTTATGGCAGTAATAATAATGGTTTTATTATTATTCCCATTTTATCAGTTTGGAATTGAGTTTCCTACTTATGTGATTGCTGGTAGGATAACTATTGATTTAAAATATGTTATAGCTGGTGTTATATTTATAGTTGCATCTATTACTGATTTTATTGATGGTAATGTTGCGAGAAAATATAATATGGTTACTGATTTTGGTAAGACAATAGATGCAATAAGTGATAAGATTTTGACTAATTCACTTTTAATCATTTTAGCTAGTAATGGGATGATAAGTCCAATTATAGCTGTTGTTATCGTTGTTAGAGACATTGTTACTGACTCTTTGAAGATGTTAATGGGATCTAAAAAGGGTGCGGTTGCTGCAATTAATGTGGCTAAATGGAAGACGGCTACTTTGATGATGGGGCTTGCTTTAACTCTATTTTATAATTTGCCTTTTGCATTAATACCTTTAAATGTTGCTGATTTTCTTTTGGTAGTGGCGGCAATATTATCTGTTATATCTGGTGTTGAATATTATATTATGACAAAAAGCTGTTTTAAGGAAATGTAGGAAACTACATTTTTTTTTGTAAAATAAGCGAACAAAGTTTCGTAAAAGTATTGACATTGTTTTAAATACATAGTAAAATTAATGTGTACTGTGGAGAGAGGAGTTAAAAATGAATAAAGTAATAGATAAAGATAAGGCTTTATCACAAGTTTTAGCAGATATAGAAAAGCAATTTGGTAAAGGGGCGATAATGAAACTAGGAGAACACGAAAGAAGAGAGATTGCTACTAGTTCTTCTGGTTCTATTAGTGTAGATATAGCTTTAGGTGGAGGATATCCAAAGGGAAGAATTATTGAGATATTTGGACCGGAATCTTCTGGTAAAACGACTTTTGCTTTACATGCGATAGCAGAGGTTCAAAAAGAAGGTGGAAGGGCAGCGTTTATCGATGCTGAACATTCATTAGATCCAATTTATGCTTCTAATTTAGGCGTAAATATCAATGAACTTTTGTTATCACAACCTGATACTGGAGAACAAGCTTTAGAAATATGCGATGCTTTGGTTAAGAGTGAAGCACTTAGTATAATTGTTATAGATTCGGTTGCAGCTTTAGTACCTCAAGCTGAAATAGATGGTGAAATGGGAGATTCACACGTTGGATTACAAGCAAGACTTATGAGTCAGGCTTTGAGAAAATTATCTGGTTCAATCAATAAAACTAACACGATTGTAATTTTTATAAATCAATTAAGAGAAAAGGTAGGGGTAATGTTTGGTAATCCAGAAACAACTCCTGGTGGTAAGGCTCTTAAGTATTATTCTTCTATTAGACTTGATATAAGAAGAGGAGAACAAATAAAATTAGGTACTGATATAATCGGTAATAAGGCAGTAGTGAAGGTAGTTAAAAATAAGATTGCTCCACCGTTTAAAATTGCTAATGTCGATATTATGTATGGTCAAGGAATTAGTAAAGAAGGCGAACTAGTTGATTTAGCTAGTGAAATTGGTGTTATTGAGAAAAGTGGAGCTTGGTATGCATATAAGGGTGAAAAAATTGGTCAAGGTAAGGAAAATGTTAAGTTATATTTAAGAGAAAATCCTTCTTTATGTGAAGAGGTTTTGAAAAAAGTTAAAGTTCATTATGGGTTAATTGATGATAATGAAAAGGGTAAGAATAAGGAAAAAAGTGTTAAAACTGAAAAATAATTTAAGTCTTTTTAAGACTTTTTTCTTTTTGACTGAATAAGCTTGACAATAAGTTTAAAGATAGTTAAAATGGTATTGTAGAGCTAAATTTAATTTATGTCTATATTTTTAACAAATAAAAATGGAGGTTAATATGGAAGGAACTACTTTCTCCATTTTGATGTTTGTTCTTGGATTAGTATTTGGAATTATAATACTTTTATTAGCTAATTATTTTAAAAATAAGAAAGATGAAAATAAAGCATTATCGATAATTGAATCGGCTAAAAAAGAAGCTGATATTATAAAAAAGGAAGCTGTTAGCGAAGCTAAGGAAGAAGCTTTTAATTTGAAGCAAGATATGGAAGCAGAACTTAAGGAGAAAAAAAATGAACTTAAGGAATCTGAAAATAGAATTATTCAAAGAGAAAATAATATCGATAGAAGAGATATTGCACTTCAAAATAGAGAAAATTTATTAGATGAAAGAGAAAATAATTTAGTTAATGCTCAAAAACAAGTTCAAGAAGAAAAAGAAAAAATGGAAGAATTGAAAAATGAACAATTAAAGGAATTACAAAGAATTAGTAAATTATCAAGGGAAGAAGCTCACGATTTGGTAATGAAACGTGTAGAAGAAGATATGGAAGTTGAAATTGCTACATATATTAAGGAAAAGGAAAATGAGGCTAATTTAGAGGTTAATAATAGAGCTAAAGATATGCTGGTTATGTGTATGCAAAAATATGCGGCTGATGTTACTAATGAGCAAACGGTATCGGTAATTACTTTGCCTAATGATGAGATGAAGGGAAGAATTATTGGTAGAGAAGGAAGAAATGTTAGAACAATAGAGGCAGTTACAGGTGTCGATTTAATAATTGATGATACACCGGAAGCTATTGTTATATCATCATTTGATCCAATGCGTAGAGAAATTGCTAGATTAACTTTAGAAGGCTTGATTAAAGATGGTAGAATTCATCCGGCTAGGATTGAAGAACTTTATGACAAAATGTGTGCAGAGGTTAATCAAAGAATTAAGGAATTTGGTAAGGAAGCAATATATGAACTTGGTATTTCTAAGATGGAATCTGAGTTGATTGATATTATTGGTAAACTTAATTTTAGAACAAGTTATGGTCAAAATGCTCTTAAACATTCGATGGAAGTTGCTTTTATAAGTGGGATAATGGCTGGCGAACTTGGTGAAAATGTTAATTTGGCTAAGAGAGCTGGATTATTGCATGATATTGGCAAAGCGGTTGATTTTGAGATGGAAGGAAGCCATGTTGAAATAGGTGCGGAACTTGCTCGTAGGTTTAAGGAAGATGATGTGGTTATTAATGCGATTGAATCTCATCATGGCGATGTAGAGGCAAGTTGTGTTATTTCTGTATTAGTTGGAATTGCAGATGCGATTTCAGCTTCTCGTCCTGGTGCTAGAAATGATTCTTCTGAAAACTATTTCAAGAGACTTGAAAAATTAGAAGAAATTGGTAATAGTATTAAGGGAGTAGATAAGACGTATGCTATGCAAGCAGGTCGTGAACTTAGGGTAATTGTTAAACCAGAAGAAGTTGATGATGTTACTTCGTTCAAAGTTGCTAAGGATATTAAAGATAGAATTGAAAAAGAAATGCAGTATCCTGGTACTATTAAGGTAACGGTAATAAGAGAAACTAGAGCTACGGAAGAAGCTAAATAGTTTCTTTTTTTTAGTAATATGTATTATTATGGCAATTATAGTATTTGAATAAAAAAATCAACATGGAGTGAGTGATAAAATCTTACTTATATCTTTGATACATAAAATCTAGAAAAGGGAAAAATTTTATTTTGAATATAGATAAATTCAATATATATTATAAAAAATAATAAATTATTATATGTAAGATAGATTAGACTAATAGAAAATTTAAAATGCAAATAAAAAAGTAATAAAATGTTAAGTAAAGTTGATACTGCTAGATATGGTTTTTGGGTATTAGGAGAAGATGATTTTATAAATAGTCCATATCATGACGAAGATTTAAAATTGATGCACTTCAAATAATTGAGTCAGCACCAAGTGTTAATTTAAAACAAAAGCATAAGATTTTAAGTTTATTAAAAAAGTCTATAAAATAAGGATGATTTTTTATTATAGCAAAATCATCTTTTCTTTATTATAATATCAATTGATATAAAAAAACTAACCCACTAGGGGTTAGAGTATTAATTTCAATGGAGCGGACGAGGGGAATCGAACCCCCACCACAGCCTTGGCAAGGCCGTATTCTAACCATTGAACCACGTCCGCGGTACATAATTAATTATATATGTATTTTATGAAAAAATCAACTATTTTTGTAGTTTTTCTATAAAAAAAAATAATTTTATTGTATAATTGGTATAGAAAGAGTGATTATATGTTTGAGAATTTAAGTGATAGATTACAAAAAGTATTAAAGGATATAAGAGGTTATGGGAAAATTACTGAAGATAATATTAGCGATATGATGAGGGAGATAAGACTTTCACTTTTAGAGGCTGATGTTAATTATAAGGTAGTTAAAGAATTTACTAATACCGTTAAGGAAAAAGCTCTTGGTGAAGAGGTAAGAAAAAGTTTATCACCCGGTGAAGTCTTTGTAAAAATAGTTAAGGATGAACTTGTTAAATTATTAGGTGGTGAAAAGGAAGAATTAGTTGTTAATAAAGATTTTACTACTGTTATGTTGGTTGGTTTGCAAGGTTCTGGTAAGACTACAACAATAGGGAAATTAGCAAATTTTGTTAGGAAGAAACATCATAAAAAACCTTTATTAATTGCTTGTGATGTGTATAGGCCAGCAGCGATAGATCAGCTTATACAAATTGGTAAGCAACTATCTATTGAAGTATACGATGAGGGTAAGGGAAATCCAGTATCTATTGCTTTAAATGGAATTAAGTATGCTAAGGAAAATGGATTTGATTATGTGCTTATAGATACAGCTGGTAGGTTACATATAGATGAAGAGTTAATGTTGGAGTTACAAAATATTACTAAAGCGGTTAATCCTAATGAAACTTTGTTGGTAATTGATGCGATGATGGGGCAAGATGCAATTAATGTAATTACGGGTTTTAATGAAAAATTAGCATTAAGTGGAGTAATTTTAACTAAATTGGATGGTGATACTCGTGGTGGTGTTGCTTTATCGGTAAGACATTTAACTAATATTCCAATTAAGTTTGTTGGGGTTAGTGAAAAAATGGATGGATTAACAGAATTTTATCCTGAGAGAATGGCAAGTAGGATTCTTGGTATGGGTGATATTCTTAGTATGGTTGAAAAAATAGAAGCTGAAATTGATGAGAAAGAAGCAGAAAAGGCTGCTAAAAAGATGATGAAGGGGGATTTTAATTTAGAAGACTTTTTAGGTCAAATGAAGCAAATTAAGAAATTAGGACCACTTGAAAATATTATTAAGATGTTACCTGGTGCTTCTAAAATGGGGCTTAATAATGTTAATATTGATCCTAAAAAATTATCACATATAGAAGCTATTATTTTATCTATGACACCTTATGAAAGAAGAAATCCTGATATTTTAAAAGCTAGTCGTAAGGAGAGAATTGCTAAGGGTTCTGGAACTACTGTTACAGAGGTTAATCAATTGCTTAAGCAATTTGAAGAGATGAAAAAGATGATGAAGATGTTTAAAAATGGTAATTTTAAAATGCCTTTTTAACTTCTTTTTTTTATGTTTGTGTCTTAAAAAATAGACTTTTATATTAGCTAATAATTTAGTGTGCTCATATTATAAGATAGATAGGAGGAATTATAATGTTTTGTAATAATTGTAATAGGCAGGATGGATATGGCGATATTGATATCAACATAACAAACCAAAATGCAAATTTAAATACTGTTGATGTTAATGATTATCAAATGGCTATGCCACAACAAGGTGGTTTTGGGGCGATAGTAGAAACCCCACAAGAAAGGTGTGTTCATAGAACTTTTTTACACGAAGTTCCACAAGTGAGTCCTTTTATGTAAGACTAGAGTAAGTGGAGATAAATAAGTATAAAAATGTATGGAGTTTCCTTTGAGTAACTTCTTTTTTATGTTAGAATGTGGTTAAATAAGAAAAATTATAAGAAGAGTTTGCAATAACTTTTCTTTTTTTGCTCCCAATAAATCTAAGTTTTTAAGTACTTTTGGAGCAAAAAAAATTAGGAAAATAAAGAGATAAATTTATATCTATTTTGATTTTGGGAGCAATTTTGAAAGTGCAAAATAAGTTTGGTATCGCAATGACACTTGGATTTACTCAGTAAATTTAGTATTGTTGTATCAGCATCTTATCCTGATGTTAAAAAAGTAATTAAAAATTAATCTTTTTTAGGAGCAAGTAATTGTTCTTTTTTTATGAAATAAAGAATGTTTTGTAATGAATAATCATAATACTGATGTCATAAGTTTTTATAGTAATGAGGATGATTTAATAATGGGAGATTATAAGATTGATGTTTTTTTTAGTGAAGATGATATTTCTTTAGAAGATATATTTACTAAAGTATTATTAAAAGAACTTTTGATGATTTTGAAAAATGAAAATAATATGGTAGAGTCATCTTGTACTTATTTATCTCTAAGTAAAGAAGGAGGTAAGAATTGAATTATTTAGAGAGTTTAAATAAGATTTATAATGTTGGTATTTATATAAGATTATCTAGAGAAGATGAAGAGAAGACTTATGAAAGTGAAAGTATTACCAATCAAAAGAGTTTATTACTTCAGTATGTTAAAGAAAATAATTTAAGAGTTTATGATATATATGTTGATGATGGTTATTCAGGAACAAATTTTGATAGACCAGGTTTTAAAAGATTAATTGATGATATTGAGTCTAAAAAGATTAATATGGTTATTACTAAAGATATGTCCAGATTAGGTAGAGATTATATTGGTACAGGTAATTTAATAGAAAAGTATTTTCCAGAACATGATGTTAGATATATAGCTGTTACTGATAATATTGATACTTACTTAGATAATTCTAATAATGATATTGCACCATTTAAAGCAATTATGAATGATATGTATGCAAAAGATATTTCTAAAAAGATAAAGTCTAGTTTAAGAGCAAAACAAAAAGAAGGTAAATGGGTTGGTGGAAGATGTCCATTTGGATATAGTAAAGATTCTAATGATAAAAATCATTTAGTAATAAATGAAGAACAAGCTATTGTAGTTAGAAGAATATTTGATATGTGTTTGGATGGATTATCATTTTTTAAGATAGCTAAAAGATTAACTGATGAGAGAGTTAAGACTCCTGCTCAATATTATAGTTTTGAATGGAAGAATAATTATAATTTGAAGTTAGGTGAATGGCATTCTAGAACAATAAGAGATATTTTAACTAATCAAGTTTATACTGGTGATTTAGTACAAAATAGAAGAAGTAAAGTTAATTATAAAGTTAAAAAAGTAGTTAGAAATAATTCTAAAGACTATATTATTGTCGAAGGAACACATGAACCAATTATAGATAAAGAAACATTCTACGAAGTTCAAAAGAGAATACCAAAGAATGTTGGTAGAAATGAAAAGAAAGAAGTTCATTTGTTAGATGGCTTAATGTATTGTGGTGATTGTGGTCATAGAATATCAGTTCAACCTAGACGAAAAAAAGATAATAGATGTTATACAATATGTAATTACTATAGAACTTATATAAGACAAAAGTTTTGTACATTACATTGTAATAATTATGATATTTTAGAACAAGTTGTATTAGATACATTAAAGAGTTATTGTCTTAAATATTTAGATGGTAAGAAAGTAAAAGATAATGTTCTTAATGGAATTAATGATAGTAATGAAGATAATAGTCAAAAAGAAATTAAGGTACTTGAACAAGAAATAAATCGTATTAATGAAAACTTGGATAATATTTACTTAGATAAACTTAATAAGGTAATTAGTGATGAACAATTTAATAGAGTAAAAGTAAAGTTGGAAAATGAATTAAAAAATAGGCAAGATAAACTAATGAAATTGATTAATTGTAGTAATGATATCTTTAATAAAGAAGAAAAAAATAAGATGGTTGAAAAGTATATTAATGAATTTTTATCTATGAAAGATCCCAGTAGAGAACTTGTTATTAATCTTATTGAAAGAATAGATATTTACGAAGATAAAAAACTTGATATAAAATTTACTTTTAATATTGACTTTCAAACATACGTTTGATATAGTTGGTTTTGCAAAATGCTAATAAAGGGAGGTTTGATAGATATGAGAGAAGCACAAATACATTTAATTAATAAGATGTTTAATGATAAAACTATTAGAACAGTATGGAATAAAGAAGAAGAGAAGTATTATATAAGTGTTGTTGATATCGTTACCGCTTTAGTTGATAGTAAAGATCCTAGACATTATTGGAATGCTTTAAAATCAAGATTAAAAAAAGAAGGAAATGAAACGGTCACAAATTGTGACCAGTTGAAATTAAAAGCCAGTGATAATAAATATCGTTCTACTGATGTTGTTGATATAGAAGGTATGTTTAGAATAATTGAATCTATTCCAAGTTCTAATGCGGAACCAATGAAATTATGGTTGGCTAGATTAGGTAAAGAAAGAATTGATGAAGTATTTGATCCTTCACTAACTGTTCAAAGAGCAATAGATACTTATCGTGCTAAAGGTTATGATGAAGACTGGATTATTAAAAGAATCAAAGGTATTCAGGATAGAAAGAAATTAACCGATGTATGGAATAGTAATGGGGTAACTGAAGAAGTTGAATATGCAATTCTTACTAATGAAATATATAAAGAGTGGTCTGGATTTACTGCAAAGCAATATAAACAACATAAAGGCCTTAGAAAAGAATCATTAAGAGATAATATGACTGATATTGAAGTTGCACTAGCAGACTTAGGTGAAATAGCAACAAGGGAATTAGCAAAAGAACATAGACCTTTAGGACTAGAACAAAATAAGAAAGTTGCTAAAATGGGTGGACATGCTGCCAAAGTAGCTCGTGATGATATTGAAAAAAATTTAGGTAGAAGTGTAGTTAGTAAAGATAATGCGTTATCATATAAATATGTTGAAGATGATTTGATGATAGAAAATAAAGAATAAATGTTATAATATCCTTAGAGGTGTATTATGGAAATTATCAAAAGCTTTATTGAAGAAATTATAAATATATATTCGAACAATCCAAAATTATTATTAGAAACATTCATATTAATAACTCTATGTGTATTATTGAAAATATATTATCCAAAGTTTAGAGGATTTATGGGGGAATTTTGGGTAAAGTTAGAATTAGGAAAATTACCTAAAGACAAATATATTGCTTTAAATGATATTATGATAAAAGATGATAAAGGAACTCATCAAATTGATCATTTAGTTTTGTCTCAATTTGGAATTTTTGTAATAGAAATGAAAAACTATTATGGTTTGATTAAAGGGAAAGAATTTGATAATAAATGGTGTCAATATTTAGGAAAAACAAAAAATTATTTTGTAAATCCTATTCATCAAAATTATGGGCATATAAAATCTTTATCAAATTTACTTAAGTTGGATGATAAGTATTTTATATCTATTATATGTTTTTCTAACCAAGCAAAGATTGATGTTAAAAGTAATAGTATAGTTACACAGGTCGATGATTTAAAAAATGAGATTTCAAAATTTAAAGAATTACTTGTTGATAAGGATATAAAAGAGTTATCAAATATAATTATATCCAATAATATTGAAGATAAGTCATTAAGAAAACAACATGTGAAGGATATTCGTATTAAAATTAATAAGGATAAAGAATTAGAAAATAATATGATATGTCCAAAATGTGGTGATGAATTAGTTGAACGAAAAGGTAAATATGGAAAATTTATTGGATGTTCCAATTATCCAAGGTGTAAATATATTAAAAAATAGTATTACAAAAAGGGGCAAGGACATGTTTGCCCAATTAACACGAGGATAATTAATCATCACATATATAGACATACTTATCAACCAAGATATACTTGTTCTGAAGAAAATGTTGTTAGTCAACAACAATGCGGTTCTTGCTGTCAATTTAGATAATTATTTGTTTTAAAGTAAATGGTTTATAGAACTATTTACTTTTTTTCTTTGTTAAAATATTTTTTTTTAATATGCTATAATATATACAATGGAGGTATTTGATATGAAGGTATTAACTATTAAGGAACCTTGGGCGACACTTATTATAGAAGGATATAAACATTATGAATTTAGAAGTTGGAAAACTAATTATCGCGGTAAAATATTAATTCATGCGGGAATGAGTTTAGAATATGATATGTTAGAAAAATTTAAGGATTATAATCTTGCTTATAGTAAAGGGGCAATTATAGGAGAAGCTGAATTAGTCAATTGTATATTGGTAGATGAAGATTTTAGTAATGAACTTATAAAAATTAATCCGGTTGTATATGGGAAAAATAATCATGATATTACTTATGCATGGGAATTAGTTAATGTTAAAAAATATGATAATCCAATATTTATCAAAGGAAAATTGGGTCTTTGGAATTATGATGGTGAGTAAAAATGCATAAGATGAAGTTGAATGATAGACCTTTTAATCTTATTAAGAATGGAAGTAAGACAATCGAACTTAGACTTAATGATGAAAAAAGGAAATTAATTAAAGTAAATGATATTATTGAATTTACTAATAGAGAAAATGAGAATAAGGTGATGGTTAAAGTTATTAATTTGTATAAATATAATAATTTTGATGATTTATATAAATGTTTTGATAAAATTGCTTTGGGATATAGTGAGGGTGAGGTAGCAAATTCTTGTGATATGGAAAAATATTATTCTAAAAAACAACAAGAAAAATATGGGGTTTTAGGAATAGAAATAGAGTTATATGATGGTGATGTTATATGAAAGAGATTATTTATAATTATGATAATATTGATTTTAATGATGTAAATAGAATAGTTAGAAGGGCTAAGATTATTTTAATTAATGATGATGATTGTGTATTGATGTGCCATTCTAATAGTAATTATTTTCTAGTTGGGGGGCATGTTGAAGAGGATGAGGATGATATTTTGTGTTTGCAAAGAGAAATTTTAGAAGAGGTAGGAGTTGATATTAGGTTTGATGGGGTTGTTCCTTTTTTAGCTATAAAATATATTAATAAGGATTATCCAAGCGTTGGGGTTAATACTTTATCTATAGCTAATTACTATATATTTAGAAGTAATTTGGTACCTTGTTATGATAAGATATGTTTAACTAAAGAAGAAGTTGATGGGGATTTTAAACTTGAATATGTTAAGCTTGATAAGGTTATTTCTGTACTTATGGATGCGATAGCAACTGCCAGTAGGAAGAATGTTATATATGATACTATAGATGCTATTACAACATATATGAAGATTAATAATTATTAGTGTTAATTTAAAAAATGTAAATCTTAATTAATTAGGTTGTTTAGATTTATTTTTTTAAATATTTATGATATAATGTTACAAGAATGGAGTGGTTATATGACCATTAATAGTGTACTAGTTATATTTCAAAAGATTATTGATATATCTTTAGTATGGTTGGTATTTTATTATTTACTTAAAAATTTAAGAAATAATGTTAAAATGGTTCTTTTATTTAAGGGGATACTTTTTCTTTTTATAATAAAAATTGTTAGTGATTTTCTTAATTTGACTACGATTGGATTACTTCTTGAATATGTAATGATGTGGGGTCCATTGGCTTTAATTATTATCTTTCAACCAGAAATTCGTGCAATACTTGAACATTTAGGAAGAAGTCAGTTATTAGGAAGACATAAAGTTTTAAGCTTGGATGAACGTGAAAAATTAGTTTATGAGATTATGAATGCGGTTGATTATTTGAGAAAAGCTAGAATTGGAGCATTAATTGTTATTGAAAGGGATATTTCTTTGAATGAATATATTGAAAGAAGTAAAAAGATATATGCAGATATTTCTTCAGAATTAATAATATCAATATTTTTTCCAAGAAATCCACTTCATGATGGTGGGGTAATTATTCAAGGTGATAAAATTACTAGTGCGGGAGCAGTTTTCCCTGTTTCTATTAGTAATAAGATTAATAAAAGACTTGGTACTCGTCATAGAGCGGCTGTTGGAATTAGTGAAGAGACTGATGCAATTGCTCTTGTAGTATCGGAAGAAACTGGTAGAGTATCAATAGCTACAAACGGAGAGTTAAACTATAATTTGTCTTCTGATGATGCTAGAATGATATTAATAGAAGAGTTATCTCCAAAAAGAGAAATATTGCTTGATGATGAATTTGATGCTGATGAGGAAGTTGGTGATATAAATGAAGACAATTAAAAATTTATATCGTAAAATTAAAGCTTTCTTTCGTTTGATAATTAGAAAGATTGATAAAAAGATAATTGTACCTATCACTAAGTTTGTTTTAATGATCGGTGAGAAGACTGGTAAAAATAGTAAGTCCTTTGAAAGATGGTTAACTAGGAAAAATACTTTGGTGTTTTTGTCTTTATTACTTGCTTTACTTTTGTTTTTCTTAGTCGATAATCAATCTTTGGTGTTGGTTGAGTCTTCAGCTGAGGTTTTAGAAGGACAAAAGGTTGTTGCAGAATATAATAAGGAAGCATATGTGGTTGAGGGATTACCTGAACAGGTCGATGTAATCTTGATTGGAAAACAGGCTGATTTATATTTGGCAAAACAGCTATCTACTAAAAATGTTACGGTTGACTTGGCTGGACTAGGAGTAGGAACTCATACTGTTAATTTAAAATATAAAAATGATGTTTCTAGAATTAGGTATGAACTTGCGCCTTCTACTGCTAATATAACGATATATCCTAAATTATCAGAATCACGACTTGTAAGTGTGGATGTTATTAATCAAGATAAGTTGGATACTAAATTGTCGGTACAAAGCGTAGAAATTGATAATAAAGAAATTATTATTAAAGGTGCGGAACATATTTTGGAAAAAGTAGCTACGGTTAAGGCGTTAGTAGATGTTGGTAATCTAAATGATCCAGAGGTTGGAATAAGCACGATTAATGATGTTTCTTTGGTTGCTTATGATAATAAAGGACAATTGGTGGATGTTGAGATGGTCCCAAATAAAATAACTGCTACTGTGAGTATTGTATCACCTAATAAAGAAGTACCACTTAAGATTATTCCGGTTGGTAATGTTGTCTTTGGTAAGGCTATAAGTTCAATAACTTCATCTGTTACAAAGGTAACTGTTTATGGTGATCAAGCAACAATTGATAATATTCAATTTATACCTGTAAAGGTCGATGTAACTGATTTGAATAGTGCTAAAACATTTAGTGTTATTTTGGAAAAACCATCTGGTATTAGATATATTTCTGAAATTTCTACTACTGTTAATGTTAGTTTGGATGAAGAAGAAACTAAGGAAATAAGCGATGTTATGATTGAATTTGTTAATTTGGATTCTAATTATAAAGTTGTTGCTCTTGATAATGCTTCAAATAAAACTACAGTAATAGTAAAAGGTACTAAGTCTGTACTAAGCACAATTACTGATTCTAGTTCAATAAAGGCGACTATTGATTTAGCAGGACTTTCAGTTGGTGAACATGAGGTTGAGGTTATGGTCTCTGGTACTGAAGTTAAAGCTTTATATACTCCTAAGACAACTAAAGTAAAGGTTAGAATTATTAATAAATAATATTATAAACAAAAGAAGATACAAGTTGATTATCTTCTTTTTCTATCTAAATCGAAGTCTCTTGGAAGTAGAGCTATACAGAATATTCCACTAGCTAAGATTATCACATATATTATTCTAGTAATTAGCGAACCTTCTTTAAATAAGGTTTCTACTAAGTTGAAATCAAACATACCAACAAGTCCCCAATTTATTGCTCCAATAATTACTAAAACGAGAGCCACTTTAAGTAGATTTCCCATAAATTCCTCCTTTTTCATATTTCTACTATTTATGTTTAACAAAAATTTGAAAAATATTCATCATAATAAGAAATTTAATCCATATAATTTATCAGAAAGGAAGTATGAGCAAGATATGAAAAAAAGATTTTTGTTCTTATTAATTTTTGTTTGTTTAATTTTTACAGGATGTGGTAAATATAGTGAAGATGATATAGTTAAAGATTTTGCAAAAAAGGTAAATAAGAGTAAGGCTTACTATGTTGAAGGTACTATGGAAATAATTAATAATGAAGATACTTATACTTATGATGTGGCTGTTTCTTATAAAGAAGGTGATTATTATAAAGTTAATTTGAAAAATTTGTTAAATGATCATGAGCAAATAATTTTGAGAAATGCTAGTGGTGTTTATGTCAAGACTCAGGAAAGTACTAAACAAAAATTAATGTTATTTAAGATGTATCCATTTATTATAGTGTAAAAAATAAAAGAATAAATACTAGAGAATAGTATTTTTATTTTGGATAAATATTTGGATATTAAATTCATAAGTGAAATATTACTTTATAATATATCTTTGGATGTTTTTAATAATAATTTTGGATAAATTTTGCAAGTGCAAAATAAGTTTGATGCCATCTATTTTGTTTTAAAATAAAGTAAAACTATACAATGTGGCATCATCTTCTTATGCTCCTTTTTTGATAACTGTAAAATTAGTATAAATTATCCAAAAGTGGCAATATTTTATCCAAACAAAAACTATGTTATAATATCATCAAGAGGTGTAACTATGGATAATAAATTAAATAATATTATAAATGAATTTTTTGAAAATACAGATGCTAAAAATGATGAAGAATTAAATAATCAATTACAAGAATTAATGGAAAAATATAATAATGGTGAAATAGATTATGTTAACACTGCTATGGATGATGCATATGAATTATTAGAAGAAGCACAAAAAACTAAATCAAAAAAGAAAGCTAAGAAACTAGCAGAAGAAGCATATCTTGGGTGTCCTGATTGTTTTGATGCATTATTGTATATGGTTGAACTAGAAGATAGTTATATAAAAAAATTAGAATTATTAGAAGAAGGACTAGAATTTGAAAAAGATAAATTAGAAGAAGAAAAATATTTTGAAAAAGATAATATTGGACATTTCTATGGTATATTTGAAACAAGGCCATATATGAGAGGACTTTATACAAAAGCAAATATATTTATTGAAATGGGGAAAATTAAACAAGCAAGGGATATATGTAAAGAAATTTTAAAACTTAATAAAAATGACAATCTAGGTGCTAGATATTTATTAATGGCAATTTATGCATTTTTAGAAGATGAAAAAGAAATGTTAGCATTATATAAAAAATATCCAGAAGAACATTTACAAATGTTATTTCCGTTATTTGCTTTATACTATAAAAATAGCAATGATGAAAAAGCAATTGAATATTTAAAAAGAATAAATAAATCTAACCCTAACTTTATAAAACTTTTTAAAGGTAAAATGGAAGATAATGAAAATATAATGCCAGGTTATTATTCCATTGGTGATTCATCTGAAATTAAAATGTATTTTATGAATTACACATTTTTACTTTTAACAGTACCATTAATTGAAGAATATATTTTAAAATATTCGAAGAAATAGTTTATTCGTTATTTAAAGAATATTGCGTAATAACTAAGGATATGAAAATCTTCTTTTTTAGTGTATAATATAATTGTAAGAGAGAGACAAATAGTAATTTGTAAAGGAGGTATTTATGGGAATAGAACATTCGCAAAATTATTTACATAGTAAACAACTTGTAGCGACCTTGTTATCAAAGAGTAATATTTGTAACGACGATATTGTAATTGAGATAGGTCCTGGAAAAGGAATTATTACCAATGAACTTGCAAAAAAAAGCAAGAAAGTTATAGCAATAGAGTTTGATGCAAAATTAGCGAAAACTTTATCTGAAAGGTATAAAGAATCTAAAAAAGTTCAAATAATAGAGATGGATTTTTTAAAATATAAAATATCAGTAAAAGAACCATATAAAGTATGTGCAAATATTCCATTTAACATAACTGCTGATATTATGAAAAAAGTATTTGAAGATGATAATCCTCCTGAAGATATATATTTCATAATGCAGTATGAAGCTTTTATAAGGTATTCTGGACAGCCTTTTTATAACGAAAGTTTGAGGTCTCTTTTATACAAACCTTGGTTTTCCGCTGAATTGATTTATGAGCTTAAACCATCAGATTTTTATCCTGTGCCAAATGCACGAATATGTTTTGCTCACTTTCAAAGAAAAACATCAGCAGATGTTGAGGATGCGACAGACTATAGAAATTTTTTATCATATATATTTTTAGCGTCTGGAAATACTTTCAAAGATAAAACAAAAAAATTGTTTACTTATGAGCAACAAAAACGCATTTGCAAGTTTTTAAAAATCAAATTAGAGTCAACGCTTACTGAGATCTCATACGATGGATGGCTATACCTATATGATGTTTTTCTTAAATTTGTTTCCAACGAAAAAAAAGCTATTATATTAAATGCTGAACAAGCCATGAAAAACAATCAAAACAAGATTCAAAAAAAACATCGAAATCGTAATCATGGTTATTGGAAATTTGAAACTAAGCGCCAAAAGAAAATTTTTAAATTGAAAAATTGAAAATAAGAATTTTATCCAGTAGCTATATTTCCAATTTCTATATTATTAGCAATAGTGTAAACAAAGAAGTTGACAGAAAAAAGTAATAAGCAAATTATAAATTACAAGTATACTTTAAGATGTAAATAATTTAATATTTATATCTTATTTTT
>OLYJ01000195.1_pt1 | contig 24706 bp, 17 predicted proteins | sample 1674121 | NCBI WGS metagenome assembly OLYJ01 (sample SAMEA103958146, study PRJEB25191) | human gut metagenome | reverse complement strand
GTTTCTATACTCCTGCCGAACTTAAGAATTTCAAAGGTCGTGAACAGGTATTTATGTTCCCATGGATGAATCCTTCTGATATTATAAGAACTCCTGACTGGGTAAATGACACTGTCTGGTATCAGATTTTCATTGACCGGTTCTGCAATGGCAATCCTGACATCAATCCTAAAAATGTTAAACCATGGGGTTCTGCCGATAAACCTGTTAAATATAATGACTATTATGGTGGAGATATCAAGGGAATCACAAGCAAACTTGACTATCTTGCCGACCTTGGAATTACAGGTCTTTACTTAACTCCTGTATGTAAGGCTAAAAGTAATCATAAATATGACACTATGAGTTTTACAAAGATTGATCCACACTTTGGTACTGATGAGGATATGATTGAACTCGTTTCTGATGCCCACAACCACGGTATTCGTGTAATGATGGACGGTGTATTTAATCATACTGGTATATTTTTTAAACCTTGGCAGGACATTTTGCAAAATGGTCCTGAGTCTAAATATTATGACTGGTTTATGATTAATTCATGGCCTTTTAAGAATACTGGAAGGTCCTCTGATTCGAAGTCAGGCAACTACTATACTTTCAGCTTCTATGATGGTATGCCTAAGTTAAACACTAATAATCCGCGAGTAATCAGATATATTATCAAGGTTCTTAAAAGCTGGATATTAAAATATGATATTGATGGTATACGTCTTGATGTGGCAGGTGAAATTTCCCATACATTATGCAAAGAGATTCATAGGGAATTAAAGGCTCTCAAATCTGATTTCTATATACTTGGCGAGTTATGGCACGACAGTATGCCTTGGCTTCGTGGTGATGAATACGATTCTGTAATGAATTATCCTTTCGGAGACAGTATTGATGCTTTCTGGCAGGATTCTAAGAAATCTTCTACTGATTTATTATATGCCATAAACAGATGCTTCACTATGTATCCTGAGCAGGTTAACCGCGTATTATTCAACCTTTTAGACTCTCACGATACTATTCGTCTCGCAACTAAATTAAATAATATTCATATATTCTATCAGCAATTAGCAGTATTATTTACAATGCCCGGAACTGTATGTATATATTATGGTACAGAAATAGCTATGGAGGGTAGTTACGACCCTGACTGTCGTCGTTGTATGCCTTGGAATAAAATTAACCGCGGTGAATATCATGACAGAATTTCTCTTATGAAATCACTTATTGCACTTCGTAACGATAATCCTGCGTTTAGAAGTAATCTGTATAAATTTATTAATATACCTGATAATCCGAGAATAATCTGTTATGAAAGATTTACCGATGATGGCAAAAATAAAATAACCGTCGTACTGAATTGCAGTACAAACGATTATTCTATTACATTTCCTAAGAAATCTGTTCTGTTCTCAATAAATTACAAAAATGAACTTCTTCTTCCGAACGGAATATTAGTCTACACAACTAAATAAGTTTAGCAATTTTAATAGATTTGTCCTTGGACAAATCTATTGCTTTGTTATTAGTCGATAATACAACAGGTCTGCCTAGCGAAGTACTATTAATCATTATTATCTTTCCCTCTGTTCCATCAGTAAGAAGAACTGTACTCCCCACATATAACAATGCTATTTTCTGAAGAAATATCATAAGATATCCCGGTTCAAATATATCGATACACATTTCAAAATATTCGATAACATCAAACGGTGACATTCCCTCTCTGTATACACGATTCGCCGTCATTGCATCATATACATCTGCAATCGCCACAATTTTTGCCACATCATCTATCTGGTTTCTCTTTAATCCCTGTGGATATCCCGAACCATCGCATTTCTCATGGTGCATTAATGCAGCATTTCTTATCCTGTTATCAACCGGCTGACTCTTAAGTATCTCATAGCCTAATATCGGATGCATTTTTATAATTCTATATTCCTCATCAGTAAGTCGTGATGGTTTCGCAATAATCTCTTTAGGTATCTTAATTTTACCAATATCGTGCAGAAGTCCTGCTGCCGTTAATAATTCAACATCTTTCGCACCATATCCCAGCCATCCAGCAAATACATTGCATATCAGCGAAACACTCATAGAATGTGCGAATGTTAAATCATCATAACCTCTCATACAGCTCAAGATATCCATAAGATTATATCTGGAACTATTAGAATTAATGACTTTCTTAACGGATTCTAACAATCCATTTATATCGATTTCTTCATTCTTGTATACAACTTCATTTAACTTATTACTAAGTTCGTCAACGGATTCTTCAAAACTATATCTGAATGTCTTAAAATCTTCTGATTGTTTTATCTTCTCGAAATATCCTGATTCCTCACTTCTCTCATAAGCACTGCTTTCCATAAATATATCATCTATATCAGATTTCACAATAATTTTAAGTACAACTACATCATAATTCTCAAGTTTCCTTATTATCTCTTTATCAAGCACTGTACCAAAAGGCGCAATGAGTCTGCCTTTAGTATCATAGACATCCCCCGCAAGTTCCATGCCTTCTTTCGCTTCCGAAATAAGTATTCTCTTAACTGCCATACTACAATGCCCCTTTCGTCATCTTTTTAATATATTCTTCCGATGAAATTGGTCTTGAGAAATAATATCCCTGTATCTCATCACAGAAAATATCTCTTAAGAACTCATACTGTTCTTTAGTCTCAACACCTTCTGCAACTATCTTCATATCAAGTAACTGACCTAATGATACGATAGTTGATACAACTATGTCACCTTTCGAATCACCAATGTCATCTACAAAACTCTTATCTAATTTCAGAATATCTACCGGAATGCTTTTAAGCATATTAAGTGACGAATAACCTGTTCCGAAATCATCCATTAGAATCTTGAATCCTGCTTTATGTAACTTATCAATTGTATCTATTAAAGCATCCGTTTCAGAGAATAATGTTGTTTCTGTCATCTCCAATTGGATATATTCAGCCGGCACATCATATTTCTTAAGTATTGCTGTATATTCTTCTATAAATCTTGAATTATATAACTGTAACTGAGACATATTAACTGATACAGGCACTACATTATAACCTGAATCTAACCATTTTCTTATATCCATACATACATGTTCAAACATATATTCATCTAATTCAACTATGAAACCATTGTTCTCAAATACCGGTATGAATTCATTTGGAAAAAGCATACCACATTCTTCATTATACCATCTTACAAGCGCCTCTGAACCTGTTAATTCACTATTTGATGAATTATATTTTGGTTGGTAATACACTTTGAATTCTTCATCTTTAATGGCTTTTTCCATCATATTTTCAATTTCCTGGTCTCTAAGCTCTTTCTGTCTCAATGTATCATCATATATGGCATATACTTTACTATGCTTACCTTTAATAGATTTCTTAGTAAGGTCTGCCCTGTCTATCGCCGTATCAATATTAAAGAATTTTCTATCTACCGGATATATACCAATCGATAGAATTATCTCATAGTTCTTCTCTTTCTGGACTCCACGTTTCTGTACAGTTAACGATAACATTTCCATTCTCTTTATGACATGATCCATATCATTTGCCTTCAGGAACAATACGAACTGGTCCGCTCTGTAATGTGCAAATACTTCTCCCGTCTCCATAATGTTATTAATCTCTCCCCATATAAATCTTATAACATTATTACCTTCTTCATATCCAAAAATGTCGTTAATATATTTGAATTTATCAACATCTAAATCTACTAATGCATACTCATCTGATGCACTCTTAATAAGTTTGTCTACATCATCTTTAAATTTTGTAAATGATTTGCCACCTGTTACCTCATCTACATATGCAATATGTTCAATCTTCTTTCTATTCTTGTTCTGAATAACTAATACCACAAGCAGGGTTGCACCGTAGATAACTGCAAATATATATACTAACTGATTAAACCTGTCTAATGACTGAGCCATATATTTATTAAACTTATCATGCGATATAATAGTAATTATCTTCCAGTCGTTCACATCCATAGGTTTAACATATGCTATCTTCGCCTTATGATATTTTATCCTTATAAATGCTGGTTCATTAGAACTTACTGCCTTAGATAACTTATCAGTTGTACGTGTTGAATTATCTAATTCTTCTAACTTATCTATAAAATTATGAGTTCTTACCTTCTTATTCTCATTCTCAGGCATCTCCTCGCCTGTTGTATCAAAAATTATAGTTCCATCATGATCTACAACCCATATATCTTTCTCTATCTCCATATCATCTTCATTAATTCCATATTCAATTTCGTCTGTGTATTTTTTGGCATAAAGAACCCCAACCACGTCTTCTTCATGTTTGATTGGTATACTATAAATATTATACTTCTTATTTTCATCAATTATTGTATTAGTAATAACGTATTCATTGTTCATCGAATTAACAAAATATTCTTCTGATGAAATATCATATTTATCCCCATTAATATCACACGCATTACCGTCTTTGTCTGCAATACCAATTAAATAAAATTTTTCACCTGTCCTAACAGACTTGATTTTGTTAACTTCTAAATCACACTTTAATTCAGATGTATCCGAAATATTTTTTGAAAAGTATTTTAGATAATAGAAATTATCAGCAATCTGTTTCTTTATGTTCTTAACTACCTGATCAGTTTCATGATTAATTTCCTTTTTCTGTATGGTGTCATATCGACCTTTCATATAACTTATATATATGCTTCCGATACTTATAACAATCGTCATCATAATAATTACTACAATAATCGAAGAAGATATTCTATTCTTGCCAATTTTCAAAGTACTTCTCTCCTTCTTGCCAAACCACATTTTATATATAAATTATACCTTATCTGGGTTAATTTATCAACAACTTAGTGTAGTATTTATTTGTTTAACAAATGAATTTCTTCTTCTGTAAACTCCCTATATTCACCTGTTTTCAAATTCTCATCAATTGACACTTCTCCTATCTGTGTCCTCTTTAGATATACCACATAACAACCTACTGCCTTCAGCATTCTCTTTACCTGATGCTTCTTACCCTCAGTTATTGTTATTTTACCTGATATAGTCTGTCCGTTTCTCGGGTTTCTTGCTGCTTTTTCAAACTTTGTACCTGCTATAAGGTTTGAAATTTCTTTAATATTGCCCGTTCCGTCAACTTCAATGCTTTCAGCCTTGAATAAATCTTTTTCCCCTATAAGTTCTACACCGCTTTGTAACTTTCTTATCTTCTCATCATCAAGAATTCCCAACGCATGAAAATAATATGTCTTTGGCACATGAAATTCCGGATGCATGAGCCTCTGATTAAATATTCCGTCATTCGTTATGATAAGAAACCCCTCCGTATCCTTATCAAGCCTGCCAACCGGATGCAGAATATGTCTCATATCTTCCGGAAAATAATCCATTACTGTTTTATGTTTCTCATCTGTCCTTGCTGTTATACAACCTTTAGGTTTGTTAAACATATAATACATTTTATCCATTGCCTCTCTTCTGATATAATATAAAAGCTTTCTTTACAAAAGCTTTTACTGTACAATAAGTGCAATAAAATGAATTGACATAGCAATTCACTTTATCGAATCAGACTAATTTTCTGACTATTTTATCTGCATATCTAATATTTTTTTATATCTTCTTTTATCCATTATCCTTTTGACCAAAATCACAATTCCACCAAGCATAAACGGAAATATATATGTAAAGCAACGATACATAAGCATTACGGCTACTGCCTCTGCCTTATCTGTTACTGCTAAGAATAACACATAAAACATTGCCTCTGTTGAACCACTTGCCCCGGGTGATGGTATAACTCCTATGAGTGCTGAAGCTAAAGCAGATATACATAAACCTCTTATTATATTACTTATATCCGTATAGCCTAATACAACGCACGGAATCATATACCAACCCAGATATTTAATCATATTAAGCAGGAGAAGTTTTAACATTGTTCCCTTTTCTTTAAGCATTATCCTGCTTTCTTCCCTTAATGACTCTAATTTATTTTCTAGTAATTTTATACGTTCCTTTAGTTCAATATTCTTAATTACTTTTTCAGCTAAAAACAACAAAAAATCATGGATTTTCTTCCAGAGTACCACAGTAAGAAGTGCTATCGCTACAAGTACTGTTACAATTACGCCAAGTAATACATACTCAAAATACTCACTATAGTATTCTTTCATAATTCCATAATTTCCTATGAAGAAGATTAAACACATTAATACAATGGCAATCTTCTGGACTATATAATTAATCGTAATCATTCCAAAACTATTCTGCATCGGAACATTATATTTATGAAGATAATACATTCCGGAAGCAGCCGTACCGCTTCCGAATGTAGTCAGCCTGAAAAATGCACAATAATAAGAACATCCAACTCCCTGATACCATTTGAAATTATCATTATATCTTTTAGCCATTACATAATAGGCAAGTCCATCTGCTGCATTAAAAAATGCACTGCATAAAATTATAATAAATAATGTTGCAAATGTCATTTTACTAATCTGCTCAATTATTTCTTCTGACTGTCCGCCAAATATTTTGCAGATAACGCCTATTATTATCGCTATAAATACAATATTTATTAAAATCTTAGCTCGGTTATTCTTCTTCAATTATATATTCACCTTTCATCTTTGGTCAGAATTATTTTTCTAATACGGCATCATATCCGGCTTCTTTAACTGCTGCAATCATAGCATCTGCTGAAACATTTTCAGGATTGTCAACTGTTACAAGTTTACTTTCTAAGTCTGCTCTAGCTGATACTCCATTTAATGAATTCAATGCTTTCTCTACGTGTGCCACGCAATTTTTACACATCATACCGTCTACTCTTAATACTATCATATTTTCTTTCTCCTTTTCAACTGTTGTTTTTTTATTTGATATATTGTTTATATTAACTTTATTATCTTTATCATTATTTTCTGAAGTTTTTATTACTTCTATGCCAATAGCATTTTTACTGTCTGTTTCCGGCTCATCTCTATCTTTCTTAAAGAATCTCAGTCTCAAAGCATTTGTAACTACAAATACACTGCTAAGGCTCATTGCTGCTGCACCGAACATCGGGTTTAGCTTCCATCCAAATGCATTATAGTACACACCTGCTGCCAATGGTATTCCTAATATGTTATAGAAAAATGCCCAGAATAAATTCTCTTTTATATTTCTGATTACACTTTTACTTAATCTGATAGCGGTTACAACATCTAATAAATCATTCTTCATCAGAATAATATCAGCGCTTTCAATCGCTACATCCGTTCCATTTGAAATCGCAATTCCGACATCCGCTCTCACAAGTGCAGGTGCATCATTTATTCCATCACCGACCATCGCAACTTTTCTTCCTGTTTTCTTAAGCTCAGAGATAACTGACTCCTTATCCTGTGGTAATACTTCAGCAATAATATCATCTAATTCAAGTGATTTTCCTATTCCATTTGCAGTAACTTTATTATCACCGGTCAGCATTATAACTTTTATTCCCATAGATTTTAGTTTTCTTATTGCTAATGGACTGCTTCCCTTAATAACATCTGCTACTGCTATAATTCCGATTAATTTACTGTCTCTTGCAAATAATAATGGTGTCTTACCCTCATTTGCCAGATTATCTATTGTATTTTTCTCATTTTCACTTAACTTAATACCATTTTCATTAATGAACTTCTCATTTCCTGTGATAAATCTGCTATTCCCTGCAAATGCTTCAACGCCTTTTCCAGATATTGCATTAAATCTTTCAAGCTTATATCTGCCCATATGTTCTTTAGAATATTCAACGATTGCATTTGCTAATGGATGTTCACTCTTCTCTTCTATTGCATATGCGATATCTAAGAGTTCATCTTCGCTCATACCAATTGCACTTATATCTGTTACGACAGGTTTACCAATTGTTATAGTTCCTGTCTTATCGAAAACCACTGTATCAATGCTATGTGCAACCTCTAATGCTTCTCCAGATTTAATAAGTATTCCATTCTCAGCACCTTTTCCCGTACCAACCATAATGGCAACAGGTGTAGCAAGTCCCAATGCACATGGGCATGAAATAACCAATACACATATTGCACACGATAAAGCAAATTCAAATGTCGCACCTGATATAAGCCATACCACAAATGTTATCACTGCGATAGCCATTACTACCGGCACAAATATTCCTGATATCTTATCTGCAATCTTAGCTATCGGTGCTTTGCTTGCGCTTGCCTCGTCTACAAGTTCTATTATCTTAGAAAATGTAGTGTCTGCACCAACTCTTGATGCCTTTACCTTAACAAAACCTGTCTTGTTAATTGTAGCTGCGATAACTTCATCACCTGCTGCTTTTTCTACCGGAATACTCTCTCCTGTAATAGCAGCCTCATCAACACTGGTACTTCCCTCTATAATAATACCATCTACAGGTATATTGCTGCCCGGTTTAACTATTACTATATCAGATACTTTAACTTCATCAACAGACACTTCTTTCTGTTCGCCATTTACCTCGATAATAGCTTTCTTAGGTGCCATATCCATAAGTTTCCTAAGTGCTTCACTCGTCTTCCCCTTAGATTTAGCCTCTAAGAATTTACCTACTGTAATAAGTGATAATATCATAACTGATGATTCGAAATATAAATCATGATGATATCTCATTACTACTTCCATATCTCCTGCACCAAGTGCATAACTCATTCTGTATATTGCAAATATTCCATATATAAGTGCAGCACTTGAACCAACTGCAATCAGGCTGTCCATATTAGGATTCAAATGAAATAATGCTTTAAAGCCTCTCTTAAAATATATCCGGTTAACATATAGAACCGGAATACACAATAGAAACTGTGTAAATGCAAATGAAACTGCATTACTATGACCTGACAGGAACCCCGGAAGCGGCAGACCGACCATATGTCCCATAGAAACATACATTAACGGTATAAGAAATGCAAACGATACTATAAGACGTCTTTTGAAATCTGCATATATTTTCTCATTAGCATCTGCTTCTCCATTAGTTTTAGTTTTATCACCAGCTTTATTAGCAGAACCTTTTCCAGCTTCATTATCTGAAGCAACTTTTGCTCCGTATCCCGCCTTCTCTACAGCTTTAATAATATCATCACAACTTAAAATATTTTCATCATAGTCAGCTACCATACTGTTAGTCAGAAGATTAACACTTGCAACAGATACTCCATCTAATCCGTTCACAGCTTTCTCAACTCGTGACTGGCAGGCAGCACATGACATCCCGGTTATACTAAACTTGTCTTTCATAATATACCTCATTTCTGAGCGATTTTTGCGAAGAGGCGATGAGAAATTCGCTAATGCGATTTCTCATCTGCCATATATACTAATTGTTTTCGCTCCGAAACAATTAGTTATGTGAAAAATAAGTGCATCAGCATTATTTTTCACATTATCTCCAATCCGCAGGCATATTATGCCGGAGGATTCGCGAGCAAAATTTCAGATTTTGCTCTGCGATTAAGGCTAAATGTGGTGCCTGCAACACATTTAGCTGTGAGAAAAATAATCGTATCAACATTATTTTTCTCACTATTCTCCATTTCAGAGCGATTTTTGCAATATTATTTCGATATCTTACTTATTATTGCCATCATTTCATCAACTTTTGCATCTCTTTCTTCTTTTGTCTCTGCGCAATTAATACAGCTCTTCAAATGTGCCGAAAGCACTTCCTTATTAGTTGTATTAAGTATTGCTGAAGCCGACATTAATTGTCTGGATATGTCTATACAATATCGGTCCTCTTCAACCATTTTAATAATTCCATCTATCTGCCCTCTTGCAGTTTTAAGAAGTCTCATTACTTTATCTCTGTCTGCCTGCATTTCTTCACCTCGTTTTCTATGCAATATTGTGTAATAATTTGTTTTATTAGTTTTACAATAAATGTTTGTTTTATACCCCCGGGGAGGGGTGTGTTATATTATATATAATACATTTTATTTTATTTGTCAATTAACAAAAAGCATTATAAATGAATTTGATACAATAATTCCTGATAAATTGCTTTGAATTATCGCATTTTCCACCTATAATGCTCTTTTTGATAATGTTTTTTCAATATTGTATTATCAATTTCTAAACATATAAATATTACTCCGCCTGTATTCTATATGATTGTTCTATTATTTCCATAACGTTTTCCACATCAGATGTGTGTTCCATAAATAATTCTACATCCCCATTTCCCCAACGTCCAAGATTCGTAATATCTTTACACAGACCTTTAGGATCATATACTTGAGAATATTTCATATTAACCGAGATTCTTAATCTTTGTTTTTGAATAACAATATCAACAAAATTAGTGTCTAACTTATAAGCAATATATTGTTTTTTATATTCTCGTTTTACATCTGAAGATAAATTCATAATTCGTTTATCTAATACTTCAAACAATGTCTTTGTAAATGCATTAATATCATATGAATCTAATGAATATTTTTGTATCGTTTTTTCTTGCTCCCTGTATGGTGCAAGTTTCTCATCTGATAATTTAGGATATGTCCATATTTCTTTTGCTTTATCAGATAATAATTTTGCTCTTTCATTAATATGCTCTTCATTCCATTCTGTTAACTTTACAAGATATGCATTTAACCTCAACGCACTTTCCTTAAAACCACCTTGCATATCCATCTTTACCATAAATGGTCTATCGCTCATTTCTGAATTATATGCAGTAAGGGTAAGATTTCCTATCGTATGAATATATTTTTTCTGTATCTCTCTCCAATCTGGTCCTAATTCTTTTTTCCACTCATCATTAAGTTTGGTATTCTGTGGCATAATATGCTCAATAGTATAATTTTCAATTATAATAGATGCCTTATTATTGTAATTTTCCAAATGACTCAATATATAATTTCTAGATCGCATATTATAAATATCTCTCGACTCAAATGCAGATACAAATTTGTCATCATCCGGAAACTGCTTATAATCGTCACGTAAAATAAAGAATGCCTTAATTGAATTAATATAATCATCCGGCTTTATCTCATTACGTAAAGTTGCGAATGTCTTATTCAAAGAATTCGTTGGTATATCACAAATACTTCTTCTAAATACATAACTTATACACATCTTTAATATTTCTATAAAATCATCTTCTGATATTATACCTTCCTTAAAATCATTATGCACTTTTAGCAAAAACGGAAATACAACCTCCATTTTAAGATCTTTTATATCAGAATATAATGAACAAATCTCCATATTTGAGCTTCTTACAAATACCATATCTGTATAATATTTTGAATATTTCAACAAATCTGTACATAAATCCTGAATTGATGAAAATTCACAATTCAAATGATATGATTTAAATTCTTCGTAAATGTTGTCTATCTTAGGAATTCTTGTTAACTTCATTGTTAAGTAATCACGGAAAAATCTGTCCATAACCGAACCTTGTTTTTCATATTCAAAAAGTAGCTCCATAGGTCTCCACATATGTTCATATACATACATTTGTTCATCGTTTTTCAAACCCATTAAAATATAATTTCTAATCAAATCAGATTCAGATAATTCTTTTCCTGTAGAATTCAAACTTTCAAATATTGCCTGTGCATCATCAATAGTTCTGTCTAATGTGATATTAACTATTTGTAATTTTCCTATAGACTCATAAATCTCTGATGGTAACAATTTATTTTTCTCAATTTGCCCTGCAAAATATTCATAGTTTACTAATAATCTTGAAATTGTACTGTCTGGTATTGGTTTCCTTTCTACCAAACTAATCAAAATATCCCTATCATTCTCTGTCAATAACAGTTTGTACCTTTCATCTCCATCTTCATATTCATTTTTAAGTAACATATTATCTATTCTACGATAATTAATACTCGTGTCCTCTGGATGTTTAATTGCATAGTCGCGTAATGCTATCAGCATAAGTGTCAATGTTGTAATTCTCTGTTGTCCATCAATAATCATATACTTTTGAACGCCTGTAGGCATTGCCTGTTCTGCAATATTCACAATTGAGCCAACAAAATGTCCATATTTATTATGTTTTTGCATATCTTCAATATCATTCCAAAGTCTTTTACATTGTTCTATATCCCAACTATAATATCTCTGATATACCGGAATAAGAAATTGTTTATTTCCATTTAATATTGAATATATATTTCCTTTTGTTGCGTCCATTATTTTTTCCTCCTCTATTTCTGTACATATTCCGTTTGTTCTTCTGCAACCTTCATCAGTTCATTTTCATGGTCACTATATTTCATAATATTTTGAAAATCTAAAATATTATCATCTCGTTCCATATCATTATTATCTGTCCATAATTCACACTGTGTCATAACAGTCTGTACCGCATCGTCCATTCCTTCCGGTGGATATCTATGCTTTTTAAGAAGTCTTTTTATCATCATACGCATTCTTGCACGAGCCGAATCTCTCTTTTGCCAATCAATTGTACGATTCTTTCGAAGAGTATCCGCAAGTTCCTTAGTAATAGCTATAAGTTCCTCATTTTCGTAGAAATCTTTAATTGCCTGTGGCTTCGTGAGTGCATCATAAAAAGCCAGCTCATCTGCTGTTAGTCCAAGTTTATCTCCCTCTTTATGCGCTGCTGTAATCTGTTTTGCAAGATTCAACAATTCCTCTATTACCTGCTCATTTGTCAGCATACCATTAAGATATCGATTCATCGCTTCCTGTATAATTTCACTGAACTTTTCAGATTTAACAATATTAGTTCTTTTGTATATCTGCACCTGGTCCTCAATTAATTTCTTCAATAATTCTACCGCCAGATTCTTCTCTTTCATCTTAGATATCTCTTCAAGGAATTTAGAATCAAAAAGTGAAAAATTCTGTGAAACATCCGAAAACAAGTTAATTACTCCATCACTTCTAATACTGGCCTTCAACAATTCATTTATTCTGGCATTCATCTCTGGAAGTGATATTTTCTTGCCCTGCCCCTGATTCATAAGTCGCATCACCAGAACTCTTACAGCTTCAAAAAATGCAGCCTCTACACGCAGTGATTCTTCAACCATTGATGAACAAAGTGATAATGCCTGTCTTAAGAGTAATGCCTCTTTTAAAAACTCTGTTCTCTCATTCTCTTTATGAATATCAACTATAAAGTTAACACCACCACTAATTGTTCTTGAACGCTCTAAATCAGTCCCCGTTATAAATTTAGAATAATCATAGCCATGGAAAAAGTCCTGACAAATAGATAATTTTTCGATAAACTTTGGATATGCCACCTTTGCTACGTCTGTATCTCCGTAATTCTTCTTGTCTCTTGAAGTATAGTCATTCATAGCCTCTTTAAGTGCTGATGCGATACCTACATAATCGACAATAAGTCCTCCCTCTTTATCCTTGAACACCCTGTTAACTCTGGCAATTGCCTGCATAAGATTATATCCCTTCATAGGCTTATACACATACATTGTTGCAAGAGATGGAACATCAAATCCTGTAAGCCACATATCTACTACTATTGCTATCTTGAGAGGACTGTCATTATCTTTGAACTTCTTTGCCATCTCGTCCCTATGTTGCTTATTACCAATTATTTTTTTCCATTCTTCCTGATCTTTATTACTATCCGTCATAACAACACCAACTTTTTCAGTCCAATTTGGGCGTAATTCCAGAATCTTCTTATATATCTTCATAGCAATTGCTCTCGAATAAGCAACAATCATAGCCTTCCCTGTAAGAAGATTAGCTCTATTATTTTCATAATGTTCTAATATATCTTCTACAAGTGAATTAATTGTCTTATCATTACCAAGAATCGCTTCCATTTGACCTAATTGTTTCTTGCTTTTTTCTATAACCTCTGCATCTGCATTTTCAGCCATCAGATCATATTCAGCATCAATTAATTTAAGTGTAGCTTCATCAAGTTTTAACTTAATGACTCGGCTCTCATAATATACAGGTCTTGTGGCTCCATCCTCAACTGCCTGTGTCATATCATAAATATCTATGTAATCTCCAAATACTTCTCTTGTACTTCTATCTTTCATAGATATAGGGGTACCTGTAAATCCTACATATGTAGCATTAGGCAGGCAATTTCTAATAATTCTTGCCGTACCTGTAACTATTTTAGCCTCCTTATCCCCATCTTTATTCTCTACTATCTTAACTTTTTCCTTTAATCCATATTGACCACGATGTGCCTCATCCGCCATTACAATAATGTTACGCCTCTCAGATAATGGTTCTTCTGACTCCTCAAACTTCTGCATAGTAGTAAATATAATTCCGTTTGCCTGTCTTCCATCTAACCAATCCTGTAATCCTATATCACTCTTTAAAGAATTCACTCCTAATTTTCTGCAAGTAGCATGAACCGGTACCTGCCTTAAAAATGAACTGCATTTTGCAAACTGACTAAACAATTGATCATCTAAATCATTTCTATCTGTAATCACAACTATTGTTGGGCTGTCTAAAGCTTCCTGTAACAAATGTGCATAAAATACCATAGATAACGATTTTCCCGAACCCTGTGTATGCCAAAAAACTCCACCTTTGCCATCTGTAACGGTTGCCCTCTTTGCCATTTCTACTGCCTTTTTCACTGCAAAATACTGGTGATATCCCGCAAGTATCTTATGCTTCTTTAATCCCTCATCAGAAAAACAAATAAAATTTTTAATAATATCTAATAATCTTGTTTTATCGAACATACCTTCAAAGAATGTATCAAACTGAGCCGCCTGCGTATTCTCATAATTACCATCCTTCGTTTTCCACATCATAAATCGGTCCTCACCCGAAGTAATAGTACCTGCTTTAGATGTCAATTGATCACTTATCACACAGATACAATTATAAATAAACATAGACGGAATCTCATACATATAATTTCGTATCTGAGTATAAGCCTCCGATGCATCTGTTTCTTCTCTCGATGGTGATTTTAATTCAACGAGAACAATAGGAATTCCATTTACAAATAAAATTATATCCGGTCGCTTATTACTATTCTCAATAAATGTCCACTGATTGGCTACAATAAATGAATTATTATCCACATTTTTATAATCAACTATGTATGCAATTGAAGAACGTTGCTCACCCTCAACATTGTATCTAACCGGAATTCCATGTTGTATATATTCCATAAATGTTTCATTCTTCTGTACAAGATCACCAGCTTCGTAATTCTTTAGCTTATATAATGCATCTAAAATTGCCTCTTCCGGTAGCGACGGATTCAATCTATGTATATATTCAATAAGTACCTCATTATACAACGGACTATAGAAATCTCGTTCTATATCAGGTCCATATACATACTGATATCCCATACTCTGAAATAGTTCTATTATAGAATTTTCATATTTTGCCTCTGTAAATGTTGTGGACATATATATCACCTCACTATTTATCTTTTATTACTTTATTAATTATATCTTTCGCTATATTTTCAGCATCATCTTTAGAATAATTATTGTCTTTCAATATCTTACATATCTGTATTTTTATTCTGCTTATAACACTATCGCGTTTCCACCAATCTACTTCTTGATTACTTAAAAAGATTTTATCAATATCACCTAATATTTTATCTTCTAATTTGTTATTAATAACAGTTTTCAATTTATCTATACTATATTCATCATTTACTTCTGTATTATCAACAGGATTCTTTTCAATATTTATATATTTTTCAAAATATGAAACCGTTCGTCTAAATTGCTCATTATGTTTTCGTATATATTTAAGCTGATATTCTAATTCAGGAAATAAATTAGCTTCGCTTATATTACAGTTTTCTAACTCTATTTTTATTTCTTCTTTATTTTCATCATTTATATAAAAAAATTTTCTGTCAAACTCGTCTCGTAAATTTGCCTCTGCCTTTGTTATTATAGCATTCTTTAAATTGTCACCTCTATTTGAAATAACAAATTTACCTGGTAATAAAAATGCTCCACTCTGCCTAATCAATCTATCATTGTTCATAATCGGAAGTACTGTACATACACTTTGACAAATATATATAAACTCAAATATACCTTTGTCTTCTAACCATTTTTTCTTTTTATCTATACTTATCACTTTATCCTCATATAATTTTCCAATAATATCTTCCAATGTATAATCATTATTCATATCATAACAAGATAATCTTGAAATAATTCTCACATCCAAATCATTATATTTACGCGGCATATATTCCTCTTTAAAATACACTATTCCCGGAGGCGAAACTAGTTCAACATTTCCACTATCCATATCTTTATATTCTTCCTTTTCATAATGCTCACACGAAAAATACAATGCAACTAATGGATTTGTTGTCATATCGAGCAATCTAGTACACATACCATAATGCTGATATTTCTCCATAATTTCAAAACTGTCGCCAAGATTACTAAATTCATTTGGGATTTGTCTCAATGGTTCCGACATTAAATTATGCTCTACACTCAGCATTTGATCTCTAAAAATACTCGGTCTTATATCCCAATAATCTACAGCTTGTCCTCTAAAAAACATTTGTGAATTTGGATCTTTTTTATTCTTATTCAATTCACTTATCTCTTTCATATATCCGTCAACAGATTTTATTTCAATTCCATAATCTGTATTCAATGCCATGTGCATTTAAAACTCCTCCTAACTAACATACATTACTATTTTTATCTTGTAACTATTGAATATTTATTACCTTAAAAATTTTTTATTTATTTTTTTAATACTCTTTTTAAGCTAAACAATAATTTAGCGGCTTAAATTTCGATGTTAGATACATCAAGCTCGCCGGACATAAGCTTCGGTAAAAGGGTATCACGAAGTGAAGCTAATCTTGTATTTTCTTCTTTATGATGTCCTATTATTTCAAAAATTGGTGTAACAATTGATGTGTAACTATGTACTTCTTCAATATCTAAATTTGATACGGACATAGAAGCAATGTGCTGCGGGTAAATGTGTGGTTGAGCCGAACCCGTTTGAGCATCGAATATTTCTTTTTGACGTTTTTTTAGAAGCACATACCAAAAATAAACATCATCTGTCATTGAACTGTCAATATAAGATGAGTCGGACGACCAAATAGGGATATTCCATAAGCTTACATATCCTGCATTAGCACCTGATGCTGAAATTGCAAGTACAGGCGATTGAGTATTTGCAACATTGTGATAGGTAGAGGGTTCTAATCCTCCGGCAATTACAGGTATATTGCCAAAAATCGCATTTTTAGAAAGCAAACTTTTTCCACGCTTGGGCGTAATGTAGTCACCAATGGCACAAGAACCATTTGAAATATTAGGGAACATATTATCGAATATAGCCTGAGCTTGTTGCTCTAAATTATTGTTTATACAAAAATTATTTCTTATTTTTTCATCAATTTGAAAAAGAAAAGTTCCAATACTTTTTTGCACTCTCTTTTCTTTTGGAAAACGAATAATTATTTCTTCCAATAAACGTCGACGATTTATTTCTGTTTGCCCAGTTGATCCTTCAGCTAGACTTTCTATTTTCTTTTGAAAACTTTTTACTGCATATCCATAATAAAGTGTATCAATTTCTTTTGTTGCTCTCATCAATATCATATGTCCGTCAATCGTAGTCGGAACAGGTACATTCAAAATTTGTGCCACCCGACCAGCTGTACCTATTCCTGTTGAGTTAATTAGAACATCACCTGTGCAAAGATATTTATTTTCGGGCACTTTCTTTATTGCCTCATTATGTATTCTAGACTCTCCATAGGATATTTGAAAATTTCTATTACATTTCTGATTAAGCACACGTACAGTATTTCCACTTTCCCTATCAGTATATTTAGGTGTAATTCCCTTTGTAGTCAAAGCTGTAACTTCACCAAGTTTTCTTTCAATCCATTCAGCCATAATCCTATATCCTTTCTTTATCCAATATATTTACGATGCGCAATCTTAACATTGCTCTGTTTTACCATTGCATACTGCAAGGTTGTATCTATTTTTCTATGCCCCAAAAGCTGTTGAAGTTGCTCTATCGGCATTCCTTTATCTATTGCCATAGTTGCAAGAGTACGTCTAAATTTATGGGGATGTACTTTATTCAGCCCTAATTGTTTTCCAAATTCTCTAAGCCTTGTTTCTATTCCGCCTATTTGCAATCTTTTATACGGGGCTTTAAGCGATACAAACAGGGCCTCGTTATTATCTTTTCTGCTGTTTAGATAATTCTGCAAATGTATCTTTGTCCTTGCATCAAAGTAAACAACTCTTTCTTTGCTACCTTTACCAAACACTATACATTCTCTTTCATTGAAATCTATATCATTTCTATTAAGCAATACCATTTCACCGACACGCATACCTGTCGAGGCTAGCATATCTATCATAGCTAAATCTCTTAGCTCGGTACAATTATCTCTCATCAATTCTAATGCTTCATCCGAATAGGTTTCTTTAATATTCGTTCCCGTCTTAACCTTATGTATTCGCCTTACAGGATTTTTTAATATATAATCTTCATCCTCAAGCCAAGAAAAAAAACTTGAAAGAATTCGTCGAATATTATCTATTGTAACTTTGCTCAATCCATTCTTTTGTTGATATTCCGTAAGGTATCCTCTAATATCATCGGTTACAATGTACTTAACATTTTTATCAAGCGATATTAACATTGCTATGATTGTTGATTTGTAATATTTAAGTGACTTATCTGAACAGCCTTCTATTCGCTTTGCGGATAAGAAAAGTTCCACAAAATCCTGCTCTGATTCTTTCGCCTTACCTGTATCTTCTATTACCTCATAATTTACAAGTGTATGTTGTAATACCTCTTGTAATCGTTTACTCTGTGCATTGTTCAAATAAGGTAACATTCCTTGAACTATATCAGTAATCAAATTTTGTTTCATAGTCAATTCTCCTTTGAAATTATTTTAGAGAACGACTTGCAACGGCAGTTCTTTTATATCTCCTGCCGTTGGTGGAGTATATATTTATAAATCTTCAGCTTTGTATATAGAATAACCCTCATAATAATAACTATGGTCTATTCCTTTCATATACACTTCTCTATCATTAATCTTATCTGTCAGTGCTTGTTTTAGAATATATTTTATTTCAATATCTTTTATCGGACTTCTTTCCATTGCCATCAGATAATCCTCTTTATCAACAGCACTCCAATCAACTACCATATTCAATTCCTTTTTTAGAATTAAATCAAGCCATATTCTGGTACTTCGTCCATTACCCTCTCTGAATGGATGTGCTATATTCATCTCGACATACTTCTCAACAATTTCGTCAAAGGTTGACTGTGGCATCTTCTCAACATTTTCAAGAGCAGCCTGTAAATACATCACTGGTGCAAATCTAAAATTACCTTTTGCAATGTTTACAGTTCTAACTTCACCTGCAAAATCATATATCTCATCAAATAAATATTTATGAATTGCTGCAAGCATCTTAAATGTTCCAACTTCATAATTATCTAAATATCTATTTTCAAATAATTCAACAGCTTTTTTCTTGCTTATTTTTTCTTCCATTCTTGCAAGTTCTGTTGAATCGGTAATGTTAAGTTTATTATCTAAAGCCATACCTTTCTCCTTTCCGAATACGAATTAGCATATTCTGTTTATTATATATAACAAAGTGCAAACAATAATTTACTTGAGCAAGTGCTAACTTTATATCGCAATAAATTTGTCGATACAGCCAATAATGAGCGAGCAATTTGCCGTGCTGACGAATACTTTGATATTTCCATCGGCAAAACACCACCGAGAAAAGAACCACAATGGTTTAGCACCAATCCCCAAGATGTTACTTGGGTATCCATATCAGATATGGGGATTTGCGGTCTTTATATCAGTAGCAGTTCTGAACAACTTACGAAACAAGCTGTTGAACGCCATAATGTTAAAGTAGTACCCGATAACACAGTCTTACTTAGCTTTAAGCTTACTGTTGGCAGAATTGCAATTACAAATGGTGAGATGACCACTAACGAAGCCATTGCACATTTCAAAACCGACATAAAGGAAATAAATGAATATCTCTATTGCTATTTGAAATGTTTTAACTATCAAACTATGGGAAGTACATCTTCAATAGCAACAGCCGTCAATTCAAAAATTATCAAAGGCATGCCTTTTGTTGTGCCTACCAATGACGAATTGGAAGAATTCCACGGTTTTGCTGCACCAATGTTTGCGAAGATTAAGGCTAATCAAATTGAAATAGATAATTTGACAGCACTTAGGGATACATTACTACCAAAACTTATGTCCGGTGAGCTTGATGTTTCCAACATCGACATCTAAGCCGCTCTCCGACTTGAAAACACCTGCGGTGCTTTCAAGTTACCACCTCTGACAGACACCTCACCGTCCGTATGCAAGCATCCGTCCGTTTTCGGTATCTGTCTACGCTGCGTTGCAGCTATCTGTGCTACGCACAGATGAGGCGGTAAATTATTGTTTATCTTGTTATTTATATTGATTTTATCATCTAATAATTTTAATATTGAAGATATCTTTTTTTGTGTTTCAATATTTGGAAATATTGTTTCAATATTTTCTATAACATCTATCTGAACCCTCTGACGACCTGAGGAGCCTACCATTGATTTAATAGCAACATCTCTAACTATAGGACTACATACCAAATAAAAAACATAATATGGATCGGTTACTCCATCTTTAGCTCTAAATACAATATACTCTGTAGACCCAAAGCCCACTTCATTTTCATCAAGTATATTTATCATTGCTGTCTTACCATTTTCTAAGCATGGTGTAATGCGTGCCATTATGGTATCTCCATTACGAAATTTCACACCACCAGAATATTTTACTATTTCATATTCTACTATATCTCTGCAAAATGGTTGTAGTTTATCCATTCCAACTTTTTTTGCTAATACACCCTTATCCAAAATTTCTCTTGGATTGATTTCAATAAAACTACTTATTTTTTTATTAATTGACATATCTATCCCTCACTTTCATACTCAGTGGCATTTATTCTATAAGCATCTACTATACTAAATATTTCATCAATATTATATTCAACTTCAATATGAACATTGATAATTTCCTCTGTCAATGCGCCATCGAAAAAACTATATAGTATTTTTAGTTTCGAATCAAAAGAATATATGGCATCATTTTCATTTTCATCATGTATCTCTATATTTTTATATGAAATCAAGTGCATTGATGTACTTTTAATTAATCTACTTTTTTCTACAATATCAAAATCATAATCAATTAGTTGAATTATCAAATCAACTGAATTAATCCATTCATTTAATTTCTGATACTCTACATCTTCCTGTATTGGCAAATATGAATATGCATCTATTTCCTTTGCCCAACTTTGTAACTGTTCTTTTACTTCATCTTTCTTTGAACATATAAATATTTCAGCGTTAGGAAATAAACCTGTAAACTCATTAACCAGTTTTTCCTTAAATCCTTTATCTTGTGAATAAAATATAAACTCTGATTTAGGATTATTTTCAGCCAACTCCAAAATACTTTCCCAAATCAAAACATCCTTAAATCCCTTATCTGAATTCTTTTCTTTTCCCTCAAATGGGGCTTCCTTTTCAAAAGCACGTGTAATTATTCTCTCAAAACATTTTTCTGTTGGAATAGGCAATTCAATTATTTTATTAATTCCATTCAATAAAGTCGTTTTGTACTCTGATATTTTTTTATCTATATAAATCTCATAATTTACCACCTTATTTTGCTTAACTGAATATTCAGGAAATTTCCATTTTTCAAATTCCACAATTCTCTTCTCATGAGCTTCCACAATTTGTTTTTTTAATTCATTCCAAATAGCATCAGGAATTGCAATTTCTATGTTATCATATATATCAAGACGATTAATCATTTCTATAACATTTTGAAATGACGAATTTAACGAAAATGATGTAAAATCCGCATAACTTTGATATGACTGAAATAATATATTTGTATCAATTATCAATATATATCTTTTATCATTTGATTTCATACCCAATTGCCCCCAATTTTTTTCTTATTTCATCTTCCAATTCATGAGACTTTTTAAACATATCTGACAATTCAGATGTAAGTCGTGTCATTTTCTCTTCAAATGGTTCACCATCATCTTCCTGTTCTTCAATGCCAACATAACGTCCTGGTGTAAGTATATAATCTTGTTTTGCAATATCTTCAATTGTCGCAATCGCACTAAATCCTTTTTTCTCCTCAAGTGTTCCATTCTGGAATGCCTCAAATGTATTCGCAAGCAACTTTATATCATTATCTTCAGGATTAACTGTTCCATCTGACAAATCTCTATGCTTTCTATCTACCATATGCCCCATCTTACGAGCATCTATAAATAATGTTTTACCTTTTTGCTTCTTATTATTTGTAATAAACCATAAAGTAACTGGAATCGTTACACTATAAAAAAGCTGTGTAGGCATTGCTATTATTCCCTCTATCTTATCGTCTTCAATTATCTTCTTACGTATTTCGCCCTCACCACTTGTCTGTGTTGATAATGCACCATTAGCAAGTACCAAACCAATTTTACCATTTGGTGCAAGATGATGAATCATATGCTGAATCCAAGCATAGTTAGCATTACCTGCTGGCGGTAATCCATATTTCCAACGTGGATCATCAACTAATCTCTCCTGATTCCATGGATGATAATTAAAAGGTGGATTGGCAAGTATAAAATCAGCCTTTAATGTCTTATGCCAATCATTTGTAAATGTATCCGCCTGATAAGGTCCAAAATTTGCATCTATACCTCTTATAGCCATATTCATTTTTGCCATTTTCCAGGTATCAGCATTTGCTTCCTGTCCATATACAGATATGGCTCCTCTTTTTCCATTGTGTGCCTGAATAAACTTTGCACTCTGCACAAACATACCACCCGAACCACAGCAAGGATCATATACTCTGCAATTCTCAAATGGCTTTAATATTTCAACCAATGTCTTTACAATACTTGAAGGTGTATAGAATTCTCCTCCACTCGCACCCTCTTTTTCCGCAAACTGTGCAATACAATATTCATATGTCCTTCCCAATAAATCCTCATTTGCTTCTGTATCAGACATATCAATACTGTTAGTAAATATGTCAACAACATCACCTAATACTCTTTTATCCAAATCTGGACTTGCATAATTCTTAGGAAGTACATCTTTAAGTGTTTTATTATCTGCTTCAATTGCCTTCATTGCATTATCAAGAACTATCCCAATCTCTTCTTTATGTGCAGCTTTTGCAATTGTTGACCATCTTGCCTCTTCCGGAACGAAAAATACATTTTCCATTGTATATGCATCTATATCATCCTCAAAGCCATCACCCTCATCAACTAATTCTTTATATCTTTTCTCAAAAGCTGCTGATATATACCTTAAGAAAATTAACCCAATAATCACTTTTCTATATTCTGCTGCCGGAATGTGTCCCCATAACACACAAGCTGCATCCCATATTTCTTTCTCAAATCCTATATTTGTATTATTCTTATCTGCCACGCCAGTTCCTCACTTTCACTTATTCACACATATTCTTTTCTCCTGTCATCACTTTAAACAGTTTTCTTATCATAAACATAATTATATCATCTGATTTGCATACTTACAATTACAACTTTCGGGTTCTGGTAAGTTTAAAATTTCAAAATTTCATCTCCCAACAGAATACGACTGCAAAGTAAATTACTTATTTATTTTATAAGAGCAAATATCCCTCTTCGATACTCTGAACTACTTATGTGACATTTCCTTTTCAATAAAACAAAAAGCCTCACAAAGCCAATTGATTCTGACTCTATGAAGCTTTTAATAATATATTTTCTTATACTATTCTTATATCATTCTACTTTATCTTAGTATGCCTTACCCCAGTATACCATTGCTTTTGCAGGTTTACCACAGCATACACATACATCTGATAAATGCTCCTGATTAAATGGCATACATCTTGATGTAGCTGTTGTCTCTTCTTTTATCTTATCTTCACATTCCTGATTACCACACCACATTGCTTTAATAAAGCCTGGCTTATTAGCAACTGCATCTTTAAATTCTTCATAATTTGTAGCTACAAATGTATGGTTATCTCTGTGAACTCTTGCTCTTTCAAGCATTTCTTTCTGCATTGCCTCTAAGATTTCTCCGACTTTATCGTTCAATTCATCAATTGAAACTGTAATCTTTTCGCTTGTATCTCTTCTGACAATTATTGCCTGATTAGCTTCAATATCTCTAGGTCCCATTTCGATTCTTACAGGAATACCTCTCATTTCCTGTTCTGAGAACTTCCAGCCAGGACTCTTATCGCTGTCATCTACTTTTACTCTGAAATTAGAAAGCATATTCTTAACTTCGTATGCCTTGTCTAACACGCCCTCTTTTTTCTGCATAATTGGAATAATTGCAACCTGTGTTGGTGCTACCTTTGGTGGAAGTACAAGACCTCTGTTATCGCCATGAACCATTATAACCGCACCGATAAGTCTTGTTGTCATTCCCCATGATGTCTGATGAACATATTTCAATTTATTATCTTTGTCTGTAAACTGTATACCAAATGCTTTAGCAAAGCCATCGCCAAAGTTATGGCTTGTACCTGACTGAAGTGCTTTACCATCATGCATAAGTGCTTCAATT
>OLYJ01000191.1_pt1 | contig 25043 bp, 19 predicted proteins | sample 1674121 | NCBI WGS metagenome assembly OLYJ01 (sample SAMEA103958146, study PRJEB25191) | human gut metagenome | reverse complement strand
GCATAGGAGCAGCTATAGTCGATATCAGTTATCTTATCAGTATTATAAGTGATTCGTATATGGCCATGTCCGTCATGTCGAGTATATATTTCGTAAGCATTGATTATATGCTGGTATGTCTGCTCATATTTATTGTTTATTTTACAAAAGGACGTTTTTCAAAGTGTGGAAGAGCGGCGATAGGCGTATGCTTTTTTTACTGCCTGTATGAGCTTGTAATATTTGCCATAAACCCATTCAAAAATATAGCGATAGGGTATGTCAGAAGAGACACCGTGATAGCAAAATACAGCTATGATATGAAACCGCTGTATGATATGCATCTGGTTTTTTCATATGCGCTGGTGGGAGTGGTACTCATACTCCTTTTAAAGAAGCTTTGCAATATCCCACATGAATATCGTTTGCAGTACAGCAGTGTCATCCTGGGACTTCTTGCGCTCGTTGGTATAAATGCAATATTTCTCTACGCTCCGGGAGCGGAGGTGTACAAACTTCTGGATTATTCCATCTGTGGCTACAGTCTTACATCATATATTCTGTACTGGAGCTGCTTTAATTATTCAACCCATGGAATGCTCAACAAACTAAAGACAAACATATTCGAGAATATAGGTCAGGGAATAGTTTTGTTTGATTATGACAATCATTTGATTCTGCACAATGACAGGGCGGATGATTTCCTTGGAAAGGAACTCCTCTGCAAATGTGAGAATCTGCAGCAGTTTCTTGAGACGTATGATCTGTCCGTTGATCTTGCAGCTGATGACGACAGTTTTTCTCTGCAGTGCTATATAAAAGGTGATGATGGAGACAGACCTTTAAGGTGCGATATCAGAAGGCTTGACAACAAGGAAGGCCGCAGACTTGGTCAGATGTTTGTATTTTCTGATATATCTCTGGAGACGGATATGCTTACAGGATTTCAGAAATGGGATAGCTTTCAGAGACTTGCCATGGAAGAGGTGGACCATTTTACGTTTCCGGTTGGAGTGGCAATATGCGATATCAACGGATTGTCTGTGATCAACAGCACTCGTAGTAATCAGGCGGGTGACCAGAGGATAAATGCACTTGCGGGCATCATGAGAAAGAACTTTCCGGAGAGAACATATTATGTCAGGGGTATTGATGCGCACCTGATAGCACTTTGCAGTCACAGCAGTGAGGAAGAGATGGCTGCATGTGTCGAAAAGGTCAAAGAACAGTATGATGGAAGTATACAGTATGCAGTGGGGGTGGCTGCGGATGAGGGACAGAGCATAGTCGCTGCAATCATTGATGCGGCAACAGCCATGAAGACAAAAAAGCTTGTGGACAGTGAATCATCGCACTCAGATATGCTGACATCACTCATAAGGGCTCTTGAGGAGTGCGACAGCGATACGGAACAGCATGTGCGTCGTACACAGGAGCTGGGGGCTGAGCTTGGCAGACGAATAGAGCTGTCAGATATCCAGCAGAGCAAGCTGGCGCTGCTTTGTCTGCTCCATGACATAGGGAAGGTAGGAGTTCCTATGGAGATACTCAACAAGCCGGGAAAACTCACGGATGAGGAATGGAAGATCATGCGTTCCCACGTTGAGAAGGGTTATGAGATCGCCATGAGCAACACAGAACTTAGACAGATCGCGGAGGAGATAAGGCATCATCATGAGAGATGGGATGGAAATGGATATCCGGATGGACTGAGCCGTGAAAGCATACCGGTTCTGTCACGTGTGATCGCGGTGGTCGATGCATTTGACGCAATGATCAATGACAGACCTTACAGAAAGGGTATGCCGATATCAAAAGCGATAGAAGAATTAAAGAGCTGCGCGGGCAGCCAGTTTGATCCATATATAGTTTCGGAGTTTATCAGGCTTGTATCAGAGAAGTATGCAGATTCGCTGGCAGCTGACTCAAAGCAGAGGGCTGCTGATGGTGGTGTCGGTGCAGATGGTAATGAAGAGAATGTTGGTGATCGAACTGCCCCAGGAGATGGTCTGGCGGACGCTGATGGTGATGGCGCCAGCACAGACGACGAACAGACAGAGATCCGGATTATGGCGCGCAGACAGATGGTGGATTTTACTGAATATGGCAAGGATGCGTTTCGTGTACATACAGTCAAATATAGCAGATATCTGGTGGATGAAAACTGGAGGATCATATCTGTAGACGATAATTTTGAGGAGCTTACGGGTTACAGCAAGGAGGACATAGAGAATAATATCATAACCCAGATCGACCTTATACCGGACGAGGATAAAACAGAATATCTCTGTCAGGTAAATGCGAATCTGGCAAAGAGCACATTTGTATTTCAGGAACACAAGATACATAGGAAGGATGGCAGGGATATATATGTATTATGTACTGGAAGAATGTTTTATGATTCGGCACTTCAGAAAGACAGAGGAGAAATAGTAATAGTGGATGTATCAAGTACATATGCTTTGAAGATGCTGACAGATGCGGAGCAGAATAAGGCGGATGTGAGACTCAGAAACTGGGAGAATACCTATCGTACAGATCCCCTCACAGGACTTTTGAACCATGCGGCATTTAGAAGTGACATGGAGCAGAGACTTCTTGAGTGTACGCACACAGCGGTGATGATCATGATGGATGTAGACAGATTCAAGCAGTACAACGACACCTACGGACATCACAATGGCGACAAATATCTTGTCCTTGTGGCACAGACACTGCAGGCGGCACTCCGCGGTGATGACCATGCATGCCGTATGGGCGGTGATGAATTTGCAGCCATGCTGTTCTTCAACAAGAGTGTGTCTGATGACGTGATAAGGGAACGTGCCCAGCAGATATTTGACAAGGTGAACCTGACTGTGAAGGCCACTGAGGGAGGAACAGGGATATCCATGGGAGCTGTGATCGCAAGAACTGAACTGACATTCAATGAGATGTATGAGGAGGCGGATAACGCCCTCTATGATGTTAAGGAGAGTGGAAGAGGCAGGATTGAGGTGAAGAGGCATGGGGAGTAGATCGTATATTTTCAAAGAAGTTCACAAAGAACTCCACAAAGAACCTTTGCTTCCTATGAGTCTGGTTTTGCTTGCCGTAATTTTGGCATATTCTTTTCGACTTATTGGACGCGAAAGTTTCTATCCTACTCTGTTTTCTTATCTGCGCAGTTTCATTTATATCGGGCTTTATGCCGCCTGGGGAATTTCAATTCGCCAACGTATCGTGCAGAAACAGGTCGGACAATATTTGACAGGCGTTTCAGTGCTCTTGATTTTGTGGTTTACCTTTCGCTCAGCAAAATACTTTATATTCTGGCAACCGGCTGCAATAAGATACCAGTGGTATCTATTCTATCTGCCAATGCTGTTTGTACCCATGCTTGCGCTGCTGATCGCAATGTCTCTGGGCAAGCCTGATGAATATAAACTGCCGAAATCTGTCTGGCTATTGCCTGCCGTTTCGGGAGTTTTGCTTATTCTTGTGCTTACGAATGATCTACATCAATTAGTTTTCACATTTCCTAAAGATGCAGATGTCTGGTCTGATGCAGATCATGGCTACGGTGTGTGCTATTTTGCCGTGATTGCATGGCAGGTGCTTTGTGCCGTAGCAGCGCTTATTTTTATGCTTTTTAAATGCAGGTTAAAGCGCGGTAAGCATCGTTATTTGCCCGCAATTCCATTTGCGATATCGCTGGCTTATCTTGCATTGAACTATGTTGGTACGCCATGGCTGAAGCATTTATTCGGTGACGTTACGGCGTTTCAAAGTCTTATGTATATGCTCGGTTTCGAGGCTTGCATTGCCTGCGGATATATTCATTCCAACAGCCGCTACGCAGATCTTTTTGCCTCATCTGTCGGCACATCGGCAGAAATTACTGACAAAGACTTCAACATCCGCTATGCGGCGCTGAATACTGATCCTATATCAAAGGAAATAATGAGAAAAGCCGAGAAAGCTCCTGTCACAGTAGACGGTGGGCTGACCGTACACACCATGCCCATCGGCGGCGGTTATGCGGTATGGACAGAGGATGTGTCAGCGCTGCTTGCCATTAAAGAGGAATCAGAAAGCCTTGCGGAAGAGCTTGCCGAAAGAAATGAGATTCTTCGCTATGAATACAGGCGGGAGTCGAAACGCCGCAAGGTGGAGGAACAAAACCGACTGTACGATCTATTGCAGTCGGCAACACAAAAACAGATTAACCGCATTTCGGCATTGACACAGGAATACCGCCGAATCTCAAAATCTGATACAGACAGAGTCAAAATGCTTCTTGCCGAGATTGCCGTTTTATGCAGTTATATCAAACGCCGTAAGCACCTGACACTGCTTGCTGATAAAGATTATGAGGTTGCCGTCAGCGAGCTTGAGAGAGCTTTTTCCGAATCGTTACAGACATTAAAGCTTTTAAATGTACGCAATACTCTGTATGTGGACAATGAACTTTCCATGATTTCGGACAAAAACGCTGCTGCGATATTAGATTTTTATGAGGAAGTAATAGAAGCAGATCTTGAAAATTTAACAAGTGTGCAGATAAGCCTCGCAAATATAAACGGATTGCGACTGTCGCTGAATGTCTGCTGCGAAGCCGACCTGTCTATTTTTTTAAATAAAGGTAACGTTCTTTATGAAATGGACGATGACGCAGGATACCAGCATCTTGTATTTATTATTGAAGGAGGTGCCGCCGTATGAGTGCCTTTTCTTCACTTCCGGTCTTTTTGCAGACCTTAATACCACTTCTGCTGTTTGTGGAAGCTGTGCTTGAATTGGGACTTTTTATATATCAACTTTCGCATCGTTCAAAATTGCATGATAATTTACCGAGTCTTGTGATTTTTGCGTTTTTGCTTACGCTTTTGTTCTCGGTAACACAGGGGGATCCGTTCAATGGCAAGGATGCGTTTTTATTAGATGCGCCCTGGCTGATTTTCATTACAGTAATTTTCGTTGTTGTTGTTCATTTTGCCTTTGCTATGACGAGAGAGTATCGCCGCCGAAAGAACATGCTATCTCCATTTTCCGTTAAAGATGCCACAGACAAGCTGCCTATGGGGGTGTGCTTTGCCGATCCGAACGGGCGTATTGTCCTTTGCAATGACCGTATGCGCCGTCTGTCGTTTGCACTGAGCGGGCATGAGTTTCAGATTACCGACGATCTTGAAAAAGCGTTGGAGCACCCCGATAAAAGTATTATCGCTAACGGAGATTGTTACATACTGCCCGATAAGACAGTTTGGCAATTCCGCAAGCAGAATATAACCGTTGACAATGATGAAAACTGGCTTCAAATGACAGCGCATAATGTCACTGAACTTTATAATGGCAACGTTCGTCAAACTGCTATTAACAATGAGCTGAAAGAGGTCAATCGAAAGCTCCAAAAAATGTATGAACGAATGGCCGATGATATAAAAGAAAAAGAAATTCTTGACCTGAAAATACATATTCATGACACAATCGGAAGAAGCTTGCTGACAATTCGTGATATAATGGAAAGCGACGAAAACACTGACAAAAAGCTTGAGGCTTTACAGGAAGCAACCGCAGTGCTTACAAGTGATCGAGTGACAGCCAGCGGAACGATGGAAGAGGTTGTTCAGACAGCGGAAATCCTCGGTGTAACGGTGATGATGGATGGATGCCTTCCGGCCGATTCACTTGCCGAAGAGCTTACCGTTGTCGCTGCAAAAGAATGTGTAACAAATTGTGTCAGGCATGCCGGAGGCAATGAGGTATATATCAGCGTAAATGGGCGAAAGGATGTGTTTGATATTACGATAACGAACAATGGCGCTGCACCGTCGGGCCCTATTAAGGAGGGCAGCGGACTCTCGTCGATTCGCCACAGCATAGAATCTGCCGGTGGAGAAATGCACACTGTATATAAACCACGATTTGAATTGCTGCTTATCATTCCAAAGGATGCGTCAAGTTTTATATGAAAACCTGACATGCAGCACCAGCTCTCGCCAAATACGATTATTAATGAGCTGATGTTCAATAAAAGGAGAACGATATATGATAAATACAATACTGGTTGAAGATGATTTATATATTCAAAAGCATTTTGCCGAGCGGCTGAAATCAAACGAAATTTTTCGCCTTGTCGGCGTATATCGTGACGCTTTTGAGGCAGAGAGAAACTGCAATAGCTCAATACAACTTATTCTTATGGATGTACAAACACAACACAAGCACTCCGGTCTTGCCGCCGCAAAACGTATAAAAAAGGCTTTTCCGAATATCAAAATAGTAATTGTAACCTCACTTGTCGACCCGCAGGTATTGGAACGAGCAAAGACAGGTGTAGCAGACAGTCTGTGGTATAAAGACCACGGCACAGAGGAGCTGATAAGTGTGATAAGGCGTACCCTTGCAGGCGAAAAAGTATTTCCTGACACCTCTCCTGCAATTGAAATGGAAGGCACAATGTCCGATACATTCTCGCCCCGACAGCTTGATATTCTCCGCTTATACATAAAGGGCTTTACATACCAGGAGATTGCCGATAAACTGGGCATCTCCAAAAACGGTGTGCGCTGGAACTTGGACGATATGGTTGAAAAAGGTGGCTTTGAGAATCGAGAAGCGTTGGTTGTAACAGCTATTGAGAACAAGCTCATGGTGACCACTTTAAAAGACGAATAGAGTAAATGAACCCCTTGACTGACACGGTCAAGGGGTTTTTATGTCCCAAAGTTAAAAAAGTTTGAAAATAGTTTTTTCTGTTACTGGCACAAGTGCCAGTGACATGCCTCAAAAAATCCGTACAATAAAATGTGTAAGAGTATAGTTGTGAGTAGAAAGGGGGCGCGATGAATGTTGAAATATAACAAACACATTATAACCCTGCTGATGGTTTTAATTATGCCAGCCTTGGTTTCTGGATGTGTGGCAAAACCGTCAGAGGATTCTAATCTGACCGAAGATAAAACAACCGCCACAACCACAGAAGCAACCACAGAGGCGACTACAGAAGCAACCACAGAGGCGGCTACAGAAGCAACCACAGAGGCAACTACAGAAGCGACCATAGAAGCAACCACAGAAGCATCGGTACAAAAAGACACAGATTTATCAAAACTTCAAAACACCATTCTTGATAACAAAGAATCGGTTGGGATTGCCTATATCGGTTATGTCGGTTACGAGGCTGATGAGGAAGAAATCATAAATTTCGTAAAAGACAGTCAGTATGCGGATAAATATGATTTTCTCTGCGGCGCGCCCCTTGTAAATGTAGGCGGTGCGGAGCTTTATGCGGTAGTTATTGCCGATACAAAATACAGTGTGTCTGTTTATCGGGCGGAAATAACTGATAATGGTGAATATTCTGTAAATACCGACAATACACTCTATAATTACAACGGAAATGGAATTGATTATTTTTTACTGCGCTGCAATGAAAGTGAAATACATTCAAATGTATCGCTGAGCTTTAAAAAAGGAAACGACTCTTTTTCGGTATTCCCGATGCTGTCAGGAATGGATGGGCAGCTTGTTGACGGAAATTACTATGATTTTTCAATATATTCCGATTATGGCGGCAGCGGTGAGTCCGAGGATAAGAATGTAGCAATAGCAAGGGAAATCCTTTTGGAGTCTCAGGAGGTGCAATACTACATAAGCATGGGTATGAGTGTACAGTATACGGGCCAGATTGATGAAATTGAGGGACGGTCGTGTTGGATTTTTGCACTCGGCACAGACAGAGATGATCAATTCGTCAGAGAACGTTATTACGGAGTGTGTGACAACCTTATATATTTTTATGATTCCTTGAACGACAAATGGGAGGTGCTCGGAAAAGGATAAACATCCACATAACTTACCGTGTGAGTTAAAGCACGGAATAATAAAATAAAAAAGGAGGGAAAAATATGGTAGATATTAAAGCAATGGCAGCTGCAACAGCCCCGAGAGAGTTTGAACTCTCTTATACAACTACAATTGAAGACGTATACGAAAAGCTTAACACACATGCTTCGGCTTTTAAAATGCCTTTCAAAATCAAAGGGGGCATCCCTGGAAAGCGCATTTCCTTTGAGAAAGAACCGAACCTCGACGTTACGGTCTGGGTCTTTGTTAAGGATGGCAACAAAATTAAAGTCATGGCAAATATCCAGGAGAACACAACAACCGTCAATGGTATGCGAGTTGACAAAAACAGCGTAATTCAAAAAGGTGTAAGCGGAGTAGCTAATCTTCCTATTCAAAGAGGTGAGTATCTTGATGAGGTGACCGAAAATGTTAAAAAGATACTCAACGGCGAGCAGGTTGAAGATTATGTAGCACCCGTTGGTGTAAACGGCAGTGGACAGACGGAAAAGGATTGGCTTGTAGCCCTTCTTCTCTGCCTTTTCCTCGGCGGAGTTGGTGGCCACCGTTTTTATGTGGGCAAAGTAGGATCAGGCATTCTCTATCTTTTTACCGCCGGCGTTTTTGGAATCGGTGTACTTGTTGATCTGATAAAGATCATTACCGGCAAATTCACTGACAAAGACGGAAATCCTATTCAAAAAAAATAGACAGTACTTCTTGACAGCCTTTAGATAAATATGGCTTAAAATTGGGAACTGTGCCTGAACTCATTCGGGCACAGTCCTGATTGCGAAAGGAGAACTTGTTATGAGTAAAAGAAAAGAGCACATCAAAATGACCATATTTATTATGGTCGCCGGCATAGCATCGATGGTTTTGGGTGTATTCGGAATTGTCACAAGCAGAATTGAAAAGAAAGAATATGCAGCCTCAACTGATATACGGAAAGTTTCAGCTGTTATTGTTGACTTTTCAACCTACGATAGTAAGGATGACAATGGCGATGTAGATTATACAACATATAAATTCAGAATTTCATATGAAATTGACGGAAAGACCTATAAAGGAAAGTGCGAAGAACGCGTTTGGCCAAGAGATATCGCAAAAGGATACACATACGATAAATTGAGAAAAGGCGATACAATAAAAGTAGAGGTCTATAAAACTACAAAAGGAAATTACAAGCTTTCCCCGGAGGGGAATCCCGTTGATTTCCTTCTCTATTGCGCGGCGATCCCTTTTGGCTTGTTCCTTGTTGTTATAATGATATGTGACATTGTAAAAGACAAACGGAAAAAGCAGAGCGAAAATGAAGTGGTCAGCAAGGAATAAATCAGAGGTGATTTTATGGATTTATCAGTATCGCTGTGCATTGCAGCTTCTTTTGCTATATTATGTACATTCTATATCGGTAAAAGTATACTTGTAATGGATTTTTCGGAATATCTTCCCAAGAATTTGAAAAAAGCTAAGCTGGAAAGATTGCTGGCAAAAAGGGAAACTCCTCTACAGGATTCGAAAATCCGAAAGGATATAAGAAAAGCATTTGAAAGAGTACTGATTCCGCTTGGAAAAGCGGATCAAAAGCTTCTTACGGCAAGAATGGACCTGGCTTTCCGAAAAAAAATCGTCAGTCAGATCGACGTACTTAATAAGAATAAGCTATGCCGCAAAATTTACGTCACGGATGTTGTTCCCATTCCTAAAAATAACTTTGAAACATGGAACGATGATGGCAGAGAATGGCGGGAATCGGTTTTGAAGTGCAGCACCCTGGAGCGTTTCGAGTCAATGCAAGGCAACAGGGTTCAGCATGAGATATACCGTAAAAATTCATATCTCCGAATACTTCAGTCGAGACACGTTCGCCGCACAGACAAAAAAGAGAATAAGAAAAGCTATTATCACGATATGTTGAGAATAACCTGCCCATCATGCGGTGCAAGAGTCAAGCTGAACAGTCAGCAGGTTACCTGTGAATATTGCGGCGCCGTTATAAAAAACGAGTTTTACGATTGGCAGACCGAATCGTTTGAGATTTATGAAACGATCAGTACAAATATGAAAAGATTTTTACAGCTTCTTTTGTCCGGTTTCATACTTTTCTTAAGTGTCTTTCTATGCTTATACTTGATCGAGGATACGGAGATTTCCCTTGCAGCCGGCGTCGGTGCAGCGATTCTTGCTTTTGGAACGATTGTCACACCTATTATTTGCGGAAAAGTTAAACAAGATAGTTTAGCGAAAAAGATCGTAGGATATTCAGAGAACTACCTCAGATCCTGCTTAAACGAATACTTCAGTAAAAATGAAAATGACAGGGATCTGCTTGATTTCAGTGTTGGCACGATCAAGCTTTTAAAAGTCTCTAACACAGATGAAATAACAACGGTTAAGTCTGAAGTTTATGGAACAAAAACCTTTCTTCCTGAAAATAGGAAACCGTTTACAAAAAAATTCAAAAAGAAACTGACCATGCAAAGGGCAAGATATCCAGAAAAAAGAAAGTCTGACGGTGAATTCTTTGCTGAAAAGGAATGTCCTAGCTGCGGAGCAACATTCTTGCCCGATGAAAACGGATGCTGTTCTTATTGCGGTTATACCCTTCACGGAGATAGCGAAAAGTGGAAAATAAAAATCTGAATCCTGTTAAAATTCTGCAATGCCGATTAGGGTGAAAGAGGGAAACATTTACATATTATTAATTTTAAAAGGAGGGAAATCTATGAACAAAAAGAAAAAAATTTTGACTGTCGTAACATTAGTCATACTGATGCTCGGGGCATCAGTATTCACTGTTTCGGCAGCGGACAATTATTCGGTTGACGAAAACACAACCTATGTAACCAACTTTGCTGAGCTAGAAAAAGCTCTTGAAGCCACTTCAAACGAGACAACCCCACCCGATAAGCTTGTTGTTCTCAAAAACAACATAGATTACGAAGAGCAAGTTCCGGTCGATTGGAGCTATCAGGATGAGCAGGAGTGGTATTCCGAAATCACAGTTAGCTATCCTGGAAAAATCACCCTTGACTTGAACGGAAAAACCCTGAAAGTTACAACAGATATTCGTTCAGACGAGGAGACAAGGGATCTGTTTGTGGTTTTTTCGGGTTCCAAGGCAAACACCGACTTCACAATTACCACAACCCAGTCCGGCGGACAGATAATCTTTAACTCAACAGCCAACGAAACTTCAATGATCACTGTGAATAACCCAAACGCAGATGTGAATATTCTTGGAAAAGCAGGGAAGTTTATCAACTATAATCTCACTCTTACTGCACAATCCGGAAGTGACACTTATTTAAACGATAAGAATAAGCACCACATTATTTCCTTCAATGATATAAACAATCTCTATATCACCGGTACTCTTATTCAGAATAATGCACGCGTCCCGTCTTGTATATATTCATACGGACCGGAGCCGCAGGGTAATGTTACAATAACAGGAAACTCAGAAATAGAAGTAACTTCAAAACAGCTTCTTAATGAACAGCCGTTCAGCACAATATATTTCCAAAAAAAACCATACAGCAGAAAAGTAAGGCTTGGCGGCTGTTATATTGGACAAAAGGGAAATGTAAATTCAATCTATTACGGTGGCCAGCCACCTCATTTCTATGACATAGTTCTATCCCAATCTCTGGACATGCCGAACTATGTTATTATGCACAACGGTACCAGGACATACAATACCTGGAATGACTTTGTTAACTTGGATGCGGATATAGAAATTATCTCCTCCTGTCACGATTCTGAGCCTGAATTAGAGAAAAGGACATCACTTCTTGGTCACTACAAGTACTGTAAAAAGTGTGATGCTCTTGAAAGCTTCCAGGAGCATCAGTTTGGCAGAACTCTCCCTGCTGAAGAGGCAACATGCATCAGCAAGGGAAGAACGGTCGGCTATAAGTGCTTCGACTGCAGATATTATGAGGGTTACACCGAACTGCCAGCACTTGGACACGATTTGAGCGACACCTATACGGTTGACTGGCCGGCAACCTGCGACAAAGATGGAAGGGAATCCAGACACTGCAAACACACAGGCTGTGGGTATGCAATTCAGAAAGTCATTCCGAAGCAGCACCAGAGCCTTGTATGTAATGGCACATACTGCCAAACCTGCAATCAATATGTTAACCCGACCAAAATAGGTTACGGCGACAATTCCTGTAAAAACAAAACCGCTTACTTCTTTACTCCGACGGAAACGAAGGTTTATCTTATCACCATAACTTCGTCAAATCTCGGCAGCGAAAATATTCAGGGAACAGAAGTAAACCTTGTTGAGAATAACCGGCTTAGTGAATCCGTCTCTAGTAACGATAAAGGAAAAGTTACCGAAGTCAGACTTGAAAAAGACAAAACCTACGATGTTACACCGTATATAACTAATTCAGAGAGTCAAGACTGCATAGTTAACATATCCTGTAAGGAACATAATGTGGTTATAGATAACAAAATTAAAGCAACCTGCACAAAGACAGGTCTCACCAAAGGTAAGCACTGTTCGGTTTGTAACACCGTTATAGTCGCTCAGACCAAAGTCAAGGCTCTCGGTCATAAGTACTCCAAGTCTGTTGTCAAGGCTACTTTTACCTCAAATGGCAAGATTACCAAGAAGTGCACTGTTTGCAGTACGATAGCACCAACAATTTCGATAGCGAGAATTAAGTCAGTTTCGCTGAAAAAGTCGGCGTATACATATAACGGAAAGGTTCAGAAGCCTTCGGTCATCGTTAAGGATGCAAACAAAAAAACGCTTAAGAATGGAACAGATTACACCGTTGCTTACAGCAAAAACAAAAATATCGGCAAGGCAACAGTAACCGTTACCTTCAAGGGCAATTACAGCGGCAGCAAAAAGCTGAACTTCAACATTCTTCCCGCCGCGACGAGCAAGATCAGCGTTAAGCAGACCACAAACTCAATCACGGCTTCATGGAAAAAGGTTGCCGGTGTAAGCGGATACAGAGTATACCTTTACAAGGGCAAAAAGCTTGTCAATAGAGCTGATACAACGAAGCTCTCACACACATTTAAAAAGCTTTCAAAGGGTACGGAGTACAAGATTGTTGTCAAAGCCTATAAGAAGATTGATGGCAAAAAGGTTCTTTCTCTCGTTTCAAAGGAGCTTCTGACCGCAACAAAGCTTTCTGCGCCGACTTCGGTCAAGGTCAAAGCAGGAAATAAAATGGCAACCGTCAGTTGGACAAAGGTTAAGAGTGCAAACAGCTATACGGTATATTACAGCACAAAGAAAAACAGCGGCTTCAAAAAGCTCACTGTTATCAAAAACAGCGCAAACATCAAAAAGCTTTCAAGCGGCAAGACCTACTACTTCAAGGTTGTTGCCAACAAGAAGGCTGGAAAGGCTGTTGTGGCTTCTGATTACAGCAAGCTTATAAGCGCAAAAATCAAGTAATGGTGTTATCTGAACCGGTCAACAGATAACCGCAAAACCCCGAAGCAGAAATACTCTGCAGCGGGGTTTTTTTGTGGCAAAAAAACGGTGTTTCTGTTATGCTAGATATATTAAGAGATTGATATGTAGTGATGTTATTTTGACATTAAGAAAGGTTCAAGGTACTGCTTATGATAAAAAGGAAATTAGCAACATTTATGTTGACATTAATACTGGTGATGACAGGTGTATCGACGATTCGTGTGATAGGCTATGCGCAGGAAGAATCTTCTGGTTCATCAACAAATCTCCAAGAGGGAGTTACAGAATATAAGTACAGTGCTGAAAGTGATTCTCAAAAAGGTGTCGCATTAAAGGTTGAATGGAACGAACCCAAATTAGGGGAGGATACAACATTCCACGTTTCGGCGGATGGTGGCAGTGGTCGGTATTTGTTTAGAATGGATGCACCGAGTTATTCCAACCCGGGTGAGTATAGTTTTGAATCCGTGGCGGATCCAAGCCGCGGAGCGTGGATTCAATATACAGATGAGTGCGAATCTCACGACTTTGAATTCACAATGACTGCTTCGGGAGTCTATAACTTCAGGTTTTATGTAATGGACAAGACGTCAGGTGTCTATTATATGCGTGTGAGCACAAATATACAGGTATCGGACAGGGCTTATCCGAGCGTGGGTGACATCGTGAATGCTGCGGTAAAAAAGTGCAGCAAGGAGACGGATGGTTCGGACTATGAAAAGGCATTGTGGCTGCATGACTGGCTGTTGCAGCAGCTTGATTACGATCATTCCCTGAAATGGTCTTCGGCAGAGAGCGCACTGACACGAAAGCTGGGGACATGTCAAGCCTATGAGAGTGCCTATTCAAAACTGCTTACTGCAGCCGGCATAACAAATGCTGAGACAAGGGATACCTATGATGGACATACCTGGAATGCCATGAAGCTGGATGGCAAATGGTATCAGGTGGACTGTACATGGGATGATACAAAAGACAATTATTATAACTTTGATCCTACGCATTTGTATTTTGGACTGACGGATGAACTCATGGCGTTGGCACACAACGGTCATAATAAGATTTATACGGCAAGTGGTTATGGCACACGTTCCACAAGTCTGGCAGACAACTATTTTGTCAGGAACGGAGATGCCGCAAAGTGGGCGCGAGCCTACGCTGAGAGGATTCAGAAAAATCTCAATGCAGGTAAAACCAGATTCGAAGTCAGCACTGACAATGCGTCATATCCGCCGAGCATTTCGGGTATTCAAAATGGGATTATCGCATATGCCTTAAATCAGATGACGTGGAAGGCGGGAAGTAAAAAGGTTGCATTGCGTGTGGCAGGAACATCCACCAAGCTTTCTTTTACTGCAAAATATACGGACACAGTAAAGCGCGTGAGAATAGTATTTGCTCCAAATGGAGGGCGTGTGAGTTCTGGAAGTAAGACAGTCATTTGTGGAAAAACTTACGGAGCACTGCCGACACCGACCAGAAGGGGATATACATTTGCAGGCTGGTACACAGCAAAGAGTGGCGGCAGCAGGATCGGCAGCAGCTCGGTTGTGAGGACCACCAGGAATCAGACATTATACGCAAGGTGGAAGCTGGTAAAGTATAAGATCCAGTACAGGCTTGGCAAGGGGACAAACAGCCGGTCCAATCCAGCCGGTTATACCGTCAGATCTAGGACTATAGTCTTGAAGAATCCGGTCAGAAAGGGTTATACATTCAAGGGGTGGTACAGCGATCCAAAATTCAAGAAAAAGGTTACGAAGATTGCAGCCGGCAGCACCGGCAGCAGGAAACTCTATGCCAGGTGGGTGAGAAAATAAATTCGTATAAATCGATGCAATATCCCCCTTTGTTGTCGAATTGTGAAAAATATGCGATAATGAGTGCTGGAGAAAATATTTGGCGCCAAGGAGGCATAAAGGGGATTATGGCAAAAATTGCGTTTTGTGATGATGATGTTTCTGTGCTTGCTGAGATGCAAAGGCTTATGGAACAGTATTGTGCGGAGAGAGACTGCAAAGTAGAATACAATATTTTTAATCATCCTTTTGACCTGGTGGCGGAAATAGAGAAGGGAAACAGATATGATATCCTGTTTATGGATGTCTTGATGCCGGGAGAGAATGGAATTGAAGCGGCAACGGAGATACGAAAATACGATAAAAACGTCAAGATCATATTTGTCACTTCGTCCTCTGAGTTTGCGGTGCAGTCTTACGTTATAGGCGCATACTATTATCAATTAAAGCCCATCTGGGCAGAGAGCTTTTTCCGTTTGCTTGATTCTGTGCTTGCAGCCTGTAAAAAGGAGGCGGAGACCAGCCTCATTCTGCGATGTAAGAGTGGAATCACCCGTATAGATATAAAAGCCCTGGAATATTGCGAAGTCATTCATCGCACCCTTATATTTCACCTGAATACAGGAAAAGTACTGGAAAGCGCCGGCAGCATGGATGAGCTTGTAAAGCAGCTTTCCACGTATCCTTTTTTTCACAGACCTCACCGTTCTTATCTGGTAAATCTGGAATATGTGCAAAACATAACATTTAGGGGGATTACCATGTCTAGTCTTGCAGAAATACCGGTTCCACGGGGAAAATACAATGAAGTAAAGGATGCATTCCTTGAATATGCGTTCCAGAACAGGCAGGTAATGATATGAGCCTATATATTTCGCTTCTTAACAATATGGCTGTGAGCTTTTTTGGGGGAATATTATCAGCGTCTTTTTGTAATGCGCTGTCCACTAGGAAAAGAAAACTCATTTTCATAGGATGCATGGTTTTACTCCCGCTGATACAGAGCATATTATATTTCAGCAAGGGCGCTGATTTTGTAAGACATATTTATCCGTTGGCGGTGCATCTTCCATTGGTCATTGTTCTCTGGATGTTGACAGGAAAATTGCTGTGGTCTGTTTTTTCTGTACAGGCGGCATACTTGTGCTGTGAACTTAGGAGATGGGTTGCACTTGCCACAGTTGCTGCATTTTCGGGAAGGCAGATGATGCAGGATATTACAGAACTTGTGGTTACAATCCCTGCATTGCTGCTTCTGCTTCATTTTGTGTCACCTGCAGTCAGAGGATTGTCAGATAAAAGTCTCAGGGAGCAATGGCAGTTTGGAATCATACCGGCGCTATATTATGTATTTGACTATTTTACAATAGTGTATACGAACCTTCTTTTGAGTGGCAGTTACGTTGTAGCGGAATTTATGCCTTTTGTATGCTGTGTTGCATATCTGGCCTTTCTCTTATATAACTCCAAAAAGGAACAGATGCAGAATGAGATGAAGCTGATCCGGAATAATCTGGATCTGCAGTTAAGTCAGGCGGTGAGGGAAATCAGCAGTCTGCGCGAGTCGCAGACATTGACCAGACAGTATCGCCATGATATGCGCCATCACCTGCAGTATGTGTCTACATGTATAGAAAATGGTGAAGTTGAACAGGCGCAGGCTTATATATCAGGAATCTGTAAGGAGATTGAAGCACAGAAGGTCCAAATATACTGTGAAAATGAGGCGGTGAATCTGATCCTATCTTCATTTGCGGGTAGAGCCAGAAAGAAAGAAATTGAAATAAAGATACAATGTGCAATTCCCGCAGATCTTACTGTGTCGGAAAGTGATCTGTGTGTGCTCTTGTCTAATGCTTTGGAAAATGCCTTGCATGCATGTGTGTCTTTGGCTGCAGAGGGAAGATCATGCGAGATTGATGTGAATTTTTATGAAAGAAATAAACACCTTTTTTTACAGGTGGTAAATGACTGTAAAGCTCCAATAAAGTTTCAAAATGGAATACCTGTGTCTGATATGGAAGGACATGGTATAGGCGTTCAGAGCATATGTGCGATCGTGCAGCGTTACGGCGGGGTTTTCAGCTTTGCGGAAAAGGATGGCAAGTTTACGCTCAGACTGTCATTGTAAAAGAGTGTCGATTCGATACATTTTTGGTACGATTCGTGCATTTAGACCTCACTGATTGCAAATACATAATAAAATATACTCAGATTATGTGATTGCAATAAAGAGGAGGAAATTATTATGAAAAAGACAATGAAAAAACTGATGGTTCTCATAATGACCATGATGATGGGAATGTCTCTGGTGGCATGCGGCGGCGCAGATAAGCAGCCTGCGATTGATGCGTTCAATAAGACAAGTACATCTTTTAATGAGGTTGCAAACATTATCAATGAAAATCCACAGGCTTATGATCAGGATTTGGTTGATACAATGGTCGACATGGCCGGTGTGCTCAATGAGCATAAACAGATCTTAGAGAGCGATGATGATGTTGAGGAAGAAAAGCTTCAGGAAATGATCGACTGGTATGGTACGGTTGATGAGTGGGTTGCTCAGGTTAAGGAAGAAATTTCAAAATAGTTTATTATTAGATCATGTGGTGAAGACTGCATACCAGAGGGGCGGGCGCATTGGAGTGCCTGCCCTTTTTTAATAGCAAAAATTAAAATTCTCTTGCTATATTGCAAAAAGACGTATAAAATGCATGTGTATTTTTATGTTTTATATCTCGGTCTGGACTCTATCTTCGACGGAGATATACACTCCGTGAGGATTGCTGAGCCGCTGATATGATATATGTCAGCAGAGCAGACTAGCAGCTTGCGGCAAGATTCGCCAGCGAATCTTAAGAAGAAAGACATTCAAATAAGAATATGGCAAAGGAAATAGTGGAATTATGAAAAAGGTAGTAAAATTTGGCGGAAGTTCATTGGCAAGTGCAGAGCAGTTTAAAAAGGTTGGAGCAATCATCACATCAGATGAGAGCCGTGTATACGTTGTTCCTTCTGCACCTGGAAAGAGATTTTCAGATGATACAAAGGTAACAGATATGCTCCTTCATGTGTATGAAACTGCGAAGGCAGGGAATGATTTCACAGAGGAAGTGAAGGCGATCAAGGCCAGATATGATGAGATCATCACAGGCCTTGAGATTAAGGATTTTTCACTTGATAAGGATTTTGAGGAGATTACAAAGCAGTTGGAGGATCTTACCAATCCGGACCCAATGTGCACACTGGACTATGTGGCATCAAGAGGAGAGTTCCTCAATGGTAAGATTATGGCTGCATATCTTGGCTTTGAGTTTATAGATGCTGCAGAGGTTATCTTTTTCAATGCAGAGGGCAATCTCAATAGCTATAAGACGGAGAAGGTACTTGGTGAGAGACTTGCCAAGACACAGCATGCGGTTGTTCCAGGATTCTATGGACTTGGCAAGGATGGCAAGGTAAAGACATTTTCCAGAGGCGGTTCAGATGTAACGGGCTCGATAGTCGCACAGGCAAGCAGAGCCGATGTATATGAGAACTGGACAGATGTCTCAGGCTTCCTTGTAGCTGACCCACGTATTGTTCCAGATCCAAAGCCGATCAAATATATTACTTACAGAGAGCTTCGTGAGCTTTCATACATGGGTGCATCAGTTCTCCATGAGGATGCGATATTCCCTGTACGCCACTGTGGTATCCCAATCAATATCCGCAACACAAATGCGCCTGAGGACGCAGGAACCTGGATAGTTGAGAGTACCTGCCAGAAGCAGGATTATGTTGTAACAGGTATTGCAGGTAAGAAGGATTTCTGCACAATATTTATTACGAAGGCTATGATGAATTCAGAGATAGGATTTGGAAGAAAGGTGCTTCAGGCATTTGAGGAGAATGATATCTCATTTGAGCATATGCCATCAGGTATTGACACGATGACTATCGTAGTTCATGCTGATGAATTCGTACACAAGGAGCAGAGAGTTATATCTGCTATCCACAGACTTGCAGAGCCGGATTCAGTTGAGATTGAGTCAGGACTTGCACTTATAGCTGTTGTAGGCCGTGGAATGAAGTCAGCAAGTGGCACAGCAGGCAAGTTGTTCAGCGCACTTGCAAAGGAAGGCATCAACATAAAGATGATAGACCAGGGTTCATCAGAGCTGAATATCATAATCGGAGTAAAGAACAGTGATTTTGAGACAGCCATAAAGGCAATATATAATACATTTATAACTAACAAGTAATGACAGACAAGTAATAACAGATTGCTAAGCATCGTAGGGGTGGGCACGCATTAGTGCTTGCCCCTATTTGATTGGTGGCTTTCTCTGGCAAAAAGGAGTGAATTGAACTATGATAAAAGTGTTATTCATCTGCCATGGTAATATTTGCCGTTCTCCCATCTCCGAGTTCGTCCTCAAGGACAAGGTGGAAAAACTCGGCATAGCAGATAAATTTGATATAGCCTCTGCTGCTACCAGCACTGAGGAGATCTGGGGCGGAAAAGGCAATCCGATATATCCGCCGGCGCAGGAAGTGCTGAGGGCGCATGGCATAGGTAAGACGGCTTATACAGACTTTAGTGGCAAGAGAGCCAGGCAGGTTACAAGGCGGGATTATGAATATTATGATTACCTGCTCTGCGCAGATACAGCAAATGTGAGGAACACAATGCACATAACCGGTCCGGACTACCAGGACAAGATACATTTGCTGCTCGATTATTCGGGAAGACATGGACAATCTATAGCTGATCCGTGGTATACAGGACGATTTGATGAGACATACAGGGATGTGTGTCAGGGATGCGAGGGATTTCTTGATTATCTCAGGCAAGGCGATAGGTTGTAGATAATATTATCAAAATGGGAACAATGGGATATTATTGAGTGCATCAGCTGAACGCAGGTGCATTTGATATTGTCAGATTGTTCCTTTTGTTATGGTAAGCTACATCCTTTTTTAGTGCGCAAAAAAATAATTGAATGTTATAATAAAAAACAGATCCAACATTATTTTGACAAGAAAGAAGGGCGCTTGTTATGGGAAAACCAGTTAAAGATAAATTGAAAAATGTAGGAGATTTTATTAGTGGAACTATTGTAGAGGTAGAAAAACAGGCAAAAGATAGTGAGTTGCTTGATAAGATTTCTAAGGGAACGAAAGATGGTCTTGTGTTCGTATCAAACGGAGTAAAGGACAGAGCCGAAAAGATTACAAATGGAGCAAAATCAAGTGCTGATACGATAAAAAATGTAGTGGCTGAACATAAAAAACAGGGCACACAAGACGATAACAAAGAAAAGCAGGGAAGTCTTGATGACCAACTTCATGACGCAGTAAATAGGTATAATGCGGCATATTCAGAGTTTGAGAATAACGGCTCAGCGATTCTTAGACAGCGGGAACGATCTGTGGATTTACTGGAAAATGTTGAAAACTTAGTAAACAGTATCGCCAATCATCCAAAGAATTTTGATGCGAATTTTCAGGAGATTCAACTTTACAAAAAAGGATTCAAAGATGTATGTGATTATGCAACACAAGAACTCGGTGCAGCAAAGAAATCCATGGCAGGTGTAGGCGCAGGAGTAGCCGGAGGTATGGCTGTAGCCAGTTTGGCTCCGAGTGCAGCTATGTGGGTAGCAACTACATTTGGTACAGCTTCTACAGGAACTGCAATATCAACGTTGTCAGGTGCAGCCGCTACTAATGCAGCTTTAGCATGGCTTGGAGGTGGCGCAGCAGCCGCTGGAGGAGGGGGAATGGCATCTGGAACCGCACTTTTGGCAATGGCCGGTCCGGTAGGTTGGACAATTGGAGGAGCTACACTGTTAGCATCAATTGCTCTGTTTGCAAATAAAAAAATCAAAATTGGCAAAGAAAAGAAAGAAGAGATTGAGGCAGTATTACACAATGTTGAATCAGTTAATGAAGTGAATGTCAAAATGCAGTCTTTATTAGATAAGACAGACAAATTAAGAAGTATGTTGAATGATCAGTACAGAAAGTGTATGTCTTACTATGAAAAGAACTTTATGGAAATAGCAGATGAAGGGCAAATATTATTGGGAACGCTTGTGAACAATTCAAAATCCTTGGCAGCAACGCTTGGTGAAACTGTGGAGGAATAAAGTAAATGATAGAAGCTAAAAAGATTATTAAAAGTGGGCAAGAACAGGCCGTTGCTTCATGGATCAATTACCTGAATCAGGTGCGATTGGACAGATTGATGGCGGCATTGCAGAAAGAAGAATCAAACCTTAATGAAGCGATGTCTACTATTAATGACACACTTAAAACTATTAGCAGGGATATCGTGAATAACGGAAAAGGACGAGGCGGTCAATATGGAATGCACGGATTTATTGCTGAAGTTGCAGAATGTGGTATTGGAAATGCCAGAGAACAGATAGAAGGAAAAGTACCAATATATGAATGGATTAATGACAATGGGCCTGAAGATTTGAGAAGGGGAGCAACACTGATCCAGCAGAAATTTGTAAATGGAGGCGGGCATTTATCACTACAGGCAATTCGTATGCATTTAAATGCTTATCCTGATTTTCTTGATAATGGCGGAGTATATCAGATTCCGGAAGACCATTACGAGAAGATCAAATGGTTGCTTTCAATCTCAGAAAGGGGTGCAGTTGTATATGAATCCAACGTCCCCCTCATACCCTTAGTGCTTTTAGGATACTTCACAATCCAATATTCTCCGTTTATAGTGATTCCTTCTTTGTCTCCTGCTTTTCCACCATACGTTCCATTTCTTTCGTTTGGTATATATGGATTTAAGTCCTGAATTACTGTTTTTTTCATAAAATCAATCCTTTCATATTCAATCAGTTTGTGGATAATATTTACTGCAAAGCAAATCCCATTCCTTAAAAGAAATTACATCTGGTACAAGCAGTTTCGATTGAATTTCTATGTTATCACAAATCTCATAAAATGCCATATCCATATCGTTTTTTTCGGCTTCTTCTGCCTCAACGATGAGTTCTTTTACTGAATCACTCAATTTATCATAAAATGTGGAAATGTCGATTTCTTTATCAATCCAATTGTTTTCTTTTTTCATAGTTTCAACCTCCGCAAGCTTTGTTTGAGTACAAAAGTTCTTACATTATTATATCATAGCATGTTGATTTTTGAAAGTAATTCAAGAGCCGACTTCAACAGGCGGTTTTTCTCTGAAACAGTGGAGAGAAGTACATGATTTTTTTGAAAATGGCGATATTCCGTTAGATAAAGTAGAACCGTCTAGATTAAAATATTCTGAAGTCCAGAAAGGCACATATGAACATACTTTTTCGAAAGAAAAGAATAGTTTAAGAAAACGAAATCAAGAAAGAAAAAAACAGGCATATAATAAAAGTAAACCTACGTTATCTGAGGGAGCGAAAGCAACAGCAGCCGCTGCCGCAACTGAGGGTGCTATGGCGTTGTGCATGGGAATAGCCGAAAAAAGAAGGTCTGGTAAGAAATTTAACACTTTTGATGATGACGATTGGAAAGAGATTGCATTTGCTACAGGAAAGGGAACCTTGAAAGGTGGTATACGAGGAGCATCTATTTATACATTAACAAATTTTACTGCAACTCCGGCAGCTGTAGCAAGCGCAATGGTTACAGCGACATTTGGTATTGCGGAACAGGCATATCAATTAAAGCAGGGAAATGTAGCTGAACAGAGATTTATTGAGAATTCAGAAATGTTATGTTTAGATGCCTCAGTTAGTGCACTTTCTTCATTTGCAGGCCAGGTATTGATTCCGGTTCCTGTACTTGGCGCAGTGATCGGCAATACTGTAGGAACTATGATGTATCAGACTGCAAAAGATAATCTGTCAGCTAGAGAACAGAAGATATTTGAAGAATATGCAGAAGCAGTACGTCAGCTGGATGTTTCATTACAGGATCAGTATCAGAAATTTGTAGATGAAATTGGAAATGATACGAAGTTGTTCATGGAATTATTAGACAGGGCATTTGCACCAGACATTCGTGTAGCGTTTGACGGTTCTATTGATTTGGCAAAATCATGTGGAGTACCGGTAGACGAGATATTAGATAGCAAAGAAGAAATAATATCGTTTTTTATGGATTGATAGATGGTGTGTTATAAATAACCCATGCGATGCGCATAACCGGTCCGGGCGGTCATGACAAGATACATTTACCGCTTGTGTTTTATATAGCAACACCACAAGAAACGTGATATGATTTACGCGTAAATGCATGAGAGAAAATATATAAACCACCAACGGAGGGCACACAAATGGAATTATATAAAGGCAGACCGGATACAAATGAAGGACGACTTGAGAGGGAGATCAGAGTTTATGATTTCCTTGATGATCACGGCATAGAGTATTGGCGCACAGATCATGCTCCAGCAGACACAATGGAAGTTTGCAGCGAGATAGATGCGGTGCTTGGGGCAACCATTTGTAAGAATCTGTTTCTGTGCAACAGGCAGAAGACACAGTTCTATCTGCTCATGATGCCGGGCGACAAGCCGTTCAAGACAAAGGAGATCACATCGCAGATAGGCAGCGCGAGACTTTCATTTGCATCGCCGGAGGATATGGAGAAGTATCTGGATATCAGGCCGGGGGCGGTCAGCGTCATGGGACTCATGAATGACCATGAGAATCACGTGCAGCTGCTTGTTGACGAGGATGTTATGAAGGGAGAGTATCTTGGATGCCATCCGTGTGTGAACACTTCAAGTCTGAAAATCAAGACAGAAGATATATTTGGAAAGTTCATTGAGGCGGTTCATCACGATATGATCAAGGTGACGCTCACTGGAGAATAGGAGTGATAGAGTGTCATATAGACGCAGATTGATTGAACAATTTATAATGAGGTAAAATGATGGCAGAGCGAAGAAACGGGGGCAAGCCTCGCAGAGAAGAAAACAATAAAACGAGTGGCAGCGTAAACGAAAGAAAAAGACAGCCATATAGCGGATCTGTAAAAGGTGGAGTGACGGACAACAGGGCAGGTAACGCTGGAACAAAAAAGACAGCGTATAAAAATCCTGCAAACTCGAATGCAAAGAAATCTCACCCCCCTAGAAAAAAGTACAATGTAACAGGTGGAGAGAAGAACACGAAACACTCCCCACAGTATAAGCCCAACCCGAACAGCAAATGCCCTATATCCCATCTGTGTGGTGGCTGCCAGTATGTGGATATGCCATATGAGCAGCAGCTTGCCGAGAAACAGAAGTATATAGATGACCTGCTCAGTGTATTTGGTCCTGTGGACAAGATAATAGGCATGGAGAATCCGTATCACTACAGGAATAAGGTCACTGCGGCATTCAGGAGAATGAAGAGCGGGGAGATAATTTCAGGAGTGTATGAGGAGGGAACACACAATATCCTTCCGGTCGAGAACTGTTATGTGGAGGATGAGAAGGCGGCAGCCATCATCAGGACATTTGCCGGACTCATAAAGTCGTTCAAGCTCCAGATATATAATGAAGATACAGGAACCGGGCTTATCAGGCATTTGCAGATAAGAGTCGGAAGAAAGACCGGGCAGATCATGGTGATCATAGTCACAGCGTCGCCGGTATTTCCGTCCAAGAAGAATCTTGCAAAGGCACTTGTGACGGCTCATCCGGAGATCACAACGGTTGTCCAGAATATCAACATGAAGGACACGAGCATGGTCATTGGAGACAGGAACCAGGTCATTTACGGCAAGGGGTATATAGAGGATATTCTGTGCGGAAAGCGTTTCCGTATATCACCGGGCAGTTTCTATCAGGTGAATCCGGAGCAGACTGAGGTTCTATATGGCAAAGCCATAAAGTATGCTGATCTCAAGAAGAAGGAGACTGTGATCGATGCCTATTGCGGTATAGGGACCATAGGCATAGCTGCGAGCGACCGGGCGAAGAAGGTCATCGGCGTGGAGCTGAATGAGGCAGCAGTGCATGATGCCCGTGTGAA
>OLYJ01000187.1_pt1 | contig 25373 bp, 23 predicted proteins | sample 1674121 | NCBI WGS metagenome assembly OLYJ01 (sample SAMEA103958146, study PRJEB25191) | human gut metagenome | reverse complement strand
TTTTGAAAATTTCTCTGCGTCAGCAAAAGCTAATTTAACAAACAAATTATGACCAATTGGCAACATCATTTTCATTAGGCTTTGAGGAAAGACAAAATGTGTACCATGTTCATAAGTATATACTTCTACAGTACAGTCATGTTTATTTTCATTTAATCTTTTTTCCATACGATGAATATATTTAGAAGTATCCCATAGTACATCATCATCGTCTCCAATAAGTAATAATTTACCTTTAATATTTTCTACTTTAATAAATTCATCTTCTGTTATTGGATGAGCATTTCTTTTATTTTATTATAGCCCAAATAAATAAAATTCCAATTAGTTAGCATCACTAACCTTTATATATTAAAGAAAGCGAATGATTAAATCACTCGCTTTGTTTGATAATTAATTTTTTCTTGGATTACGAATATTTGCTTGTGCAGCTGCAAGTCTAGCAACAGGAACACGGAATGGAGAGCAAGAAACATAATCTAATCCTACTTTATGATAGAATTCAATTGATTTAGGATCTCCACCAGTTTCACCACAAACACCTACATGTAAATCACTTCTTGTAGAACGACCAAGTTTAACAGCCATTTCAACAAGTTTACCAACACCATTTTGGTCTAAAGTCTTGAATGGATCTTCTTCGAAAATCTTGTTTTCATAATAAGCTGGTAAGAACTTACCTGCGTCATCACGAGAGAAACCGAATGTCATTTGTGTTAAGTCATTTGTACCAAATGAGAAGAATTCAGCATCTTTTGCGATTTCGTCTGCTAATAATGCGGCACGTGGAATTTCAATCATTGTACCAACATGATATTGCATATCTAATCCAGATTCAGCAATTAATTTATCTGCTGTAGTAGAAATGATATTCTTAACAAATTTTAATTCTCTTTCTTCAAGAACAAGTGGTACCATAATTTCTGGAGAAACTAACTTACCAGTTTTCTTAGAAACGTTAATAGCAGCTTTGATAATAGCAGTAGTTTGCATTTCACAAATTTCTGGATATGTAACTGCTAGACGGCATCCACGGTGACCCATCATAGGGTTAGCTTCATGAAGTTCAGCGATACGATCTTTAACTTCTGCTACGCTCTTATTAATAGCTTTAGCTAATTCTTCGATTAGTGAATCATCTTGAGGTAAGAATTCATGTAGAGGAGGGTCTAATAAACGAACATTAACGTTCATACCATCCATGATTTCATATAAATCTTCGAAATCTTTTTGTTGCATTGGTTCAAGTTCAGCTAATGCTTCACGACGACCTTCAACTGTATCTGCTAAAATCATCTTTCTCATAGAGAAAATACGATCTTTGTCAAAGAACATGTGTTCAGTACGGCATAGACCAATACCTTGCGCACCAAAGATAACTGCTTGTTTAGCATCACGAGGTGTATCAGCATTAGTACGAACCTTTAAAGCACGCATTTCATCAACCCAACCCATTAATCTACCGAAGTAACCAGCAGTTAAATCTGGGCTAACAGTTTTGATTGCGCCAAGGTAAACATTACCTGTAGAACCATCGATTGAGAAAGTATCTTCAGCAGTATAAACTTTACCATTGATAGTAACAGTTTTTGCTTCTTCATCAATAACTGCAGAACCGCATCCACATACGCAGCATTTACCCATACCACGTGCTACTACGGCAGCGTGTGAAGTCATTCCACCACGCATAGTTAAGATTGCTTCAGATGCAACCATACCAACGATATCTTCAGGAGAAGTTTCAGCACGTACTAAAACAACTTTTTCACCATTAGCATGTCTTGCTTCAGCTTCTTCAGCTGTAAACGCAAGTTTACCAGTACCAGCACCAGGACCTGCTGCTAAACCAGTTGCGATTGGAGTTGCATTCTTTAATTCTTTCTTATCAAATTCAGGTAATAATAATTTATCGAAAGATTGAGCATCAATTCTTAATACCGCTTCTTCTTTAGTGATTAATCCTTCATCTACTAAATCACAAGCAATCTTTAATGCTGCAGCTGGAGTTCTCTTACCATTACGAGTTTGTAAAAAGTATAATTTACCATCTTCAACAGTAAATTCCATATCTTGCATATCTTTGTAATGTTTTTCTAATTTTTGAGAATACATAACAAAATCTTCATATGCTTTTGGGTTTGTTTCTTTTAATTGTTCTATAGGTTGTGGTGTTCTTATACCTGCAACAACGTCTTCACCTTGTGCATTCATTAAGTATTCACCAAATAATTTGTTTTCTCCTGTAGCTGGGTTACGTGTAAATGCAACACCTGTTCCACAGTCATCTCCCATATTTCCGAATACCATTTCTTGTACGTTAACAGCTGTTCCCCAGCTTCCTGGTATATCATTTAATCTTCTATATGTTATTGCCCTTGCATTATTCCAACTTCTGAATACAGCTTTTACAGCTTCCATTAATTGAACTCTTGAATCTTGAGGGAAATCTTCACCTTTTTGTTCTTTATATATTGCTTTAAATTGCGCAACTAAGTCTTTTAAATCTTCTGCTGTTAATTCTGTATCTAGTTTAACACCTTTTTCTTCTTTCTTTTTATCTATTATTTTTTCAAAGAATGGTTTTGGTATTTCCATAACAACATCACTAAACATTTGAATAAATCTTCTGTAGCTGTCATATGCAAATCTTTCATTTTTTTCTGCCATTCCCTTTAAAACATTATCATTTAAACCTAAGTTTAATATTGTATCCATCATTCCAGGCATAGATGCTCTAGCTCCTGAACGTACAGATACTAATAAAGGATTTTCTACATCTCCTAATGTTTTTCCCGTAATTTCTTCTAATTTTTTTAGATTTTCAAAGATTTCTTCTTCAATTTCTTTAGAAATTTTTTCTCCATCTTCATAATATTTTGTACAAGCTTCTGTTGAAACTGTAAATCCTTGTGGTATTGGTAATCCTAAGTTTGTCATTTCTGCTAAATTTGCACCTTTTCCACCTAGTAGTTCTCTCATGCCTGCATTTCCTTCTTTAAATAAGTAAACATACTTGTGACTCATAAAAAACCTCCTATTAAATTTTTATATTTTATTGAAAAAATAAAATCATAAATAAAATTGATGTCTCAAATAATTTGAAACATCAATATTATATCCAAAAATGTAAAAAAAGTAAATATTTTTTTTAAATTTCATTAAATATAGTTTATCCCTCATAGGATGGTCAATTAAAATTGTCCCTTTGTATGGTTGAGTTATTAGCATTATAACAGTTTCCGAAAATTTGCATAACTTTATTATATTTTGGTATTATTCCTTCTTTTTTTTCTACTAAACTTGGTTTTACTTGGAAAACTCCAGGATAGCAATTTCCCTCTACTAATACAGGTCCATCCTCTGAAATTGCCACATCCCATCCAATATATCCCATTTCTGGTACCACCTTAGCTGCTTCTTTTACCATGCTCACAGCCTCTTTGAACATAGGTACTTTAAAGCCTACTATAGTTTCATTTGATATTGGATGTTTATAATACTTATTATCCATTTGGTCAATTGCTTCTGCATAAACAGTTCCCTCGTCATCTACATAAGTGTACATTCCACCACTTGAAAAATTATCTACTACACCACCATTTCCAACTTTTAGTATTGCTTGTAAAAAGTACGCTTGTCCATCCTTATAAAATGTAAACATCCTTAATGTGTTTACAGATTTGTTATAAAGTTTATTCATATCTGGATGTTGTTTTATACATTGCTCCACCAATAATTGTTTCTTAAATAATAAACTACTATATACTATTTTAGATTCTTCATCATTTATATATTCATATTTTTCAATTCCCTTGCCACCTTCGCCATCTATCGGTTTAACTATAATTACTTTATTTTGTTTAAAAAAGTCAAGAAAATCATTATAATTATTTTCATTTAAAACCATCCATTGTCTTTTTAGAAATTTGTTATAAATCTTATACATTTCATCTTTATTATCAAATATATAAAATTTTGATTTATCATTGAATTTCTTAATTATTTCATTATTTTTTCCTCTTGTTAAATATGTTTCCCTTTGTTCTTTATTTAGGTTATAAAATTCAAATTCTTGATAGTCGTAATATCCTGCTTGATATTTTAGTCCACATTTTGTCATATCAAATAAGATAAACAAAAGATTTTTATTAGTCTTTTTTGAAACGGCCTTTGCTATTTTTATCATATTTGAATAGTCTAATTTTAATATTCTTTTAAACAAATATTTAATCTTCTCCATTATATTTTTCCTCTTCTAGTTTAATTTACATATATATTTTCTTTTTTTCTAATATATTGTATATCTTTGCTCCAAAAGGAAGCATAAATATATCTTCTTTTGTTAATATTTTTAATAATAATACCGATATTATATATACAGCAACGCCTATTAATATAGATATTAATGTAGAAATTGTTTGACCAGTAATTAGGTTTAATCCATAATTACTTAAAGACACTACAAGTCCCATAATTAGGCCAGCCAGGATTGGTTTAAGTACATTTCTTTTAAAATCCATATTTAATTTTATAGATTTTTTTAATGATGTATATGATATGCAAAATGCTATTATTTGGCATGTTATAGAGCTTATTGGAGCTCCATATATATTTATTGAAGGATTACTTATTAAAATAACGTTCAAAATAAGTTTAACCGCAGCTCCAACAGCCAAGGCAATTGCTGGTATGTAAACCTTGCTAAGCCCTTGCAGTCCACTATTTATAGTTTGGCTTAATGCTATAAATATCATAGAAATAGATGCAAGTCTTAAAACCCAAGCTCCATCAGAAGCAGATGGGTATATCAATTTTAATATTGGCTCTGCTAAAACTATAAAGCCAACTGCACATGGTATTATAATTAGAATTGATATAAATACAGAAAAAGATAATCTTTTATTTGTAGTATCAAAATCTTTTTGCGCCACTGAATGTGAAATTGCCGGTAATAACGCCGTGGAAAGTGCTATATTTATTGCAATCGGTAAATTTACTAATGTGTCTACTTTTGAAAGTATTCCCGCTTTCTGCATCGCCAATTGTTCTAATGCCTCTTTACTATTTATTATTCCCGAATAAGCTATTTGTATACAGTTACTAACAGTTGTTGTATCTATTACAGAAGTTATAACTGATATTATAGAGCCTATTGTAATAGGAATTGAAAAGGCTAATACTGCTTTTAACAATTGTTTACTTGTTTTGTTATATTCTGGAGAATTCTTTAATTCTTCTTCTGCATACTTAATTTTATGTCTTTTATAATATATAAAGATGTAAACAAAAGTTAATATAACAGATATCGTTGTTGATAGATTTCCTCCTGCAGCCATTATATATGCGTCTTTGCCTATAAGTGCATACACAAATGTAATGCTTAAAACACAGTTTAAAAACTGTTCCAATGTGTAGGAAACACTAGCTGGTTTCATATTGCTTTGTGCATTGAAATAACCTCTAAATACTGAAGATGCGGCAACAAATACTATTGCTGGTGCAAGTACTTTTAAAACATAACTAACATCCGGAACATTTAGTATTTTAGTTGCTATTAAATCTGCAAATAAAAATAATGTCACAGAAAAGAATAAACCTATTCCAGCAAACAATTTCATAGTTATTTTAAAAATTCTTTGCGCTCCTGCATTATCATTTATTGCCAGTCTTTCCGATACTAGTTTGCTTACTACAGATGGAATTCCAATAGAGCACAATGCTAATAATAAAGAGTATATTTGGTAACCAGATGAATAATAGCCTAACCCTGTGTCTCCAAATCCTTCAATATTAGTTATTACTAATTTATAAATAAGTCCCATAACTTTTACGGCTACTTCTGAAAACATAAGTATTAAAACATTTTTCATAAAAGATATTTTAGGTTTTGCATTTGCTGTATTTTTCTCTTCCAATATAATTTCCTCACTTTTCTTTAGAATGTTATTAAAATTCAAATTTATCTTTCATCCAATTTTCTATTTCATTTATGTTTATTCTTATTTGCTCCATTGTATCTCTATCTCTTATTGTTACAGTATTGTCTTCCAATGTATCAAAGTCAACCGTTATACAATAAGGTGTTCCAACTTCGTCTTGTCTTCTATATCTTTTTCCTATACTTCCTGCTTCGTCATAGTCGCACATAAATTTCTTAGAAAGTTTTGTATATAAATCATTTGCTTTATCACTTAATTTTTTAGATAATGGTAATATTGCCATTTTATATGGAGCAATTGCTGGGTGCAAATGCAGAACAGTTCTTACATCTCCTTCTGCAATTTCATCCTCTTCATATGCTTGGCATAATACTGCTAATACAGTTCTATCTAAACCATATGTAGACTCTATTATGTATGGAATAAATTTCTCGTTTGTTTCTGGATCCAGATATTCTTGTTTTATTCCAGAAAACTCTTGGTGTCTTGATAAATCATAATTTGTTCTATTATGAGTTCCATTTATTTCGCCCCAACCAATTGAAGGAAATAAATATTCAATATCACAAGCTGCTTTAGCATAAAAAACTAGTTTCTCGTGATCATGGAATCTTAGTTTTTCTTCTGGTAAGCCCAAATCCATGTAGTATTTTTTTCCATATTCTTTAAAATAGTTGTATATTTCTTCATCTGAACCTTCTTTACAGAATGTTTGGAATTCCATTTGTTCAAACTCAATTGTTCTAAATATAAAGTTTCCGGGTGTAATTTCATTTCTAAATGCTTTACCTATTTGAGCAATACTAAATGGTAGTTTAGCTCTTGTTGATCTTTGAACATTTAAGAAATTAACATATTCTCCCTGTGCATTCTCCGGTCTTAAGTATATGGTACTTTTGCTGTCGTTTGTTACACCTCTATATGTTTGAAACATTAAATTAAATTGTCTTATATCTGTAAAATTGCATTTACCACATTTTGGGCATGGAATTTTATTTTCATTAATATATGCTAGCATTTCTTCCTGTGTCATTCCCTCTGCATGTGCATCTGGATTAAAGTCGCTTATTAAATTATCTGCTCTATGTCTTGTTTTACATTCTTTACAGTCTAATAGCGGATCTGAAAAGCCTGCAACATGTCCACTAGCCTCCCATACTCTTGGATGCATTAGTATGTCCGCATCTATTTCATAACTGCTTTTTCTTTCTTGAACAAATCTTTTTCTCCAAGTATCTTTAATTGAATTCTTTAATCTAGCTCCCAGAGGTCCATAATCCCATGTGTTTGCTAATCCACCATATATTTCTGACCCTTGAAAAATGAATCCTCTATTTTTACATAAACTAACTATCTTATCCATTGTTAAATCAGCCATCTTGCATACTTCCTCTCTTTATATAACTTAATAAATTCTACCAATTTATCAGTCAAAAGTCAACAATAATTTTACGTTCTTATTTCCATTTTATTACATTTTTTGTCTTATGTTACACTATTATTACAAATTAGTTTACAAAATATGACTTTTGTAATATTGTGGATAATGTGGATAAGTCTGTGAATAACTACAAATAGGCACTTTATTTTCATTATTTATTCACAGTCGATTTTTGTCGTTTGTTTATGAAAACCGTAGAATTAAGTTGAGTTTACATATTAATCACAAAATAAATTGCCAGTACAATTTCTGTTATTAATATTACAGGAAATCCCACTGAGAATCTTAGTTTTTTTGTTTTGTGTCTAAAAACATACATTCCCGTAATTCCACCTATTGAGCCTCCCAACATTGCCAATCCCAATAAGGTTGATTCTTTTATTCTCCATTCTCCTTTTTCTGCCCTTTTTTTATCTATAAACATTGCTAAAAAAGTAACTATATTAATGCTTATTAAATATATTACTATATTCTTAACTGTAAATATTTCTTCTATATTTAGCATCTTCTTCTCCTTATTTTATCCAAACAAACTCATTTGGTTACTTTGACTCATTCCCTTTAAGCATCCCATTTTAGTTAATAATTCCACAACAGAATTACCTATTTTAGAACGTATTTTCATATCATCTATAGACATAAACTTGCCATCTTTTTTAGCTGTTTCTATACCTTGAGCTGCTACAGTTCCCAATCCAGGTACACTATTTAATGGAGGCCTAATTCCCTCATCCTCTATTTGAAATTTTGTAGAATGTGATTTGTATAAGTCAATTGGTAAAAAGTTTATTCCTCTTTCATACATTTCAAGTACCAATTCTAGTATTGCATACATATTTTTATCTTTCGTAGTTGCCGCATTCCCCTGTAAATCTATTTCTTTCATTTTATTCTTTACTTTTTCTTTGCCATAACACATAACATCACTATCAAATTCGTCTGCTCTTATTGTGAAAAATGCTGTGTAATAAGCTTTTGGCTCATGCACTTTAAACCATGCTATCCTAAAGGCATTTGTTACATAAGCTGCTGCGTGTGCTTTAGGAAACATATATTTAATTTTCTCACATGATTTTATATACCATTCTGGTACTTTGTTTTCTTTCATCATTGCAACATATTCTGCCCATTTAGCTGGGTCTTTTAATGCCTTTCCTTTACGCACTGTTTCCATTATTTTAAATGCATGATTTGGAGGTACTCCTTTTTTTATTAGATATATCATTATATCATCACGACAACATATAGCTTCATTCAGTGTTACGGTTCCTTCTTCTATAAGGCTTTGTGCATTTCCAAGCCATACATCTGTACCATGAGACAATCCAGATATACGTATCAACTCGTCAAATGTTGTAGGCTTAGTATCTACAAGCATTCCTCTTACAAACTTAGTTCCAAATTCTGGTACACCATAACTACCTACTTCACTATGTATTTGCTCTGGTGTTACTCCTAATGCCTTTGTAGAACTGAATATGCTCATTGTTTCCTTATCGTCAAGCGGAACCTTAGTTGGATCAATTCCTGTTAAATCATACAACATTCTTATCATTGTTGGATCATCATGACCTAATATATCCAGTTTTAAAAGGTTTTGATCTATTGAGTGATAGTCAAAATGTGTTGTTATTATATCCGAATTCGGATCATCAGCTGGATGTTGAACAGGTGTAAATTCATATATTTCTCTTCCTTTTGGAACAACTATGATTCCTCCTGGATGTTGTCCAGTTGTTCTTTTTATTCCTGTACATCCCTGTGCTATCCTTAATACTTCTGCATTATTAACAGGTATTCCTCTTTCTTCATAATATTTTTTTACATATCCATATGCTGTTTTATCTGCTACTGTACCTACTGTTCCCGCTTTAAATGTTGTTCCTTTGCCAAATATTACTTCAGTATATCTATGTGCTTTAGCTTGATATTCACCTGAAAAATTTAAGTCTATATCTGGTTCCTTATCCCCATTAAATCCCAAGAAGGTTTCAAATGGTATGTCTATTCCATCTTTTACCATTTTAGCGCCACATTCTGGACAATCTTTATCTGGCAAATCATATCCACATGCATATCCATAATCTGTAAAATCAGAATGTTTACATTTTGGGCATCTATAATGTGGTGGTAAAGAATTTACCTCTGTTATTCCTGTTGCATATGCCGCAAATGATGAACCAACAGAACCTCTTGAACCTACTATATATCCATCTTCATTTGACTTCCAAACTAACTTTTGGGCAATAATATACATAACAGAAAAACCATTTTTTATGATAGAATCCAATTCCTTACTTAATCTTTCTTCTACAATATCTGGTAATGGATTTCCATATAGTTCATGTGCCTTTTTATAAGCTATATCTTTAATAGTTTGCTCACAACCTTCAATATGTGGTGGACATTTTTCTGGAGATATTGGGCTTATATTTTCACACATATCTGCAATTTTATTTGTATTTGTTACTACTACTTCGTATGCTTTTTCTTCGCCAAGATATTCAAATTCCTTAAGCATTTCCTCTGTTGTTCTTAAATATAAAGGAGCTTGTTCATCTGCATCATCATACCCTTGTCCTGCCATTAATATTCTTCTGTATATTTCATCTTGCGGATCCATAAAGTGAACATCACATGTTGCTACAACAGGTTTTTGTAGTTTTTCTCCTATTTCTACAATCTTTTTATTAATTTCTTGTAGAGCTTCTACGTTTGCCACAGTTCCATTTCTAACCATAAACATATTATTGCCATTTGGTTGAATTTCTAAATAATCATAATCATTTGCAATTTCTTCTACTTCTTCATCTGTCTTGCCTGCAACAATTGCCCTGTATATTTCTCCCTGTTCACAGGCACTTCCTAATATTAATCCTTCAGAATATTTCTTAAACAAAGACTTTAATATTCTTGGTTTTTTGTAGAAGTAATCTAAATGTGAATACGAAACTAATTTATATAAGTTCCTAAGTCCTACATAGTCTTTCGCAATAATTATAGCATGATATGTCTGTAATGATTTATAATCTGCTTTTCCCGATTCTTTTTTGTCAATGTCATCTAATGTTTTTACTCCTTGTTCTTTTAACATATCTAACATTATATTGAAAACTTTTACTGTAGTATCCACATCGTCTAAGGCTCTATGTGCTACATCAACTTTTATACCAAGATTTTCTGCAATAATACCTAGCTTATATTTCTTATACTGAGGAAATAATTCTTTTGCTAACTTCAAAGTGTCTATGTATGTATTATTTAATTTTAATCCTAATGCTGTTGCATTGTATTTTAGAAATCCAATATCAAAGTCTGCATTATGAGCTACTAAAACACTATCTCCTATAAATTCAATCACTTTAGGTAAAACTTTATCTATTGTATCTGCATCTTTTACCATATCATCTGTAATGTTAGTTACCTCAACGACTTTTTGGGGTATTGGCTTTTCTGGATTAACAAAACAAGAAAAACTATCAAGCAATTCTCCATTTCTTATTTTCATTATTCCGACTTCTGTTATTTTTTCTGTTCTGAAAGAAATTCCAGTAGTTTCTAAGTCTAACACACAATACGTGGTATTATCTAAACTTTGATTTTTAGAAAAAGATATTGGAGATACTTTATCTGGTGCTAAATATGCTTCAACTCCATATAAAATTTTAATATCTGGATGGTCTTTTTCCAAATATTTATGTGCCTCTGGAAAGGCTTGTACAACACCATGATCTGTTATCGCTATAGATTTCATTCCCCATTTTACAGCTCTTTTTATCAAATCCTTTGCCGAAGTCATTCCATCCATTTGGCTCATTTGTGTATGCATATGTAATTCTACTCTTTTTATAGGAGCATTGTCTTCCCTTTTTTCACGCTTAATTCCATTACCTTCTATTATAGTGTTTGCAATAACACCAAGTTCTTTTGCAAATGGGTCAAATTGTGCTGTACCTTCTACTTTCACACCTCTGACTCCACTTAGTTTTCCCAATATTTCCTTTGCTTTCTCTTTTTCCAAAAAAGCCTTGCACGTAATTGTGCTTGTTCCATCATACAAATCAAACATTGCTAAAAGTTTGCCAGATTTAAGCTCTCTGGAATCTATATTTAGTATTTCACCATCTAACAATACACGTCCACTATCAACAGATAAATCTGCAACTTTTACTAAAGTTTCCTTTAGTTTTACACTTCTTCCATATATTAATGGGCTATTCTCTTCTTGTTTCTCTTCTATAACTTGTTTAGGAGATTCTTCTATTTCTTCTTTTTTCTCCTCTATTTTTTCTTTCTTGCTTTCCTTTTCTTGATTTTTAATTGTTAAGATATATTCTTCCTCTAATTTTTTGTTTTGTTCTTGTAGATGTAACATTATATCTTCAAGTGGCTTTTCTACAAATTTCACATTACATTTTTGATTGTATAAATTCATCATAGTTTCTGCAATTATTTGATCAAATCGTCTAGTTTCTAATATGTCTTTTCCTTTTAGAGCTAAATTGATATTTACATTATTACCATCTACATTTACTATACTGCCCTTTAGCAATGCTTTTGCTAATGGATACTTATATGCAATGTATTCAATTATATTTTTCCATTCTTCTATTATTGTAAAAGGTGGGAGTTTAATATATTCTATTTTTATTATGGTTTCTTTGAATCCAAACCTTTTTTCTATATATCTTTCAAATGCTATTAGATCCAAAATTTTTATTTGTTTCTCTGCTATTAATATCAGCTCTATCCTTCCAGTTTTTTTAAATACATTAACTGTTTTTATTTTTGCTTCGTTTAACTCAAAACTATTTGAATTATAGTCCTTAAATACTTCTTTAATCGTTTTTTCCATTATTTTCACCTTGTTCTAATAGTCTTTAAAAAATCAATTCGTCTAAAAAATTCTTAAAATGTCATTATATGTTACTATAATACTTAGGCCTATCAAAATGCAAAAGCCTATCATTTGTATTTTTAGTTCAACATTTTCTTTTAATGGTTTTTTTCTAATTCCTTCTATTAATAAAATCACTACCTTTCCACCGTCTAGCGGTGGGAATGGCAATAAATTAGTTACTCCTAAAGAAATAGATATTAAAGCCAATATGTTTACAAATTCGCTTATACCCTTTGTTTCAACAACTACTTCTCCTATTCCAACAGGACCCATTAGTTGATTTACTGCTACATTACCTGTAAATAGCATTTTTAAATTATCTATTATAGAAAATAAGAAATCACCTGTATTCCAAAACGCATAATAAATATTGTTAGTAAAGTTATTTTCTGCCATTTTTAAATTGATTCCTAAATAATAGTTAAATTTTTCTTCTGCCTCTATATTAAAATCCTTAATTTCATTATTTCTTTGCACAGTAAATTGTATTATGTTTGTTTCTGATTTGCTTATATTTTCTACTAACTTTTCTGCATCGTTTTCTACATCTATAGAATTTATTTTTAAAACTACATCTCCGCTTGTTAGTCCTCCTTTTTCCGCTGGACTATCTTTTTGTACCGCTAGTATTTCCGTTGAAGGGCTGTTTTCAATATATTTTAATGCAATACCTGTGTGATTGTATTTTTCTTCTGTTGGTACAATTTTATATTCAATTTTATTTTCGTTTCTTTCTACCTCAACTATTAGATCATTTCCATTGCAATTTCTAATTTCTTCATCTAAATCATTTTTTGTTCTTATTTTATGATTATTTATTTTTAAAATCTTATCCCCACTTTTTATTCCATAAATTTCTGCACTATAACCTGGTATAGTTGTATCTACAATATTAGATATATTATTACCTGTAAAAGACATCAAACTAAAATATACAATTAGTGCAAAAATTATATTTACTGTTCCTCCTGCCATAACAATTGCTATACGTCTTGGTATAGAGGCATTACTAAAAGAACCTTCTTCTTCAGAACGTTCTTCTTCTCCCTCCATACTTACAAAACCACCAAGTGGTATAAGTCTTAAAGCATATTTTGTTTCTTTACCTTGCTTACTCCATATTGTTGGTCCAAAGCCTATTGCAAACTCATTCACTTTTACCTTACATAGTTTTGCTATTATAAAATGTCCACCTTCATGAATAAAAACAAGAAAGCCAAGGATAAAGACTATTTTAATTGCATTTATTAAAAAACTAATCAAAGCGTACCTCCAAAATTAAATAAATGATAATAAAAAGTATGCAATAGGTGCTATAAATAATACACTATCTATTCTATCCAACATTCCTCCATGTCCTGGTATTAAGTTACTTGTATCTTTTATTTCTGTATATCTTTTTATACTTGATTCCGCCAAATCTCCTAATTGACCTATTATGCTAAGTATAACACTTATTACGGTTATAAAAATATAATTTATTTGTAAATTCCATATTTTATTACATACAATAGTATATACCATAGATAAAAGGACTGCTCCTATCACTCCACCAATACATCCTTCAATGGTTTTATTGGGACTTACCTCGGTAAATTTATGTTTTCCTATTCTTTTTCCAACTACATATGCAAATATATCTGTTCCCCAAGCAGTAAGAAAAACGTACCATATTAATATTTTACCATTTGCTAGGTTTTCTCTTATCAACGGAATAAACATTATAAAAATTACTATATAGCAGATTCCAAAAAAAGTAATTGATATATCACTAATATTTGTTTTCATATTACTAAATATTACTTTTAAAAATAATATTAATATAGATATTGGTATTATTGCTGCAATTACTTTTAACGCTATGTCAATAGGAATTACATGAATAATTGCTAACATTGCTGCTGCTATATATCCAATAACTGCAACAGGCTTATTTTTTGTTTTAAATGCATTATAATATTCATATAATCCCATAATTGCTATAATACTTATTAAAGTATCTACAAAATATGTATTTCCAAAAATAAAAATAATTGCCATTATTGGAAAAAGTATTACTCCTGATAAAACTCTTTTATAATTCATAATTATTTTACCTTTCTTTTTTAGTTTGCTCCAAAATTCCTATGTCTTTTTTGAAAATCTTCTACAGCATTGTCCAAGTCTTTTTCATTAAAATCTGGCCAGTACTTATTTAAAAATACAAATTCTGTATATGCTAGTTGCCAAAGTAAGAAATTACTTAATCTTAATTCTCCACTTGTTCGTATCATTATATCTGGATCTGGTTGCCCCTTAGTATATAAGTAATCTCCAACCATTTTCTCATCTATGTCTTCTACATTTATATTGCCTTTTTTTACTTCTTCTGATATTTTTTGTGTAGCCTTAACTATCTCATCTCTACCACCATAGTTAAAAGCAATATTTAATGTTAGCCCTGTATTCTCTTTTGTTTTGTCTAATATTCTATTTATGCTTTTTTGAAGTGATATATCCAATTTAGAAATATCTCCCAATATGTTTATTTTTATGTTATTCGAATTGGTTTTTGCAAGCATTTTTTCTACATATGCTTTTAGCAATAGCATTAAACCTTTTACTTCCGCCTCTGACCTTTTCCAATTTTCTGTAGAAAAAGCATATACTGTCATATATTTAATTCCAATTTTATTTGCATATAATGCAATCTTCTCTAAATTTTCCGCACCTGCATAATGTCCTTGCTTAATATCTAAGTTTCTTTCTTTTGCCCACCTTCTATTTCCGTCCATTATAAGTGCAATATGTTTAGGTAAATTTTTTTCCATATTATTAATTGCCTCCCAATTGTTTTATATGCTCATTACTTCTTTTTCTTTATTTTCTAATATTTTTTCTATTTCTTCTATTTTTTTATCAGTTAATTTTTGCATTTGTGTCTCTGCATTTTTTAAATCATCTTCTGTTATTTCAGAATTTTTTTGTTTTATTTTTGCAGAATCTATGCCATCTCTTCTTATTGCTCTAATAGATATTTTAGCTTCCTCAGCTAATTTTCTTATATCTTTTACAATTTCTTTTCTTCTTTCTTCATTTAATTCTGGAAATGCTAGTCTTATTACTTTTCCATCATTATTTGGGTTAATTCCTATATCTGCTTTCAAAATTTCCTTTTCTATTTCTTTTAATAAGCTAACATCCCATGGTTGTATAACAATTAATCTTGCCTCTGGCACAGAAATTCCTGCCACTTGGTTTATTGGTGTTGCTGTTCCATAATAGTTTACTGTTATCTTATTCAAGATTGCTGGATTTGCTCTTCCTGCTCTAATTTCTGATAAATTCTCCTCAAATACACTTATTGTTTTTTCCATTCTTTCTTCAAATTCATTAAATTCCATAAATTCATTTTCCTTTCTTAATTTACTAATGTTCCTATTTTTTCGCCTTTAATGGCTTTAATAATGTTTTCTGGTTCTTGCAATGCAAATACTACTAATGGTATATTGTTTTCCTTGCAAAGAGATATTGCTGTTAAATCCATTACTTTTAAATCTTTATTTAAAATATCTTGATATGTTATATTATCATATTTTATAGCTGCCGAGTTAATTTTAGGATCATCTGAATATACACCATCTATTGTTTTTCCAACTAATATTGCATCAGCATTTATTTCTGCTGCTCTTAAAGCTGCTGCAGTATCTGTTGTAAAATAAGGATTACCTGTTCCACTTCCAAAAATAACAACCTTCCCTTGCTCTAAATATTCTACAGCTCTTCTTCTAGAAAATTGCTCAGCTACTGGTTCCATTTTTATTGCAGTTTGTAATATTGCGTCAATACCATTTTTTTGCAATCGACTTTGTAAAGCTAATCCATTCATTGTTGTTCCCAACATTCCTATATAATCTGATGTTGTTCTTTCTATTTCATCTTCTTTTTTACCTCTCCAAAAGTTTCCTGCACCTATTACAATTGCCACTTCTGCTTTTGCCTCTAACATTCTTTTTATCTGATTACTTATCTCATCCAAAACAGATATGTCAATTCCCCTTTTTTCTTGTCCTCCAAGCATTTCTCCACTTAGTTTTAACAATACTCTTTTGTATTTTATTTCGGACATATTTGCACTCTCCTTTATTTAAAATTTACTTGTTACATTGTATCATACATTAATATATTTTTGCATCCTTTTTTGAAAAAAATATTATTTTTTAATTTCACATGACGTTCAATCAAGATTCACCTACAACATAAAAAAAGATGATTTCTGCATTATACAAAAATCATCTTTTTATCTTTTATTATCTTTAATTTTATACATTATAACTTCTTACTTTTCTATATGCATATACAGCAGAACCAACACATACAACAATAAAACCTATTACTGTAATATCTTCTGTAACACCTGTTTTTGGTATTGTATTTTCACTAGTATTTTTGTTGTCTTTATCATTTAATGTTACATTTGTATTTTCCGTATTTCCATCGGTTGTATTATTAGAAGAATTTTCAGTATTATTGTTTGCTGTATTGTTGTCGTCACCATCATCAATTAGTGAATTCAAGTCCAAGTCTTCGTTTGTTGCTTTTACCTTGCTAATTAATGGTAATGCTACCGCACTTATTAATATTATTACACCTAAAACTAATAAAGTCTTTTTTAGTACATTTGACATATCTTTTACCTCTTCTTTCGACATATATTTTTAAATTACCTTTAAATAACTTCTTACATAATTAATTGTACTATTTTTGTCGCACATAGTCAAGCCTTTTTTACAATTTTTTTATCCTAATGCTACATCTAAAATCATCATTATAACAAAACCTAATATAAGTCCAAGTGTTGACAGATTTTTGTGTTCCTTAACAGATTCTGGTAACAATTCTCTTGCTGCCACTATAATCATTGCTCCTGCTGCAAATGCAAGTAAAAATGGCATTATACTCCTTATATATATTACAAGTATTGCGCCAATTACAGCAGATATTGGTTCCACTAATGCTGACGCTTGCCCTATCATGAAACTCTTAAATCTTGAATAACCTTCTCTTCTTAATGGTAATGCAACTGCTGCTCCTTCCGGAAAATTTTGAATGCCTATTCCAATTGCCAACATAATAGCTCCAATTATTGTCATTCCGTGGAACATTATTTGCAATTCCTCCAAAGGCTACTCCAACTGCCATTCCTTCTGGTATGTTGTGAATAGTTATAGCAGATATTAAAAGTATACTTCTTTTTAAAGATGTTGAACTTTTTAAGTTGTTTTTTGCTTTTAACATCCTGTCTAAGAAACCATCTGATATTAATACAAACATTCCTCCTAGCACAAAGCCAAGTGCTGGTAGCAACCAAGCTATGTAGCCAAGTTCTGCCGATAAATCTATGGCTGGTGCAATTAAAGACCAAAAAGATGCTGCAATCATCACTCCTGCACTAAAACCTAAAATGGTATCTAAAATCTTGCCATTCATTTCTTTAAAAAAACATACAATAAGAGCTCCTAAAGCCGTTACAGCCCACGTAAAGGTCGTAGCTAATATTGCTTGCATAACTGGTGTTAAGCTCTCAAACCAATTCAATCTAAATCACCTCATTCCATATTACATAATATGAAATGAGGTGATTTATGTTGCTTAGTGTGCTGTATGTCATTAAAATAATTTAATATTGTATTTCGTGCAATTATTTACACATTAAATCTAAATAAAACAATATCTCCTTCTTGCATTATATACTCCTTGCCCTCTGAACGCACTAGACCTTTTTCTTTTGCATTACTCATTGAACCCTCTTTTATAAGGTCATCATATGAGACTACTTCTGCTCTTATAAATCCTCTTTCTATGTCTGTATGTATTTTTCCGGCTGCTTGTGGGGCTTTGGTACCTTTCTTTATAGTCCATGCTCTTACCTCTGGCTCACCTGCTGTTAAAAAAGACATTAGTCCTAATAGATTATAACTTTTTTGTATAACTCTATCTAGTCCAGATTCTTTAATTCCCAATGCTTCCATCATTTCTTGTTTGTCTTGTCCCTCTAGGCTTGCAAGCTCTTCTTCTATTTTAACGCAAAGTGGAACAACTTCTGCATTTTCCTGTTCTGCATACTCAATAACTTGTTTTACATATTTGTCATCTTCAATATTTTCAATTTGATGTTCAGAAATATTTGCAATATACAGTATTGGCTTCATTGTAAGTAGAAATGTTTCCTTTAGTAAGCCTATTTCTTCATCTGTAAAATCCAAGGACCTAGCCGGTTTTCCCTGCTCCAGTGTATCTTTTATTTTTTCTAACAAATCTAGTTCTTCTTGAAATTTTTTGTCTGCTTTTATTTTTTTCTTTACGCTTTCAATTTTCTTATCAATTGTTTCAATATCAGCAAAAACAAGCTCTAAATTTATTGTTTCAATATCTCTTATTGGATTAATAGTTCCATCAACATGTGTTATATTACTATCTTCAAAGCATCTTACTACTTCGCAAATTGCATCTACTTCTCTTATATGTGATAAAAACTTATTTCCAAGACCCTCTCCTTTGCTTGCTCCTTTTACTAAGCCAGCAATGTCAACAAATTCTACTATTGCATGTGTTATTTTTTGTGTTTTATACATTTCTGCTAAAACATCTAATCTTTTATCTGGTACTGGTACAACTCCAATATTAGGCTCTATAGTGCAAAAAGGGTAATTTGCACATTCTGCTCCTGCATTTGTAATAGCATTAAACAATGTACTTTTACCAACATTGGGAAGTCCAACTATTCCCATTTTCATATTTATTCACGTTCCTTTCTTAATGCATAAAATGGAGCTTCCAGCCGGAATCGAACCGGCGACCCCAGCCTTACCATGGCTGTGCTCTACCTACTGAGCTATAGAAGCATATTTTGTGCATATATGATATATGCACATTCTATTCTGTTATTTCTTTTGTCGCTTTTTTTCTTATTCTTTGTATTGCATTATCTACTGATTTTACCGGTGCATTTAGTCTTTCTGCAATTTGTACATAGCTTTCGCCTTTTATATATCTATTTAACACTCGCTTTTCAAAATCACTAAGCATTTTGTCTATAGTGCTTTCTACTCTTGCATAATATTCTCTTTTTGTTATAGTCTCAAGTGGGTCTTCTATTGTTTTTGAATCAAATGTATCTATTAACTCTGTGTCATTGTCTTCTCCCTCATAAGCCACCTGATTTAGTGATAAATATGAATTAAGTGGCATGTGTTTTTGCCTATTTGAAGTTTTTATGGCAGTTATCAATTGTCTTTCTATACATAAACTAGCAAATGTTTTAAAAGAGTTTTGTTTGGCTGTATTAAAATTTTTAATAGCTTTAAATAAACCTATTAAGCCTTCCTGTACAATGTCTTCTCTTTCTGCACCTATTATAAAATATCTATTAACCTTTAGATTTACTAAGTTTCTGTATTTGTTAATAAGATACTCTAACGCACATTTATCCCCAGATTTAACAAAATCCACTATTTTTTCGTCATCTATAGTGTCATAATTTAAATTCGAAGAAAAAAACACACTTTTTTTATTCATATTTTTCTGCACCCTCCTGAAGTTTTCCTCTATGAGAGTATTATAAGGCACAAACTTCTTTAATGTCAATAGAAAGTTTACAAATCCTCTGTAATTTGTTATAATTTTCTCAAAAGTTTTTAAAGTATATGGAGTGATTTAGAATGGCCTTTGATGGTTTAGTTACCAAAAGTGTTGTATATGAATTAAATAATTCTTTAGTTGGTGGAAAGATAGATAAAATTTTTTGCCCATCTTCTGATGAGGTTTTAATTGGTGTTTATGTAAGTGGTATAAAATATGCACTTAATATAAATATTTCCTCTGCTAATTATAGAATTAACTTAACAACAAATACAAAGCCTAATCCTCTTGTTGCCTCTAACTTCTGTATGGTTTTAAGAAAGTATTTGTTAAACACTAGGATTTCTCGAATTTATTCTTTAGGCTTAGAAAGAGTTGTTGTTATTGAATTTGAAGATTTAGATATGTCTGATAATTTTACAACCAAAAAACTAATAGTTGAACTTATGGGAAAACATAGCAACGTCATTTTGCTTGATGATTGTGATATTATAATAAATAGTTTAAGACATTTATCTACTTCTAATGGTTCAAATAGAGATATATTGCCTAAATTTAAATATCTATTTCCTACTTCTAATAAGTTAGATTTATTGTCTTATAATAATTTTGATGACTTTGAGGAATTATTTAATGATAAAAATAGCGATTTACCGACTTACTTTTCTGCTATGTTTACTGGAATTAGTAGAAATTTTATTGAACATTGTTGCACTCTATTAAATATTCCTTGTGAAATAAATAGCCAAAATTTATTTATTATATACAATTATATTTGTAATTTAATAAATAATCTAAATTCAAATAATATTATATGTGCATTGTATGATAAAGATTTCTATCTGGAGAATGGAAGTAAAGAAGGCAATTTATCTATTAATTTCTTTTTGGACGACTTTTACACCAGAAAAGAAGATGCGGAAAACTTTAAAAATTTTAAGAATAATATATTAAAACTATTACTTAACAATATAAAAAAGCTACAAATAAAATTACAAAATATTAATTTAAAGCTAAAAGAATGCAATGAGATGAATACTTATAAATTATACGGCGAATTAATTATAAGCAATTTATATCGTATAAACAATTATAATATTAATAGTGTTGACTTAGAAAATTATTATGAAGGGAACAAAATAATAACAATTCCTTTGGATAGTTCAATTTCTCCAAGTGAAAATGCTAAAAGGTTTTTTAAAAAATATAACAAGTTAAAATCAACTTACGAAATTGTAACTAAGCAAAAATTTGAAATTGAGCAAGAAATTGAGTACATAGAAAGCGTTATTTATTCTGTAAATAATGCACTCTCAATTGAAGAATTAAATGATGTGTATGATGAAATTTCTGGTATACTTGTAAAACCTTCTAAAGTAAAAAATACTTCTAACAAAAAAAAGAATTTTGAAGTAATAAAATATGCAATAGATGAATTTACCATTTTTGTTGGAAAAAACAATTTGCAAAATGAATATATTACTCATAAATTAGCTAACTCAAATGACTACTGGTTTCATGTTAAAGATAGTCATGGAAGTCATTTAATATTAAAGACTGATGGAAAAATGCCTCCACAAGAAGTTATAAATAAGTGTGCTGCCATAGCTGCATATTACAGTAAGTCTAAATATTCATCTAATGTACCTGTTGATTATACTTTGAAGAAAAACGTAAAAAAAATGCCTAAAGCAAAGCCTGGCATGGTTATTTATACTAATTATAAAACTGTTAATGTAATACCTACTAAAATATAATATCGGAGATGAGGAAAATTCATTCCTCACCTCCTTTTCTTCTGGGGTGACGATCTTATGTTCAGCCCAGATTCATGATCGCCATTATTGTTGCACAGAGCAGCTCTACTCCGTGCAGGGATTCTTCTCGACACTCTCCAGGCTTGACCATCCGCCAAAGCTGGTCTAAAATTTTAATCTTCGGGTTGTGAGGCATATTGCCTCCTTTCTAAGGATTAACTGCGCGAAATACAAGTTAATCCTTTGCCCGTTACGGGACTTATATTGGATTTTTATTATACATCATTTTCTTATTTATTTTATGTCAAGTGTTCATTACTTTATACTCTATTTCTTCCATATGTGGGAACATTTCTTTTACTCTTTTAAATGTAAGCATTGCATGGGCAGGTTGCGGATTTTTTTCTGCTTTGCTCAATAGTTTTTGTGTGTAGCAGTTTTCAGCTGTTTTAAATATTAGGTATCTGTTACGTACATAAGTATAGTAAATTTGATATCCATTTTCTAGGTTTTCGTAAAATTCTTTAAATGTATATTTACCTTCCATATCTCTTCTCATTTCCTTTTTATTTAATCATTTTATTAAATTCTTCTTCTGTTAGAATTGTTATTCCAAGCTCTTTTGCTTTTTTTAACTTACTTCCTGCATCTTCCCCTGCTAAAACATAATCTGTTTTTTTAGAGACACTGCTTGAAGTTTTTCCACCAAACTTTTCTATTACTTCGCTTGCCTCTTCTCTAGAAAATTTTTCTAAAGCACCTGTTAAAACAAAAATTTTTCCATCAAACCTATTATCTGTGCCATGTTCCTGTTTCAGCTGCATATTTACTCCTGCTTGTTTTAGTCTATTTATTAAGTCTATACTTTGTTCTTGTTTAAAGAAATTATATATACTCTCTGCTGTTATTAACCCGACATCTTGTTTCTGTTTTAGTTCTTCTAGTTCAGCATCTATTAAATTATCCATTGTCGTATATTCTTTAGCCAAGCTTTTCGCAAGCTTTACTCCTACATGTCTAATACCTAAAGAAGTTATTACTCTATATAAATCTCTTGTTTTGCTTTCTTCTATTGAATCTATCAAATTTTGTGCAAATTTCTTTCCATCTTTTTTTAATGATTTCAAATCTTCTAACGTTAGTTTATATAAATCAGCAATATTTTCTATTAACTTTCTACTTATTAATTCATCTATTATCGCATCTCCTAAACCTTTTATATCCATTGCATCTTTTGATACAAAATGCAATATTCCTCTGTACAATTTTGCAGGGCATTCAACACCTATACAGCGTATAACTGCTTCTCCTTCTTCTCTTACAGCATTTGCACCACATACAGGGCAAGTCTTAGGCATTTGAAATTGTTTTTCTTCTCCTGTTCTTCTACTTTTTATCACTTCTACAATTTCTGGTATAACATCCCCTGCTTTTTGAATTATTACAGTATCTCCTATTCTTATATCTTTCTCTTTTATAAAGTCCTCGTTGTGTAATGTAGTTTTAGAAATATTTGAGCCAGCTACATTTACTGTGTCTAAAATTGCCATTGGCGTTATTGCACCTGTTCTGCCAACCTGGCATATTATATCTTTAACTCTTGTTTCTTTTTTTTCTGGCGGATATTTATACGCTACTGCCCACTTTGGTGTTTTATATGTTGTTCCTATTTTTTCCCTTAACTCTAAATTATTTACCTTAACAACTGCTCCATCTATTCCAAAGGTCAAACTTTCTCTGTCCTTACCTATTTTTTCTATAGCCTTAATTACTTCATTTATATTTTTGCATAATATTTTTACTGGATTTACATTAAATCCTATTTTTTCAAGATATTCTAGTCCCTGATAATGTGTAGTTATAGTTTTATCTTCCGTCTCTTGAATATTAAAAATATATATATCTAAAGGTCTTTGTGCAGTTATTTTGCTATCCAACTGTCTAAGTGAACCAGCAGCCGCATTTCTTGCATTTGCAAATCTTTCTTCCTCGTCTGCCATTCTTGCTTCATTTAACTCATCAAACTCCTTTTTTCCTATAAAAATTTCTCCACGCACAATTATATTTATAGGTTCTTTTAATTTATGTGGTATACTTCTTACTGTTTTCAAATTATCTGTAACATCCTCGCCTACAAGACCATTTCCTCTTGTTGCTCCTTGTACAAAAATTCCATTTTTATATTCTAGTGCAGTAGATAATCCATCAATTTTTGTTTCTACAACATATTCCAATGGTAAATTATATTCTTCTGCCAACTTTTGCATTCTTGTATCAAATTCTCTGACTTCTTCAAAAGAAAAAACATCTTGTAAACTTTGAAGTGGAACTTTATGTGTTACTTTTTTAAACCCTTTTTTTATAGGACTTGTCCCAACTTTTTGTGTTGGAGAATCAGTAGTTATAAGCTGTGGATATTCCGCTTCAATTTGTTTTAATTCTTTCATTAATGTATCAAAATCAAAATCGCTTATAACCTGTTCATCTTCGTAATATTTTATAGTATAATATTCAATTTTAGGCTTTAATTCATTAATCCTTTCTTTTGCTTCTTGTAATGTCATTTCAATAAATCCTTTCCATTTTTAATATAGTCCCAACCTGAAAAGATTGTAGCTATAACACATATAATCATCATTAATGTTACTATTAAATTTATTGCGAAATTGTATCCTGTTAAAGAATTCGTAAATATTGCTCCAAATGGATTAGTATCAATAAATGCCAATATAATTGCAATCATTTGTGTAACCGTTTTTAATTTTCCCCATATACTTGCTGCAACAACTTCCCCCTTTTTTTCTACCGCAATCAATCTATATCCAGATACTATAAATTCTCTCATTATTATTATTGCTGGTATCCAAGAAGGTATTTTAGAATGTTCAACTAATATTATCATTGAAACAATTACCAATATTTTGTCTGCTATTGGGTCTAAAAATTTTCCAAATGTTGTTATTTGGTTTGTTGATCGTGCTATGTAACCATCTAATTTATCTGTAATAGATGCTATGATAAAAATTATATCTATTATGAACATATTAATAGGTATTCCTAATATTGTTCCTTGCATATTTATAAGTGAAATTATTAATATTACAAATACCAAAATAACTCTAAATACTGTTAACTTATTGGGTAAATTCATCTATATCTCTCCTCTTTGTTTTTTTCTATTATATATAAATTCTAAAAAAAAATAAATAGTATTTACGATTTTTTATAACATTTTTATTTTTACTATTTCTATAATATCCAAGATGTATTCACTTATTACAGGAAGATTTAGAGCAACTATTTTTTGTAAGACTACTAATAATATAGCTGTTAATATAGTAAAACCTATTCCTGTACCAATGCCTTTGATAATTCCAGACCCAAAATTTCTAAAGAAAAACTTTTTCCTGTTACCTAAAAGTTCTATTAATTCTAATATATTATTTTGAGATAATGTATAATTTATTTTATCTAATCTTTTTATTAATTTTGCCTTTTTTTGTTCACTAGCTTTTTCTAGCTCTTTTTTCAATTTTTCTGATAATTGCACTGGCTTCGGCAGAACCAATCCATATCGGAAGAGCTTTCCTGTTTTCTTTATCGTGTAAAACAACAATCGGCGAACCTGTTCTTGTGTCAAGTGCAATACCCATAACTTTCATTTCAATCATAATAAAAACCTTTCTAATAGTATTTACCAAAATTTTAGCCTAACA
>OLYJ01000186.1_pt1 | contig 25424 bp, 17 predicted proteins | sample 1674121 | NCBI WGS metagenome assembly OLYJ01 (sample SAMEA103958146, study PRJEB25191) | human gut metagenome | reverse complement strand
TTGGTATACTTAAAAAGGCTATACTTCCAAAGTATAGCCTCATTATTATTCCTATTATATAGCTTATCGAGGCAACACAAAATAATCTTTTAATATTTATCACTCCTAAAGTGTATGCCCCCTATTTAATTTAAAATATTCTTCTAGCTGCTGTGTATCTGTCATAATATCCACCATCTAGTAAAGTAGAAATTTTAACACAATATCCTGTTCCTGAAGAAGCATGTATAAAATTTCCATCTCCTATATATATTCCAACATGTCCTATACCATCATATGTTGGATAATCCAAGAAAAATACCAAATCTCCTGGTTTCAATTTGCTTTTTAACTCACTTTTATTAATGTTTAGCTCTGTTCCATAACGTGATTGTGATGTTGCTCCATGTGGCAACGAAATTCCAAAATGCTTGTACACATACATTGTAAATCCTGAGCAGTCAAAGGAATTTGGTCCAGCTGCTCCATAAACATATGGGCAGTTTAAATATTGTTTTGCATATGCCACAACATCTTCGCCTTTAGTTGAAGATGTTGTTTCTGTATTATCATTTGCTGTTTCTGGTATATTTGTTGTAGTTCTTACTTCTGCACTTCTAGACGTTGTTTCCTTTTTTTGATCTGATACAAGCCTTTTAGCAATATACCCTACATCTTCTGAACTTTTAACCTTATACCAATCTCCTTCTTCTCCTATTAGTATAATTTCTGTATTTAACGCAAGTACCTTTATTATATCACTTTCTGTTGTAGCACTTTTTCTCATGTTAACTGCTGTATCATTTACATATGCTGTCTTTTCTTCGTATTTTACATTATTATTTTCTTCATTCTTAGTTGTAGTTCCTGCATTATTATTTGTTTTATTATTCTTTGTACTTGTTTCTGTTGATATTATGTCTTTTCTTATCCAACCACTTATTTGATTTGTTTGTATATACGCCCAAGTAGTTGTTGTATTAATAACCTCTATTTGTGTTCCTTGTTTTAGTGAACCTATATTTTCTGAATAAATAAGTGGTAAAATTTTTATACTTGTATCTTTTAATACTTTATTACTAATTGTTTCTGTTTGTTGTTCATCTGGTTTTTGAGGTTCTTCTGTATTAGTAGTAGTTGGTGTTTCTGCATTAGCTTCCGTTTTTTCAGGTTCTTGCTCTTTTTTTGCATAATCCTTACTTATATATCCTATCATTCCTAAATATTTAACTTTATACCAATTTCCCTCTTCTGCAATTAGTTCACATTTATATCCTGTTTGAAATGCCATTATAACTTCCGAATCTGTAGATGCTTCTCTTCTAAAATTCAAATTATCTGTTGTTACCTCTACTGTTGTTGCTTTTGATATGCTTGTTGTAAAAAACATAGTAAATAATATTATTAGTACCATTAATATAGTCATTTTGAAGATTTTCATATAAAAACTCTCTCTCCTTCAATTATTTTAACACGTATAGTATATAATTAAAAACCAAAAAAGTCAAATGAAAAATAGACTTTGGATAATCAATTGCATTACTATTGCATTAGCAACCTTGTACTGTTCATATTTTTTATATTAATCTCTATTTTTAATATTTGTCATCTTCTAAAAAATCCTAACAACTTTTTAAATATTTTTTTATACCATTTTTCTTTTTTATATTCTATAGGCAAAACATTTTCTTTTTTTTCCTCTTCTTTTGGTAGTTCATTTTTATTTTTTTTAAATAATTGACTATAATCATATTGTTTTTCTTTTTCTTTTTCTATAATTTGTAGATCACATTTTTGCTTTAATTTTATTTTTTCTTTTTGTTTTTCTGTTGCTATATATTTATAGAAATATTGTGCTATTATCCCTTTGGTTAATTTAGAAACACTTTGTTCGTTAATTTTTTTATCTGGATTATAATGAAAGTCATGATTATAATTTGCATTTTTCTTTAATATTTCTATTTCTTCTTGTGGAATTCTTTTTAAATCATCATCTTTTATGTATTCTAATATCTTCAAAACTTCATAACTGGCATTGCCAAATTCTTGTTTATCCATACTTTATCTTTTCCTTTCAATAAAATAAATATTTAATATTTTATTTTGATACCAGTTCTTCTCTCTCCATGCGTCTAGCTGATTCCAATATTTTAGCTACTGCCATCATATATGGTGTATCATTTAATGCAGACATATCTTCTTGCACAAGGTCACCTATTCCTTTTTTTTGTGTTTCAATTTTCCTTTCATTTTCTATGGTTTTAATATAATCTTCTAATGCATTAACCATAACGGAATATCCATTATCATCCATATTATCTACAAAGTTATCATGAGGATAATTATCTCCTGCCATGTAATTTTCTCCAAAATCCCATATAGCATATCTTTGTCTAAATTCGCTTAATCCTTCACACTGCTTAGAAACTTCCAAAAATCCACGTGCCGCTTTTTCAAAAGAACCTCCATTTTGCAAAACCCAATTTTCAATTCCAACGGCACCTAAGCCACCTCTAGTATCTTTTTCACCATTTATAGGTGCGGGAGCATTTTTTCTCTTATATGCACCTGCAGATTTCAGTACCGTTTTTGCCAATATTATATTTGCCACAACGCACTTATATTCTTCTGGATTACTTCTTTTTATAGTTTCTAAACGGTCATTTATACATTCTTCTGTTGTGTATTCAATTTCATCAGTTCTTGGGGTAAAGCTTAAATCTAAGTCAACTTTCTCTTTAATGCCTGCTATGGAGACACCTTTAAATCTAAAATCGCCTTTACCAGTGGTTACACTTTCATTCGGTTTATCTAAGGAACATACTGCGTCAGTTATCAATTGTTTAAATCCTTCTGGCTTAGTTAATATATTTTTATCAAGTCTTACCATAAAATCAAAATCACCATCTCCAGGTAAATTCGTTCCTCTTCCCGTTGAGCCAGTATCTATTATTTCAACAGTTCCTTGTAATATGTCTTCCGTCATTTTTTCTGACATATTCAATCCATATGTTTCAACTGCGCTTTTTAATGTTTGCAATATCAACTTTCTTTTATTATTTGCGTCTTCTTTGCTTTGTTCTATTACATGTGCAATTTGGCTTATTCCTATATTCCATGCACTTGGGTCTAATTGAAATTCACTTAATCCATAATGACTTAACCCTTGCATTTTACTTCTTATATTGTCATACATTTCTGGCGTGTATAATAAGTTTTTATCACTATCTACTACTGGAATATAAAACCCGTTCATAGCAATCTCTAGTCCTAATTTATCAACATATTTATCTGCCACAATAAAGTTTATGTTAGTAGATGCAAGCCCAGTTCTTATGCCATATGAATTACGAAGAAAATCAACTACATTAGAATTATCAAAATATTCAATTTTTTGTTTATTATTTATAACAGTATTTATTGCTTCTTCATCAACCTTATCATTTGTTCTTGTTTCCACATATCTTTCATCTTTTTTTATTATTAAAATAATTTTACCTAATTTTCTTCCGTCTTCATCATTATCTGTATACTTAGGTGCTGTAAACATTTCTTCATCTGCTTCAACACTTTCTACATCAGTATCTAATGGAGTATAGTCGCTATCTGATGACTGCCCCAAATAATCCTTTGCTACTATGCCATTTTGCAACATAGATGGAAAGTATTCAGATCTTCTAATTCCTTTTGTAAAGTCCCCTTTTCTTATAGAAAAATCTCCTTTTTTAGCAGTTTCTCTATTTCTTCTATCAGCCTCTTTTGTATTTTCTTCCATCATTTTTTTTGCTTGTTCAAAACTTCTAATCCCTGCCCAATATCCAAATGTCCTTACAATTCTATCACGTAGTGGAATATGAATGTTTTCCTCGTTGGTAAATAAGTCATTTAATTCAGTCAAGTCTTGTGCTAGATTACCAGAATTTATTCTTGCATTATCTAAACGTCTCCCTCTACTTGTTTGATTATACAGTGTATTTAACATATTACAATATTTTTTTAATATAACTCTACTCTCTTCTGGCAATGTGCTATCAATTTGTAAATTCCCTGCTTTGAACATTTCAAATAATTTATCACCTTGTTCAATATTATTTAAATATTCTCTTAAGTTTCTGTTATTAGACTCTATTGAAATTCTTAATAAATCAGAAAATATAATATTCTTTCGTTGTGTTGGTGTTGCTCTATTCAATGATGGTACATTCCCCATTAATTCTGTTCCTTTCAGAAAAGCAGAATTAAGTTTTGCAAATACCATAAAATCTTTTGCAAATCCTGGAATGTTAGTGGTTTCATAAATTTTTATAATTTCATTTGCAGCATCTAGCTGTTCATCTACTGGTTTTGTTAATATGTTTTCTATAACATTAGATGCTATTCTATTCAGTCTTCCAGAATTTGATTGCCTTATTAAATTACATATTTTTATTAAATGAAAAGGAGTTTCAGATGTATATTGGTCATTGTCTATCATATTGTCTAATTTTAGACCCATATCAGTAACATTGACACCCAAAATATATAAAATGTTAATGCCGCGCAATCCATAAACCTTTACATACTCAGGTGCTAAATATTTTTCTATATTACCACTTGCTTTTATTAATTCTTGAACAAATCCTTCATCCAAACCAACAGCCTTTACATACTCAGGTGCTAAATATTTTTCTATATTACCACTTGCTTTTATTAATTCTTGAACAAATCCTTCATCCAAACCAACAGCCTTTACATACTCAGGTGCTAAATATTTTTCTATATTGCCACTTTTTTCTATTAATTTTTGAACATGGTCCTTATTCAAACCAACAGCCTTTATATATTCAGGTGCTAAATATTTTTCTATATTACCACTTTTTTCTATCAAATGGCTAACAGAATACTCGTCCAAACCAACAGCCTTTACATACTCAGGTGCTAAATATTTTTCTATATTACCGCTTGCTCCTATCAAGGGAACTCTGACTTCTTCTAAAGGAGAATTTTTTAATTCATTAGAATTTAATAATCTATTGATTTCATCAACCGAAAAAAAATCCAGTGTACATATATCCACTAACATATATGCTAACTCATTTCTATTCTCGTTATTACTTTTTAAAGCTGATAATAGAATTTCTTTTTTATTTTCTATTCTGGTTAATCTTTCATGAATATCTTGTATTAATGTTTCTTGTGGTTCATAAGATTCGAACAATTCCTCAACCATATCTATGTCAAAATTATCTCTTGTTCCCTCAAAATATTCAAACATTTCGTCTAAAATTTTATCCTTATTCATTAGTGCTTCATTCCTTTCTTGGAATACTTATTCGCTTATTTTTCTATAAAATTTTTATCTGCCACAAAATGTGTACCTTCTATTAAACCCAGTTCACTTTCTATAACCTCTAGTGTAAGTGATTCATCACATTGTAAGCTTGGTGCAATATGTGAATATACTATGTAGACACTTGCAGCTCACTCCTTTTTAATTAAGTACTATTAATTGTATTTTAATATATCTCGGTATTAATTTCAAGTCGTTAGACTAAAGAAAATATTATTAATAAAATTAATTTTATTTGTAATTGAGTCTGAAAAAAGTTGATGAAATTTTAAAATAGTACAAAAAAGCAAGGTGTTGCAATTTCTTGTAACCCTTGCCTTTTCTATATTCCATGATTTATATTATTCAATAACTTCTGAAACAACACCTGAACCAACTGTTCTACCACCTTCACGGATAGCAAATCTTAGTCCTTTTTCAATAGCTATTGGTGTGATAAGTTCGATTGTCATATCTACGTTATCTCCTGGCATAACCATTTCTGTTCCAGCTGCTAATTCGATAACACCTGTAACGTCTGTTGTTCTGAAATAGAATTGTGGTCTATATCCATTGAAGAATGGTGTATGACGTCCACCTTCTTCTTTTGTTAGAACGTATACTTGTGCTTTGAATTTTGTATGTGGATGAATTGTTCCTGGTTTTGCAAGAACTTGACCACGTTCAACTTCTGTTCTTTGGATACCTCTTAATAATGCACCAATATTGTCTCCAGCTTCCGCTTGATCCAATATTTTTCTGAACATTTCAACACCTGTAATTGTTGTTTTCTTAGGTTCTTTTGAAAGACCTACTATTTCAACTTCATCTTGTAATTTAACTGTTCCTCTTTCAACTCTACCTGTAACAACTGTTCCTCTACCACTGATAGTCATAACGTCTTCAATTGGCATTAAGAATGGTTGGTCTACTGGTCTGTCTGGTGTTGGTATATAGCTATCAACTGCATCCATTAATTCTTTCATTGGAGCATATACTGGATCATTAGGATCTGTTGATGTGCTCTCTAATACTTTTAGTGAAGAACCTTTTATAATTGGAATTTCGTCTCCTGGGAAATCATAGCTTGATAATAAGTCTCTAACTTCCATTTCAACTAATTCTAATAATTCTGGATCGTCAACCATATCGCATTTGTTTAAGTAAACAACGATATATTTAACACCAACTTGTCTAGCAAGTAATATATGCTCTCTTGTTTGAGGCATTGGTCCATCAGCTGCAGAAACAACTAATATAGCACCATCCATTTGTGCAGCACCTGTAATCATGTTTTTAACATAATCAGCGTGTCCTGGACAGTCAACGTGTGCATAGTGTCTTTTATCTGTTTCATATTCTACGTGAGCTGTGTTAATTGTAATTCCTCTTTCTTTTTCTTCTGGAGCACTATCGATTTGATCATATGCTTCATATTTTGCTTTTCCTAATAAGCCTAAATATTTTGTAATAGCTGCTGTTGTTGTTGTTTTACCATGGTCAACGTGACCAATTGTACCAATGTTAACATGTGGTTTTGTTCTTTCAAATTTTGCTTTAGCCATTTAAATTTCCTCCTTAATTTTAGTGTTAGAATTTTTCTAACCTTTTTATATTTTTAAAATTAATAACTAATTTTTAACACTTGCATTTTATAACAAATTTGAGAAAAATGCAAGTATTTTAACTATTTTTAATTTAGTCTTTTTTTGCTCTTGAAGATACTATTGTCTCCAATATTGATTTTGGAACTTCTTCATAATGTGATGGCTCCATAGAGTATGTTCCTCTTCCTTGTGTTTTAGAACGTAAATCTGTTGCATATCCAAACATTTCTGATAATGGAATAAAGCTTCTTATTACTTGGTTTCCGCTTTGTGCTTCCATACCTTCCATTCTACCACGTCTTGAATTAACGTCTCCTATAACATCTCCCATATATTCTTCTGGAACTGTTATTTCAACTTTCATTATTGGTTCTAGAATAACTGATTTAGCTTGCTTACAGCCTTCTTTGAATGCCATTGAAGCAGCTATTTTAAATGCCATTTCTGAAGAGTCAACTTCATGGTAAGAACCATCTACCAAAGTTGCTTTAAAGTCTATAACTGGGTATCCAGCTAATATACCACTTTCAGCAGCTTCTCTAATTCCCTCTTCAATAGGTTTGATGTATTCTTTTGGAACAACACCACCAACAATTTTGCTTTCAAATTGAATTCCTGTACCTGGCTCTAATGGTTCCATTTCTAGCCATACATGACCATATTGTCCACGTCCACCAGATTGACGAATAAATTTACCTTCAACTTTTACTTTGTTTCTAATTGTTTCTTTATAAGAAACTTGTGGTTTACCTACTGTACATTCTACTTTAAATTCTCTTTTTAATCTATCAACAATAATGTCTAGATGTAATTCTCCCATTCCTGCTATAACTGTTTGACCTGTTTCATGGTTTGTATATGTTTTGAATGTTGGGTCTTCTTCTGCAAGTTTAGCAAGAGCTATGCCCATTTTTTCACTATTAGCTTTGTCCTTAGGTTCAATAGCTATATCAATAACTGGCTCTGGGAATTCCATTGATTCTAATATAACTGGATGTGCTGGATCACAAAGTGTATCACCTGTTGATACTTCTTTTAATCCAACTGCTGCAGCTATATCTCCAGCATATACCTTGTCAATATCTTGTCTATGGTTAGAATGCATTAAAAGGATTCTTCCCATTCTATCTTTTTTATCTTTATTTGCATTTAATATTGTTGAACCAGCGTCTAATGTTCCTGAATATACTCTAAAGAAACATAATTTTCCAACAAATGGATCTGTTGCAATCTTAAATGCTAATGCTGCAAAAGGTTCAGAATCAGATGTTTTTCTTTCTGTTTCTTCTCCATCTAATGTAACACCTTTTATATGTGGTATATCTAGTGGAGATGGCATAAAGTCAACTACTGCATTTAATAATTCTTGAACACCTTTGTTTTTATATGATGAACCGCATACAACTGGAACAATTTTATTATTAATTGTACCTGTTCTTAAACCTTTTTTGATTTCTTCTTCAGATAATTCTTCACCATCTAAATATTTCATCATCAATTCATCATCTTGTTCTGCAACTGCCTCTATTAACTTTGCTCTAAACTCTTCTGCTTGAGCTTTCATATCTTCAGGAACTTCTCCTTCTTCTATTACTTTGCCTAAGTCATCTTTATGAATAAAAGCTCTCATTTTTATTAAATCTACTATTCCTTTGAATTGGTCTTCTGCACCAATTGGTAATTGAATTGGAACTGCATTTGCTTTTAATCTGTTGTGTAGTTGTTCTACACAAAGCATAAAGTTGGCTCCAGTAATATCCATTTTATTTACATATACCATTCTAGGAACTTGATATTTGTCTGCTTGTCTCCAAACTGTTTCTGTTTGTGGTTGTACTCCACCCTTTGCAGCTAATATTGTAACTGCACCGTCAAGTACTTTTAAAGATCTTTGCACTTCAACGGTAAAGTCAACGTGTCCAGGAGTATCTATTATATTAATTCTATTTCCTAACCATTGGCATGTTGTAGCAGCAGAAGTAATTGTAATACCTCTTTCTTGCTCTTGAACCATCCAGTCCATTGTAGCTTCGCCTTCATGAACTTCTCCAATTTTGTGAGTTTTACCTGTATAGAACAATATTCTCTCTGTTGTTGTTGTTTTTCCTGCATCAATATGTGCTACAATTCCTATATTTCTTGTTTTATCTAAAGGAAACTCTCTTCCAGCCATTTTTTTCCTCCTTCTATTTGTATTCTATATTTTTAAAGTTTTAACGTTGTTAAAACTTTAGAATTTGTAATGTGCAAAAGCCTTATTAGCTTCAGCCATTCTATGCATATCTTCTTTTTTCTTAAATGCTCCACCATTTCCAGCAACAGCATCTAATATTTCTGCAGATAATTTCTCTGCCATTGTTTTTTCATGTCTGTTTCTAGCATAAACGACTAACCATCTTAAACCTAATGTTTGTCTTCTTTCTGGTCTAATTTCTATTGGAACTTGGTATGTCGCTCCACCAATTCTTCTAGCTTTAACTTCTAGAACAGGCATAACATTTTCAAGTGCTGCTTCAAAAACTTCTAGTGGATCTTTTTGTTCTTTTTCTTTTATAATATCAAATGCATCATAAACTATTTTTTGAGCAACTGTTTTTTTACCATCTAGCATTACATTGTTAATTAGTTTTGTAACAACTTTGCTATTATATATTGGATCTGGTAAAACATCTCTTTTTGCTATATATCCTTTTCTTGGCACTATTCTTCCCTCCTTATAAAATTTGATACTAATATTTACCTAGTATCTTAGGTACTCTAAAAAGTTCAATACTAATTCTTCTCAAAACTTTTTCAGTTTAGTGCTATATAATTTATTTTTATTTAAGTACCTTAAATTAATAAGTTATATGCACTATGGTATAAATCAAATTTATTTTTTAGGACGCTTAGCTCCATACTTTGATCTACCTTGCATTCTGTCTTTAACACCTGCTGTATCAAGTGTTCCTCTTATAATGTGGTAACGTACACCTGGAAGGTCTTTTACTCTTCCTCCTCTTATTAAAACAACACTGTGTTCTTGTAGGTTGTGTCCTATACCTGGAATATAAGAAGTTACTTCATAGCCATTTGAAAGTCTTACTCTGGCAACTTTTCTTAATGCTGAGTTTGGCTTTTTAGGTGTTACTGTTTTTACAACTGTACATACACCTCTTTTTTGTGGTGCTCTTTTATTGGTCATTTTTTTCTTCATAGAATTATAACCATGTTGTAAAGCTGGTGATGTAGATTTAGTTGTAGCAGATTTTCTTCCTTTTCTTACTAATTGGTTAATTGTTGGCACTTAAATTTCACCTCTTTTCAAATAAAATCCGCTAGGTAAAATGCTATATTTTTCATTTTACACTAGCGGTTTCTATTTTATCATTTTTTTCCAGATATGTCAATGGTTTTAATCGTTTTCTATTTCATTGTCTTCATTTTCTTTTCCTTTATTCCTGTTTTCTTCACTGTCCTTGTTTTTTTCTGGTATAGGCTGTAACTTATTCTTTGGAACATGTTTACTTTCTCTATATTTTTGTGCTGCAGTAGGCTCTAAACCAGCTTTTATTTGTGCAAGTTCTTCATCAGAATACCCTGCTTCTCGTAGGTTACTCCAATATAAGTTTTCGTCAAATTCCTTCTCTCCTTTACTTCCATTATACCAAGCTATCTGCTCATCAATAGTCATTCGGCTTTTATCTGCTATCATTTCATTTTTTGATCCGAATATTTTTTCCAAAAATGATGGTTCAGTTTGACATTCTCCCAATCCTATCTTATCCATTCTTTTAGCTAATTTATTATATTGGCTTGCTTGTTTTCTGTCTACATTTTCTGCACCTGAAGTTCTAGTATTATACGATAATTCAAAAGGAAGCTCTCCTTTTCCACCATTTAATTTGTCTTTTACAGCTTTTACATATTCTAAACCGAAACTTGTTTTGTTATCATTTGTTGCATCATATACTGAAAGTGCATCAAGCAAGTCTACATCTATATGATTCATCATCTTTCTCAATTCTGTTCTTGATATCTTGATTCCAAATGACTTAAATACATTCTTTATTGATTTTTTTAATTCTCTTTTCGTTTTTCTTTCTTCTCGTTTTGTTTTATGTTTTGTTGGTTTAGCTTCTTGTTGAATTCCATTTGTATATTCTGCTGTATATTTTGGATTGTATTTTCCTTCACTATCTAACAATGAAAATGAAATCTTTTTCAATCCAATTGTAGGTGTATTTTCTTCCTTTTTGTCTTCTTCTTTCTTATCTTCTTTTTTGCCTTCTTCTTTCTTATCTTCTTTTTTGCCTTCTTCTTTTTTATCTTCTTCCTTTTTATCTTTTTTGTTTGAAATTTGAGCATTTATTCTTTCTTTTTCATCTTTTAGTTTTTTTTGTTGTTCTTGTAATTCTTTTATTTTTGCTTGTAATTCTTCTGATTCTGGTGGTGGTGTTTCCGGACCATCTCCGGCATCCATTTCCGAATTAAAATCCATACCACTGTATATTGTATTTAGTTGTTCATCTATCTCATTGATTTGTTTATCTATTTCACCTATTCTTTGTTGCATTTTTTCTGCTTTTAACTCTTCTTCTTTGTCTTCTTCCTTTTTGCCCTCTTCATTCTTGTTTTCTTTGTTTGAAATTTGAGCATTTATTCCTTCTTTTTCTTCTTTCAATTCTTTTAATTTTTGTTGTAATTTTTCTGCTTTTTCCTTTGAGCTTTTATATTCTGGACTATCTCCGGCGCCCATCTCCGTATTAAATCCCACATCACTACATTTTGAGAAGCTAGTTGATTTTTTATTTCCTTAATTTGTTCATCTATCTCACCTATTCTTTGTTGCATTTTTTCTGTTTTTAACTTTTCTTCTCTGTTTATTATTTCATCCATTCTTACTCCTCCTTTATAATTTTTTCATTTTACCCTACTATATATAATAATAACATAATTTTACATTTTTTTCAAGTCTTATGTTAATTTTTCTTCATATCACTCTTCAAAAGGCACACTTGTAGTGTGCCTTATTTATTCTATGCTTCTGGTTCTACTAAACCATAGTTTTTATTATCTTTCATTCTATATATAACATTTACTTTTCCAGTTTCTACATTTATAAATGTTAAAAATCTATCTTGTGGTTTCTCTTCTAACTTTAATTTTGCATCTTCTGGAGTTAAAGGTTTTATATCATAATATAATGTTTTTAATATTTCACCTTCTATTTCTTTTTCTTCTTCTTGTCTTAATTCTTCTTTTCCTCTAATTGATTCTGTCATATTTTGTTTATCTTTTTTTGTCTTCATTTTTCTTATTTGACCTTCTAATATGTCTATGTCTTTATCTATTGAAGCATATAAGTCTCTATGTGCTGTAACAGCTCTAAATCTATCTGTTCCCATTTTTACATCTATTTGCGCAACTTGTTCAGATCCTTCTGTTTTTATTGTTGCATTTACCTCAAATTCATCTCCGAAATATTTTACCAATCTTTCAGCTTTTTTTTCGATGTATTCTTTTATTGCGTCTGTAGCTTTTAAATCCTTTCCTGTTATTGTTATATTCATAACTATCTCTCCTTCCAATTTTTACAATATTATCGTTGGTACTTTCTTATTATAGTTGTTATGCTTATTTTTTTCAAGAGATTTTTAAAATTTTTGTGTTTTGTATAGTTAAATTCCCATAACAATTTTTTTATGCTAACCTCTTGCAAATTTCGTATTTCCGTGTTAAAATATATTTTGTTATTATTTACTAACTTAAAGGGAGGTGCAAATTATGCCAAATATTAAATCTGCAATTAAACGTGTTAGCGTTATCGAAAAGAAAACTGCTAGAAATAATATGATTAAATCTGGATACAAATCAGCTGTTAAAAAGTTTGAACAAGCTGTTGAAAATAAAAACGTAGAAGAAGCTACAAAGTTATTCTCAGAAGCTACAAAGAAAATAGATCAAGCTTGTACAAAAGGTGTTATTGTAAAAAACACAGCTGCTAGAAAAAAATCTAATTTAGCAAAAAAATTAAATGCTATAAATGCATAAATAACAAAAAATTGTGCACAGTTTTTTGTCAAAAAGAAGTTCCTATTTCAGGAACTTCTTTATTGTTTCTTTTATTTCTTCTAATTTTACTAATTCGCTTTCTGTCTCTTTTCTCTGTTTTAGCTCTATTAGTCCTTCTTCGACTTTTTTTCCTACAGTTATTCTTAATGGTATTCCAATTAAATCCATATCATTAAATTTTACTCCTGGTCTCTCATCTCTATCATCTAATATAGTTTCTATGCCCATATTCTGTAACTCTGTATAAATTTGTTCTGCTATTTGCTTCTGCTTTTCGTCTTTGTTACTTATTAAAACTATACATACCTTATATGGTGCTATATTCATTGGCCATATAATTCCTTTGTCATCATGGTTTTGCTCTACTACTGCTGCTATCATTCTTTCTACACCTATCCCATATGATCCCATTACAACTGGTTTTAATTCATTATTTTCGTCCAAATAATTTAAGCCTAAGCTTGATGAATATTTTGTTCCCAGTTTAAATGTGTTTCCTACTTCTATACCTTTTTTAAAGTGTATGTGTCCTTTACATTTTGGACATAAATCTCCTTCTTGTATATTTCTTATGTCTGCAACAATTTCTGGTTTAAAATCATCTATATTTACATTTATATAATGATAATTTGTTTCATTTGCCCCTACTAAAAAGTTTTTCATATATTTAATTCCATTATCCATTATAATAGGAATATTTAGTCCTATTGGCCCCGCAAATCCTACCTCTGCATTTGTAATTCTCTTTACATCTTCTGCTTCTGCTAGTACAACTTCCTTTGCATTTAACAATTTCTGAAGTTTTACTTCGTTTACATCTTTGTTTCCCTGTACCATACATGCATAAAATTTACCATCAACATTGTATATTAGCGTCTTTACAAATTTTTCCGGGCTCTCCTGTAAATAATTTGTTAGTTCATCTATTGTTCCCACATGTGGCGTATTTATCTTTTCATATTTTTTCTTTTCCTCTTTGTTTTCTATTTCTTCATCAATACATTTACTTACTTCTATGTTAGAAGCATAATCACAATTATCGCACAATACCAAAATATCTTCTCCTACATCTGTTACTGCTTGAAATTCCTCTGATAGCAATCCACCCATTATTCCAGTATCTGCTCTAACAACAACATAGTTTAGCCCTATTTCTTGGCAAATCTTATTATATGCCTCAAATTGCTTTTGATAAGATTTATCTGATTCTTCTTGATTTATATCAAAACTGTATGCATCTTTCATTGTAAATTCTCTTGTCCTTATTAGTCCTAATCTTGGTCTTATTTCATCTCTATATTTATTTCCTATTTGATATAAAGTGTATGGAAAATCCTTATATGATTTAGATTTCATCATTGCTGCCAATACAAAGAATTCTTCATGAGTTGGTCCCAAAGCATATGGTCTATTATATCTGTCATTTAATTGAAAGATAGAAGGTCCAAACAATTCATATCGTCCTGATTTTTGAAATACATCTATAGGAAGTAATAATGGCATTGTTACTTCTTTAGCTCCTGCTTCATTCATATGTTTTCTTATTATATTTTTAACATTATCTACTACTTTTTGTCCTAGTGGCAATTTCATATAAATTCCATTTCCAACTTTTTTAAACATACCACTTTTAACTAATAAATTTCCACTTATAGACTCCTCGTCTTTCAAATCTTCCCTTATTGTATAAAAAAAACTTTCACTTAACTTCATTTATTTTCATTCCTTCCTTAAGGCATACTTTAGACAACTGCCCCATCATTTTCTTGTTCTTCTTCCTGCTCGCTCGGTATAGGAGCCTCTCCTTTTTCCTCTATAATTTCGTCTATTACTATTTGTCTATTTTCATCAAGTTTGTATTTTGGTAAATCTGGCAAATCACTTAGATTTGACATTCCAAACATTTTCAAAAAATGTGTGGTTGTAGAAAATGTCATTGGTCTACCTGGTGCATCTGATTTTCCTGACTCTGCAATTAAATTATACTCTAATAATTTATATATTGTTCCATCCGAATTTACCCCTCTTATTGCTTCTATTTCTGCTCTTGTAATTTTAGGATTATATGCAATAATAGCGAGTGTTTCCAGTGCTGCCTGTGATAAGTTTGGTTTCGCTCTATTGTCAAATATTGGATATATATAATCAAAATACTCTTTTTTAGTACATAGTTGATATGAGCCTTCAATTTCTATTATTTCTATCCCTCTATTTAAATTCTTATAATCTTCTTTCATACTTTCTATTATATTAGCAATTTCGTTTGCTCCTAATTCCAAAGCTGACATAAGTTCTGTCATCTTAACTTCTCTACCTGCCGAATACAAAATTGCCTCTATTATTGCTTTGTTTTTTTCTATTTCCATATAAATTCAATTCCTTTTATTAAAACATTTAATTTTTACAAATCACAAATTTTACCTCCACCAAGTACAATATCATCTATATAAAATACCACTGATTGTCCTGGTGTTATTGCTCTTTGTGGCTGATTAAATACTACTCTTATTTTGCCTTCTTCTTCTGGGTAAATTGTACATTCAGCTTCTTTTGCAGCATATCTTATTTTTGCTTTTACATCCATCGGCCTTGTTATTTCATCCATTAATATTAAATTTATTTCATTTGCTATTGCCTCTTTTGAGAATATTTCTGTTTCTTCCCCAACTATTAATTCATTTTTTTCGGGATTAAATCCTTTTACAAATAGTGGAACTTCATTTGAAATTCCAAGGCCCTTCCTTTGCCCAATTGTATATTTATAAAGTCCTTCATGTTTTCCTAGGATTTTTCCTTCAGTATTTACTATATTTCCAACCTTTGCTTTTAAATCAGAATTTGCCTCTAAAAATTTTTTATAATCTCCTTCTGGTATAAAGCATATATCTTCACTATCCGGCTTTCTTGCCACTTGCAAATTATGCTCCTCTGCAATTTTTCTTATTTGCTCTTTATTCTCAAAATCCCCTAATGGGAATAGTACCTTATCTGTCATCTGTCTTGGCAAATTATATAGCACATAGCTCTGGTCTTTTTTTCCTGCATTTGATTTTTTTAATACATATTGTTTATATTTTTCGCTATATTCGATTTTTGCATAATGCCCTGTTGCAATATAATCACAATTCAGTTTTTTTGCCATTTCATACATCATGCCAAATTTCAAGTACTTATTACATTCTATACATGGGTTTGGAGTTCTGCATTTTTTATACTCAGATATAAAATCTTGTATTACACATTTATTAAATTCTTCCTTAAAATTTAATACATAATGTGGTATATTCAAAACATCACATACTCTTTTTGCATCCATTGTAGAGTTTAAATTACAACATCCACCCTCAACACATTCGTCATCACTTTCCCATAGTTTCATTGTTGCACCAATTACTTCATATCCCTTTTCTTTTAAAAGAAGGGCAGATACTGAGCTATCTACCCCTCCACTCATTCCTATTAAAACCTTTTTCATTTTTTCTTTATCCTTCCTCGAGTCAAAACCTTTATTCATCTATTTTTATATGTACATCTTTTAATTGTTGTTCTGTTACTTTGCTTGGTGCTCTCATTAGCAAATCTCTTGCCTTTTTATTTTTAGGGAAAGCAATAACTTCTCTTATATTGTCAGAGTTTGCTGCAAGCATTACTAATCTGTCTAATCCAGCTGCTGCTCCTGCATGCGGTGGTGTACCATATTGGAACGCGTTATATAATGCCCCAAATTTTGTTTTAATTGTTTCTTCTTCATATCCCGCAATTTCAAATGCTTTAACCATTATCTCTGGGCTATGGTTTCTTACTGCACCTGATGTTATTTCATACCCATTGCAAACAGCATCATATTGGTAAGCCAAAATATCTAGTGGATTTTTTGTTATTAATGCTTCCATGCCTCCTTGTGGCATTGAAAATGGATTATGATTAAAATCTACTGTTCCTTCATCTGATAATTCATACATTGGGAAGTCAACTATAAAGCAGAATTTATATACTCCCTTTTCAATTAAATCTAATCTTTTACCCAATTCTAATCTTACTCCACCTGCTATTTTTTGTGCTTTTTTAAATTCATCTGCAATAAAGAAAATTGCAACGTTTGGTTTAGCGCCAATTTCTTCTAACCCTTTTTTTATTTCTTTAGTTATAAATTTAGCTATTCCGCCTGTAATCTCATTTTCCTTTTCAAATTTAACCCAGGCTAATCCTTTTGCTTCTAGTTCATTTACAGCATATTCTCCCATATTATCAAAGAATTTTCTTCCTTGTTCTGCACCATTCTCTACTATTATTGCTTTTATAGTTTTTTTCTTAAAAGCATTAAATTCTGTATCTTTAAATAATTGTGTTACATCTTGTATAATTAATGGATTTCTTAAATCTGGTTTATCACTACCGTATTTTTCCATTGCCTCTTTATATGGTATACGAGGAAATGGAGTGTCTGTAATCTTCCAGTTTGTATGTTTTTTAAATATTGTTGTAAAAATATCTTCTAATACTGACAATACATCTTTTTGTTCTGCAAAACTCATTTCAAAGTCTAATTGATAAAACTCGCCTGGTGCTCTGTCTGCTCTAGGGTCCTCATCTCTAAAACATGGTGCTATTTGATAATATTTATCAAATCCAGAAACCATTAACAATTGTTTAAATTGTTGTGGTGCTTGAGGTAGAGCATAGAACTCTCCTGGGTGTAATCTGCTTGGTACCAAGAAATCTCTTGCACCTTCTGGCGAAGAATTTGCAAGTATTGGTGTTTGTATTTCTGTAAAACCAAGCTCGTCCATTTTATTTCTAATAGTTTTCATTATTTCACTACGAAGTATAATTGTTTTATGCAATTTCTCGTTTCTCAAATCTAAAAATCTATATTCTAATCTTAAGTCTTCTCTTGCATCTGTTGCTTTTTCCGAATTTACTTCAAATGGTAATATGTTTTTACACGTTCCAAGTACTTCTATTTTTTTTGCTTCTATTTCTATTTCGCCTGTAGGTATTTTAGAATTTTTATTTGTTCTTTCTATTACTGTTCCATCAACTTGAATAACACACTCTGTTACAAGATTATCTGCACAATTATCATTTACAATTATTTGAGTTATGCCAAATTGATCTCTTAAGTCTATAAATTTCATTGAGCCTAAATTTCTTATTCTTTGAACCCATCCAGCTATTACTACATTTTCTCCTACATTTTTAATATTTAATTCTCCACAATTTTTGTTTCTATACATATGTTTCCTCCCAAATCTTATGTCAAATATTCTATCATAATTTATTTAGTTGTACAAGTAAAATTTAACATTTTTCTTTTTTATTGGTTACAGTTAATAAATTATTTTTTAAAATAGCAAGGATGCCCTAAAATAGGACATCCTTTTTTTTAACAGTCTTTCCAAAGGAATTGCTCTGGTGAGAGAACCCAGATTTTATCTGCAATTCCTTTTTCTTGAATTGCCTTTTTTAACCGTTCTCTGGTATCAGAGTCTCCGTGAACCAGAATTAGGTCCTTTACGCACCTAAACCGGGATAAAAATTCTATCATTTCATCCCCTGTGCAATGTGAACCAAATTCATTAGTTTCACAGAAATTTAGTTTCAGCTTCTTTAGCTGCCCCATCGGAGTATCAGCATTTGCATATCCGACTTTGAAGATTTTAATCTTCTTGTCTTTCTTTGCATGCTCTAGCCACATTGCTGAAGCTCCACCATGTCCCATTCCCGGAGTTGTTAAAACAATCTTCCAAGTAGGGAATTTGGATATTTGAAAATTATTATCCACAGTCCATGTGTTATACGGGTATTCCAGTAACCCTTCTTCAACATATTGCTGTGTATAATCTCTCAAGGATTCTCCCTGCAAGAAAATTGGAATATCAGCAGAAATTTTTCTTTTTTTCTGCATATTGGCAATTTTCAGCAGAACCGTTTGTCCTCTCTCTTGGGCATAAACAGGAATAACAGCAGTGTGATCTGATGACTCCATCCATTTGCCCAACTCCCTTTCAAAGACACCATATTGTTTTTTGACATCTTTTCCATATGTTGCTTCTGCTACTATGGTTGATGTCAAATCATATACCCATTCTGGAATATATGTCTGGGTGAATACACTTTTCCCAATATAGTCTCCTGTGAAGAGGATGTTTTCATTTGTATTTTTCAGCATAATTAGCAATGCCGTTGAGCCAACAGTATGTGCATTTCTGAAAAATACAAATTCTATTTCTGGCAATAACGTCATGTACAACAATTCTTCCTCAACAGGAATCCATTGGGAAAAGACATTATAATTTCTTCTTCCAAGGGAAATTTGAGCGCGTCGCCATGTTTTTATACCAGAATATATTGGCCCTCTAAAGCCATTCTGGACTAGTTGTGGTAGTCTGCCAACGTGATCAATATGTGCATGTGTTACAAACACCATATCAATCTCACTTGGGTTAAATCCAAAGAACTTATTTTTCTGCTCTTTGTTTGACCCTTGGAAACTTCCACAGTCAACCAATATTTTTATTGGTTTTTCTCCATACCGTTCTATGGTGATAATATGACAAGATCCTGTCACCTCATTGCTTTCCGTTTGAAGAATAAGCCTCATTTTCTCTCCTTTCTGCATTACGCAATTGCGTATTAACATAATAATTATACCATGTATTATCTATCCTTTCAATATTTTTCATTGTTATATATCTATATTTGCTTGATTTTTTTTAATTTGTATACTACTATAATTATATAAAATAAAAAAGGGGAGGAAATTTTATAATGAACGAACAAAAGACTGAACAAAGTGAAACAGAGTCAGTATATGACGAAATTAAAGTAGAAAAAAAAGTGGAAAGAACTGATTCCTATTTTGATGGCAAAGTCCTAGAATTAATTGGATATGGCATTTTATCTTTTCTAATAACTGCTGCTACTTTAGGAATAGCATCTGCATGGGCAGAGAAATTATTAATTGCTTATAAAATAGACCATACTATTTACAATGGAAAAAGATTAAAATTTGAAGGAACTGGCGCCTCTTTATTTGTACAAAGGTTTAAATGGATATTTTTTACTATTATAACATTGGGAATTTATAGTTTTTGGATTCCAATAAGAATGGAACAATGGATAGTTTCAAATATTCACTTTGAAGATGAAACATTTGTAAAAGGTGAAAGCTATTTTGATGGTGGGGTTTTAGGAGTAATAGGTGTAAATTTACTTTGCAATTTCCTAACTATTATTTCTTTAGGAATACTATATCCTTTTGGAATATGTTACAAGCAAAAATGGCTCGCAAAACACACCATTATAAATCGCAAAAGAATTGTATTTAATGGAAGTTCTTTAAGTTTAATTGGTCATTATTTGTTATGGTGGTTTTTAACTGTTATTACATTTGGAATTTATGGCTTTTGGTTACCTATTAAAATGGAAAACTGGAAAGCACAAAATACTCATATAAGATTAAAAGGAGAAGAAGAGCCAAAAACTTCTATGGTCCCTGCAATTATAGCTATTATAATATTTGTTGTGCTTGTTGTATGTACTCTAGTTTCTGCTATTATTAAATATAACAACATCAAAAGCGATGACACAAGTGATAAATTTTATATTGAAAAAGTATTATTAGATTTTAAAAACAATGTTAATAACAAAAATAATGGAAAAAATTCATTTATACAAGTGCCACTTAATTCAAGTGAATCTACTTCTTTTGATGATGATAATGAAACCACAAATACCATTAAATATACAACAAATGATTTTTATAGATATACTACTGTAACACTAATAGATAGTGTTACATATTATGGTTCACCTAGTCATGATACTGATGTAGTGGCTTCAATAGAAAATGGTTCAATTGCCATAAGCGAAAGTATGGGAGCAGTATTAATTGAAAATACTAATGCTAAATATTTATACAAAGTAACTAAATCAGTATTTAACGATATAGATTTATATTTTATAACAAAAAATAACGATTTATATGTAATACATGATCCAAATTCAAGTAATCCTAACCAACAAAAAATTAAAGTTGCCAGTGGTGTAGCTGAATTCTTAGGAAATGGCGGGCCAGAGAGTATAAAAGTATTATTAACAGACGGAACAACAGAAAATATACAATATTAAAAAGAGGGTTTTCCCTCTTTTTAATATAATATATACTTTATAAAACAAATTTTTGAAACTTTCTTGTTTACTTATTCAAACAGTGCTAATATATCATCTTTTGATAATTTATTTATAAAAGTTGCATCTGTTGATAACATATTATCTATTAATTTTGCTTTTTTCTGTTGTAGTTCATATATTTTTTCTTCTATTGAGTTTTTTGTAATTAGTTTATATACTTGTACATTTCTTTTTTGACCTATTCTATATGTTCTATCTGTTGCTTGGTTCTCTGCAGACAAATTCCACCATGGGTCATAATGTATTACCATATCAGCTCCTGTAAGGTTTAAACCTGTTCCACCCGCTTTTAACGAAATTAAAAATACTTTTATATTTTCATCTGTATTAAATTTATCTACTAACTCTATTCTTTCTCCAACTTTAGTTTGTCCTGTTAATTTAAGATATTTTACTCCAATGTTTTTCAATTTTTCCTCTATTATTTCAAACATTGAAGTATAGCTTGAAAACAGTAGTATTTTGTGTCCTCCTAATACAGCATCTTGTATTATTTCTATACATTGGTTTAACTTACTGCTTTCTCCCTCATATTCTCTTAAAAATAATTTTGGATGGCAGCATATTTGTCTTAATCTCATTAACAGTGATAATATTTTTATTTGACTTTTTTCAAATCCATTTATATCTATCTGGCTCATTATTTCTTTTCTAGCTTGTGCCATATATGACATATATATATTATATTGCTCTTCTGACATTTCATTATTTAATATAGTTACAGTTTTGTCTGGAAGTTCTGTTAAAACCTCCCCTTTTGTTCTTCTTAAAACAAATGGCTCAATTTGTTTTTTTAACTTGTTCATTACATCTTCATTTTGTTCTTTTATTATAGGTGTTTCATATAGTTCTTTAAATTTTTTATATTTGTATAAATAACCAGGCATTATAAAATCAAATATTGACCATAACTCAGAAAGTGAGTTTTCTATCGGTGTTCCTGTTAATGCAAATTTTGTTTCTGCATTAATTGTTTTTATTGCTTTTGAGTTCTTTGTATTATTATTTTTTATATATTGTGCCTCATCTGCTACAACATATTTAAAACAATAATTTTCATATAAATCTATGTCTCTTTTTAAAGAATCATATGATGTAATTATTACTTGATATTTGCCTATTTCTTCTATTTTTCTTTTTCTCTCTAAGTAATCGTCACTTATTACTAATGCTTTTAACGTGGGAGTAAATTTTTGAATTTCATTATACCAATTTAGTGCTAAAGAGCTTGGGCATATTATTATAGAGGGCTTTACATTTCCTTTGTTTTTCTGAACATATGAAAGTATAACAGCTAATAATTGTATTGTTTTTCCTAAACCCATATCATCTGCTAAAATTCCTCCCATTTTATATTGTTCTAATGTTCTCAACCATTTATAACCTATTTTTTGATATGTTCTTAATTCTGCATTTAATTTTGGTGGAATTTTTGTACTTAAATCTATTTGCCTATCTTCTATTTGGCTAATCATATTCTTATAATACTCATTTTTTTGTATATTAGTATTAGGCATGTTTTTAAATATCTTTTCTAAATATAAAGCTCTATATATTGGCAATTTTATTGAATTTTCTTCTACATTTTCATCTTCTATTTCTATGTTATCTGTCAAATTTTCCAGAAAATCCAAACTGCTATTTTTTTCTAAAGAAATATAAGTTCCATCTTTTAATCTATAAAATTTCTTTCTTAGTTTGTATTTATTTATGATATCTTTTATTTCATAAATATTAAATTTAAAATCTTCCAAGTTTATGTCTAATAAATTGTTTTCTATTTTTACTCCTATTGATTTTATTTTTATTTTTTTTATGTCCTTTTTTTTGAAGTCTTCTGCAACCAAGACTTCAAATTTTTTCATATAATCTTCTATTTCCTTTGATAAAAAATTATATATTTTTTCATCATTTGCTAATACTAATCTTGCGTTTGCACTATCAAGCATAAAACCTGTTTGTACAAATGTATCAAGTACTTCATTTTCCTGTATAGCGTTTCTTGTTATTTCCAAATTTACGTTTTTTATTGGATTAAATTCCACATTTCCATAACAGAATTTAACATCTGCTACTATATAACCTTTTTCGTTATAATCCAAATATATTTTTACATACAAATCTTTAGGCATGAATTTTTCTATTTGTTCTTTGTCTATATTTTTTATTTCAAAATTATCTTTTATTTTTGGTACAACAATTGCAAAAAAATTTCTTAAATTATTTTCGTTAAATATTATTGATTGAGTATAATTTTTTTTATACACTTCTAGCAATTCTAAGTTCCTATTTTCCACTTTTGGTAAACATTTGTGCATCTTATTATCGATCAAAAAATAAGAATAATTTTTTCCATAAAATATATCATACCCATACACATCTATATTAGGTGTTAAACAATATGTACTTTCATCTGATTTTTCTAGTATAAATTTTATATCTATTGGCTCATCTATAAATTTAATTTTTCTTTCTCCTGTTTTTGTTTCAAATTCTACTGTTTTCCCTTTTAATATTTCAAATAGTTCATCTAAACCTGTATTTGATAGTACCACATTATTCACATTAAAGTTTCTTCCATAATATGCATAGTTATTATTTACATCATTTGCATATTTAATTATTTCTGCATATTTTAATAGAAATTTTAGCAAAGGCCTACTTTGCTCTTCAAAAGCATTTTCCTCATGTATAAACTCTAGCACATTGTTATATTTATATTTTTCTCTATTAAGCATTCTTTCAAAAAAATCTGGAAGATTATTAATCTTAGTTAATTGTTTGTTTCCAATTTTAAATTCTACCTTTAGTTTTTTATCTGTATCATTATACAAAAATATAGGTACTAATTTTATACTACTAGTACCATCTTGTGCCAACTCTTCCTCTTTATTATTAATTTCTAAAAAAGTATTTAACAACTGGTTAAATGCTCTATGAGTTTCTTTATTAGGCATGCTTATTCACTATCCCCTTAATTTAATAACTAATTATATCCCATTTTTTTAAATAACGCAATATTTTTTACAAATTTTACATAATCTTGACTTTATGTGAAGTATGTGGTATAATAAAGGTACATCAAAAAAATGGACTATGTCCAGAAAGGGAATACAATGTATAAATTAGAGAAGATCCAAGGTATAAATTTTATTCACCTTGAAGCACCAACCTACGTGGTGCCAGCACTTATTCCAACCTCTCCACTTACGTGGATAACCTGGTGGGTGGAACTCCCAGAAGCAGAAGAGATACTTACATCTCCTCATAATGAGGGGAGTTTCGTAAGGAATCGTAACATACTAGTCTTGGTCAAAGATCAAGGGTTGTATGTTACAACACACCCCACTGAAGTTGAACCCATTCTTTTAAAGAGTGGGTTCCGGAGAGGAAGATTTAATTTTACCTTTGGAGCGAATGGTGAAGAACTCGCCATTACACCTTGGTAAGTTTCTTGTAGTTTTTATCGCAACTGCGATATCTTCTGAAACCTATGTTGGAGGGTGCACTGCACCCTCTTTTTTTTGTCCTATTTAGGGACAGTCCCCAATTGTCCCATTTGCCCAATTGGGGACAGACTTTGAGGTAGTTTATTTCAATTAGGATAATTCTAATATTAAAAAAAATAGCCTTCGTATTTTACATAAGCTGTTGACTTTGTGTTGAGTGTATGTTATAATAAATGTCTATAAAAAATGGGTATATCCCGAGAAAGGAGCTCATCATGAGCAAAATAAGTTTGAAAAAAAAATTAGAAATACGGAGAGATTATAAAAAACTGGTTAACTATATATTAACCTATGATTATTCTCGCCACGGAGGTATAGTCCTCTTTGACGATTATGGGAGTAAATTGCAAGGGTTACACGTTGACCCTCATACTCTCGATCGCTCCATCTATTGGGGCGGCCTAAAAGAGGTCGTCTCCAAAGTAAGGAGAAAAAATCCAAAGATTTATTTCTCCTATAATCCTGGAGGGACATGGAGGATTATTCAGCCTCATATCGAGGTAAAAATTGATTTCTAATATATTTGAAGTTTTCACCGTGATACGGTGTCTTCTGAGAATCTTTCGTGAGAGGGTGGCATCTGCCCCCTCTTTTTTTGTCCCATTTAGGGACTCCCCTGAAATATTACCAATTAAACATAACAAAAATGAGTTGACAAAAATTGTGAATTATGATTATATATAATTACATTGCTTGAATAGTGAAAACCAATTGGTTAATAACTTATAAAAATATATTAAAATCTAAAAAGTTATTTATTCAAAAATCAAC
>OLYJ01000165.1_pt1 | contig 28359 bp, 30 predicted proteins | sample 1674121 | NCBI WGS metagenome assembly OLYJ01 (sample SAMEA103958146, study PRJEB25191) | human gut metagenome | reverse complement strand
GTAACTTTTTAGTTAATTTTATCTTCATCATATAAGTATCACTTCCATATCTTATTATGTTAATTATATGTCATATTTTGGTAAATGTCAATTAGTAAAAGACGTTTTTTAAATATAGTCCTTCTGGGGCGGCTGTTTTGCCAGCGTGGGTGCGATTTTGTTCTTTTAGAATAGTTATTATATCTTCACTTTTTCTTTTGCCCTCACCTACTTCTATTAGTGTTCCTACCATATTTCTAACCATATATCTTAAAAATCCAGTTCCTACAAAGACTAGGGTTATTTTGTTTACATCTTTTAGGTCCCTTATTAAATTGGTTTGAGAAAGAGTTCTTACATAATCGTCTTTTTCTTCATCTGTTTTGGTAAATGATTTAAAATTGTGGGTTCCTTCTAAGTATTTCATTGCTCTTTCTATTTCAGTAACATCCAAACGATTATTGTATTGGTAGACGTAGTTTCTTTCTAGTGGGTTATATTCACCCATATTTATTTTATAGATATACTCTTTACCTTTGGCATTATATCTTGCGTGAAAATTGTCCGATACTTCTTCTACGTTCTTGATATGAATGTCTTCTGGCAATAGGGAGTTTAAGGCTTTTTTTAATTTTTCTTTAGTTATTTTTATATCTAAATCAAAATGTGCTTTTTGATTTAGAGCGTGAACTTTAGCATCGGTTCTACCAGAAGCATGAACTTCAACTTTTTTATTTTCATTTATTTCTTTTAAGGCTTTTTCTAGTTCATTTTGGATAGTCCTTTCGCGAGGTTGTTTTTGATATCCACTGAAGTTAGTTCCATCATAGGAAAATGTTATAAAATATCTAGTCATTATTTGGTCCTTCTTTCTATAAAATTATGTTTAATATCATAATTACAATTATGCTTGTTATTAATATAGTGTCTTGATATTGCCAATTATTTAGACGGTAATAGGTTCTATCATTATTGTAGTTATATAGTCTTACTTCCATAATATCAGCGATTGAATCTGATTTTTGAATTGTCGAGGTAAATATGGGAGGTATTAATATACTTATTGCTGATAATTTATTTTTTATACTACCACTAAAGTCAATTCCTCTTACTGAAATAGCTTTAGTAATTCTTTCTTCTTGCTTTTTAATACTAGGAATAAATCTTAAGCAAAGGGTTATCATTAGGGCTAATTCTTGGATGTTGATTATTTTATTGAATGGTTTTAATATTTTTTCTTGGGCATAGGTTATTTCTTGTGGTGAGGTAGTACAAATAAGCATTGTACTTATTAATATTACCGCAAGGATTCTATATATTATCAAAATAGTATTTGCTGTATCTATTTTAAATATTAGATTGATTATGATAATAAATATTATTAAAACTTTAATATCCCAAATGCTATTTAGGTATATTTTTATATTTATTTTACTAATTAGTAAGATTATTATAATATAAAATGTAACTATTAGGATATCTATATAGTTGTTACTTATTAGGCTAGTTATGATAATTAGTAATAGTAAAATTACTTTACTAATTGGATTTAATTTGTTAAATAGGGTATTTTGGTTATGATATTTATTTATTTTAGTATTATACATTTCTATATATATCCTTTATTAATTCGTTTATATCTAAGGTGTAGTTTAGTTTAATACCCTTTTTTTCATATACTAGATTAATAAATTCAATTATTTTAGGTATTTCTATGTCGTTTTCTTTTAATAATTTAATATTGCTTAAAATATCATTTTTATCTCCTGCTTGTTTTATTTTTCCTTTGTTTAATATGACTATATTGTCAGTTATTTTACTTACAAATTCAATATCATTGCTAGCTATGATTATAGTTTTATGGTAGTTATTTTTTAATTTTAGTAATAAGCTAATCAATTTATTTATACTTTTATTATCCAACGAAATAGTTGGTTCATCTAAGAGAATGATAGATGGATTAAGTGCTAGAACTGTGGCAAGTGCTACTTTGGTTTTTTCTCCATAGCTTAGTTTATAAGGATTTTTATTTAGATATGTTTCGTTAAGTCCTACTATAGCTAGGGAATCTTTTATTATTTTGTCTTGTTTATCTTCTTTATAATGATAGTGCTTTAAGCCAAAGGCTATTTCTTCGTAAACGGTATTATTAAATAGTTGATCTTGAGGATTTTGAAATAGATAACCTATTTGTCTTTTAAGATCTTTAGTTATTTTTTTATTTTCAATATAGATTTCTCCATTTGTTTTTGGAATTAAATTTTCTATTAAATTGAATATGAGAGTTTTACCAGAACCAGATGGACCTATAATTGAAGTTATTTTATTACTTTCAAATTCATAATTAATATTTTTAATATTATCTTTGTAAGATAAGTTTTCTAATCTAACCATAATTTATTCACCAACTTATCTTTATCTAAATATATTTCGTCTATTAAATCGTATAGTTTTAAGTTAATTGATAATTTAATGATAAAAGGAATCTCAATACCTAGGTTATATAAGATTTTTTCTTTTGTATATACTTCTTCTACTTTACCGTCTAAAATAATTTTTTGTTTATCTATAACAATGATGCGATCAGATAAAATTGTATCTTCTTGGTTATGGGTTATTAAAATAATGGTAAGGTCATGTTCTTTTTTATATGTTTCTAAGGCTTTAAACACTATTTTTTTATCTTTATTATCTAATTGGTGTAAGGATTCATCTAGCATTAATATTTTAGGTTTATGAATTAAGGCAGAAGCGATAGCAACTTTTTGTTTAGTAGAATTATTTAGGTTTGATGGTTCTGATAAAAGGATTTTTTCTATTTTGAATAGTTTAGCTATGTAGGAAATTTCTTTGTTTATTTCTTCTTTGGAATAGGATAGGTTTTCTAGGTTAAAGGCAAGATCATCAATTACAGTTTGACCGATAAATTGGTTATCTGGGTTATCGAAAACTACTCCTAAGGTTCTTCTTATTATTTTTATATTTTCTTTATTTAGGTAATGCCCATTTATGGTAATGTATCCATCATAAGAGTTTAAACCACTCAATATTCTAATTAAGGTGGATTTACCACTGCCGTTTGGTCCGATTATGCTTACAAAGCTATTTTTTTTTATATTTAAGTTTAAGTTTTTGAAAATTACTTTATCTTGATAAGTAAAATTTAAATCTTTTATTTGAATGATGTTATCCATAAAACCACACCTTAACATAGGTATATTATATATTTTTTTGTTATATATTTCAAGTAATACTCTAGATTTCAATGTAAAATAAAAAAACATATAAATATTTTATATGTTTATTTCATTAATTTTTTTGCTGTTCTAACCATTTGGTAAGAATATCCCATTTCATTGTCATACCAAGCGACTACTTTTACTAGTTGTTTTCCATCTACATCTAGAACGCAGGTTAGTTGTCCGTCTACTAATGCTCCACAAGAAGACCCGATAATATCTGATGAGACGATTGGATCATCTGTGTATTTTAGTGTTTCGTTTGTGTTATCTTTGAAGATTTTATTTATTTCTTCTTCGGTTGTGTTTGTTTTTAGTTCCAAGGTTAAATCTATCATAGAACCATCTGAAACTGGTACACGCATAGCACCACCTTTTAATTTCCCTTTTAAAGATGGTATAACAGAGCCAATGGCTGAAGCTGCTCCTGTTGATGTTGGAACAATATTGGCAGCACAGGCTCTACCACGTCTTGATTCAATTCCTTTTTTGTGAGCGACATCTAGTGTCACTTGATCATTAGTATATGCATGAACTGTTGTCATAAATCCTTTTTCAATGCCAAAATTATCATCTAATACTTTTAAAACGGGCGCTAGACAATTAGTTGTACAAGATGCTGCAGAGATAATTTCTTCTTTCCCATCTAATATATTATCATTGACGTTATAAACTATTGTTTTTAAATCTCCTTTGGCTGGGGCACTGATAATTACTTTTTTTGCTCCAGCATTGATATGGGCGATAGCTTTTTCTTTATCGGTAAATTTACCTGTACATTCAAATACAACGTCAATATTTAAATTTTTCCACGGTAGGCTATTGGGATCTAGTTCTTTATATACTTTAATTTTTCTTCCTTTTACAATAATATTTTCTTCATCATATGATATTTCGTCAGTTAAATATCTGCGATGGTTGGTATCATATTTTAATAAATATGATAATTGTTCGGAATCGGTTAAATCGTTTATGGCTACTACTTCAAATTCAGGGTCATTTTCCATAATTCTAAATACTAGTCTTCCGATTCTACCAAAACCATTTATTGCTACTTTTATCATTTATTCACCTTCCTATAGTTATATTGTAACAAATATTCTTTTTTAATACAAATAAATGATGATAATTTTACACAAAAAACTATAATAATTAAAGTATTATAGTTTTTAAAAAGTTAGAATTATTGTTTTTATTTTTCAAAGTAACTACCACCGATAAATTCACGTAAGATCGATATTTTAGGTACATAGTCACTAGGAATTGGTAATACTGTCATTAAAAATTCAATTAATCTTAAGGCTGTTAGGTATTCTTTGTCATCTTCTTTTACAGAAAATAATAGTGGCATAGCATAGGTTCTTAATACTCCTAGTTCGTATGCCAAGGAAGAGTTAAATACAATATCAGCTTCATCTTGGTAGGCGAATACTCCTTTGTCTTCTCCTTTTCTTACTGAATGCCAATTTTCTAAGGTTTGACTAGGACTATAACCTCTAGTTCTATTATCTCTAATCATTCTTCTGAGTAATCTAATATCAGTCATTTTAATACGATTATCGTTGTCAATATTTAAAAATGTTAGTGGGCTTATATAGATTTTATATTTATTTTTTTTATTGATATCTTTAGTTAAGGTATCGTTTAAGGCGTGTAATCCTTCTATTATCAAGACGTCATTTTCTTTGATTTGAATTTCTTTTTTGAATATTTTTTTGCCTTCTACAAAATCAAAAACTGGTGTTAATACTTTTTCTCCTTTGAGTAATTTTCCAATGTGGTTTCTAAATAATTCTATGTCAATAGCGGCGATAGATTCATAATCTTTTTGACCATATTCATCTAATGGAGTATCTTCTCTGTTTAGAAAATAGTCATCTAAAGATAATTGGATTGGGTTTATTCCCAGTGTCTTTAAATATAGGCATAATTTTTTAGAAGTTGTTGTTTTTCCTGATGAAGATGGACCAGAAATTAAAATTAGTTTAATATCTTCTTTATTTAAAACAATATTTTCGGCAATAGATAATAGTTTATAGTCTTGCATAATTTCTGAAAGGTTGATTAATTCGGCAGGGTCATTTTTGGTTACGTATTCATTTAAGTCTCCGACGTTATTAATGTTTAAGATTTTACCCCATTCAGAATATTCCTTAATGCTTTCCATGTATTTGGGATGATCAGTATACTTCATCACTTTAGCATTATCTCTTATTCCCGGGAATCTTAAGACGATTCCTTTTTCATTTATTCTAGTTAAATCGAAGTATTTTAAAACGCTAGTATCATTAGGAAGAGTCCCTATTATATAATTATATAATCCATTAAATTTATATAGTGGAATATAATCAGAGGTATTGTAAAATAATGTTTTTGCCTTGTCTATTCTTCCTATTTTTTTAAAGTATTCAATAGCTTCTAATCTTGATGTTTCTATTTTAATAAATGGTATAGCTTTATTAACTTTATCTTTCATATCATCTTTAATTATAGTTAATACATCTTCACTAACTGGTTTGTCAACTTCACAGTATACTCCTTTGTCAAGTGAGTGTTTTATATTAACTTTGGTATCTTTACCTAAAATATCAAAAACTGATGATTCAAATAGATAAATTAATCCTAATTCATAAATTTGGTTACCTATTTTACTATTTATATCTTTTAAAAATATTTTGCCACTTTTGGTGAGTGGTTCTTCATAGTTAATAATATGATTTTTAAATACACCAGCGATAATATCGTAAGGATAGTTTTCTTTGACACTTTCTATTACTTCTTTTAATTTTATTCCTTTAATATATTCTTTTTTTTCACCGTTTTCAAATGTTAGAGTTATAGTATCCATAATACACCACCTATTCTATAATACTATTTTAACAAACTTTGTTATTTTTGTCACATCTTTTGTTGTATATTTTAATTTTTTTTAGACTATGATAATTATGGGTGATATGATGAATTTAGTTCCAACAGTGATCGAAAGAGGCAATAATGGGGAATATGCTTATGACATATATTCGAGGCTTTTGAAGGATAGAATTATTATTATTAATGGTGAAATTAATGATACTAGTTCTAATAGCATTGTGGCCCAACTTCTTTATTTGGATAGTTTAAATAATGATGATATTAGTATTTATATTAATTCTCCTGGTGGTGTCATTACTTCTGGAATGGCAATTTATGATACTATGAATTTTGTAAAAAGCGATGTTTCTACTATATGTATAGGTATGGCTGCTTCTATGGCTGCGTTTATTTTAGCGTGCGGTAAGAAAGGTAAAAGATATATTTTGCCTAGTAGTGAGGTTATGATTCATCAACCTTTGGGTGGTGCTCAAGGGCAAGCTACCGATATTAAAATTCAGGCTGAAAGAATAATTAAACTTAAGAATAGGCTAAACAAAATTTTAGCCTGTAAAACTGGTAAAAGTTTAAAACAAATCGAGGAAGATACTGATAGGGATTATTATATGACTGCCCTTGAAGCTTTAGATTATGGCATTGTAGATAAAATCTTGGATGCAAAAAAATAAGATCACAAAAAAAGGATATATCTAATTACAGATATATTCTTCTTTATTAATAAAATAGTCTTTTTGATCTTTAAATTTCTGTTTTATATTAAAGTTATTTAAAAATTCAGATTTAGCTTGTGATATATCAAAATAATATGTGATTTTGAATTCTGTTGGGATTTGTCTATTTATTTTATATGAAAATCCTGGTTCTTTTTGATATATTTTTGCTTCTTCTTTAACTATTTGAGAAAGAGTGTTAATATTATCCTTTTCTTCTTTTGTTTTACCATAGTATTTTAATGTGTATTCAACTTTTTTGATATCTTCTTTTTGGTATTTTATTAAATAGGTAGTTTCTAAAATTCCATTAACTATGCTTTCTTCTTTTTTACAAGTATATGTACTATAGTTTTCTTTTGGCATTGATAACACTAAGAGGTTTATTATAAGTAATAATATGAAGATGATCATGGATATTAGTATTTTTTTCTTTTTGCTCATTTTAATATTTTTTCTAATCTTTCTTCTAGGATATAGATATTTTGACAACTCATAAATAATAGAACATAATCTTTGTATGGTAATATTTTTTGCTCATCTTCTAAGGTAATCATCTCAGCATCTGGTATTAGGTCACAGATTAATTTTGAACTTATTCCTTTATAATCATTAGGATTTTCTCTTCCTTTGGCAATATCTAAGATAAAGGCTTTATCTGCCAGTGATAGAGATTCGGCAAATTCTTTATAAAATTTTGCAACTCTAGAATAGGTATTTGGTAAGAAGAAGGCACATATTTTTTTATCTTTATATTTAGTTCTGCAAGCCTCAATAGACATTTTTAGTTCTGTAGGATGATGTCCATAGTCATCTATAATAATAGTCCCATTAACTACTTTTTCACTGAATCGTCTTTTGGCCCCTTTGAAGGTTGATATTTCATTTATTACTTTTTCTTTGTCTAAATTTAACTTGTCACAAAGGGCAATTACTGCAAGGGTATTTAAGACCATATGGTTTCCAAATAATTTTATTTTGATATGTCCATATAGTTTGCCATTTACGTAAGCATCAAAATAGGTATATTCTAGGTCACTAGTAATATTTTTGGCTATTACGTCGTTATTTTCATTCAATCCATAGTAAACTGGAGATGATACTTTTAGTTTTTTATTATTTTGATCATCACCACATAATATAACTATATCTTTAGTGTTATTTACTAATGATTGATAAGCATCAATCATATCGTCTAGGTCTTTGTAATAATCGGTATGATCTAGTTCAATATTGGTAATAATGGTTATTGTCGGATCATAATTTAGAAAATGTCTTCTATATTCACAAGATTCTACTACTAAGTAATCGTTTTCTTTAGCGGCATAACCAGTTGAATCTCCAATAATATAATTTACCCCAATTATATTATTTAGGACATGTGCTAAAAATGAGGTAGTGGTAGTTTTTCCGTGGCATCCACTGACACAGATGGTTTTATTTATTTTAGTTAGTTCCCCAACCATTTGGGTGTATTCATACATTTTTAAATTTTTGGCTATAGCTTTTTGCATTTCTTTGTGATTATTTGAAAAAGCGGAACTATAAACAACTATTTCATCGGTTAGTTCATAAGAATCATCTGTATATATTTTGATGTTTCTTTCATTTAATGGATCTTCTGTAAATTTATGGTCTTTGTAATCGTCATATCCGATTACGGTATTACCTAAATCGTGCATAATGGTTGCTAATGCACTCATACCGGTACCTTTAATACCAATAAAATAATATTTCATAATACCTCCTTAAAATTCACAATTGTTTGGTGTTCTAGGATATGGTATGACATCTCTAATGTTTTCGACACCAGTTAGATAGATAAGCAATCTTTCAAACCCCATTCCGAAGCCAGAATGAACGCAACTTCCGAATTTTCTTAAATTTAAATACCATTCCATATCTTTTTTAGGCATATTCATTTCATCCATTCTTTGAACTAATTTATTGTAGTCTTCTTCTCTTTGTGAACCTCCCATTAGTTCTCCAGCACCAGGAACTTCTAGGTCAACAGCTGCTACTGTTTTGCCATCTTGGTTTTGTTTCATATAGAATGCCTTGATATCTTTAGGCCAATTTTTGATAAATACTGGTCCGTTAAAGTATTCGGTAATATATTTTTCGTGCTCTTTAGCAATGTCTTGTCCATATTCAGGAGGAAATTCCCATTTAACGTTAGCTTGCTTTAATATGGTAATAACTTCTTCGTGATCTATTCTAGTAAAGTTAGAATTTATTAATTTAGTTAATTTTTCAATAAGACCATTTTCCACAAATTTGTCTAAAAATTGCATTTCTTCTTTGGCATTTTCCAAAACATATTTAACTATGTATTTTAACATATCTTCCATAATGTCCATATCGCCTTCTAAATCGCAGAAGGCTATTTCTGGTTCAATCATCCAAAATTCAGAGGCATGGGTTTTGGTGTTGGAATTTTCTGCTCTAAATGTAGGACCAAACGTATATATTTTTTTATAGGCAAGAGCGAATGTTTCACCTTGTAATTGTCCTGATACAGTTAAGGCTGCTTTTTTACCAAAAAAATCTTTGTCGTATTCTACTTTGCCTGTTTTAGCTATTTTTTCTAAATCAAGAGTGGTTACTTGAAACATTTCTCCTGCTCCTTCACAGTCAGATGCTGTTATGATTGGTGCGTGAAAGTATACATAACCTCTTTCTTGAAAATAGGTATGAATTGCGTGAGCAGCAATACTCCTTACCCTAAATACAGCTTGAAAAAGATTGGTTCTTGGTCTAAGATAGGCTTGTTCTCTTAAAAATTCACGACTGTGTCTTTTAGGTTGAATAGGATAGTTTTCTGGACAATCTCCTAATAATTCTATTTCTTGTAATGCTAGTTCAAATTCTTGGTTTTCTTTGGGAGATTTTATTAGAGTACCACTAACTTTAATAGCAGAACCTATTTTAATTTTGGTTACATCTTCAAAATTAGATAAATTATTATCATATACTACTTGTAGGGATTTTAATATTGTTCCATCAAACATGTCTATAAATCCCATAGTTGCTTGTTTACGATGATTTTTTACCCAACCACAGATGGTTATATTTTTATCTATATAATTTTCCTTATACAAATCTTTTATATCTAACATAATAATCATCCTTTCTAAAAAAAATTGATATGTAAGATATATATATTATAGTATAAGTGGTAAAAAAAAACAAATAAAAATTATTATTTGTTATATTTTTTTATTGATTCTACTAATTGTTCTTTTAGGATCCTCACTAATGATACGGTAGATATTGGGATGCCTTTTAAGTTCTCTTATTATTTCAACGTCTTGTTCTGAGAACGCTCCCATATATTTGTTACTTTTGTCACTAACTACTAATAGTTCTCTTCCTAAAAGATAATCGGTGCTGACTTCAAATATGTCGGCAAGTAACTCAAAGGATTCTAAACTAGGAACACGGGTAGCATTTTCATATCCACAGACTGATACTTTGGTTACTCCGATCATTTTTCCCAAATCTTCTTGGGACAACCCCCTATTGATTCTTAGTTCTTTTATTCTACTACTTATTAACATATATACCTTCCTTTTTGTTATCCGTTTGTTAATGCAATTGTAATATATGTAATTTTAAAATATTGTAGAATTAACTAATAAGGTACTTAAATTATGTGTTTATTGGTTTTTTTGTCTTAAAAAAACTAATAATCTTTTTGATTATTAGTTTTACTTTTTATTCTTCTGAATCGTTTTTCTTTGTAGATAGAAAGGTTACTTTTTCGGCGATTAACTCGGTTCTTTTTTTCTTGCCATCTTCTTTTTCCACGATAGCAGTTTGAATTCTACCACGAACACCAATAAGGTCTCCTTTTTTGCAATATGTGGCAGCCGTTTCAGCAATACCAGTCCACAATTTGCAATCTATATAGTCAGTATCATATAACCCATTTGAATTTTTGTAACTTCTTGGTACTGCTAGGGTAATTCTAGACATTTTCTTACCAGTATCGGTTACATCTAGTTCTGGGTCTTTTACTAACCTACCAACTATAATAGTTTGATTCAACATATTATCCCTCCTTCTTTTTCAATATAGCAATTTAATTGGGATAATACAAACTTGCAATATTTGATTTTGGCTACTATATATTAGATGAAATTATGTTTTTTTGTTATGAAAAGTTAGATATAAATTATTTTTGATGCTGTTTTTTTATTATGTTATACTTTTAAAAATAATAAAAAAATAATGCGTTATGCATTATTTTATCAACTCGCTAACTATTGTGTCTGCGATAGCATCAACATATAATTTTTGATTATTAACTATATTTTCAATATCATTTTTATTGATTATATAACCAAGCTCAATAATATAGCTCTCTACTCCTTTGTTGGAATTATAATATGGGTTGGTTCCTACTTCTTCATCTTTCCCATTGACATAGGCTCCGGTCATATATGCCCCCGTTTCTCTTAACATGTAATAGTAACTAGCTCCTATTTTGATGTCATATGGAATATTGCTATTTTCATTTCTTGAATCAATTTCTTTTTGGTCAATTATTCTGGTGTATACTCCATTATACATTTTAAACCCTAAATTATTTGAATAATTAGTATTGGTATTGGTCACGATGTTTTTAGCAAGGGTTTTGGCAAATGTATAGTCTATATTAGGAGGAGTTAATATTTCTAACCCGTTCATATTTTTGTTTACATGGCTATTTAAATGAATGGAAAATAGATATTTTGAATTGTTATGATTTGGTATTACTGCTCTTCCAATATTGTTTTTGATATTATATTCTTCTAAGGTAGTATCTTCTTTTCTGGTAATAGCTACCTTAAGACCTTTATTTTTTAGCTGACATTGTAATGATAGTGCTACATCTAAGGTGATATTTTTCTCATAATAACCATTACCAATTGCCCCTGAATCTTTTCCTCCGTGGCCTGCGTCTATTGTTATATCGTAAATATCTTTATTTTTATTTTTGGTAATATTTAGGGTTAGGGTGTTATAATCATTTTGATAATCTATTAAGATGTAATTATTATATTTAGATAGTGTATAATAATCAATGTGATCATATTTAGTGTTATTTTCTAGGGAATAATACTTGGTTTCAGAATTGTTATTAATAACTTTTAAAAATATATAGTTTTTCCCTGATTCAATATTGTCAAGATATAATCCATTATTAATTTCTTTACTAATTTGGAAAGTTGTATAGTCTTTTTCTTTGTTTGTGTCTAGATTTATTTCGATTTCTTTTTGGTTATTAATTACCAGTTTCATATCTTGATAGTCAACTATAGGAATGGTTCCTTTAATGTTTAATTTTGTACCATAGACATAGTATTCTTCAACTTTGGCTTTTACTTTTTCTATTTCAATGTTTAAATCTTTATTTTTGTCTTTAGTATAGAAGTATATACCTATAGTTAATAATGCTGAAAATATTATGATGGTTATTATTTTTTTCATGCATTACCTCCTATATTTAGGCTTAATAGTCTATTTAGCTCGACAGCATATTCCATTGGTAATTCTTCTCTAAAGGCATTAACAAATCCCATAACGATCAGTTCTTTGGCTTTTTCTTCATCGAGTCCTCTACTCATTAAGTAGAATAATTGTTCTTCGCCAATTTTAGATACTGTTGCTTCGTGTTCTAATAGTGAACTGGAATTATCAACAACATTGGTGGGAATAGTGTCACTTTTTGACATTTCATCTAGGATAATGGTATCACATTTGATAGAAGCTTGGGAATGTTCTGCGGATGAAGATATTTTGGTGGTACCACGATAGGTAGCATTACCACCTAATGCTGCTATTGATTTAGAGACGATGTTACTTTTGGTATAAGGGGCTAAATGGATCATTTTAGCTCCTGCATCTTGAATTTGGCCTGCGGTAGCACTGGCTACTGAAATACATACACCTTTAGCATATGGTCCATTTAAAATACAACAAGGATATTTCATATTTATTTTAGAGCCAATATTACCATCTATCCATTCCATTAATCCGTTTTCAGCAACTATTGCTCTTTTAGTAACAAGATTATATGTATTATTAGACCAATTTTGAATTGTTGTGTAACGACATTTAGCGTCTTTCATAACAAATATTTCAACCACAGCAGCGTGAAGTGAGTCTTCAGAATATGTAGGTGCGGTACATCCTTCTATATAATGGAGTTCACTACCTTCATCGACAATAATAAGGGTTCTTTCAAATTGTCCCATATTTTTACTATTTATTCTAAAATAACTCTGTAATGGTCTATCTAATTTGGTATGAGGTGGAATATAAATAAAAGTTCCTCCAGAGAATACTGCTCCGTTTAGGGCGGTAAATTTATTTTCATCATATTTCACTAAAGTATTAAAATATTTTAAGAAGAGATCTGGGTATTTTTTTATGGCACTGTCTGTATCTAAAAAGATAACATTTTTGTCGTTTAGCTCTTTGATCATATTGTGATATATTACTTCACTATCATATTGAGCTCCAATACCATCCAAATAGTTTTTCTCAGCTTTGATAACTCCTAAATTATCAAATTCACATCTGATATTATCTTTAATATCATCCCATTTATTAGTAAGGGGATTTTCTCTTTCTTTATAATAGGTTATTTGGTCGTAATCAATATCTAATTTAGGTCCAAAATTAGGATTTTGAAGGCGATTAAATGCTTCTAAACACTTTAGACGAAAATTTAAAATAAATTCTGGTTCTTTTTTAATACTAGATATTTTTTTTATTACATCACTTGTTAATTTCATTGGAATCACCATAGTGTTATTATAACAAATTTATGATAAAAAAGACAAGAAAAAACTAACTTATTTAGTATTCTTTAAATAAGTTAGTTTAGGGATTTATCTTTTAATAATTTTTCCATGCCATTCCAAGTTAAAGTAGCACATTTTATTCTGGATGGTTGTTTGTATGTTTCATTATAAACGATGGCTTCTTTTAAAATGTTGGCATCATAATCTTTTTCTTGTATCATATTTTGATAATTTCTGATAATGTTTAGGGCTTCTTTTATACTTTTACCAATTAATAGTTTGGTCATAATAGAAGTAGTCGATATGGAAATTGCGCAGGCTTCTCCTTCAAAGTTTATATCTTTAATAATGTCATTTTCTAATTTTACATATAGATCGATATTATCTATACAAGATTCATTATTGGTATTTATCTTGATATATGAATCATCATTAGGAATTTTTCTATTGGATGGAAATTGATAATTATCTAATATAATGCTTCTTTTTAAATCGTTATTCATTATAATATCTCCTTCCATATATTTTTGCTATTTTTTAAAACATTAATAAGAAGATCTATTTCTTCTTTGTTATTATATAGTGCTAGGCTGATGCGGCATGTATTTTTTATGTTGATTTCGTCTTTTAACATTTTGGTACAATGATTACCTGCACGAATACAGATATTGTATTTATCTAAATATACAGAAGCATCTTGACTAAATACTCCTTTTATGTTGAATGCTACTACCGGTCCTTTTGAATTAGCGTTGTAAATTGTAATAAAATCTAGTTCTTTTAATTTTTCTAATAAATATTTTTTTAATTCTTCTTCGTATTTGATGATATTATCTATTCCTATATTATTTACATATTCAATAGCACTTCCTAAACCGATTACTCCTGCAATATTAGGGGTTCCTGCTTCTAGACGATGTGGTAGTGATTTTAGTTCATAGTAACCATCGTGTTCAAATAAGGTGTTCATTCCACCGCCATAATTTATAGGGAGAATTTTATTTAATAATTCATATTTACCATATAAGATTCCAACACCGGTTGGACCATATATTTTATGTGATGAAAACGTATAGAAATCTGCATCTAGCATTTGAACATCAACTTTAGTATGGGCGATTGCTTGAGCTCCATCTACTAATACTAAGATATTATGTTTGTGCGCTAAGGCGCAGATACTTTTTATATCTCTAATATCCCCAACAACATTGGTAATGTGTGCTATTGATATAACTTTAGTGTTTGGGGTAATAGATTCTTCTAAATTATCGATAGTTAGTTCTTTGTTTTCATCTAATTTTATATATTTTACTTTTATACCTATTTCTTTTTCTAAAACAAACCACGGTAAAACATTAGAAGCGTGTTCACTTTTGGTTATTAAAACTTCATCACCAGATTTTAATTGATGGCGAAAGTACCCAAATACTACTAGGTTTATACTTTCGGTATTACCAGATGTAAATACTATTTCACTGGTATTTTTACTATTTATAAAATTTTTAATTATTTCTCTTGTTTCTTCAAATTTTGATGATGCTATTTGACTAATATGATAGTCCCCACGATGAGCATTGGCACAATAGTTTTGATAATAATCTGTTATACTATCAATTACAACTTGTGGTTTAAAGGTTGTGGCTCCAGAATCAAAATATACTATATTATTTTTTATCATTGGAAAATCTTCTCTATGCATATTATCACCTCCAATACTTATTTACTTCATTTAATATTTTTTCTAATAACCTAATATTTATATTTATATTTCCTATTAAGAATCCTTTAGCAAGTAAGTTTATGCTTGCGGTATAATCAAGTCCCCTACTAGCTAAATAAAATAATTCTTCTTGACTAAACTTGCCAATTACACTCCCGTGGGTCGCTACTACATCATTTTCTTCTATATACATATTTGGTTTAATAGTCGAATAATTATCCCCTAGGGTCATTATTTTAGTATCTTGACTTATAAGGGAGTTTTTGCTTCCTTTAGGTAAGTAGCTATCGATTATAAAGTTACTGCTAGCTTTATCGATGGTAATACTTTTGTTGATTATGGTACTTATTGTGTTTTTAGCATTATGATTAATTATGATATGATTATTTTCTTCTTGCTTACATATACTACTAAAATGATAATCTACATTGGCATTTTCTTCTTGTAAGTTTAGAATTGTTTTTTCTTTTGTTTTACTGTTATTATAAAATTTAGTTATTTTTAAATTAGCATTTTTAAATATATTAAATACTGTAACTGAATTAAGATTTAGTTCTTTTGAAAATATGAACATTTCTACTTTTACATTAGGATATATATTAAATTTAAGTTCATCTATTAATCCATCACAATATTCAAGGACGATGTTTTTATTTTTAGTAATGTTAACTGTGTTGTTATTTATGTCAATACCATCTTTAGAGGGAATTTTTATTTTGTTATTCTCTATTACTATTGTATTCATTTTAGTCGTTCCCATCTATATCATTTGACTTATTTATAATGTTTTTATAGCCATTTTTTTCTATTTCTAGTGCTAATTCTTTGGTGCTAGTATAAGCAATTTTTCCATTATATAAGATGTGAACAAAATCTGGTGGTAGATACTGTAGGATTTTAGGGTAATGGGTTATGATAAGAACAGCGGTATCTTTGTTTTTATTGATGTAGTCGGATATATTTTCTGATACGATTTTTAAACTATCAACATCTAATCCTGAATCTAATTCATCTAAGATAATTAATGATGGCTCTAATATTTTTAGTTGGAGAACTTCGTTTTTCTTTCTTTCTCCTCCAGAAAAGCCATCGTTTAAGCCACGATGTATTAGATTTTTATCCATTTTTAAGTCTGATATAGCTGTTTCGCATTTTAGCATAAAATCATATAATCCTACTGGTTTTTGTAGTTTAGCACTTAGGGCAGTTTTTAGGAAATCTTGATTGGATATACCAGGAATGGCAATAGGGTTTTGCATAGCAAGGAAGATTCCCATTCTACTTCTTTTATATGTTTCAATATTGGTTATGTCCTCACCTTTATAAACAATGGTTCCATTTTTTATTTGATAGTGATTATCCCCCATAATTACTTTGGATAGGGTTGATTTTCCTACTCCATTGGGTCCCATAACGGCGTGAATTTCACCACTATTGATATTTAGATTTAAATTAGATAATATAGTTTTTCCTTCGATTGAGCAAGTTAAATCATTAATACTTAATATACGCATATAAATCACCAGTTATATTATATCACAGATATTTAAATTTAAAAAAAATTGTAGGTTTATTCTACAATTTTTATAAATAACTTATCATATCTATTTTAGTTTTCTGTATGATTAGTGATAGTTTTAAGATACTTATTTAGTTTAGTCACTTAGGAAGTCCTTTAATTTTCTACTACGTGAGGGAATTCTTAGTTTTCTTAAGGCTTTGGTTTCTATTTGTCTTATTCTTTCTCTAGTGACATTATATTCTTTACCAACTTCCTCTAGAGTTCTAGCCATTCCGTCATCTAATCCAAAACGGAGACGTAAAATGTTTTCTTCTCTTGGGCTTAAGGTTGACAATGAATCATTAAGTGCTACTTCTAAAAATGAATTTGCCGCTTCTTCTTCTAAATTGTATTCATCAGGAATAAATTCACCTAAAGTGCTATAATTATTATCTGATGAATTATTTATTGCTATTGGTTCATCTAGTGAAAGGTTTTCCACAGCAGCTTTTTTTACTTCTTTTAGTTTTTCTTTACTAATTTTTAAAGATTCACATATTTCTTCATCAGTTGCTTTTTTAGCATTTTCTTGATAATATACTCTGGTAAAGCGATTATATTTAGTTACCATTTCAAACATATGAACTGGTATTCTAATAGTTCTACTATTATCGGCTATACCTCTTGTAATTGATTGACGTATCCACCAAGTTGCATATGTAGAAAATTTAAATCCTTTAGTTGGATCAAATCTTTCTGTTGCTTTCATAAGTCCAAGGTTACCCTCTTGAATTAAGTCTAGAAAGCTAAGTCCTTTACCACTATAATACTTTTTAGCCATTGATACAACTAAACGTAAATTAGCCTCGATTAATTTATTTTTGGCGTCCTCATCACCTGCACGACACTTAATTGCTAGTTCATATTCTTCGTCACTGTTTAACAAAGGAATAGAATTAACTTCCCTTAAATATATTCGGATATCTTCGTCATAACTAGTAGTTTTTTCACATTTTTTTGATATATTTTCTTTTAATTCATTATCCTCACTTAATTCAATAAAATTACTAATTCTATCAATAATAGGGTAATATTCATCGTACTTTTCTTCTGATAAGCTATCTAAAAATAATGTGATATATTTTTTAACTGTATCTTCACCGAGTTTATCTGATAATGTTTTTATATAATCTTTAGTTAATTTATCTTGGCTGGCTTTAACGAATAGTGTCTCTATTTCTTTGTACATTTCTTCTTCACTGATATTATTGTCGTTTATGTTTTTAATAGGCTTTTCTGTCATAAAAAGTCCCCCCTTTTTTTGCGGTTTTATATTTTAACATCTTTTTTTTTATTTGTCAAGTTTTTTAATCAATAAATATATTTTGTGTATCAATAAATATATTTTGTATTAAATGTGTTAAATTTTAATTAATTGCATATTATTATGTAGGTGAAATATGTGAAAAAGAAAATAAGAATTGGTATTCCAAAAACTTTTTTTTATTATCAATATAGTACTTTATATAGAAAATTTTTTAGTTGTTTAGGGTGTGATATTGTAATTAGTGGTCCTACTACTGATGAAGTTATAAAATTGGGACAATCTTTTATTAGGAATAGTTGTTTGAATGGTGCTATTTTGTTTGGACATACATTTAATTTGATTAATAAGTGTGATTATATATTTTTACCTAATTATTCAAATTATGGGATAAGAAAAAATGTATGTTCTAATATTAAAAAGGTTAATTCTTTTTTGAAGAGTACTTTTATTAATATGAAGTTTTTAACTTTTGATGTTGACTATCTTAAAGGTAGATGTGAATTTTTGGCTTTTTTGAAAATTGGAATTAAGTTAAGAAGGGGTATATTTAGAAGTATTTATGCGTATGTGTGTGCTAAGAGAAAAGAACGGATGGTTAATAGAAATTTAATTAACGGGCAAAATAAATTACTTGTACATAATAGTAATAAAATATTAATTGTTGGGTATCCATACGTTATTTGCGATAAATATTTCGTTTCAGATATAGTTAATTGTTTAAAAGATAATGATTTTGAAATATTATATTCTACTTTTATTGATAAAAAAATTAGTAGTAGTTATTACCTGGATGTTATACCTTATTTAAGTAATATATATGATAAGGAGTTACTTGGAAGTTGCTCTTATTTAAAAGATGCAGTTGATGGGATTATCATGATTGGCACTGCAAATTGTAATATATATAAAGCTTTAGAAGGCGCTAATTGTAGTAAGTTAGAAATACCAATGTTAAGGTTAGTTTATCCTTATAATAAGAGCGAGATAGAAAATTTTATAAATATTGTTAAGGCAAAAATTACTAATAAATAGAATTTTTGGCTTTTTTATGATAGAATATTAATAAAATAGGAGGCAATTATGGAAAAGTATAAAACAATGGATGCTAATGAAGCTGTTAGTTTGGTTAGTTATAATTTTAGTGAAATATGCGGTATTTATCCGATTACTCCAGCTTCACCAATGGCTGAACTTACTGATGTTTATAGTAATAAGGGAAAATTAAATTATTTTAATAATAAAGTTAATGTCATTGAAATGCAATCTGAATCTGGTGCTATTGCACTTGTGCATGGGGCTTTGCAAAGTGGTAGTTTGGCTACTACTTTTACTGCTAGTCAAGGGCTATTATTGATGATACCTACTTTATATAAGTTGGCTGGAGAAATGTTGCCCGCGGTTATTCACGTTGCTGCTAGGAGTTTATCTACTCACGCTCTTAGTATTTTTGGTGACCATCAAGATGTTTATGCAACTAGAAGTACGGGGGTTTGTATACTTAGTTCTTCTTCTGTGACCGAGGCTTATCATATGGCTAATATTGCTCATTTATCGGCTATTAAAGCTAGTCTACCTTTTATTCACTTTTTTGATGGTTTTAGAACTAGTCACGAAATTAATAAAGTTAAGTTAATTGATGAGAATAAAATAAAGGAACTTGTTGATAAAAAGGCTCTTAGTTCTTTTAGGGAAACTAGAATGAACCCGTTGAGGCCAAATACAAGGGGCACTGCTCAAAATGACGATGTTTATTTTCAAAATACTGAGGCAAGAAATTTAGATTATCAAAATTGTTATGATGTTGTTTTAGACTATATGGATAAATTTAATAAAATTAATCACACTGACTACAAACCTTTTAACTATTATGGTAGTCCTAAGGCAGATATAGTATTAGTAGCAATGGGAAGTATTTGTGAAACAGCTAAGGAAGTTATTTCTGCACTTAACAAGGTTGGTAAAAATCATGGTCTTATCCAGGTACATTTGTATAGGCCTTTTAATTCAGATGCTTTAAGAAGTGTTTTACCCGATACCGTTAAAAAGGTTGTTGTTTTGGATAGAACTAAGGAAGCTGGTTCTAATGGTGAACCATTGTATTTAGATGTCTGTGCTGCACTTTTTGATAAAAATTTAGAGATATATGGTGGAAGATATGGTCTTTCTTCTAAAAATACCACACCAGCTGATGTAAAGGCAATATTTGATTATGCTGCTAATAATACTTTGTTTAATGACTTTACTATAGGAATAGTTGATGATGTTACTAATAAAAGTTTACAAAAGGATGACAATTTTAGATTAGAAAATGATTTTCAAGAATTATTAATTTATGGTTATGGTTCTGATGGAATGGTTTCAACTTCTAAGGATTTGTTAAAAATTATTGGAGATCATACAAATAATTTTGTTCAAGGATATTTTCAATACGACTCTAAAAAATCCGGAGGAGTTACTAGGAGTCATATTAGGATAAGTAATAATATGATAAATGCTCCTTATTATGTGGATAAGCCTAAATTTGTGGTAGTTAGCAATGATACTTATATGTATAAATATAATATTGTTGAAAATATTTGTGATAATGGTGTATTACTTTTAAATACTAGAATGAGTGAAGAAGATATAAATAAAACTTTAAATAGTGATGTAAAGAGACTAATTAAGGATAAAAATATTACTTTTTATGTAATCGATGCATATTCAATTGTTTCGAATATTGGTTTAAAGAATAAAATTAGTACTTGTATGGAAGTTTGTATATTTAAAATTTTGGATGTTCTTAATATGAGTAAGGTTATCAAATTGATGAAAGATAATAATAGTAAAAGATTTGCTCATAAGGGGAAGAAGATTGTAGATATCAACAATCAAGTTGTGGATAATACTTTAAAATACTTAAAAAAAATAGATATCAACAAGTTTACTGTGGATAATGGAAAAGATAATTTATCTTTGGTTAATAATGCTGATTATATAAATAAATTAATGGGGGATTTATTGCCTGTTAGTAGATTTATTGCTAATAAAGATGGTATTGTTGGGGGAGGTAATTCAAAGTTTGAAAAAAGAGAAATTGCTTCAAAGGTTCCTTGTTATGTAAAAGAAAATTGTATTCAGTGCAATCAATGTGCTTTTGTTTGTCCACACGCTGTAATTAGACCTTTTTTAACCGATAAAAAATTAGATGATAGTATACCAGCTATACTTCCTAATGAAAAGGATTTATTTTTCAATATTGGAGTTTCTTACAAAGATTGTACTAGTTGTGGTGTTTGTGCTTCTGTTTGCCCTGGAAAAAAGGGTAATAAAGCTTTGGTAATGAAAGAATATGATGGAGATATGTTTAAACAGGAAAAATATGAATATTTGATTAATAACAATGTTAATGATAGATGTAAATCAGAAATTATGAATGTTAAGAATATTGGTTTTATGGAACCTAAATTTGAATTTAGTGGAGCTTGTGCAGGATGTGGCGAAACTGCTTATATTAAGAATTTGACACAGATGTTTGGTCGTAATTTGATGATTGCTAATGCAACTGGATGTTCTTCTATTTATGGTTCTTCTAGTCCTTCGACACCTTATAGCATTCCTTGGGCAAGTAGTTTATTTGAGGATAATACTGAATATGGACTTGGAATTTATTTAGGATATCAAAATAATCGAATGAAGATTAAAAAGTATATGGAGGAAAACAGAAAAAAGGATAAGCTATTTGAACTATGGCTTAACAACTATGATAATTATAATATATGTAGTGATGTTTATAATAAAATTAACTATAAAAAGCATCCATATTTAGAGTTATATAAAAATTATATTTTGCCAATAACGATGTTTATAATCGGTGGTGATGGATTTGCTTATGATATCGGATTTGGTGGGCTTGATCATATTATTTCAACTAACTATGATGTTAACATATTAGTTTTAGATACCGAAGTCTATTCTAACACCGGTGGACAAACTTCCAAATCGTCTAATATTGGGTCTGTAGCTTCTTTTGCAGATGCTGGAAAGAAAAATTTTAAAAAGGATTTAGCTAGAATTGGACTATGCTATCCAAATTGTTATGTTGCCTGTGTAAATATTGCTTATGATAAAGAACATTATTTAAAAGTGTTAAAGGAAGCAAAAGAACATAAGGGTCCATCTTTGATTATCGCTTATTCACCATGTATTGAACACGGAAATAAGGCTGGAATGGAGCATAGTCTGGATAATGGTTATTTAGCTACTAAGTGCGGTTATTTCCTAACGTTTAAATATAATCCAGCCGATGAAAAATTTATTCTAAATAGTAAAAATGTTGATTTTGATTTGTATGAGGAATTTTTGAGTAAGGAAAATAGATATACAAATACAGAGGATAAAAATTTATTAGTCGAACAAAAAATATGGGCGATGAAAAGATATGAATATTATAAGAGTCTAGAAGATAATACTAATAATTAATTAAAAACTATTTAATCAAATAGTTTTTTTGGTATTGTATTTTTGTTATGACAAATTTTTAAATTTTATCATATAACATATTAGAAAGGAATTGGGAAATGATTTTATTTTAATTCGTTTGCATTTAGTTCAGCAAAAAAATTATTATGCCTTGTAATTAGAAAAAAAAGGAGGGATTATGAATATATTGATAACTGATATGTTAAGTGACATTTTAATGATTGCTGGTATGCTCAGTATCATTTTGATGGCAATTATACAAAAGCTTAAAACCCTAGGCATTATTAAAAAGGGATATCAAATTTTCCTTTCTAATTTATTCATTTCCTTTTTAGTTGGTATCCCTTTTGCTACAACATTTTATGATATGGAAATAAATAAGGCTATATGGGTTTGTATTTTTGCCTTTATTGGGGCACCTGGCATATATGAAGTTATGAAAAAGCAAAATATTATAAATTACACTCCTAAAAGCTTAGATGACTATATTGAAGTAAAAAAAGAAAACTTAATCACCCGTGACGATTAAATATTAGAAAAAATTACTATATCCTTAAGTTTATGGTAATTTTTTCTTTGTTTCTTAAAAAAAATATGGTATAATACTATTGGAATAAGAAGGTGGATGATGGACGGGTTAATATTTATCTTATTATTATTAATATTTAGTGGCCTTTTGTATTTTTTTTATAGATCTTATGAAAAAGATGGAATTAGTGTTTTTTTAGTAATTGCAGTGGTCTTGTCCTTTGTTTTGTCTCTTAAAATTGGAAAAATTACTAGTTTTGATACAATACTATATGCTCCTGTTTATATGGCTATTTTTATTGCTTTTTATGTTCTTTTGGAAAAAGGAAATAGTAAAGATATTAAAAAGTGTTTATATTTAATTGGGTTTGTTTGCCTGGTAATGATTTTTATGTTTATTTTTAGTTATCTTTATTTGCCAATTATTTCTAATGGTATAGCTATTAATATTAAGAAATTGTTTGTTAATAATTGGGTTAATATTTTGGCATTTCCTATTCTACTAGTTATTAATGTTTTGGCTTCTATATATTTATATAAATATACTAAAAAATATTATGATCATATTTTTGTAAATAGTTGTTTTGCTTCAATTGTTGTTCAATTAATTGATTCCTTAGTACTAGGTTTTTTATCTTTATATAATATTTTAGATATTACTAATATATTTAGAATTTCACTTATGACGTATAGTTTTAAGTTAATGGCCAATATTTTGTATATACCTGTTTTCTATTATGTGCTTAAGTATAGGAGGCCAAAACAATGAATGAAATTTTATTACTTGGAGAGATAATTTTTATGTATGCTCTTATGTACGTAGGATGTTCTTTATTTGGAAAAAAGGGACTTGTATTATGGATTTTTCTTGGATATATGTTTTTTATGATTTTTGGTAATAGTATGATTTCTATTTTCGGTCTTCCTGTTAACTCTGGAACCGTTATATATGCTACTTCTATAGTAGCGATGAATATGATACTACAAAAATATGGAAAAGATGATTTGAGTAAAATATGGTATATAATTGTTATTGGGCTTACTTTGGTTTATGGTTGTCTATTATTAGTTAATAAAATGACTGTACCTAGCAATTTAGTTAATAGTATCTATTTTGATACTGCATTTAATATACCGCTTAGAGTATATTTAGGTTTAATACTTACTTCTTATATTACAATACATTTTAATGGTTATTTGTATTATGAAATAAGGCTTATGAAAAATAAAATATGGGTGAGTAATTTATTATCAGTGATTGTTTATGGATTTGTCGATACGGTAATTTTTTCTGTTATTGCTTTTGCAGGAATTATTAATACAATGGAATTGATTATGTTAATAATTATGGTTACTATTTTGAAGATTATTATAGGTATTTTAGGTACGTTTTTGATATATAAGGATAATAAAATTAATTAGGAGGGATAAATAATGCGAACTAGAAAAGATGACCTTATTAGCGATGAGTTTAAACCTATTATTTGTGAGAAGATTAAGGAGGCTAGGACTCGTTATAATTACTCGCTTGAAGATTTAGCTAAGGCGCTTAATTATAAAAAAAATCGCCAAACGCTTCATAAATATGAAACGGGCTCTTTAAATATTCCTTATGATATACTAGTGGAGATTTGCAATATTTTTGATATTGAGGATATTAGTCCTAAAGATATTAAGGCATCTTCTAAAGAAAGAGAAAAATTTGAAAAGAAATTAATTAAAAATTACATTAATAGCAGTAGAAAAGATAAGTCTTTAACTCCTAGAACGGAAAAATTAATTAATAGTTATAAGAACGCTTCTTTTGAACCGGTTAATAATTATAGTGATTTAAGAGTTAGGTTATTAGATGATTCTATGGCACCTGTTTATTTAAAGAATGATAAAGTAGCAATTGTTAAACAAGATAGTTATGAAAATGGGGACGATATTGCTTTAGCAATCAAAAATAATGTTATTGCTATTAGGAGATTATATAAATATCCTAAAGGAATTATTTTACAAGCTATTAATCCAAAATATCCAACTATTAATATTAATGTTGTTTCTAATGATATGATAATTGGTAAGGTTGTAGCTTTAACCAGAGAGATTAAATAATCTCTTTTTTTATGGCACTGAAAATGGTATTTAGACGTTCTATATTGTTATTATTTTTGTTTAGGGAATTTATTAATCTATTCTTTATATAAGTAATATCATCTTTTTCTTCTTCAAATAAATCAAAATATAAATATTTTAAAACTGAAATATTTTGATTATTGAATAACTCATTTATTGTTTTAATGATTTTTTCTTTCTGGCTTTTTTCAAGTCTGCAGATAAATTCGTTATTTTCTATTTTAGAACCAATGGTATATTCAATCTTGGTAGTTTTTAATTCTTCGCATAGTTCTAATGCTTCATCCTCTTCATCAAATAATAGACTACTTCTTTTTATTACGTTTCCATTTTTATCTATCATTACTCCTAGTACTTCTTTGTTATTACTAAAAAGACACATATTTTGATGATTGTTACCCAAATATAATAAAGTTTGATTTTCGATACTTTTGACAAAATCCATATCAAGTTTAATAGAATAATTTTTTATATCGTAATAGAATTTATCGCTGATTTTAAATATTGGTATTTTCCTTATATTAATAATATTATCATTAATATTCCACTCGAAAAAATTAAAGTATTGTTTATTAAAGTTTAAAACGATATCATATATATATTTCATTGCGGTTTTCTCCTTTTAGAAATAAAGTGAAGATAATAATTAAAAGTCCAATGATACTATAATAGCATTCAAATCTTCTAATTATAAAATTAACATATTGGTTAAAATTATACCCGATGGTAAGCAAATTTAGATATAAAATAATATATGTAAAGCCTATAATCATTAAACCAAAACCAAGCAAAAAGAAAAAAATGCGTTTACCCATATTACCACCTAATTAATTTTATGTTAGTTTATTATGGATAACACATATTTTATTCTAAATATTGGTCATTTTTTATGTCGACTTGATTAATTGATTCAAATCTTTTGGATATTTTATCGGTAGTTATGTGGATACTTTCTACGTCTTTACCCACTGTTTCTATACTTCTAGATAATTTATCCCATCGTTCTTTATATCTTGCAAATTCTAGGCCTAGTTTGTTTAATTCTTCATGAATAATAGAGGCATATTTATCCCTTTCCATATTTTTTAATAGTACTTGGATAACAGTGAATGTTGATATTAAGGTAGTTGGCGAGGTTATCCAAACTCTTTTTTTATGAGCATATTCTACCAAATCGGTATGATAGGCATTTATTTCTGCGAATAGGGCTTCTGCCGGTAGAAACATAATTGCTTGATTTGATGTAATTCCTGGAATAATATATTTATTGCTTATGGCATCAATATGCTTTTTGACATCAATCTTAAATTGTTTTTCTGCCATGCTTCTTTCTAGATTATTTCTATTTTTATCTACCATAATTTGATAGTTTTCTAATGGAAATTTTGAATCGATTGCAACTAATCCTAGGGGTTCTGGTGCGAAGATAACAGCATCTGCAATGGTATTATTAGGAAATTGATATTGCATTTGGTATATTTTATCATTAACATCACCAAATACGCTTGATAAGATATGTTTTAAATTTACTTCGCCAAAAATACCTCTACTCTTTTTATCGGTTAGGATACTTTGAAGATTAACAATATCTAATGAGAGATTATCTATTTTCTTTTGAGCTTCGTCTATTTTAGATAATCTTTCTAAAATATTGGTAAATGTTTTATTAGTTTTATTAAAATTATCATCAATTCTTTCATTTACTTTATCGTTAATTATTCTTAATCTAGCATCTATCCGTTCGTTTAATTTTGTAAAGTCTTCGTTCATATTTCTAGTTAAGCTGTTATTAAAATCTCCTAATTCTTTGATAGTATTAGTTTCTAATTTTCCTAATCTTTCGGTAATCCTTGATTCGTTGATATTCTTACTTATAGATATTATTGCTAAAATAATTAATATTATTAGTAATCCTATTATTATATAGTCCATCATTTTTGCACATCCTTTACTATTTATATTATACCATTATTATTGTATTTTGGTATTAGTAAATTTCCAAATTTCTTCTATATTCCTGATATCCTCCTTCTAGTGTGTAACAATGATAGCCAATGCTGTTTAAATAGTTGGATAAAATTAAACTTTGTTTTCCAATACTGCAGTAAAGGTAATAGGTATTATTTTTTGATAAGTATCTGGCGGGCATTTCTTTTAATATCAATTCTGGAATGTTAATGGCATTTGGAATGTGACTGTTATTATAATTAAAATTATCTCTTATATCTATAATAAGAGGATTTTTTAATTCTTTAAGCTCACTTACTGTTATAGTATTCATTATATCACCAATATATATTATGTTCTTTTTAAATAATTGTTTATTATATTGTTGTTTTTATGTCTGCGTCTTAATATAACCTCAATTCTTGCAAGAAGTTCTACTGCCTCAAATGGCTTAACTATATAGTCCTCTGCCCCAAGCTTTAAACCTTTTACCTTATCTGTAACATCTTGTAAGGCTGTAAGGAATATTACAGGAGTTTTTTCTGTATCTATGTGTTCCATAACCTGAAAACCATTGAAATTTGGCAACATTACATCAAGCAAAACTAAATCATAATCGTTCTCATTTATTTTTTGAATAGCAGTTTTTCCGTCATAACAAGAATCACTTTCATATCCAGCTATTGAAACAGTTGCCTCGAGCATTTTTACTATATTTTTATCGTCCTCGACTATAAGCAATCTTATCATTAAATTTCTTCCTTTAAAATAAATTTATCATTAAAAATTATAGCATAAATATAGAATTGTTTAAACCTGTTTATAGAGTAAATAAGCGGAAAAAATGTCATAATTTTGCAAAATTTCAGAAAATCATTAAATTTAAAATTAAGACGGTTATGTTTAGATTTGCACATCCTGAATTATTATACTTGCTGATTATCATACCATTGTTGATTATTTTTTACGTGGTAGCAAGGATTCGGAAGAAAAAAGCGATTGCTGAATTCGGGAGTCCCGAATTACTGTCAACACTGATGCCTTTGCAATCTTATAAGCGGGAGACATTAAAATTTATACTTGTTCTGGTAGCTTTGTTTTTCGTCATTCTTGGGGTTGCAGGTCCTCAGTTCGGGTCAAAATTGCAACAAGTAAAAAAAG
>OLYJ01000152.1_pt1 | contig 29648 bp, 29 predicted proteins | sample 1674121 | NCBI WGS metagenome assembly OLYJ01 (sample SAMEA103958146, study PRJEB25191) | human gut metagenome | reverse complement strand
GGACGCAGCCCAGAGGCCCCCGAACCCGCTGATGGCGGGCTTTCGGTGGTAGAAGCACCTTTGCTTCATCAAATATCGGGAGGATCACACTATGGAAAAACGCTACTATATCGCCTATGGCAGCAACCTTAATGTACGGCAAATGATGATGCGGTGTCCCACCGCACGGTTGATTGGTACCTCGGTTATCAAGGATTACAGGCTAATGTTCAAGGGCAGCCAGACCGGCTCCTACCTCACCATCGAGCGGTCGCTCGGCTCAGAGATCCCTGTGGGCGTGTGGGCCGTCAGTGAGGCTGACGAGCGGGCTTTGGATCGCTACGAGGGTTATCCAAACTTCTACTACAAGAAGGAACTGAGCCTACCTATCACGGGTATTCGCACAGGGAAGGTCCGGCAGCGTAAGGTGTTCGTCTATATCATGCACGAGAACCGGAGACTTGGCGTTCCCTCCGATTATTATCTGCAAACCTGTATCGACGGCTATCATTACTTTGGCTTTGACCTGGATGTTCTGTTCGAGGCCTACCGTTACAGCACGGAGGGAAAGTAACCATGAAAGAGCTTAATCATCGCACCGGGATCTGCCCCAGATGCGGCCAGGAATACACTGGTCATCCGGCACTCTCCCGCCTGGACAACGAGACCCTGATCTGCCCTGACTGCGGAACCCGTGAGGCACTGGATACTCTGGGGATCAGCCAGCAGGAGCAGGATGAGATCATCGCCACCATCCACCGCTGCTACAATCATTTACTGTAAACTACACAATCGTCCCGGTAAATCATTGTGTAGTTTATGCCTCTGATATCACTTGCTATTTCTCCGATATAGAGCGAATATGTGTACACCGAAAGGGAACACACACAAAACACGGAGGAAAACACTATGAAAAAGATTGCAGCATTTGAAAACGCCATTGACAACCAGGTCAAGGACATCCGCGCCGAGGGCATCAACGCCACCGCCTTCTGGGCTTATCGCCGCAGCGAGGACGCCGGAAACGACCTCATCGACTTCTCCGAGGTCATTTGGGACGAGGACATCGACCCCATTGCCGAGACTTTCCGGGAGAACGGCATCACCGAGTTCACCATCAGCAGCACCTTCTCCGGACTGATCCCCACCCTGGCGGCTTTCGAGAAGCACGGCTTCAAGATGGCGGGCATCACCGAGGTCAACGCCACCTACACCGACTGGCAGACCAATCAGCGCGCCAGAATCCCCGCCATCCGCATGGTTCAGGATTAACTTTTCCCCCAGCACAGCAAGGGAGCCGGACGGCTCTTTTGCTCGTATATCGCTGTATTTCCCACAGGATACGCCCTGTATCTTTGTGTACATTATGGCTCAGATTCTACTTGCTATATAGGCCAAGTAGAGCGAATATGTATACACCGAAAGGGAAAACAAACGAAAAACGGAGGAAAACACCATGAAAAACGAAGGCATCAAGAGAACCGAAACATACACCGAGAATAAGGCAGCCTGCTACCGCTTGCCCAACACTACCACGATGGAGAACCTTTCCATGCAGGTTTCCGCAGGTGAAGGCGCGGTTCTCAAGATGGGTGACAAGGTTCTGGTCACCGACGCAGCCTGGAAGGGCTTCATCGCCGGGGTTTACGAGTTCATTGAAACACCGGAGGAAACCGGCTTCGGTTACATCGAATGCCGCCTGAACCTCATCGCCATGAGCGCAGAACTTTTCGAAGACGGCGGTCACGCCATCGCCTGGGCGATGAACGCATAAGCAGGCCGAAACAGAAAGTTCCGGGAATGGAGCCGAGAGGCTCTGTTCCTCGTATACGGATTTCATATATTTATATGTTTTTGCAAGTCGCACCGCTGTCGGTGACGACTATTTTTTATACCCATTTTCAGGAGGTGACCCCATGCGCAAGCTGAAGAAATACAAGCCGACCCCTTTCATGGCAGAGGGGTCCCATTACGATAAAGCGGCTGCGGACTACGCCGTAATGTTCATCGAAAGCCTGTGCCACACCAAAGGCACCTGGGCCAGAAAGCCCTTTGAACTGATCGACTGGCAGGAGCAGATTATCCGGGACATCTTCGGAACGCTGAAGCCCAACGGCTATCGGCAGTTCAATACCGCATACATTGAGATTCCCAAGAAGCAGGGCAAGTCCGAACTGGCTGCCGCCGTCGCGCTTCTGCTGACCTGCGGTGACGGTGAGGAACGCGCTGAAGTCTATGGCTGTGCCGCCGACCGGCAGCAGGCATCCATCGTGTTCAATGTAGCAGCGGATATGGTTCGGATGTGCCCGGCACTTTCCAAACGGGTCAAGATCCTCGACTCCCAGAAGCGCATCATCTACCAGCCCACCGGGAGCATCTATCAGGTGCTGTCCGCTGATGTGGGCAACAAGCACGGCTTCAACACCCATGGCGTGGTATTTGACGAACTCCACACCCAACCCAACCGCAAGCTGTACGATGTCATGACCAAAGGCTCCGGCGATGCCCGGATGCAGCCGCTGTATTTCCTCATTACCACCGCCGGGAACGATACGAACTCCATCTGCTATGAAGTTCATCAGAAAGCCAAGGACATTCTGGAAGGCCGCAAAACCGATCATACCTTCTATCCGGTGATTTACGGCGCGGATGAGGGTGACGACTGGACAGACCCGGAGGTTTGGAAAAAGGCCAACCCCTCCCTGGGCATCACAGTCGGCATCGACAAGGTACAGGATGCCTGCGAATCGGCAAAACAGAATCCCGGTGAGGAAAACGCCTTTCGTCAGCTGCGTCTGAACCAGTGGGTCAAACAGGCCGTCCGCTGGATGCCCATGGACAAGTGGGACAAGTGCGCGTTCCCGGTCAACGAGGATGATCTGGAAGGCCGGGTCTGCTACGGCGGTCTGGACTTGTCCTCCACCACGGATATCACGGCATTCGTACTGGTGTTCCCGCCCCAGGATGAGGACGGTAAATATATGGTGCTTCCGTACTTCTGGATACCAGAAGACAATCTCGATCTCCGCGTTCGGCGCGACCATGTGCCTTATGATGTCTGGGAGCGCCAGGGAACGCTGCAGACCACCGAGGGCAATGTGGTTCACTACGGCTACATTGAGAAATTCATTGAGCGGCTGGGCGAACGCTTCAACATCCGGGAGATTGCCTTTGACCGCTGGGGTGCTGTGCAGATGGTTCAGAATCTGGAGGGTATGGGCTTCACGGTGGTTCCATTCGGGCAGGGCTTCAAGGATATGTCACCTCCCACCAAGGAACTGATGAAGCTGGTGCTGGAGGAGAAGATCGCCCACGGTGGTCACCCGGTGCTGCGCTGGATGATGGACAACATCTTCATCCGCACCGACCCGGCTGGCAACATCAAGCCGGACAAGGAAAAATCCACGGAGAAGATCGACGGCGCGGTAGCCACCATTATGGCTCTGGATCGCGCGATCCGCTGTGGCAATGATACGGGTGCTTCCGTCTACGATGATCGGGGCATCCTTTTTATATGAAGGGAGTGATTTCCTATGGGCATTTTATCCGGACTATTCCATTCCCGGGATAAGCCCACTAACAGCACCAACGGCAGCGGTTACCGATTCTTCCTCGGGCAGTCCACCTCGGGCAAGCCAGTGAATGAACGCTCCGCCATGCAGATGACGGCGGTCTACGCCTGCGTCCGCATTCTGTCCGAAGCCATCGCCGGTCTGCCTGTACACCTGTATCAGTACCGGGAGGGCGGAAGTAAGGAAAAGGCGCTGAAGCATCCGCTGTACCGCATTCTCCATGACGAGCCGAACCCGGAGATGACCAGCTTTGTGTTTCGGGAAACCGCCATGTCCCATCTGCTGCTGTGGGGCAACTCCTACTCCCAGATTATCCGAAACGGGAAAGGCGAGGTCGTTGCGTTGTACCCGCTGATGCCCAACCGCATGACCGTTGACCGGGACGATATGGGCCACCTCTACTACCAGTATCAGGTGCAGGATTCCGATACGCCGACCATGAAGGACGGCACGGTGATTCTGAAGCCCTCCGATGTGCTGCACATCCCGGGCCTGGGCTTTGACGGTCTGGTGGGATACAGCCCCATTGCCATGGCGAAGAATGCCATCGGTATGGCAATTGTAAAAATACATTATCCGAGCCGTTATCCGAGCGGCCAACAATGACATGTTCGATTGTATCCACGCACCTATCGACATCTTTCGTGATATCTTTCCCCCAGAACCGGATAACTGTCCACCCTTGCTCATCGAGCTGTGCATTCACCTCGCGGTCCCGCTGCATATTGCGACTGATCTTTTTTATCCAAAATTCACTGTTACTTCCGCGTTGGATTTGCGGAAGAAGCGATTCTTCCCAATCCTTACCATGAAAGAACTCGCTGTCACAGAATACTGCAATTTTGTACTTTGTGAGGGCGATATCTGGTTTCCCGGGGAGAGCTGCATAGTTTTTCCGATACCGGTAGCCTTTTGCCCAGAGCGCTTTTCGAAGGATGACCTCGATTTTGGAATCCTTTGATTTGATGTTGTGCATGCATTTATGTCGTTGTTCCTTTGTAAGTCGATCTGGCATCTCGTTTCCTCCCATAAACCTTTTAACGATTATCAGCTATCGTTGAAAGGTATGCACCCGTATATAAAAAAAGCGCCCCTCCACGGGCGTCAGAGCTTTCCATCCCTCGGCATCCCGGCCGCTCCGCGTACCGTCAAATGCCTGGAAACCTTGATTTATGCGGCCTTTCTGGCGCTGCACCTACCGTTGCATTGTATCAATCTTGAAATCTTCACGTCGTTGTAGATGTCCACGACGAAGATGAACCGCACCTCGCCGGACACCAAGCGCCGCTTGGCCGCCGCTCTTTCCTCGTCCGAAGATTGCCCGGTGAGGCACATGGACGGGATGTTGTGGTCGTTAAAATAACGGCACATAAATTCCGCGTGATCTACCGTCACACAGAAGCCGAGACCCTTCACCTCGTCAATGTCCGTCACATATTTCAGCAGTGCCGTCACCACATGGTCGGCGCGACGGTTGGCAATGGCACCGCTGAAGGTGTAGACCTGTTCCAGCTCGCTCTTTTGATAGCCACCGGCAGACCATTTCAGCGTATCCAAATCTACGGTATCGGTGACACCAAAATACTGGAACGGGCAGAGTAGCTTCCGATCAATGGCTTCGGGCAACCGGATTTCAGCCGCAATGCGGTTGTTGAAGTATGGTAGGATATTCTTACCGTCCATACGCTCCGGAGTAGCGGTCAAGCCCAGCAGGATGCGCGGCTGGTAGTAGGACAACAACTTCTGGTAAGTCGGTGCAGCGGCATGGTGGAATTCGTCCACGATGATGTAGTCGTAAAAATCGGGACTCGTCTTTTCCGTGAAGCTCTGTGAGTTGAAGGTCTGGATGGACAGAAACAGGTTGTCGATGCTCTCCGGCTTATAGTTGCCCACAAACAGCTCACCAAAGTTTGCGTCCTTGAGCACGGCGCGGAAGGTGTACAAGCTCTGCTTGAGGATTTCCTCCCGGTGCGCCACAAACAGCAGGCGGCAGGATCTATCCAGATTCTGCTTGCGGAAGCGCTTGTAGTCCAGTGCAGAGATGACCGTCTTGCCGGTACCGGTGGCCGCCACCACCAGATTGCGCGTATAGCCACGAACAGTGCGCTCTGCCTCCAGCTTGTCCAAAATCTCCTGCTGGTAGGAGTAGGGATTGATGTCCATGGTGTAGACGTCAGCATTGTTGGTGTCGAAATATTTTTCCGCCTTCAATGCCCGTGCCAAGCGCTCTCGCTGATCCTCCGCGTAGTATTCAAATTCGCGGTCATTCCAGTAATACTCAAAGGTAGCGGCGATCTTGTCGATAGTTTCGGGTAGGTCGCGCCGCGTTACTTTTGTGTTCCATTCAAGGCCGCTGGTCAATGCGGCATTGGACAGGTTGGATGAGCCAACATAAGCCGTCGTGAAGCCGGTTTCTCGGTAAAAGATATATGCCTTTGCGTGGAGCCGGGTCGTTTTGGTGTTGTAGCTGACCTTGATGTGCGTATTGGGCAGCTTTCGAAGCTCCTCAATGGCTTTTACATCGGTAGCGCCCATGTAGGAGGTGGTGATGATGCGGAGCTCGCCGCCGCTGTGCGTAAACTCCCGCAGCTCGTCCATGATGAGCCGCAGACCGCTCCATTTGATGAAGGACACCAGCATGTCAATTCTGTCAGCAGAGACAATCTCTTTTTTGAGCTCCGTAAACATCTGCGGCTCATGCACAGCCCCGGTGAAAAGTGAGCTTTGTGCGATGGAGGTTTCCGGACGGATGATCTCAGCCCTTTCGTCCAGTGCCAGCACATTGTTTTTCTTATCAAAAAGTGCAAGAAGCTGCTCCGCACGCTCTGCAACGGAGAGCGTGTCGAAGTCCGCTTCTTTTGTTTCCGTCATAATGGTGAACACAATGCGGTTGACAAGCTCGACCTGAGAAGTGAGATTGCCGCCATTATCTTTCACGTTGTTTAGCCCCTTTTCAACGATCTCGGCAACATATTTTGCTAATACTTTAGACGCTTCCGCACTATCAATAGGCGCAGTTTGAGAGAGCTTGTCCGTTACGGAAAGCTCTGTATCCAGACCCTTATTTATGATTTGCTCGTAAAGTCCGTTGTGTAGCATTCATATACTCCTTTGGTAGAAACAGCATTTATCCAAAGAACAAACTATTTGTTCTGACATGACTGGCCCTCCATGTTACTTATCGATTTCCGGGACAAAATCCATAATATCGTTTGGTTCCACCTCAAGCGCGGCACAGATTGCGCCGATCACGTCGGTGGTTATATCCTTATCGTTTGCCAGCTTGTACATCTGATAATGGGTGATGCCGGCAGCTTCTTCCAAATCTTTCTTTTTCATATTCCGATCAACAAGAATATGCCACAGCTTCTTATAACTAACAGCCATTTTGAATCTCCTTTATGGGCTATTTGGTGTCGGGTACAATAACATGAATATAGCATATCATGATTCGACCGAGAAATCAACAATATGATAAGAATCTCAAACTTTTGATAGGAACAAAATGTTATAGCTGATTTAACGGTTGAACATAATTGCCGCTATCGGCGAAATAAGAATATTATTTCATCATCAAATCTTGATATTTTGCCGATAATGTGCTATACTATCCCTGTGCAGAAAGTGAGGGATCTCTATGAAATATATTTCTGTCGCGGAAACGGCGAAAAGGTGGGGCGTTTCCGAACGCAGCGTGCGCGGGTATTGCTCCGAAGGAAAAATCGACGGTGCATTTCTGACCGGCAAGACATGGAACATACCCGAAACCGCGGAGAAGCCCGATCGCATTAACAAGAAAACCGATACACCAAAGACACTTCTTGAGGTACTGAAGGCCGAGAAAGCGGCGAAGCTGCACGGCGGTATTTATCATAAAATCCAAATCGATCTGACCTATAACTCCAACCACATTGAGGGCAGCCGCCTCACACACGATCAGACGCGCTATATCTTTGAGACGAACACCATCGGCGCATCGGACGGGACGGTCAAGGTTGATGATGTGGTCGAGACCGCCAACCATTTCAAGTGCATTGATATGATTATCGATAGCGCAAATCATATGCTGAGCGAGGCGTTCATCAAGCAACTGCACGCCGTTCTGAAAAGCGGAACTTCCGATTCCCGGCTTGATTGGTTTGCCGTTGGAAATTACAAGAAATTGCCCAACGAGGTCGGCGGCATGGACACAACTGCACCGGAGAATGCCGGGGCCGAGATGAAAAAGCTGCTTGCTGAATACAACGCCATTGAGAGCAAAACCTTTGACGATTTGCTTGATTTTCACTACCGCTTTGAGCGCATCCATCCGTTCCAGGACGGCAACGGCAGAGTCGGGCGCCTGCTCCTTTTCAAAGAATGCCTGCGGAACAGCATCGTGCCGTTTATCATCGAGGACGACATCAAGATGTTCTACTACCGCGGCTTGAAGGAATGGAAGAACGAGCGCGGCTATCTGCGTGATACTTGTCTTTCTGCACAGGACAGATTTAAGAAGTATTTGGACTATTTCCGAGTCCCGTATGACAAATAAGCAAATCCGCCCCTGTGCGATACAGAGGCGGATTGCTTTTCCGTAATAAACCCGTGCGTCTATGCCGTAAAAATGTAGGATTTTCAATGTGTTTTCGGGTGTTGCTCTCACTTCCGCCATATACTCTATGACCAGATCAAGTGGATGTAACGGATGTTACATCCACTTTTGTTTACAGAGGCAAGGAGAAAAGCATGCTATTTCACGGGTTAAACAACAGTATAGAACTGGATGTTGTGGGGTATCAGTTTCCTGATAGTCCTAAATCCGGAAAAGATAATTTCGATTACGATTCAAACTGGCTTGTACTATCAATATGTTATACAGATGGAGGCATATCTGCAAAACAAAAGGATGCGTGCTTATTATCCTGTGAATTGCTAGACTTATACAAAGAGCTATGCGTACTAAGAGATATCCAAAGCGGATCATATATATCGGATTTTATGGAGCCGTATTTGCGCATTGCCGCTTAAAAAAATGAAGATCAATATTCTTTTGCCGTTCATTTTGCTTTTGATACGACGGACAGCTCCTGGAAAGAATGGAAGGTCTGTGCAACGGTAACGGCAGACGAGTATAATCGCTTGTTGAATGAACTCAAGTTGCTTGTGAAAAAATATCCCCCAAAGTAGCGCCGTAAACGGAGCAGGTTTACGCCTGATGCGTTTATCTTTCCTGCTATAATCTTCAGGGAAGGTTTGCAGGAGACATACTCAACGCCGCATCTTAAGGCTACAGCGGTGCGGCAGATGACCGCACCCGTTTATTGTACATAACGAAAAAGAAGGGTATCGCTACCCTTCTTTTGATATGCAACATGGCGGGGGAAATTATTCCGGATCGTACAGCAGATTCAACTGCTGGGTAAAACTCATATCCAGCATGCGCTTACTGATGCGCTGGTCGAACAGGGTGCTCATGGGGGCTCGATCATGAATGATCTTTACCGCCTGGGCAAACATGGGCGCAGCAGAGATAATGCGGATCTTGGGATGGTTCTTGGCCTCGGGGCACTCTACCGTATCCGTAGTGACCACGAACTCATAGGGGCTTTCATCCAGCCGCTGCAGGGCCTTTTCGCTCATGCAGTTGTGGGAAAGAGCACCGTAAATGTTTCGGGCGCCCTTTTCTTTTAAACCCCGGGCTACATCGATCATGGTACCGCCAGAGATGGAGAAATCGTCTACCACCAGGCAGTTCTTGTCTTTGACTTCGCCAATGATATCCAGCACCTTGGCGTTTTCGCTGTGGTCATAGCGGGTTTTGTCGCCAATGGCTACGGGGCAGCCCAAAGCCTTGGCAAAGGTGTGCGCCCGTTTGGCGGAGCCGGCATCGGGGGAAACTACCACCAGATTTTCGTCTACAATGCCGGAGCGGCGGATATATTCTGCCAGCAGGGGCTGAGCGATGAGGTGATCCACAGGTTTTTTAAAGAAGCCCTGGATCTGAGCGGCATGCAGATCCATAAAGATGATACGGTCGGCTCCGGCGGCTTCGATGCAGTCGGCGCAGACACGAGCCCGGATGGATACCCGGGGTTCGTCTTTTTTATCGCCCTTGGCATAGGAGAAGTAGGGAATGATCACGGTGACGGAATTGGCGCTGGAACGTTTGAAAGCATCGATCCAGAACAGCAGTTCCATAAATTCATCATTGGGGTGACGGGCAATGGGCTGCACCAGGTATACGTCTTTATCCCGGATGCTTTCGCCTACCCGGACAAAGGTGTTGCCCTCGGAAAACTGAATGGTCTGAGATTCTCCCAGCTGGGCGCCCAGATAGGCGCACATGCGCTCTGCAAAGGGACGGCCGGACTGGCCTGCGTAGATTCGGATTATGCCTGCACCGGAATACATTCTATCCTCTCTCCTGTATCTTTTGGTTTGGTTCCGTGGGCATTATAACACGGCTGGCCCCCTGGGGCAACCTTAAATAGACAAATGCTGACATATACTTTTTTCCACAACTGGGTGGTGGTAAAAGGCGAAAACGGATGCTTGTACTTCCGGGGACGGTTGACCCGGAAGGCGGATGCCTGTACAATAGAAAGCATGAAGCAGAAACAGGAACATAAGTCTACAAAACACCGCCGTCGAAGCCTGAAGGGCAGTCCGCTGGGGCCCTGGGTGCTTCTGTGTGTATGCGTATTGCTGCTGGGAGGCGGTTTGTGGATATTCATACGGTTTGCACCGGGCTGGATAGAGCAGGCTGTTAATGCGGAGCCGGATCTGAGCTGCCTTGGGCTGGAAGCAACGCCTACCCCGGCGCCTACTTCTGCGCCTACTCCTGCCCCCACACCGGAACCGGGAGCGGATCAGCCCTTGTACGGAGCGGATCTGGGAAAACTTCAGAAAGAAATCGTGGTGGGGGAATATCAGTATGGAGCAGACTTCTCCTACTGGCAGGGGCAGCTGCTTTTTGCTGCCGGAAACTATCATCAGGATGGAGACGCCAGTTTTGTGCGCTGCATTTTGACAGATCTTGAAACGGGTGAAAAGACCTATCTTTCCCCTGCCCAAAGCTACAAAAGCATCCGCTACCCGTGTGCTAACGAAAAATGGCTGGTGTATCTGGATGTGCAGGGGCAGGGCGGGGGAAACCTGCGGGCATGGAATCGGCAAACCGGGGAAAGCCGGATACTGAAAACCGTTCATATGGGCGTCCCCTATCTTACTTTATGGGAGGACACGGTTTTCTGGACGGAACGCACGGGCAGCAGCCGTTTCAAACTTTTTGCCTGCGATCTTACCACAGGAGAAAGCGTTACCCTGGCCGTGCTGGAAAACAGCGCCGCAGCCGTCTCCCGGCCCTTTGCTTATGAGGGGATGCTTTTATATGTAGGGGAGGACGGAGTTTTACGAAAACTTACCTTAACTACAGGGAAAACGGAGAAGCTGGATACCGGCGTGTTTGTGCACGATCCCAAGACCAATGGCCGGGAGATCGCCTTTCTTACGGGGAACCATGGGTACGACAGTGACCTTTGCTACCTGGATATAGAAGGAAACCTCCATACCGCCGCTAAAGGCGTGGCAGACTTTGCCATAGGTGATTCCTTTCTGGCTTACGGCGATATGGATAAGGTGTATGTATACTTCTTTTCAGATGGTTCCACCTTCTGCATCACCCGCAGCGGGGAAAAGGCACAGTTTTTGGGTGCAGGCGGAGAACACGTCTGGTGGATGGATGTGACCTGGCGGGATAAAGACATTTTGGAATATATGGAGATCCCTCATAAATAGAGGCGGAGGCGGCAGGAACATGAAAGAAAAGACTGTATATGTATGTGGGGAATGCGGCTATGAGACCCCCCGCTGGATGGGCAAATGTCCTCAGTGCGGCAGCTGGAATACCATTGTAGAAGAGGAAAGGGTGACCATGAAGCGCACTGCCGCTCCTTCCAGGGCGGTGCTGCTGGAGGATGTGGCCCCGAAGGAAAGCCGACGGGTATCAACGGGCATCGGGGAGCTGGACAGGGTGCTGGGCGGAGGTCTGGTGCCGGGTATGACGGTGCTGCTGGGGGGCAGTCCTGGCATCGGCAAGAGCACACTGCTGCTGCAGACGGCTCACAATCTAACCCGGCAGGGAACGGTCTTGTATGTCAGCGGGGAGGAAAGTAAGAGTCAGATCCGTCTGCGGGCAGACCGACTGGGCATCCCCGGGGATATGCTGCTGCTGTGCGAAACCAGTGCCGAGGCAGCCGTGGAGGAGGGCAGAAGCCGCAAGGCTGCATTCATGATCGTGGATTCCATTCAAACCATGTTCATGGAAAACACCCCTTCCGCACCCGGCAGCGTTACCCAGATCCGGGCATCGGCGGCAGAGCTGACCCGCTTTGCCAAGGAAACGGGGACGGCGATATTCCTGGTGGGACATGTGACCAAAGAAGGCGCCATTGCCGGGCCCAAGGTGCTGGAGCACATTGTGGATACGGTATTGTACTTTGAAGGGGATAATCAGGAAGGCCTGCGGCTGCTGCGCTCCCAGAAAAACCGTTTCGGCTCTACCAATGAGCTGGGCGTTTTTGAAATGACGGATAAGGGCATGGAGCAGGTGCCGGATCCTTCCCGGCTGTTCCTTTCCGATACGCCCGGAGTGCCCGGATGCTGCGTTACCTGCGTAATGGAGGGGACAAGACCCCTGCTGGCACAGGTGCAGTCTTTGCTGTGTCCCACGGCCTATGGCTCTCCCCGGCGGACGGCGCTGGGCATGGATACGCCCCGGCTGAATCTGCTGCTGGCGGTATTGGAAAAACGGGCCGGGCTGCGGCTGTGCGACAAAGATGCATATCTCAGCGCTGCCGGGAGCCTGTGCCTTCAGGACCGGGGAGCGGACCTGGGAGCGGCGCTGTGTCTGGCTTCCGCTTATTATGACCGGCCCCTGTCCCCGCATACCGTAGCCATGGGCGAGGTGGGACTGACCGGGGAACTGCGGCCTGTGAGTCAGATGGAGCAGCGGGTGAAGGAATGCCGGCGGCTGGGGTACACCCGGATACTGCTGCCTGCTTCCGCCCGGATCGCCGGTTCGCAGGAAGGATTGATCCGGGTGCAGAATCTGCTGGAGGCGGTAAGCACCGTGGCTTACGATTGAAATACAGATATGGTTGTACTGACAGAACCTGTGTGTTCCGCCTTAACCGTCGGGAGAGGTTTTATATACTTTTTTGCTCTGCCCTGCGAAAAAAGGCTTGCGCCCGGGGAAAATCGTGATATACTTATAAAGTTTTGAGAAATCTTCCATTGGATAAAGAGGTAACAAGCATGGAAATCAGAAACGTCGCCATCATTGCCCATGTAGACCACGGTAAGACCACTCTGGTGGATCACCTGCTTCAGGATGCGGGGGTTCTGCGTCGGAGCGAGGTCGGGGTAGACCGCATCATGGACAGCGGAGATCTGGAGCGGGAGCGGGGTATCACCATCCTTTCCAAGAACACCGCCGTTTCTTACGGGGATGTGCGCATCAATATTGTGGATACGCCGGGGCATGCAGACTTTGGCGGTGAGGTGGAGCGCATTTTGCAAATGGTAGACGGCGTGCTGCTGCTTGTGGATGCATTTGAAGGCTGTATGCCGCAGACCCGTTTTGTGCTGAGAAAGGCGCTGGAGCTGAATAAGGTGCCCGTGGTGGTGGTCAATAAGGTGGATCGCCCCGATGCCCGCCCCGAAGAAGTGGTGGATGAGACTTTGGAGCTGTTCATCGAATTGGGGGCTACTGCCGAACAGCTGGATTTCCCGGTGGTGTATGCTTCCGCCCGGCAGGGCAGATCCGGCTTTGAACCCGATAAGCTGGAAAACAGCATGAAGCCCATTTTCGATACCATCCTCAAGACCATTCCCGCTCCTGCCATGGATCTGGAAGCACCTTTACAGATCCTGTTTTCCACCATTGATTATGATGATTATGTAGGCAAGATCGGCGTAGGCCGTATCGAACGGGGCGTAGCCAAAAAAGGAATGGCCGTTACCGTCTGCGGCGGTACGGAGAATAAAGTCCGCCCGGGCAAGATCTCCCGTCTGTATCATTTTGAAGGCCTGCACCGGGTAGAGGTGGAGGAGGTCACTGCCGGCGACATCGTCTGCGTGGCGGGAATTGAGGATCTGAACGTAGGCGAAACGGTCTGTGATCCGGCCTGTGTGGAGCCCATGCCCTTTGTGCATATCGATGAACCTACGGTCTCCATGCTTTTTAAGGTCAACGACAGCCCCTTTGCCGGCAAGGAAGGCCGCTGGGTCACCAGCCGGAACCTGCGGGAACGGCTGTTCCGTGAGGTAAAGACCAACGTGAGCATGAAGGTGGAGGAAACAGAGTCCACGGATACCTTTAAGGTATCCGGCCGTGGAGAGCTGCATCTGTCCATTCTCATCGAAACCATGCGCCGGGAAGGCTATGAGTTTGCCGTCACCCGTCCCAAGGTCATCATGCATTACGATAAAGACGGGAAGATGCTGGAGCCTATCGAAGAGCTGACCATTGATGTGCCTACGGAATTTGTGGGCTCCGTCATGGAAAAGCTTGGCACCCGTAAAGCGGAGCTTACGGATATGGGCGCCATGGGGGATACCGGCACCCGGCTGCAGTTCAAGATCCCGGCCCGGGGCTTGATGGGATACCGCAGCGAGCTGCTGACGGATACCAAGGGCAATGGCGTTATGAGCCACCTGTTCCTGGATTATGAGCCTTATAGAGGGCCCATTGAAAGTCGGGAAAGCGGTTCTCTGGTAGCGCATGAAACGGGAGATACCAGTTCCTACGGCCTGTTTTATGCACAGGAACGGGGCAGACTGTTTGTGGGCCCTGGCATCCCTGTGTATGAGGGAGAGATCGTGGGAGAGAATGCCCGCAGTGAGGATATCGTGGTCAACGTGTGCAAGAAGAAGCATGTGACCAATATGCGTGCTTCCGGCAGCGATGAAGCCCTGCGGCTGACGCCTCCGGTGGTGTTTACACTGGAACAGTGCCTGGAATTCATTGCGGATGATGAGTTGGTGGAGGTAACGCCAAAGAGCATTCGTATGCGTAAAAAATATCTGTCCAAGGAACAGCGCATGAAACTGGCAGCCAAGGGTATCAAGGAATAATCTGTACAGAAAAACAGGAAAACCGGCCTTGCAAAGGGCCGGTTTCTTTTTGTGCCAAAGGATACGGATTTCGCATGGGGATTGCAAGGACGCAGGATGTATTATATACTGTTTACAACTAATGAATCGAGGTATCTGCACATGCTGAAAATAGAAAACGACCGGGTAAGCGGCTGGGAGGCGGCTATCCGGGGGATGCGGAATCCCCTGAACAGCTGGGAGCGCATGGATTCTCATATAGTCTGGAAGGAAGGCCGGGAGAAGGCGCTGCTCGGAGAAAACGATCTGTCCTTGATGAAAAAGCTGGTGCGGGCGGGGAGCGATCACCGCAAGTTCCTGCGGATGCTCACCGTTACCTGCGATATCACCGCTATGCAGCCCTGGTGGGCAGAGTTCGATACTTATAAAGTAGGTACGGTGCGCAATTCCTGCTCCAAAATGCACAAGATCCACGCAAAACCCTTTACGGAGGCAGATTTTGCCCTGGAAGGCGCTCGGGAGATCCCCTATGCCATGGAGGGAGCAAAGGCCATGATCGGTCTGTGCGAGCGGCTGCGGCAGGATTTTAATGCCACTAAAGAAAAGAAATACTGGCGTGCCCTGATAGAGCTTCTGCCGGAAGGCTACGAAATGCGGGCCACGGTGCAGCTGAATTATGAAGTGCTGCTGCACATGTACTATGCCAGAAAGGATCATAAGCTGACGGAGTGGCATGTGTTGTGCGACTGGATGCGGGGCCTGCCATATTTCGCAGAGGTATGCCTGCAGGAGGATGGATCATGCGTTTGATGGGCGCCCCTGCGGCGGAAGCCCTGTACCGTGAGATGGAAGCGGCGTTGGAGCGGCGGAAGAGCCGCACCCTGCTGGTATTCAGGCAGGAAGGGGAAGCGGCTTCCAGAAGTTATCTGACTATGATCCGCCGTTCCTGCGAGGCGCATGGCGTGCCTTTGCTGGAAGCGGATATGGAGGATATGGATGCGCTGACCGCACCGGAGATAGGCGGCGCCATTGCCATTTCCAGGGGAGAGATAAGCATCCCACCCAGTCTGGATGTGGATGGCTGCGGGCAGGCAGCTTTCGCAGCTTTATGCACCGGGGAGGGCTTTTCATTTAACACCCCTTGTACGGCGGAAGGGTGCATCCGGCTGCTGGATCATTACGGCATTCCGCTGGCAGGTCGTCATGCGGTGATCCTGGGGCGTTCGGCGCGGGTAGGCAAGCCTCTGGCGCTGCTGCTTTTGCAGCGGGATGCTACGGTAACGGTGTGCCACAGCCATAGCCGGGCCCTGCCGGAGCTGTGCAGGCAGGGAGATATCCTAATCTGTGCCGCAGGGGCTCCGGGGTTAGTGGATGCTTCCTTTGTCCGGCCGGGACAGACGGTGATCAATGTGGGGGGCGATGCCGATGAAGAGGCTGTGGAGCCTGTTGTGGCGCATCTGGCGCCATTTAAGGGCGGTGTAGGCCCCGTGACTACGGCGGTGCTTCTGCGCCATGTGAACCGGCTGTAAGTAAATGAAGTGTAAATCAAAGCCCCGGGTATCGGGGCTTTTTTTATATACAAGCGGTGGATCACCGGCAGAGGAGACAAAAAGCTGGCGCCGGAGGAGAAATCTATTCGCTTACTGATAAAGCTGTGGGTATTTTTTCATGGCGGCCAGCAGGGGAAGTCCCAGCACATAACAGCTCAGGGCTTCGCCGCCGCCTACCTGTACCATGGCTACGGGTAAAGTCAGTCCGTAACTATATACATAGGTAAGCAGGATCCCTATGATTACGGCATTGAAAAGCACCGGCGGCAAAGGAGCCAGAAATGCGGGCTTTTTATATTTACCCAGCAGCCATGTGCACAGAGCGCCCAAAAGGGTAGCCAGACTGCCAAAAAGTACATCCAGCGCTATGGCGCCGGAAAGCAGGTTCCCCAGCAGACAGCCGATAAACAGTCCCGGCACCGCCGCTCCCATATAATAGGGAAGGACACATAGAGCCTCGCTGACCCGGCACTGAATGGGGCCGAGAGAAAAGGGCCATACACAGGTCAACAGGGCATACAGAGCAGCTACAATGCCCGCTCGGGCCAGATAGGCAACGGTTTTATGATTTAATGATCGCATAACAGTCTTTCGATCTCCTTTTTTCCTTTATCATACAGTGTTTTTTCATCCAACCCCAGGATCTGCCCGTCTTTGACCCGCAATTTCCCGTTGACAAATACCATATCGCAGGGGAGGTGGTAGCCTACGGCGCCAAAGAGATCCTTTGGGTTCTTTTCGGCACAGAGAAGCTCAGGCCGGCTTCGGCGGATGAGGAAAAAGTCCCCCCGGTATCCCGGTGCAATCTGTCCCAGGTCATGGGCACGGCCCAACAGGGCTGCGCTGCCCCGGGTAGCCAGCTTCAGCATATCATACCCCGAGGGTGCTTTTTCTCCCCAGGTCAGCCGGTGCAGCAAATAGGCGGAGCGGATCTCGTCCATCATGTTGCTGCCGTCATTACTGGCAGAACCGTCTACAGCCAGCCCCACTTTTACGCCCCTACGGAGCATATCCGGTATACGGCAGACGCCGCTGTGGAGCTTCATGTTGGAATTGGGGCAGTGCGCCACACCTGTGCCCGTATCCGCCAGCAGCTGCAGTTCCTCATCATTCATGTGAATGCCGTGGGCATACCATACGTCCGGTCCCACCCAGCCCAGAGATTCCATATAGGCTACGGGGCGCATCCCTACCCGGCAGAGGGTGTAGTTTTCTTCGTCTATGGTCTCGCCCACATGGGTATGGAGCCGGGCTCCGTAGGAACGGGCCAGAAGAGCACTTTCTTTCAGCAGATCGGCAGAGACGGAGAAGGGCGAGCAGGGAGCCAGTGCAATATCCCGCATACCGTCCCGGGTGTCCTGATGATAGAGTTCCAGCAGGCGCCGGCTGTCCTTCAGAATTTCGTCTACGGTCTGCACAACGGAATCGGGAGGCAGTCCTCCGTCCTTTTTGGAAAGATCCATGCTTCCGCGGGAAGCAAAGAAGCGGATGCCTAACGCTTCGGCCGCCTCCATCTGCCCTTCTATCAGATCACCGGCGCCTTCAGGAAAAACATAATGGTGGTCAAAACAGGTGGTGCAGCCATATTTGAGCAGCTCTCCCATGGCGGACAAGGAGGAAAGATACACCGTATCCCGGTTAAGACTCTTCCATATTTCATAGAGCGTTTTGAGCCAGTCAAACAGTTCCATGCCCTGCACCTGCGGGAGGCTTCGGGTAAAATACTGATACAGATGGTGGTGGGTGTTAATAAAACCGGAATATAAAAAGCAGTCCCGCCCGCTGTAGGTGATATCCGCTGCGGCATCCAGGGAGCCGATAGCTTCGATCCGTCCGTCCCGGATCCACAGATCGGTATCATGAAGGACCCTGTCCTCCATATCGCAGGTAACGATAGTGTGTACACCCTGTATTCTGGTGCGCATAAAACATCCTCCTTTTGCTGGCAGCAGTATAACGCCTATCTTTTCCGGGGTAAAGGGTCATTCCTCCATAAAAAGTACCAATGCTTCATTAAGCATATCCAGTCCCCGGCGGTTCAAAGCCGCCCGGCCGGGGCAGACGGCCCACCAGCCGTATTCGTCTATCTGACGGAAAGCCTTTGGAAAGGCCGCCGGAAGCTTTTCTCCGAAGCGGTTCTCAAACTCGGCCAAAGACAGCCCTTCTACTTTTCTCAGCCCCAGCATTACCGTTTCGAAGCGTTCCTCCCGGGGGGGAAGACGCTGGATCTCCCCTCGGGGCAGATGATCCGCATTCAGAGACCGGAGGTACCCGGGGATATTTGCGGGATTATACCAGCGTTCCCAGCCGTCTTTCCCCGGCAGGGAACTGTGCGCACCGGGGCCCAATCCCAGATAAGGCTGGTTGTTCCAATAGAGCAGATTGTGACGGCAGGCATATCCCGGTCTGGCAAAGTTGGAGATCTCATAGCGGCCATATCCCCGGCTTTCCAGATAGGCCATACCAGCATCCTCCATATCCGCTACGGCATCAGGATCCGGAAGGATAATCCGACCAGCCTGTACGTCCCCGTATAAGGGCGTGCCTTCCTCTAAAATCAGGCAGTAGGCAGAAATGTGCTCCGGTCCCAGGTCACAGACTTTTTTCAGGCTGGCCAGATAGCTCTCCTGACTCTGTCCCGGCAGCCCATGCATCAGATCTACATTGATGTTGGCAAAACCCGCCTGCCGGGCAGCCTGAAAGGCTCGAAGGAATGCAGTATAATCGTGAATACGGCCGATGGAGTGCAGCAGATCATCCTCTGTAGATTGAAGGCCCAGAGAAAGGCGGTTGAAGCCCGCCTTCCGCAACACAGCCAGGGCTTCAGGGCCGGCAGTGCCGGGGTTGCATTCCAGTGTGATCTCGGCGTCCGGCTGCAAGGTGAATGCGGCTTTTATGTGGGTCAGCAGCGCTGCCAGCATCTCTGCAGGCAAAACGGTAGGAGTGCCTCCGCCAAAAAAGACGGAGGGAACCATCGTTCCCTCCGGGAGCAAGCTGGGGGAAAGCTCTATTTCCCGGTGCAGCACCGAAACAAAGGCGTCTGTATTCTCCCTTTGCGCCACGGAGAAAAAGTCACAGTAGCGGCATTTCTGCAGGCAGTAGGGAATGTGGATATACAGGCCCGTGTTCATCCGTTGATACGCAGCACGCTCATAAAGGCATCGCTGGGAACGGAAACACTGCCTACCTGACGCATGCGCTTCTTACCCTCTTTTTGCTTTTCCAGCAGTTTCTTTTTGCGGGTGATATCGCCGCCGTAGCATTTGGCAAGCACGTCTTTGCGCAGGGCTTTTACCGTTTCCCGGGCGATGATCTTTCCGCCGATGGCTGCCTGAACGGGGATCTCAAACTGCTGGCGGGGGATCACATCCCGCAGCTTTTCCGCTACGGCCCGGCCCTTGGGGTAAGCCCGATCCTTGTGGACAATGGTGGAAAGAGCATCGCACATATCCCCATTAAGAAGAAAGTCCAGCCGCACCAGATCGCTTTTTTCATAATCCTTCAGTTCATAATCAAAGGAAGCATACCCTTTGCTGCGGGATTTCAAAGAATCAAAAAAGTCATAGATGATCTCGTTGAGGGGCAGCACATAATGGATGGATACACGGTCCTTTTCGATATAATCCATGTGTTCGAACACGCCCCGGTTGCTTTGGCACAGCTCCATGATGGCGCCTACATATTCCGGCGGCGTCATAATGCTGGCGCTGACCATGGGTTCTTCCATGTAGTCTATCTCTGAAGGATCCGGCAGGTTGGCGGGGTTGTCAATGACCCGGGTCTCTCCGGAAAGCATTTTTACATGATAGACAACGGAAGGTGAGGTGGTCACCAGATCCAGATCAAATTCCCGTTCCAGCCGCTCGGTGATGATCTCCATGTGTAGCAGTCCCAAAAAACCGCAGCGGAAGCCGTGACCCAGGGCGGCGCTGGTTTCTTTTTCAAAGGAAAGGGAGGCATCGTTGAGCTTGAGCTTCTCCAAAGCCTCCATCAGATCGCCGTAGTGAGAGCCATCCGCCGGATAAACGCCGCAGTAGACCATGGGGTTCACTTTTTTATAGCCGGGCAGAGGTTCTTTGGCCGGGTTCTGGGCAGAGGTCAGGGTATCGCCCACCTTGGTTTCCTCTACGCTCTTGATGGAGGCAGCGATATAGCCAACTTCCCCGGCAGTCAGTTCGCTGACCGGCCGCATGGTAGGGGAAAAGAGCCCCACCTCCGTTACGTCAAATTCATTGCCGGTGGCCATGGAGCGGATACGCATTCCCTGCCGCACGGAGCCGTCAAATATGCGCACATAGGAAAGGGCACCCTTGTAATTGTCATAATAGCAGTCAAAGATCAAAGCTTTCAGGGGGCCGTCGGGGTCGCCGGAAGGTGCAGGGACATTCTCAACAATGTCCTTGAGCACCTGATCCACGTTTAGCCCCGTTTTGGCGGAGACCTGAGGAGCCTGCTCGGCAGGGATGCCGATAACGTCTTCGATCTCATGGACCACCCGATCCGGCTCTGCGGAGGGAAGATCCACCTTGTTGATCACCGGCAGTACCTCCAGGCCGTTGTCCACGGCCAGATATACATTGGCCAGAGTCTGGGCTTCAATGCCCTGGGTAGCGTCTACCACCAGCACTGCACCCTCACAGGCAGCCAGTGCCCGGCTGACTTCATAGGTAAAATCCACGTGGCCCGGCGTATCGATCAGGTTGAACAGATATCGTTCTCCGTCGGTATGGGTATAATACATACGCACGGCGGAGGCCTTGATGGTGATGCCCCGCTCCCGCTCGATATCCATGGAATCCAGGAGCTGATCTTCCATATCCCGTTTGGATACGGTATCGGTGAGCTCCATAAGCCGGTCGGCCAGGGTGCTCTTGCCGTGGTCAATATGGGCAATGATGCAGAAATTGCGGATATGTTTTTGATCCATAGCTGTTTTCTCCATAAAATTTCACCTTGTACTATACCGTATTTTTCACCGGATTGCAAGGAAAAGCAATGGCCGCAAAATGGGCAGGGCTGTTCATAAAACAGAAGTGCGCCACAGCATAAAATCATATGGAGCAGGGCTCATTGCAAGACGCAGAGGGGAAGCTGCTGTAAGATATAATTCGTGTGCCGGATTATCGGGAACACCCGGGAAAATATCGCCGCCTGCAATAGACTTTTTTGGATGTATCTGCTATATTTACTCAGACGATAAAACAAGATTGGATAAGAAAAATATATATAAAGAAGTTCAGAACCGTAATGGCTGTTATTGTCATGGCTGCTGCAGGGATCGCCGGCTTTTTTGTTGGTGCCATTATGAAGGAAGCCATGAGCGGAGCCATTCTGTTTTCCGTGATCGCAGGAATTGCCTGCATTGTCTATAACCTGGATAACCGTGAGGCGTAAGATACCTTCAGGGCTGCCCATTGGCTTCAGTGGAAAAACCGGACTGGTTCACAGACATTCTCAGTTGGCAAGCTTGAAATGAATATTGTACCGAAAGTGTGCCCTTGAAGGTGTTTTTTGCATGCACGTTTAGAGCCGTTCCGCTGTTTGTTTGGTTTTAATGAAGTATTCCATCATTTGAGCAAGGAAGGGAGGTGCCTCCATAACGGTATTAGAGAGGACTATAATTGCCGCTTTATCCTTAAAATTCAACCTTTGCCAATGTCTCAATCCCGGCAATCCTCCATCATGTCCGAACCAACCATTATCGAATTGCCATAACCCGCATCCGTAAGGCTTTGGAGTAAAGTTCAGACATTCCTTCCAACTGTTAGCGGACAATATATCGGCATTTAGTATAGCGTTGCACCAAAGCCCCAAATCTGTTAGCGAAGAAACAACGCTGCTGTCACCACTCTCCATGGCCAGCCTGCCACAGGAAAACATCTCATCGTTATGTTTCACATATCCGCAAGCGTCTGCTATATGTCCGTTCATGTGGATATGATTTAAGCCGAAGCGCATAAATACATCGCTCATGGCAACTGACAAAGGTTTGCCGGTTAATATCTCCAGAATGTGACCAAGCAAAAAATAATTCGTATTGCTGTATCTTCCCTCTGTTCCGGGTTCAAAGTGCAATGGTAGTTCACCAATTAGTTCAAAACATTCTGAAAGACTAACAGGATGGCATTCCGCAACAAGGCACTTATGAAACTCGATAATATCAGCCGGCGCTATTCCGTGCTCTGATTCATATTTACAGATTGCGTCAGGGATAATCCTATCACTGATATAATCAGGAATACCGCTTGAATGATGCAGCAGATGGCGGATTGTAATATTCTTCCCTTGGGGATATTGGGGGAAGTATGGTTCGATTGTATCATCCAAAGAAAGATTCCCCTGTTCTATCTGAAGGAAAATGGCTGCTGCGATAAATTGCTTAGACAGAGAAGCTAATGTAATTGTAGTGTGTGATGTGAAGGGTGTGTTTGTGCCGTAATCAGCATTACCTTGGCAATATTCAAAAACAACCTGACCGTTTTTAAGGACAAGCACTCCACCTTGAAAATTCTTCTGGTTAATGTTTTCAAATGACTTCATAAAGATTTTTTAATCAGATTCAAATTTTCGCTCTGCTCAAGCATTATAGCACTTTTTTCATCCATCTGGAATATCATCTCCTTTCAATACCTCGTTGATATGCTGATTATGGCACATGAGGGTTATATTTCCTATTCTCTCTTCTCGATTTCTGCGAAATAGTGAAAGCTGCTGTCTATCAAACTCTTTTGTGTTACTTTACCGCACATGAGCGTTAGGGGACGGCCTGTAATGGTTTTATACCCGGGCAAACGAAAGGTGAAAACAGAGAGCTTCTTTATATGTTTGTACGGAGGCAGCCCCAAAAGGGGAGTTCACGTTTGTTTCACAATGTACACTTTGTCGTCCCTTGACTTTATGGGGGGATAGTGGTACATTTTGAATCAGTGATTAGCACTCCTGCAAAATGAGTGCTAAAACATAAAACGAGCGGAAAGGAGGCTTGGATATGGACTTAAATCCCAGAAAACTGCGGATACTAAAAACGATCATCGACGAGTATATCCTCTCCGCCGCTCCGGTCGGAAGCAAATTCATTGCAGAGAATGTTTCTTTCCGGGTCTCCCCGGCCACCATCCGCAACGAAATGGCAGATCTGGAGGAGCTTGGATATCTGGAGCAGCCTCACACCTCGGCGGGGCGGATCCCTTCGGATAAAGCGTACCGGCTGTATGTAGACAACATGATGCAGCGGGCACAGCTTTCGCCTCAGGAGCTCAGCCAGATGAAGAACTTTGCCCAGGGGCGCATCAAGGGGATGGACGCCATCATGCGGGAAACGGCCAGCGTGCTGAGCCATATTACCCATTATACATCCCTGGTGCTCATGCCGGAGAGCAGCACTAATCGGTTAAGGCATTTGCAGCTGGTGCCCCTTTCAGAAGGATATGCGCTGGTAGTGGTGGTTACCGATGCCGGTGTGGCGCGGGACAGCGTTATCCGCATCCCAACGGATATGGGCAGCGAGGAACTGGACATGATTTCCAGAATGATCTCACAGAGCTTTTACAACTGCCCTATGTCGCTCATTGCCGGGAAGCTGGAAAAGGAACTGGGAGACAGCCTCCGGGATCGCAGTGCTTTTATAGAGGAGTTGCTGCATACCATGGAGGGGAGTCTTAACACCAATGCCCATCGGCTGGCTCTTTCCGGAGCTACGAGAATGCTGGAATACCCGGAGTACAACGATTTCAAACGAGCCAGAGACCTTATGACGGCGGTGGAAAAGAAAGATGAACTCTACCGCATGGTAAAGAACGCAGGCGTCATGGAGGTGTCCGTCCGCATCGGCAGCGAGCTGGGAGAGGACATCTTTAAGGATTGCAGCCTGGTCACAGCTACCTACTCCATCGGGGAGGAACCCGTAGGGGTTATGGGGATCATCGGTCCCACCCGGATGCAGTACGGTAAGGTGGTATCCGTGCTGGAACACATGCGCATGAGCCTGGGCGCCATATTGACCAATCTTTTAGAGGAGGAGTGATGCTCCATGAGCGAAGAAAAGAAGAACGTTCCCGAACAGGAAACCGAAAAGGAACCTGAAGTGCAGGAGACCCCCCAGGAAGAAACCCGGCAGGATAAGAAAAAGCTTTCCGAGCGTAAGCTCCGGGCCGAGCTGGACAAGGCCGAAAAGCGCGCCGCCGAAGCGGAAAACAAACTCAAGCACAAGCAGCAGGAGTTGGATGATACCATCCGGCTTCTCCAGAGGAATCAGGCCGATTTTGATAACTTCCGCCGGAGGAACAATTCTGTCCGGGCAGAAAGTTACGAAGCCGGCAAGCGGGATGCCATTGTGGAACTGCTCCCGGCTCTGGATGATTTTGAACGGATCATGGCTGCCGTGCAGGAGCCGGACGCTTCCTTTGTAGAAGGGATGCAGCTGGTATACAAAAAGTTTTCCGCCGCTCTCGGGAAACTGGGGCTCACGCCTTTGGAAGAGGAAGGGAAGTTTGATCCAAACCTGCATAACGCCATCATGAGTGAAGTGAAGGAAGGCGTGGAAAGCGGCACCATCCTGGATGTATTCCAGAAGGGCTACAAGGTGGGGGACAAGATCGTCCGCCACAGCATGGTGAAGGTTTCCGAATAAAAACCTTCCCAAAAAAGTTTGAAAACGCCTGCGGGCGGTTCCAATAAAACAAGAAATAATAAAGCAAAACAACGAAAGTTCAAATAGGAGGAAACATTTATGGGTAAAATCATCGGTATTGACTTGGGTACTACGAATTCCTGCGTGGCGGTTTTGGAAGGCGGCGAGCCTGTTGTAATCCCTAACAGCGAAGGTGCACGCACCACCCCCTCCGTGGTGGCATTTAAAGACGGTGAGCGTATGGTGGGTACTATTGCAAAGCGGCAGGCCATCACCAATCCCACCCGGACCATCTCCTCCATCAAGCGTGAGATGGGTACCAATCATAAAGTAAGCATCGACGGCAAGGAGTATACGCCGCAGGAGATCAGCGCCATGATCCTGCAGAAGCTCAAGGCCGACGCCGAAAGCTATCTGGGAGAGAAGATCACCCAGGCTGTTATCACCGTGCCCGCCTACTTTACCGACGCACAGCGGCAGGCTACCAAGGACGCCGGCCGGATCGCCGGATTGGATGTGCTGCGTATCATCAACGAGCCTACGGCGGCTTCTCTTGCCTATGGCCTGGATAAAGAGAATAACCAGAAGATCCTGGTGTACGACCTGGGCGGCGGCACCTTTGATGTAAGCATTCTGGAGATCGGCGACGGCGTATTCGAAGTGCTGGCTACGGCGGGCAACAACCGTCTGGGCGGCGATGACTTTGACCAGAGGATCATGGAATATGTGGCTTCTGACTTCAAGCGCAACACCGGCATTGATCTGCTCAAAGACAAGACGGCTGCCCAGCGTCTGAAGGAAGCTGCCGAAAAGGCCAAGATCGAGCTTTCCGGCGTAACCACCACCAATATCAACCTGCCCTATATCGCTATGGATGCTTCCGGGGCCAAGAACATTGATATGACTCTGACCCGGGCCAAGTTCAATGAACTCATCAGCGATCTGGTGGATCAGACCAAGGTGTGTGTGCAGAAGGCCATGCAGGATGCAGGACTGACCAATGCACAGATCGACAAGGTCATTCTGGTAGGCGGCTCCAGCCGTATTCCCTGCGTACAGGATATGGTTCGCACCATTACCGGCAAAGAGCCCTTTAAGGGCATCAACCCCGATGAATGTGTAGCCATCGGCGCAGCCATTCAGGGCGGCGTGCTGGGCGGCGAAGTCAAAGACGTGCTGCTGCTGGATGTTACGCCTCTGTCTTTGGGTATTGAGACTGTGGGCGGTGTGTTTACCCGCCTGATCGATCGTAACACCACCATTCCCACCAAGAAGAGCCAGATCTTCTCTACCGCTGCAGATGGCCAGACTTCCGTGGAGGTGCATGTGCTTCAGGGCGAACGGGAAATGGCACAGTACAATAAGACGCTGGGCCGCTTCCAGCTGACGGGCATTGCCCCCGCTCCCCGTGGGGTGCCTCAGATCGAGGTCACCTTTGATATCGACGCCAACGGTATCGTCCATGTATCTGCCAAGGATCTGGGCACCGGCAATCAGCAGCAGGTGACCATCACCGCTTCCACCAACCTCAATGAGGATGAGATCAAGAAGGCGGTAGAGGATGCTGAGCGTTACGCCAGCGAGGATAAGAAGCGTAAGGAAGAGGTAGACACCCGCAACCACGCCGACCAGCTGGTATATACCACCGAAAAGACCCTGAAGGAGCTGGGTGATAAGCTCAGCACCGATGATAAATCCCGCATTGAAGGACTGGTAGCGGATCTGCGCAAGGCGCTGGAGGGCACCGATACTGCCGCCATCAAGGCAGCAACCGATAAGCTCACCGAGACCAGCTACGAAGTCTTTGGCAAGATCTATCAGCAGCAGCAGGCGCAGGGCGGCCAGGCAGGCCCCGATATGGGCGGCAACGGCGGCAGCAACGGTAACAACGGCCAGAACGGCGGCGACGATGTGGTGGATGCAGACTACGAGGTAGTCAAGTAACTAACTCTCCCCTTCATGAGAGCATATGGAAAGGGAGCTGTCCGGGTGCACCGGGCAGCTTCCTCCGTGCAAAAGCAGAGGTGACAGATCATGGCAGAAAAAAGGGACTATTACGATGTGTTAGGCGTCAGCAAGGATGCGACGGATGCACAGATCAAGAGCGCATTCCGCAAGGCGGCTAAGACGTGTCATCCTGATCTGCACCCGGATGATAAAGCGGCTGAGGCAAAATTCAAGGAGCTCAACGAGGCTTACGAAGTTCTTTCCGACCCGGAAAAGCGCAGCAAATATGATCAGTTCGGCTTTGCGGCCTTTGACCCCACCATGGGCGGCGGCGCTTATCAGGGCGGCGCAGGGGCCGGATTCGGCGGCTTTGATGATATTATCAATAGCTTCTTCGGCGGCGGTTTTTCCGGCGGCTTCGGCGGAGGCGGTTCCGCACGCAGGGATGCACCCATGGCAGGTGACGATTTAAGATACAACCTGAGCATCAGCTTTGAAGAAGCGGCCTTCGGGGTGACCAAGGAGTTCACCATTCCCCGGGAGGAGGAGTGCGATGCCTGCCGCGGCACCGGAGCCAAAGCGGGCACCAGCCCGGTGCGCTGTCCCACCTGCAATGGTACGGGTCAGGTGCGCACCCAGCAGAACACTCCTTTTGGAGCCTTTACCACCTCCCGCCCCTGCTCCGCCTGCGGCGGTACGGGGAAATACATCAAAGAGCCCTGCCCGGAATGCCGGGGCAAGGGGCGGGTACGCAAAAATACCCGTATCTCTTTGAAAGTACCGGCGGGCATAGACGATGGGCAGATCATCAACATGCGTGGCCAGGGGGAGGCGGGCTTCAAAGGCGGTCCCAGAGGCAACCTGTATGTGACCGTTACCGTCAAGCCCCATAAGCAGTTCACCCGTAACGGAAGCAATCTGCTGATCGATATGCAGGTGCCCTTTACCACCATGGCCATGGGCGGGGAGATTGTAGTGCCCACCCTGAAGGATCCGGTGCGGTATACCATTCCCGCCGGGACCCAGAACGGTACCACTTTCCGGCTGCGGGAGCAGGGTATCCCCGTGCTTAATTCCAAGAGCCGGGGGGATTTGCTGGTCACTGTAGAAACCATGGTGCCAAAGCGCCTGACAGAGCAGCAGAAAGATATCCTTCGGCAGTTTGCCGTGGCCAGCGGAGATGAACCCGCACCCAAGCCGGGCCGTTCCATCCGGGACATTTTCAGAAACAAATAGAAAAGCAGTAAAAAGAAAGAAGCTCCTCCGTATGCAACCCTGTATATGGAGGAGCTTTTTGTGTGCGTCTGCTTCTATTTTGATGGGTCAGCCCAGCTCTTTGCCGCGGGTCACGGCGGCGTCCAAGGCTTCCATAACGGCGGAGCGGAAACCGTGAGCCTCCAGCGTCCGGACGCCGGCTATGGTGCTGCCTCCGGGACTGCATACATCATCCTTCAGGGCTTCCGGATGCTTGCCGCTTTCCAGTACCATTCGAGCGCTGCCCAGAAGCATTTGCGCCGCATACTGGCGGGCTTTCTGACGGGGAACACCCCGCAGCACGGCTCCGTCACAAAGAGCGTTCAGGAACATATAGGCATAAGCCGGGCCGCAGCCGGACAGGGTTCCGGCCGCATCCATCAGATCTTCGGGGATCTCATCCACAAGGCCGCTGGGATCCATAAGCACCCGGAAAGCTTTTACGTCCTCGGGGGATACGCTGCCATTGGCGCAGAACAGCGTCAGCCCTGCTCCCAGGGAACAGGGCGTGTTGGGCAGAATACGTAAGATCTTCTTTTCCGCCCCCAGCAGTTGTGCCAGCCGGGAAAGAGAAATACCTGCCAGCATGGATACAAATATCCCCTGGCTGGCGGCAATAGGTTCCCTGTATTCTGCGGTAATGTGCACAAGATCCTGAGGCTTGCAGCCCAGAAACACAAATCTGCTCTGTGTAAAAACGATTTTCGGTTCTGCCCAGGAACAGCCGATCCTTTGGGCAGTTTCCCGGCTGTTTTCCGGCGTACGGCGGCACAGAACCACTTTTTCTTCCGTAACAGCCTTGACGACGGCCAGAGCCAGGGCACTGCCCATTTGCCCGGCGCCGAAAAAACCAGATTCAAATCGCATAAGTAACTCCTTTTGGGTTCAGCGGATCTGTCCGCTGCCCTGAATGATATATTTGTAAGTGGTAAGTTCCTCCAGACCCATGGGCCCCCGGGCGTGAAGCTTTTGGGTGGAAATACCCATTTCGCAGCCCAGACCAAATTCGCCTCCGTCGGTAAAGCGGGTGGAGGCGTTGACGTATACGGCAGCACTGTCCACTTCCCCAAGAAATCGGTCTGCGGCATTTTTATCTGCGGTAACGATGGCCTCACTGTGGTGAGTGGAATGGGCAGCAATGTGGGTCAGGGCCTCGTCCATATCATTCACGATCTTTACAGCCAGAATATAGTCCAGAAATTCCGTGTCAAAATCCGTTGGTCCTGCGGGGGTGCCGGGGATGTATCGGACGGATGTTTCGTCCAGCCGCAGCTCTACCGGGGGCAGGCCCTGCTGCTGCCGGGCTGTGACGAGGGTCTTCCGGAGGAGAGGCAGGAAGACGGGGGCAATGTCCCGATGCACCAGACAGACTTCCTCCGCATTGCACACACTGGGACGGCTTGCCTTGGCATTTTCAATGATTCGGGCAGCCATAACAGGGTCGGCAGCCTTGTCCACATAGATATGGCAGATTCCAGTGCCTGTCTGAATACAAGGAACAAGCGCCTGCTCTACGCATGCCTTTATAAGTCCTGCACCGCCGCGTGGAATCAAAAGATCAATAAAACCAACGGCACGCATTAAGTCAAGTGCACTTTTTCGGCTTGTATCCTCAATCAG
>OLYJ01000149.1_pt1 | contig 29990 bp, 23 predicted proteins | sample 1674121 | NCBI WGS metagenome assembly OLYJ01 (sample SAMEA103958146, study PRJEB25191) | human gut metagenome | reverse complement strand
GCAATCAGGAGATAGACTGTGATGGGCAGTATATGAAGTTTCGCAAGAATGGCAATACCTGTTGGCATCAGAAAAATTGCCAAAACAGCAATCAATACTTGCTGCCAAAAGGTTGGTGCGTTCATAACCACGTCTCCTTTCAAAGCTGATATTTTCTTCACTAATATTATCTCATTTTCGGGTAATTAAGTCAAATTCCCCATTTTCAGAGGTGAATACTATCGAAGTAAAAATTCCAAAGGAAGTGCGGCAGCATAAGGAAACCATCTTCTTTGGCCTGTCCGCACGTCAGTTTTTCTGCTCCGCCCTTGCCGTTGCTCTGGCTGTTAGCATCTATCTCCTGTTTGGCCCGGTGCTGGGTAAGGAGGCTGCAAGCTGGGTCTGCATTCTGGCGGCGACTCCTTTTGCCGTTGCCGGTTTTTTCAGCTACCACGGCATGAATCTGGAACAGTTTTTGTGGGCTTTTATCAAGTCGGAATTTCTCTTTGCCGCCTCGCGACCCTATGTCAGTGAGAACTTTCACTACAAGGCGCTGAACAGAAAGGAGGACGCAGACTTTGATTAAGACGCTTACTACCGCCAATCGAAGCGAAAAGGTAGACTTCAAAATTCCCCGCAGCGTTCAGCAATCCATCCCTATCCAGCGGATCTACTCAGACGGCATCTTTCACGTAGGTCGGAAACTCTCCAAGACATGGCGTTTTGCCGACGTAAACTACGTTGCCGCATCCGAGGATGTGAAGCTCAGCATCTTCCAGTCTTACAGCGGGGTGCTGAACAGCCTGCCAACGGATGCCGCTGCCAAAATTACCATCATCAACCGCAAGCTGAATCAGGAAAGCTTTGAGAAGACCGTCCTGATGAAAGAGCGCGGAGATGACCTTGACAAATACCGCCGGGAATCCAACCGCATTATGCGGGAAAAAGCTGCGGAGAGCAACGATCTGGTACAGGAAAAGTACATCACGCTTTCTGTCCCCCAGCGAAAGATCGAGGACACCCGTTCCTACTTTCGCCGGGTAGAAGGAAATCTGACCAAGAGCTTCGGGCGGCTGGATTCCGGTGCTCGGCCTATCAGCTGTCATGACCGTCTGCGTATTTTCCATGACTTTTTCCGTCCCGGCGAGGAGCAGCATTTCACTTTCGATGCGACATCTGCGATTCGCACCGGAGCGGACTTCAAGGACTACATCTGCCCGGATGGCCTCGCTTTCAAGGCCGATCACTTTGAAATGGGCGGCAAGTTTGGACGTGTACTGTTCCTGAAAAACTATGCCAGCTACATCAAGGACGAGCTGATCGCCAATCTGTCCGACTTCTCCAGAAGCCTGATGATAAGCATTGACTTTCTGCCCATTCCCACAGATGAAGCCGTTCGGGATGTGCAGAGCCAGATTCTCGGTGTAGAGGCGGACATCACCCGGTGGCAGCAGCGGCAGAACGCCAAGAATAATTTCACTGCGGCAATCCCCTATGAATTGGAGCAGGCCAGAGCCGAAACCAAGGAATATCTGGACGATCTGACTACCCGTGACCAGCGAATGATCTTTGCCGTTGTCACTCTGGTTCATGTGGCTGACACGCTGGACGAGCTGAACGCCGACACGGAAACCCTCATTTCCATCGGTCTTGAGAAGCTGTGTACCTTCTCCGTCCTGCGGTATCAGCAGGAAGACGGGCTGAACACAGTGCTGCCCTACGGTCTGCGCCGCATCAGAGCCATGCGTACCCTGACCACAGAGAGCGCCGCCATTCTCATGCCCTTCCGGGCGCAGGAGATTCAGGATCCCGGTGGGATGTACTACGGCATCAATGCCGTATCCAAAAATCTGCTGATCTGTGACCGCCGCAAGCTGGTGTCTCCCCACGGGTTCTATCTGGGTGTATCCGGTTCCGGCAAATCCGTGGCTATGAAGTCCACCATTCTGAACATTGCTCTGAATACCAATGACGATATTATCATCATCGATGCAGAGCGGGAATACGGCGAGCTGACCAGAGCTTTGGGCGGCGAGGTTATCATTCTGTCCCCTAACAGCCCCCACCGTCTGAACCCGCTGGACATCAGCTACGGAGATAAGGACGAAAACCCCATTGCCACCAAATCGTCCTTCATTACCACCATTCTGGAGCAGCAGATGGGGCCGAACAGGCTGCACGGCGGTCACAAATCCATCATTGACCGCTGCACTGCGGCCATGTACCATTCCTCTCTGCGAAACCGTTCCGGGCCTGCACCGCTGCTGACAGACTGGCGAAATGTTGCACTTCAGCAGCCCGACCCAGAAGCGCGGGAGTTGGCGCTGGTGGCAGAGCTTATCACCGAGGGCAGCCTGAATATTTTCGCCCAGCCAACCAACGTTGATCTTCGGAACCGCATTATCACTTTTGACGCCTACGAAATGGGTGAATCCCTCCGGGATTCCTCCCATGCAGTCATGCTGGAAATCACCAACAATCGGGTCGCTGAAAACAGAGCCAACGGCAAGTTCACATGGGTCTTTATTGACGAAGTGTACCTGTACTTTAAGTACCAGTATTCGGCGGAAAACCTGTACCGTGCATGGAAAAGATACCGGAAGTACGGAGCCACGATGACTGCGGCAACGCAAAATGTGGAAGAGTGTCTGCGATCCGAAACCGCTCGTCTGATGTTTGCCAACTCCGAGTTTCTGCTGCTGTTCAATCAGGCTGCAACAGATCGTCAGGAGCTGGCAAAGCTGCTGCACCTTTCCCAAACGCAAATGGACTACATCACCAACTCCCCTCCCGGTCATGGTCTGCTGCGGATGGGCGGCGCGCTGGTGCCATTCGCAAATCTGATTCCCCATGACAGTATCCTATACAAATTGATGAGCACCACCCCCGGTGAACGGTAATGCGTCCCAACTTGGGACGCATTCTTCGTTCCCATACATTTTTCCAAAGGAGGAAGCTATTGCATAAATCCATAAAACGGTGCTTTGCACTGCTTATGGCTCTGGTGCTTGCACTGGGTATATTTCCGACTGCTTTTGCAGTAGAAGCCACTACAGAGCCGACAAACGATACGGAACCCACACAGGCAACGCAAACATCCGAGGATATCACAGAGTCTGCACCGGAACCGGCTGCCGCCGCAGATGCCGCAGCGGCAGACAGCGCGAACGAGGACTACGGTATAACCGCCACGTCCTCCACCCAAGGTTCTATCATGCTGTTTGATTATGCCGACAACGGCAACTATACCACCGTTCTGAAAAGTCAGCTTACGATATCTTACAGGCCAAACGGAACAGACGGCGCGAAAACCGCCTATATCAAAAATCTGGGCTGGCATTTTGCACGGTATGGAGGCATTGCCTACGCCGATGATCCCCTCTACTGTATTGAGCCATATCGCAGTTACGCCGCAAGTACCTCCGGCAACTCCGTTGACCGGGACGTAGCGCTGGACGGAACCGGGAATACCACGGGAACGAATGTCTGGTATGCTCTGCCTGCAGCCAGACGAGAGGTCATTGGTCTGATTTTGCTGTACAGCGACCGAATGTGGGACGATTCCATCAGCGTCACGACCACCGCCAAAGACAATAATCCCAACGTTCCGCTGAGAATTGCCACACAGTTCCTGATCTACGAAATTGTCTGCGGACTGCGTGATCCCGAAACCTTTGTCCTGAATGCTGTCAACGAATGCGGCACCGCTGGCGATATCTTCTACAATGCAGGCGTAGCAGCCATCCCCTACTTTGCGCCCAATTATAATCAGCTTGTTTCCTATATTCAGGCGGCGCTGACCATTCCTTCATTCACAAGCGCATCCAGCAGCACCGCCCCAACCATCGCCCTGACGGGAGAAGAAACCAGCGTTTATGATTCCAACGGTGTGCTGGGTAATTTCTCCTTTACCGATGGGAACGGCGCCGCGTTCTACAAGAGCGGAAATACCCTCTATATCACGCAAACCGGGGCAATTTCGGAATCTACGGTATTCAAGGCCGTCCGCTCCACCCCGTCCGCATCCAATTCAGCCTATTGTCTGTGGTATATGACCGGTTCCGCTTATCAGACGACGATTTCTCTGTATCGTGCATCCACCGGGACGCTCAATGCTTACTTCAAGCTGAAAGCTCCAGCCACCGGTGGGATTGATCTCGTCAAGACCACAGAGGATGGCAAGAACCTATCCGGGTGGCGGTTTGGAATTTACAGTGACAAAGCCTGTACATCTCTGGTATCCGGGCCGCATACCACCGACTCAAACGGCAAGATCTCTGTCGCTGGGCTTTCCGCTGGCACCTACTACGTCAAGGAGCTTGGGCATTCGGACAGCACTATCAACACTCTATACTCCTGTGCCGGCGCAAATCCTCAGACAGTAACTCTCGCCGCTGGGCAGGTTTCTACGGTCAGCTTCCGCAACACGCTGAACAAGGGAAGCGTCAAGCTGGTCAAGGAAACCAACACAGGCAAAAATCTGAGCGGCTGGCAAATCGGACTGTACCTTGACGCTGCCTGTACAGAGCCTGTTGAGAATTCCCCATTCACTACGGGTTCCGACGGAACCATCACCGTCACCGGGCTTCGGCCGGGAACTTATTATGCCAAAGAAGTGGATACCGGCGATCCCTTCTGGGAATATGACACCGCCGTCAAAAAGGTTACGGTTGTAATCGATGAAACAGCTGCCGTAACGTTTACCAATACCCATTACGGCCGTATTTCGTTCCGCAAATCCACAAACACCGGCAACCATCTGGGCGGCTGGACGTTCCGCGTCCTGAATTCCGACGGTAATGTCGTTGGAGAATTCACTACCGACGAAAACGGCTACGCCTGTACCGGAAATCTCCCTCTGGGTCGCTATACTGTCGTTGAACTGTCTGTAGAGGATAGTTACTGGAATTGTGAACTGGGCTTTCACGATGTTACGGTAAAAGCAGGAGAAACCACCATGGATGAATGGCTGAACAAGGAACAAGGGCTTGGTTGGTTCCACAAGAGTACCAATACAGGCGAATCCCTCTCCGGCTGGCAAATCACCATTTACACCGATGAAGCCTGTACACAGGCGGTGCGCACTGTCACCACCGGGGAAAACGGCAAAGTTGGCTATTACCTCGATCCCGGAATTTATTATGCAAAGGAGACAGGCGATACCGAAGGACGATTTGAGAGCGAATACTGGCTGGTGGATGAAACTGTCCAGAAATTCGAGATCAAAGCCCACGAAGATGTGGATATCCGCTTTACCAACATCCAATATGGCAAACTGCGAATCGTCAAGAAGGTGGAGGGTGAAGGCAGCGTCGCAGGCTGGAAGTTCAAAATCACCGATTCAAGCGGCAAGGAGATCGAAGGCTCCCCCTTCACTTCTCTGGAAGACGGCACGATCACGCCACCGAATATGTTGCCCGGTCAGTATACCATCGAAGAACTGATTCCGGAAGATTCCCCTTACTACTGCAAGTTGGAAAATCCCCGGATCGTGACTGTTATGCAGAGTTCAGCGGTAGAAGTGCTATTTACCAATGCGCTGCGATCCGGCAAAATCGCCGTTCAAAAAGTTGACCAGACAGGCGCTCCCCGTGCCGGTGCGGAGTTCCTGCTGGAATGGTCTGAAGACGGGGAAAGCTGGTTCCCCGTAGTCTATTCCGCTTCCGTCCTCAAAGGCGGCTGTTCCTCTGATGGTCTTTCCGATGGCAAACTGACCTCCGGTGAAGATGGCCTTATCACCTTTGAGGGCTTATATCATGATCTGCTGTACCGGCTGACCGAAACAAAGGCCCCGGAAGGCTTACAGCTTCTGACCGACTACGCCTTCTGTGGGAAATTACCTGATGAAACCGACTATGTTAAGGAGTTGACTGTTGTGAATGTTCCGTCTTTTTCCCTGCCGATGACCGGCTCCAAATCCCGTCTGATTATGGCTTCCAGTCTGTTGGTCTGTCTGGCTGCCTGTATCGGTGCCATTATTTACCTACGCAAAAGGCGCTGGTAATCCACTATCAAACCATTTTCCCCAGTATCTGCAACTTTGAAAATCTACTATTTTTTGAAAGGAATTTTTTCAATATGAGAAATCTGACAAAGGCTCTGGCGCTTCTGCTGTCTCTCGTTATGATCCTGACTATTCCCGTTGGCGCGTCTGCGGCGGAGATCACCAATCCCTCCGCAAACGGCCTCATCGACGAAGATAAGGTTGGTTCCATAACCATTTATAAGTACGATCTCAGCTCCGCCGAGCGCGACGGCGTATGGGACAGTTCCTATGTTTCTACAGGCCGGTACGACGAAAACGGCGTGAACAGCATTCTGGGCAGTTCCAAGGAATCAAGCCTCGGCAACGGTGAGGTCAGCTACGGCTACGCCATCAAAGGCGTTCAATTCAGTTACCTGCGGATCGCCGATATCGTCCAGTTTTCTGAACCTGCCGTGGATGACAGCGCCTCCAATCATGTAGAAATCCTCTATGGCATTGACAAGGTTAAAGGCGCAGACTTCTTAAAAGCGCTGAGTCTCGACAACGGTGCCAACCGCTATGCCGATGCGGATCATCTGGATTCCACCAAATATTATTATTCGTCCAATGTCCTGATCGAAGCGCTGGCTGCCAAGCTGAAATCCAATTCCGCCGCCGTCAAGGACGCTCTGGAAACCTATATTACGGAAAACGGCGGCGCTGCAATGGATCTGACTGACAGCTATGGCAAAACCGCAGCTACCAATCTGGAGCTGGGTCTGTATCTGCTGGTAGAGACCAAAGTTCCCGAAATGGTCGTGTCCACTACTGACCCGTTCCTCGTCTCCGTCCCCATGACCACCGTAAACGGTACGAATGCCGATGACGGCGGCGAGCGCTGGCTCTACAATATTACGCTCTATCCCAAAAATCTGACCGGCATTCCCTCTCTGGAAAAGACCCTGCGTGAGAACATTTATGACACCGGTAAGAACAAAGGCTCTGCCAGCGACATCAATGACGGCTATGCCCACACCGGCACTGCTTCCGATGGTGACGTGATCGATTATCAGGTTATCAGCACCCTGCCCACCATCACCTCCGAATCTACGTATCTGACCTGTTACACCTTTATCGACACCCTGTCCAAAGGTCTTACTTACAATAAGAATGACGTGGTTCTTGAATTCTTCAAGGATGCTGCCTGTACCGATCTGATTGCGACGTGGAAAGAATCTGACAACAAGTTCACCGTCACCTACAGTACCGCCACCGCAGGCGAATCCGTTATGACCATTGAGATGACCGAGCAGGGGCTGTTTGAAATCAACACTTCCAGAAACGTCTACACCGCAACCGATATGGCTAACATCGGTTATTCCGGCTGCACCCTCCGCATTACCTATCAGGCTACCATGAATACCGATGAATCTGTTGTCTGCGGTGACAGCGGCAATCCCAACGATGTGGTTCTTCTCTGGAAGCGCACCTCGACGAACTACTATGATACGCTCGTGGACGACGCACACCTTTACACTTACGGCATTGAACTGACGAAGCTGTTCTCCGATGGCAAAGGGAATTTCTCCAATGTAGAATTCACCGTTCAGAACAGCACTGACAACTACTATGTCGTGGCCAAGCTGGATGCCAAGACCGGTGCGTATTATGTGACCGGCTTCACCAGCGATTCCGCTGCCGCTACCCGTTTTGTCCCCATTGCATCCGGCGAAAACTCCGGCAAGGTGGTTATCAAGGGACTGGAGGATGACCTGTATGTCATTACCGAGACCAAGACCGACAACGGCTATACCCTGCTGAAAGAAAGCGTTGCAATTCAACTGTCGCAGGCGGAATCCAGCGTTCTGTGTGATGTTTATGAATCCGATATTCTGGGCTTGATTCAGAATGACCCCCGCTATGCCGCCGTCATCGTTGACGCCGGAAATCTGCACAACATCCCTCAGAAGCAGCTCAAGCACCATCTGCTGACCGCCTCCGCAACCGTTGATAAAAATGCCGTGAACATGGTGAATGACAAAAGCTCTGGCAATGCGCTGGCGCCCTTGAAGGTAATCAATACCAAGGGGTTCGACCTTCCCGCCACCGGCGACCGCGGCATCTGGATGTTCGGTCTGCTGGGCGCTCTGCTGATAATCGTGTCTCTGGCAAGCCTGTACGCGGCTAACCATAAGAAGAAGTGATCCGTCTCTCCCCCGGGGTATTCCTGCCCCGGGGGTTCTCTATCAGGGAGGGTTTATGAAAAGAAGAATCCTAGTATCCGTCCTTTCGGCTATCTTTTTTCTGGCTGCCGTAATCATCATGCTGTACCCGGCTGTAAGCAATTATGTGAATGAGAAATATGCGTCAGAAATTCACACGGCCTATATAGAGCAGCTACATCAGACGGACAAAAACGAGCTTCAGCTTATCAGGGATTTAGCCGATGCCTACAATAAATCCATCGTCCCTGAAGCTACGGAAACAAGCAGCTATACCCAGGCTGCCATCTTCGCAGCATCTCAAGACTACGAATGCCAGTTGAACCCAACCGGGGACGGAACAATGGGATATATTGAAATTCCCAGAATCAATGTACAGCTGCCTATCCTGCATGGCACCGATTCCGCAACATTGGAGCAAGGCGTAGGACATCTGTTGGGTTCCTCCCTTCCGGTAGGCGGAAGCAGTACCCATACGATCCTCACCGGACACAGCGGAATGGCATCAAAAAGGATGTTCACCGACCTCGGCCAGTTAAACTATGGGGATGTATTTTATCTTCATGTTCTTGGAGAAACCCTTGCGTATCAGGTAAATGGAATTCATACCGTTTTGCCCCACGATACTTCCTACCTGCAAATCATTCCCGGAGAAGATAATTGCACCCTCGTGACCTGCACACCGATTGGGATCAATACCCACCGTTTGCTGGTTTGCGGTCACAGAATCCCATACGAGGAAGCAAAAGCGGTTCAGGACGAAATCGAAGTTGGTGCAGTCAAAACCGGCTCTGACTGGAGAAATCAATACTTTCTCGGCCTGTTCTTCGGCTTACTCGTCCTATCGGCATTTGCATCCGTCATTGTCCTGAGAAAACTGTCCCTGAGATATGGATGGAATAAGCGATTCAGCAAAGGAGGCCGCTACCTGTGCGAAAGAGACTAACATTTGTATCCTGCCTGATCCTATTTGCCGGAATTGCCATTGCGGTTTTCCCCTACATTCGAGGTGCGCTTATGGATCAGAACGCAAACCGCACCGCAGAGGAATTTCTGAGCGGGGTCATCACGGATCCCTACAGGGAAAGCGAAGCCGTGGTGCCTGCCGCAGAACCCACAGAAAAGCCGCGGGAGCATCTGGATCTGTGGAATGCAATGGTTGCCTACAACGATTCTCTCTATGCGGAGAATCAGTGTGAAATGGTCAACGGTCAGTCTCTGGAGGTTCCTCCTTTTATATTGCGGGACTATGGCTTTGAGGACGAGGTATTCGGTGTCATCTCAGTCCCGGCCATCGATCTCAATATGCCCATATATCTGGGAGCCAGTAAAGCAAATATGGCCATCGGTGCTGCTGTTATGTCCGAAACCAGCCTGCCTATCGGTACGCCAAATTCCAACTCTGTGATTTGCGGCCACCGGGGATGGAATGGGGCGTCTTATTTCCTGCATATCAACAGGATACAGGTCGGCAATATCGTGACCATAACAAACCTTTGGGAAGAACTGCGCTACGAAGTCATTGGAATCCAGATCATTGCCCCTAACGATCTGGATGCTATTAAGATACAACCCGGTAAAGAAATGATAACGCTGCTTTCCTGTCACCCGGTTGCATCAGGCGGAAAGCAGCGTTATTTGGTGTTCTGTGAGAGAATAAACTAATGCGTCCCAATTTGGGACGCATTCCGTAAATGCGAAGGATTCTACCACAATCATACAGCAGGATTGATTGCTTTCCGTACATACATATGCTAAAATAGTCAACAGCAAAAATGTTTCATTTTTTGATAATTGGGAGTTATGTATGGAGAACAAAGTCAAGCATCAGCATTACATCCCTCAGATGTACCTGCGCCGCTTCTGTGACCAGAACGATCAACTTTACGCTTATGATATTATCAACAACAGAGGCGTCCGTAATCTCCCGCGAGCGTTTGCGCATGAGAAGTTTTTTTATGATATTGACGCGAACACAATGCGTGAACTGTTGAAAGAATATGAATCTCTGATTGATCCTGCAAGGCTAGATGCTCTGTCTGGTGAACAGCTTATTGAACATATGCTGAGTCGAATTGAGGGAGAAACCAACACTGTCCTTAACGGTTTGGATTCTAACCAGTTGGCTTTGACCAATGAGCATGTCCGTACTGTTCTGATTGTTTTTCTCAAAACACTTGCCATACGTACTACAGCCTACCGTGACCAAATTCAGCGTATCCACAGTCAAACGCTCCCCTTTCTTCAAGGTATCAATCTACCCCTTGGGACTGAACTGACTGAGTATTGTAGTTTTCCCTCTGAAGAATATGCCAGACGCGCCCAAGTGGAGCAACTGCTTAGTATTGGCGAAAGCATTAAAATGGCATACACGTTGGAAGAAAACTACAACTGGTATATGGGATTGGTAGATTCGGAAGCGGATTTGATTATTTCCGATAACCCTGCCCAGATGATTTCCTTGGGCTTTAATGACATTTGTTTTCCACTATCTCCCAGAAAAGCAATCATTATGCGTGTTAAAGAAGAAGGTGCAAAGCTCGTCAGCAATGACATGCCAGTAAATGACGTTATTCATCTGGGGAACCAGAGCGTACTCATATATAACCTTTTGCAAAAAGCTCAGGCAAAACGTTTCCTATTTGGTAGTGAACGATCGATAGATATAACCAATAGGCTTAATATCCTTGCGAAAAAGCTATCAGAAAGAGAGTCTTAAATCTACTCTTATAATGCGTCCCAACTCGGGACGCATTTATTTTTTTACAAGGAGGTTTCCAATGCCCAAAGTCCGTCAACGAAATCCTGACGATAAAGTAAAGACCAAAGGCAAAAATCATTCTGGCATCAGAAATAAGGACTTCAATGTGTCACGGCAAATTGAATCCGCGGTAAAACAGAAGGTAAAACAGCGAGAGGAACACGAAGCGGCCAATGAATCTGCTACAACGACCACAGAGCAGGCCGTGACAAATACCGTTGCAGACGCCGCAAAGCTGACGCTCAAGGCAGTCGATACACTTCATGAACGGACAATTCGGCAGCGTTCCCCGGAGCCTGTAGCCCCGACTAATGCAGCGCGCAGGCAGACCGACCTATATACGGAGCAGGGCAGGAATCTGACTGTACAGGAGTATGCCGCACAATCCCCTATCAAGGCCAAAGATGAACCTGACCGGAGGCAGTCTATCACGAAAGTATCACCGGATAGCAGCCATTCCGTTTCCGACGACAGCCCTCTTACCAGCCCAAAAGTTAAACCTGTCCGCGATTACAGCCCTCATAGCGCCCAACAGGAAAAAGCACCGTCTTCCCGCCTTGATGCAGTTGAGCAAGGCCGCAGACTTGCTGTTGAGAAATACGCCCAAGCACGGGCCGAGCAAGCGGAATTTAAGGCTGAAATTATTGAAAGCCGTTATTCGCTCCAGAATCCAACGTTACCGCAAGACGGTTTGCCCCCATTAGACGGTGCATCCCCTACCAGCAGCACCGTTGCCGCCTCCCCCAATAGAAGGAGGGCAACGGAAATTTCCACTCCCAAGCAGAAACCGAAGTCGGCTCCCAAACTCCGAGCCAACGTTGAATCCGTCTCTCCAAAGATGGTTCGTCCGGAAAAAGTCAACCGTACAGTCCCTATCGTCTCCAATGCCCAAAAGGCTGCGGAAATGGGCAGGCAGAAATTTGTAAAAGAAGCCCAGAAGCAAATGGTAGCACAGGTCAAGCGAACTGCCAAGGCCGCAGCGGATGTCGTAAAGAAAACAGCTTCAGCCATATTGAAAGCTATTCAAGCCACGGTGTCGATGCTTGCCGGGATATTTGGCGGTACGGGCGTCGTCGTAATTCTTATGGTGGTTTTGCTGATTGGCGCTGTTCTGACCTCTCCCTTTGGGATTTTGTTCGCCAACGAACCCTCTTCTGGAGCAATCACGCTTAGCTCTGCGGTAGCACAGATCAGCATGGAATTCTCCACCCAGCTGAATGCGCTACAGGAGGGCGAATACGAAAGTATTACCATTGAGGGTGCGCCGCCGGACTGGATCGAGGTAATTGCCGTCTTTGCCTGCCACGTAGCCGGAGGTGAGGATGGCGTAGACGTGATGGTTCTGGATGAAGAAAAGGTAGATAAGCTGCGGGCTGTCTTTTGGGATATGTGTGTTATCACTGCGGAAGAAGAAATTGAAGAACAGGATGACCCCGCCACACCTACGGATGAATCCACCGAGCCAGTCGTGCATTTAACCATTACCATTGAATCCAAAACCGCTGACGATATGCGGCTGATCTATCACTTCTCCAAATTTCAAAATAATACCCTGACCGAATTACTTGCCGAAGAAGAAACACTGCGTGGTTTGATCGGCGACTTGAACATATCTCAGAGTGATGCAATCGAACTGATGAACAACTTATCCGGGGATATTTCCGAATCCCGCAAGGCTGTTGTCCGGCAAGCCCTGACTCTGGTGGGCAAGGTCAATTATTTCTGGGGCGGCAAGAGTCTGGTCATTGGTTGGGACAGCCGGTGGGGGCAGCCGATGGAAGTATGGGCAGCCGGCAGCCCGACCACAGGAACGATCCGCCCTTATGGTCTAGATTGCTCCGGCTTTGTGGATTGGGTATTTTACAATGTTTCCGGCGGTAATTATGTCATGGGACATGGGGGCGGCGTGGCCACCCAGCACATTTACTGTCAGGACATATCCTGGGAGGATGCACAGCCGGGAGATCTGGTGTTCTATCCCAGTGACAGCCATGTGGGAATCGTAGGCTGCTGGGACGAAAACGGCAATATCCTGATCATCCACTGTGCCAGCGGAGCGAATAATGTGGTTATAACCGAAAAAAACGGCTTCGCCACCGTTGGCCGTCCCTATTACTACAATGAATAAAGGAAATGCGTCCCAGCTTGGGACGCATTATTCAATCATCTTCCAGTAGCTTGGAGGGTGGGATCCCAAGCACATCTGCGATTTTGAACAGGGTTTCCAGCGAAATACCCCGAACTGTTCCTGGGCCTTCTATCTGGCCGAGGAAATTCAAACTCTTGCCGATCTTCTCGGCAAAGGCTTCCTGTGTATAACCTGCCTTTTTGCGGTAGTAAGCGATCTTCAAGCCAAGGGTGATATATTTCTGAGAATACTCGGTACGCATCGATCCACCTCCCTGACCATATGCTACCAAGTATTCCCGAAAATTATAATTGACGGAAATTAAAAGTTTATTTACTTTAAGTATATAATCGTTTATAATGGAGCAATAGAACGCAAAAGAATGTGTCCCAAGTTGGGACACATTCCGAAAGCTGGTGTGAAAATGGAAAGCGTTTATACCGTCAGTTTCTTCGGGCATCGGATGGTATCTGATCCCCTTGCCACAGAAAAGACTCTGGAAGAAATCATCCGCTCCCTCTTGGCAAGCCGGGAGTATGTGGAATTTCTGGTGGGACGAGACGGAGAATTTGACCAGCTTGTGGCATCCGCCGTTTTGCGGTGTAAGCGGACGGTACGCAGCGATAACAGCAGCCTTGTGTGGGTCATGCCATATGAAACCGCAGACTACCGCAAGAACCGGGACGCCTATCACGCCTACTATGATGAAATTGAGGTTGTCGGAGAAGGCAGCCATTACAAAGCGGCTTTCCAAGCCAGAAACCGGGCAATGGTAGACAGGTCCGATCTGGTGATTTTCTGTGTGGAGAAGCAACAGGGCGGTGCATGGCAGACGATGGCGTATGCCCTACGGCAGGGGAAATCCATTTACAATATTTCAAAATAGCAAAAAACTATCTCCTACCATGCAGGCAGGAGATAGCCTTTCACATTATACTGAGTTACGGATTCACGCCGTTTTCCCGGAGGATGTGCTGAATATCCTGAACATCAACATCTCTGGGCAGAATGTTCTTCTGGACAGACAGGGCAGCGGCGATACCGGCGGCCTGTCCCATGTTGATGCAGATGGGCATAACACGGAAATTGGCATGAGCCATATGTGTGCCGGAGATATTGCGGCCAGCCAGCAGCAGACCGTCAATCGTTTCGGGAACCAGACAGCCATAGGGGATCGTGTATCCCTTGGTTTGATGGAAGGTTTCCTGAGAGCCGGTTTCATCCAGACCATTTCCGGTCATGTTATGGACATCGAAATTGAAATGTGCCTTTGTGACAACCCAGTTATCAAAGACCCGGGCATTCTGAATATCTTCTTCGGTGATCGTCTGCACACCTTTGAAGTGGCGGGTTTCCCGAACACCAATCAGGCTGGCAGAGGAGAGAATGTAGCAGTTTTCATAACCGGGAGCATATTTCCGCAGGAAGGCTACGATCGGCTCCATCTGCTCACGGCAGGTAACGGTGGCCTTTACGAGGTCATCCGTATTCGTGCCGTCGATTCCGGTGCAGTTGGTCATATTGCAGGTAACAACGCCCGGCAGTGTGGTACGGTAAAGCAGCACATGGCCTGCGGGGAAGGGCAGATTTTGCTTGCCAAGAGCCTGAATTTCACCAGCGGGTACTTCAATCTTGTGCTCAAATCCGCCGGGGAAAATTGCCTTGCTGTAATCCACGCCGCCGACCTTGAACATGATGGTAGCAGGCTGCATGGCACCGTCGGTTTCACGCCCCATATGGTAAGCAGCCCCGGACTTGGCAGCAATGTCACCATCGCCGGTACAGTCGATGACCACCTTGGCCAGAACAGCTTCCCGGCCAGACTTGCTTTCCATAATAGCACCCTTGATGGTGTTGCCTTCCATAATTGCATCCGAAGCGAAGCTGTACAGACGAAGTTTTACTCCGGCTTCCTTCAGGAGCTGCAAGTATACGGTTTTCAGCTTCTCAGGATTGATGATCTGTCTGGGAGAGCCGTTGAAACCATAATCTTCCGTATCGCCCTTATAGTCGGAGGAACGCTCCAGAACTTCATCGTAAAATCCCCCCTCTGTGCGGCCAGTCCAATGGCTCATCAAGCCTACGGTGGAAATACCGCCCACATCACCGGCCTGCTCTACCAGCATCGTGTTGGCACCGGTTCTTGCCGCCCAAACCGCAGCACCCATACCTGCGGGGCCAGCACCTAAAACAAGCACATCTACCTGTGCGATCACCGGAATTTTCCGGCTGGGTTCTGTATACATCATGAAATTGCCCTCCTTGACAAGTTTTGACAATGTACATTGTCTTTTCTTTATGATATAGTAAATACAAAGGAAACGGAATCCAGTGGTCTGCCTATAATCTACGATTTCGTGCAAGGGGTGTGCTTATGATAAAGGGTCTTTTGCGGGACATTACAAGCTATTTTGATTTATTGATCGGCGATGGCTACTATGTTGCATTTCATAATTTTTCCATTCCCCTCCAAGACTATATGGGTGTACTGGCACCGTATAACATCAATTCCAATCCATACTGCCTTTTGGTAAAATCCAGTCAGGAAGCATGGAATCATTGCATAGAACGGCAGGGAAACGTGCTGTCTGCCTGCTGTAACGGTCCATTTTCCGGGGTGTGCTATGCGGGAATGGGAGAATATGTGTATCCGATCCGGGGAAAGGACGGAAATACATTGGCCTTTATCAGCGTCAGCGGCTACCGAATGCACAAAGATTCGGTGGCGCAGCGAATCACTTATGTTGCACAAAAGTATCACTTGAACAGGCAGGAGTTGATCGCTACCTACCGAAAGAGTGTACGGGAGTTGCCCCCTGATACAGAACCCCTGACGGCTGAGATCATGCCCCTGTGCCGTATGTTTGAACTATTGAACCTGCTCCTTGCGGAGCTGAATGCAAACGAAGTCGGGAGCATGACACGCAGCAGCATTTTGGGTCATGCCGTTGTGTTTTTGCGGAAAAATTACGCCCAGCCGATTAGCGTGAAGGATGTTTCCGATGCCTGCCATTGCAGCATCTCTACATTGAGCCATATGTTTAAGAAGGAGTTGGGCATCAGCATCCGGGAATACATCCGAGATCTGCGTATGACAGACGCGATGCGTATGCTGAGCAACACAGATCTGCCCATCAATTCGATCAGCGATATGCTGGGATATGGCAATCCGAACTACTTTTGCAATGTTTTCTCCCAGAGAATGGAGTGCTCTCCCACAGATTATCGGCAAAAAAGCAAAAAATGACAAGAAGTGCAATATTCTTCCATGGAAGCTGCTTCCCGACCGGATTATAATGGAAAAGAGGTGGAATCACGAATGAAAAACAGCCCACAGCAGGAGAACATAACGCACATGTCCAAAGGCGCGGGGGGTCTGCGGCGGCAGATTCTGGTGTTCACTATGAGCATGATCCTGATCTGCGCCTGCATAATAGGGGCATCTCTTTATCAAACATCGAATACGATCGTTCGCAAGAACCGTATCGAATCCACATTGAGCCAGATCAACCACGCGGCTTATATCGTGCAGCAGGACCTGAATGAAATTCAGGAGCTGATGGATTACATTTTCGTAGACAAGCAGATTCAGGACGCGCTGGATCGCACCATCAGCACGGCCTATGACCAGACCCTGCAATGGAACGACCTTTACGCTGCACTGAATATCTATGAGCGTCTGGACTGTTTCCGGGATATTAACTGCATTATCATTTACAACGCAGACGGGCATCCCCATTCTTTCCGTTATATGGCATTGGACACCAGCCGATTCCTGCAAAGAAATCAGGACCTGGGCTGGTATCAGTCTGCCATTGATAACGAAGGCAGGATCGTGTGGAGCACCGATGTATCGGCAGATTCGCAGGATTATGCCCCATACGAAGGGGCGATCGGAACGGACATTTCTGCCATGCGCGCCCTCCGCGTGCAAAGCTATCAGAATATTCGCGGCGTGGTTTACCTGAGCATCCGCCCGGCCTGCCTTTCCATTATGCAGCCCAATCACGGCCTGGACGGAATGTATGTTTACTTGTTTGATGATTCCGGAAGACTGCTGAATACGGACGCGGATGCGGAAATGCTGCAAAAAAGCGAAAGCCTTCTGGAACACGCCCAATGGGATAATACGCAGTACCGCTATTATGACGATGGAGAAAATCTTGCGTTTGAGCAGATTGTTCCAGGCTATGGCTACCGTCTTATTACATTGCTGCCCTATGAGGATACCCATTCCATAGACAATACCATGCTGTATCTCGGCATTTCCATGATCGTGGTTCTGGTTCTGATTGCCCTTTCTCTCTGGATATTCCTGACAGGAAAGGTCATTCGTCCTGTCCAGGCGTTGGCTGACACGATGCAGAGCGTGAATACAAAGGGGCTGGACGTGCGGGCGGAATCCGGCGGCAGTGACGAATTTGACTATCTGGCACATCATTTCAACTATATGCTGACCCGTATTGAGCATTTGATGGCGGCAAATCTGGAAAAGGAACGCGCCATACAGGAGGCAGAGCACAAAGCGGTGTTGGCGCAAATCAATCCGCATTTTGTCTACAACGCCCTGTTTGCCATTCGCATGATGGCCATTATACAGGGTGCAGAAAACATTCAGGATATCGTTGACGCATTGTGGCGAATGCTGAAAAACAGCACCGCCCGCGGAAAAGCGGACTTTGCGCTGAAAGATGAGATACAGAATGTTGAGGATTACATCCACATTCTGAAAACGACCAATGTTCATAAATTCAATGTTACCTATGACATTGACCCTGATCTGCTGGAGCTGGACTGCCCCAAATTCATTATTCAGCCGGTTGTGGAAAACGCAATCATGCACGGCGTTTTACCAAAGCAAGGCTTTTCCACCATAAAGATCGCTGCCAGCCGCAGCGGGGAAGGCATTGTCATTACCGTTGAAAATGACGGCCTGCCCATTTCGGCTGCCCGTTTGGACGAGGTCAATTCCGGACTGAGCCAGGCGCATAAGGGATTGGGATTGAACAGCATCCATCAGCGGCTACAGCTTCTCTATGGGGAAGGTGCGGGCTTGACCATTACCAGCGATGAGGAAAGCATGAAAACGGTCGTAGAAATTCGCTATGGAATGAAGGTGAAGGAATAACCGTGTACAGAGCAATTATCGTGGAGGATGAGCTCCTGGTTCGGGTAGCTTACCAGTCGATTGTGAACTGGCAGGACTATGGTTTTGAGTTGGTCGGTCTGTTTGAAAACGGGCAGGCTGCATTGGATGCCTTCGATGAGATCCAGCCGGATTTTGTGCTGACCGATACAAAAATGCCTGTGTGTGATGGCATCACCCTGATCCGTGAGGTCAAGCGACGCTCCGCTGATACGATCTGTGTTATTTTAAGCGCTTACGGTGATTTGAATTATGTAAAAGACGGCATCCGCGAGGGGGCAGACGATTACCTGCTGAAGCTGGATATTACACGGGAAAAGCTGGGAGAACTCCTGAAAAGCACCGCTCAGAAGCTGGATCAGATGCGCAAGAGCGAGGTGCGGTCCGTATCTCAGGAGCGGGCAAAGGGACGGGATCGCTTTCTTCGGAGTTGGATCCGCGGTGAATATCAGGACAAGGAAACCATCCGGGATTATTTGAAATTCTATGGGATCAAACTCTACCATGAGCAGCTTGTGTGTATGTCCGTTCACATTGACGAATTAGACGGCGGAATACAGAAAACCCCCAGCGAAACCGTCAGCTCTGCGATTCGTCAAACGATCAGCGAAACGCTGCGAAGCACGGGCGTGTGGCTTTTGATCGATATGCGGGCGAGCCTGCTTTACTGTGTAGGTTGCTGTGACGGCACGGACGCAAGAAAATTTGGCGAGCATATGCAGGAGAGCGTTCTTTTTGCCCTGAAGTCCGTAATGAACCTATCGAAGGTGACGATCCAATTCGGTATTGCCGACAGTCTTTCCGATGTTTCCGCTGTATTTGGGAAACTGCATCTCACCGGTGAAAAAATGACCTGCGACGGTTTTGCAGACCAGACAGCGGAACAGGTCGAACGGCTGGTGGCACATATTCTTCATTTCCGCTATGGGCAGGCAGCCGAGAGCTTGCGAAGGCTGAATGAATCATTTTCCAGGGTTTCCGACTTATCGGTGGAAATTATGCGGAACCACTGCTCTTACATTCTGATGGCCGTTAATTCTGCCAAGGGCAGGGATCCGATCCTGGAGAGCCACTTTAAGAATGTGTACCCAAGACTGAAGGCCGACCTGTGGAACAGCTATTTTCCGAGAGAGATATGCCGATGGATCGATCAGCTCTGTACCCATATGGAGCAAATGGAACAGACGCGGGCGCCATCCGCATCCCTGGCCGACCGTGCGGCCGCTTATATTCAGGCGCATTACACCGAGGATCTTTCTCTGGATGTGATTGCCGGACATATCAGGGTTTCACCCACCTACCTCAGCCGTATTTTTACGCAGGAGAAGGGCGTGGGCATTCAGGAATACCTGACGGATCTGCGCCTGCGGAAAGCAAAGGAGCTGCTGGCGCAAACCAATGACAGAGTTTATGAAATTGCCATAAATGTAGGCTATTCGGATGCCGTCTATTTCAACAAGGTGTTCAAAAAGCACACGGGTAAGACGCCCAAGGAATACCGAAGAATGAAATGACAGGAAAGCGCAAGAAAATACCATAATTTATAATTGATTCTGATCACTCTGACAAAATTTGTTCAAATTTTCCGCAAGGAATCACAAGGAATGAAATAACCGCCAATTTACTGTGCAATGTGCAGATAGTATACTGTCAACAGCGGCTGAGAGAAAGCCAAGGGAAGCTCCGATGAAATCGGCGAGAGCAGACAGCGAGAGTTTTTTACCAGACGATAGTTCCAAAAGCGGAGAAATACTGGATATACCCGCAAGGGGTATGCCGCATCCGTAAGCCGGCTTACGCCGGCAACGGCTGCGCTATATTTCCTGCTTTCGGAACTGCACGGATGGGGAAGAATATCCGCTGCTCAGCCGATGACGATTTCATCAGAGGTTCCCATGATTAACAAATTTCAAGGAGGAACATTATGAAAAAGTGGATCGCATTGCTTCTGACGCTGGCACTGACGCTGGGACTGGTCGGATGCGGACAGACGCAGAAAGCCGAGGAACCGACTGCACAGCCTGCGCAGGCTGCCCAGGCTACTCAGGCTCCCGCTGCTGACGATGCAACTGAAGAGGATAAGGAGCCTGTTACCATCGAGTTCTCCTCTTGGTACGCAGCAGAGGAAACCACTTCCGCGACCCTGTACAACATGGTCAAGGCTTTTGAAGAAAAGTACCCCTGGATCACCGTCAATGTTACGGAGTACGCCTATAACAACCTGGCCGAGCAGCTGCTGGTTCGCGGCGCTGGCGGCACTGCCCCCGATGTTTCCCAGGTCAACGCAGGCTGGGTGGCCGGACTGGTTGAAATGGACGTTCTGAATTCCATGAACGACATCCTGTCCGCCGATGTGCTGAGCGACTTTTATGCCGGTGCCAACGACAGCTTTACCTATGACGGAAAGGTCATGGCAGGCACCATGATTCGGAACCCCTTCTGCATGTATTACAATAAGACCCTGCTGACCGCCGCCGGCTACACGGAAGCGGATCTGAAGGATCTCAGCTGGGACAAGTTCATCCAGATGTGCAAGGACATCGCCGCGCTGGGCAAGAATGAGGATGGCAATGTGGTCTACGGCCGCTCCCTCTCCACCGCGCTGCTCTCCGGCACCGGCTATTACTTCTACAACGATCTGTTTGCCAACCATGCCGCATATGCGGATGCGGAAGGCAATATCACCTTCGGCTCCCAGGGCACCATCGATGCCATGACCCAGGTTCAGGATCTGGTCAAGTGCGGCGCCATCGCTCCCGGCCTGGAGATCAAAGAGAACCGTACTCTGTTCGGCAACGGCCAGGTCGGTTTCCATTTCGACATTGCCTCCCAGAAGAACACCTTCCTGGCGACCTCCGCAAAGGGCGACGCCTATGCCGATGAGATCGGCGTCTGCCTGGTTCCCGGCAACGTACCTACCTTCGCGACCGACCATGCCCTGGTGTGCTTCAAGCAGACCGAGCACCCGGAAGAGTGCGCTCTGCTGATCGATTTCCTTACCGGCCCCGAGGGAATGGCCATCTACACCAAGGATCTGAACGCCATCTGCGCAAGAACCAGCACCTCCGAAATTGATTATTACAAGGACTTGAACGCGGATATGCAGGTGTTCCTGGAAGCCGCCGGCACCGCGGAAGGTCTGAACGCCAAGAGCTCCAATTTTGACAATGCCATGCTGCTCATCGCCCAGGCTCTGCAGCGCGTTACCATCAATATGGAGGATCCCGCCACTGTTGTAAATGAAATTGACGGGGAAATGAAGGCCCTTTACGGTCAGAAATAATTTCTCCCAGCTTACGGGGGTTAAAACATCGGGTTTTAACCCCCGTTTTTCCAATCACCAGAAAGGATGATCTTACTATGAAAAAGCTCCAGTCGACGTTGCCGGAGCGCGGTGGACTTTCTGAACGCGGAAAGGATCTCTATTTCGCGTACGCGATGCTGCTTCCGGCTATTCTGGTTTTCCTGATCGTAATTTTCCTTCCCATCGTCAAAGGTATCGCGGCAAGCTTCTGCGACTATACCATTCTGAACATGAAAAAGGGCATGCACTGGAATGACTTTGCGAATTACCGGAAGATCTGGGGAAACGGAGCGTTTCTGAAGCAGCTGCGCACGACGCTTGTGTTTGTTTTCGGAACGGTCGGGCTGGAATTCGTGATTGGCCTGGCGCTGGCACTGCTGCTGAATACCCAGATCAAGGGACGTTCCATGCTCCGGGCAGCATTTCTGGTTCCCTGGACGATTCCCTCCATTGTCGTGGCGGTACTGTGGTCATGGATGTTCCAGGCGCAATTCGGCGTTCTGAATTTTCTGTTCAGCGAGCTCGGCCTGCTGAATAATCCCTATATGGAGTGGCTGCAAAACCCGAAGACAGCCATGCTGACGATCATCATCGCCTGTGTCTGGCGGCAGACGCCCTATATGATCGTTATGCTCCTTTCCGGACTCCAGTCCGTCCGCGCGGATCTGGTTGAAGCGGCGGAAATCGACGGCGCGAATTACTGGCATTGTCTGGTCAATATTATCCTGCCATCCATCAAGCCGGTGATCGGTACCACGCTGATCACTTCCTTCCTCTCCTCCTTCCAGCAGTTTACCATTATCTATAACATGACCGATGGCGGACCGATCGACGTGACCACGACCCTGTCCATAGCCACATACAAGCAGGCCTTTACAAGCTACGACCTTGGCGCCGGCTCTGCTCTGGGCGTGATCTGGCTGGTGATCCTCGGCAGCATCGTCACCGTTTACAATGTCAAATCCAAACGGTTTGACGATTAAGGAGGGACTTGCATGAAAAATAAGACGCTGAAAAAGGTACTCGTTTATCTGGTGCTGCTTGCCGCGCTGGTTATCTTCCTTTTCCCCGTATACTGGATGGTGATGTCGGCCTTTCGGCATAACAACGGGCTCATGCAGCGGCCGCTGAATTTCAAGCCGACCTTTGATACGTTCCAGAATATGGCCGCAGTGCTTTCAAACGGAAAATATCTGCGCTTCATCAAAAATTCCCTGATCGTCTCCGCAGGGACCATGCTGTCCTGCGTGGTTCTTTCCCTGATGGCCGGATATGCGCTGTCCCGCTACCGGTTTCCCTTCCGGAAAACCATCATGTCTACGCTGCTGTCCGTCCAGATGTTCCCGACGGTGGCAATTTTGATCACCCTGTATACATTCTTTGTACAGTTCAAACTGACCAACACATACCTGGGACTGATCCTGGCCTGCCTGTGCGTTTCCCTGCCTCTGTCCGTCTGGATGATGAAGTCGTTTTTCGATACGATCCCGGTATCTCTGGATGAAGCCGCAAAAATCGACGGCTGCGGAAGGTTCCAGACTCTGGTCGATGTGATCCTGCCCATGATGAAGCCGGGCATTTACGCCGTAGGGATTTATTCCTTCCTGATGGCCTGGGACGACTTCGTTTTTTCAAAGGTTCTGATCAATGTAAATGACAAAAAGACGTTGACTGTTGGCATTGCGGAGAGCTTTTTGGGGGAGTTTTCCCATAATTATGCGGGCATGATGGCGCTGGCTGTAGTTGCCGCGCTGCCAATTGTGATCATCTTTATTGTTTTCCAGAAATTCCTGATTTCCGGTATGACTGCCGGTGCTGTGAAAGAATAACTTTCCAAGGTGCTGTCTCAAAATGCAAATCGTGCGAGAACAGCCTTTGTGAAAATCAGAAAAAGTCGTGAAAATCCAGGGATTCCACTGGGTTTTCACGGCTTTTATTAGGCATTTTTTAGAAGTTCTATTTTGAGGCAGCCCATTCAAGCTGTCAAAGGGCCCCTGTTTTCAGCAAGCGGGAGCAGGGATTCCCTTGCAATTTAGGCAATAATAAACAAATTTTAGCGAAAAAAGAGTCCTCCTAGTTCCATTGGGCCAGCTTTTTCAGATTCATGGCAGAAAATTTAAGCCTGACCCATCTGGTAACCGCGGCCAAGCCTCGGTGGTGTGTATAACACATACCACAGAAACCAACAGTAGGCATTACTCACCTGAATTTCCCGGTAAGTCTGCTACAAAGACGGTATCCCAAACAGATGCTGAATGAGCACCACTTTTATAAACACGACTGGGTCTGTCCCCGGGCGGCCATTGTCATAGCAGTAGTGCAGGTTCAGCCGCTCAAAATCCATAATCTTTTCTATCTTCCGCAGAAGATGGCCTTTTGGCACCATTGCCTCCAAGTCTACGATAATTGGCTCATGCCGTGCATCTTTTCTCCAGTCTTCCATGAACATACCCCCGTTTCTTCTATTATACCAGAGGCAGGCGCAATTTTGAAGTTCTTTGACGGACTGAAATGCGTCCCAACTTGGGACGCATTTCTTCGTCTTGTTCCGCGAAATTTGGAGAGACATATATCTTTTCAGGATTTTTTGAGAAGTTTTCTGGAAAATTTGGTCGTTTCTCATTTTCGTCCGTGATATAGATAAAACCTGAAAGCGAGCACATGAGCAATGACCTTAGATGCCTTTCATACATACACAGAGCAAACGTTTGATTCCTTCTCAAAGACCACGATCCGCAACGAAAGCATTGATGCGTTCCGGGAGCTGGCCTACCGTCTGAACCATGAGATCCCCTTATCGGCACTGCCGGGGGATGTGCTGCTGGCACTGAGCAGCGAGGATGAGTACAACAAATACAGCCGCCTGTTTTCTGTGCAGGGGCAGGATGTGGAGGTTCGGGACAGCACCCTTGGTGCGGTTCTGGGCTTCATCCCGGCGATTCAGCGGGACATTGTGCTACTTTCCTATTACCTGAACTATTCCGATCAGGAGATCGCTGCCCTGCTGAATATGCGAAAGGCCACAGTTCAATACCGCAGAGCCGTCACCCTGAAAAGGCTGCGAACATTATTGGAGGAGATGGAAAATGGCTGATCTGATTCCATACGCAACCATTCTTGCCGCCAAAAACGGCGATGCCGAGGCAATGCAGCGAATTTTGAAGCACTATGCCCCCTACATTGCCATTCGTGCCAAGCGGCCTTTCTATGATGAATTGGGAAACTACTGTGAACTGGTGGACGAGGACATCCGCCAGCGGATTGAAGCGAAGCTGATTTATCAGATCGTCACCAAATTCGACCCCACCCAACTCCCGCCGGGAGAAAACCTTGAGGACTGAAATGTGTCCCAAATTGGGACACATTTCCCGCCATTATCTGTCCGCACAAGCACATAGATTCTATATGTTTGTGCGGGCCGATAACCGGCTCAGGCTATACGCCGTTACTACAACTAAATAGGGCGATCAGATACGTTCTGTATGTGACGAGCCAGCAGTAGATGCGCCGGGAGGTGCTTGCCCGAGGAGGTGAACAGGCAGGCACGGAGCGAATCACACCTATACTGCAAGCAGCCTTGGCAGCGCTGCATTGGCCATGAATTACGATACAGGAATTATGATACTTGCGTTGGCTATGGGTCACACCGTAGAACGCCCCGTCATGGGAATGGGGGGAGGCACTATAAAACCTATGGAGCGGTTGCCAGCCGCCGTCTGATTCAGCCTTAGACTATATACAGAAAAGTGAAACATCCAGAATCCGCACCTGATAATTGGTGCGGATTTTGTCGTATCAGGAGGTCATTTCTATGACCAAAGCAGCTATCTATTGCCGTGTAGACCACGGCTCAAGTGAATATGGGCAGGTCGCTGTCAGCTGCCAGCGGAAAAGGCTGGAACACTATGCGAAGCGCAGCGGCCTGACTGTTACAAAGTGATATGCCGACTGCGGTTTCGCCGGAAACGATTTAGACCGCCCCGCATTAAAAAAACTTCTGCGGGATCATGCAAAGGGCAAGTTCAGCACAGTCTTGGTTGTTTCTCCCGACCGATTATACCGCGGCAGTATCCCGAATTCTCCAAATTGGTCGTTCAAAATCAAGGTAGTCAACCGGCAAACCATGAAACAGGAGCAGCTTCAGGCAGGAGGTAATCCATGCAGGAATATGCAGAAACGATCTATATAAACGGATGTACCGTCAAAATTGAGTTCGCAGAAAATCCCCAAACAACAGTGCTTTCCAATATTGAAAGCATCTTGCTTAACCAACTCCCCACATCGAAAAAACGTCCCGAAATTTGCGAAAATTCCGGCAATATGGTATAATAATGGTGTAAAGATGCACCTTGAAAATTTAATATAGAACAAGGGCATACGCCATTTTCGACAGAGAATGAGGTGTATGTTATGTTATCCATAGAAACAAAACGAGTTGAATTACTCTACCGTGTATCGTCAATCGGACAGGTCGAAAAAGACGATATCCCTATGCAAAGGCTGTTTTGCAGAGAATTTGTTGCCGGTCACAGCAACTGGGTCATCGTGAAAGAATTATACGAGAAGGGCGTTTCCGGATTTAAGAAATCCGCAAAAGAAAGGGACGCCATTCAGGAACTTCAGCAGGATGCAGTCGAAGGGAAATTCGATATTCTGCTCGTCTATATGTTTGACCGTTTAGGACGTAAGGATGATGAAACGCCATTTGTAGTAGAATGGTTTGTCAAAAACGGTATTGAAGTATGGAGCGCAGTGGAAGGAGAGCAGCGCTTTGACAACCATGTGGACAAGCTGCTGAATTATATCCGATACTGGCAGGCATCCGGCGAGAGCATCAAAACCTCCATGCGTGTGAAAACGAGGCTGGAACAGCTCACCGAAAGCGGTTTGTATACCGGTGGCACCCTTCCCTACGGATACCGCCTTGAAAACAAAGGACGAACCAACAAGCGGAATAAAGAAGTCGGTGACCTTGTTATTGATGAAACCGCCGCAGAAATCGTCCGACTGATATTCCATAAATATGTCAACGAAGGCTATGGCGCACAGCGAATCAGCCGATACCTTATGGAAATGAATATTCGCCGGGAGGATGGCAGCGATTTCCCCAACACCACCCTCGTCCGGATGCTGAAAAACAGGATATATACCGGTGTGATTCACAACGGTGACGTAGAGTCCGAACCGATTTCCGAATTGCAGATCATCGACCCGGACACCTTCGAGCGGGCGCAAGCCTTAATGAAGGATCGCACGATAAACCGGACAGGAGCCTCTGCAAACCTCCGTGGGCGGTCATTGCTGGTTGGGAATATCTATTGCGGTCACTGCGGAAACAGGCTCACACTGACCACCAGCGGCCGCATAATAAACCGGGCGGACGGTACAATTCGCAACGGGGTCAAGCTGAGATACAACTGCCATTATAAGGCGAGGCATCCTGACAAATGTGATGGCCCCAGCGGCTATGGTGTAACGAAGCTGGACGGCATCGTTGACCAGATCATCCGCTATCAGCTATCCAAAATCCAAGCAAATTCCAGCTCACAAGCCATCATCAAGCAGCATGAGCAGTCGGTTGCTTTGGCAAAAGCCAGATACCGTCTGACCTGTAGCCAGCTCTCAGAAAAGCAAAAGGAGCTGACCGATCTGCAAGCTGAAACCATTAAAGTAATTCGTGAAGAAAGCCGACTGAGCATTGACTTGCTGAATGAATTGGTCGCAAAAGCGCAGGAAGAAATCCATCGGCTAACACTCAGTTCGGAAGAAGCCCGATCATCTCTTGAAGAAGTGCAGCACAGCGCCGCGCAGGAGGAACAGGAAATGAACCAGCTGAAAACTTGGGCTGACCTCTACGATAATTGCACATTTGCCGCAAAGAAGATGATCGTATCGCAATTCATCAAATCCATCCACGTCTATCGGGACTACACGCTGGAAATCATGTTCAATGTCACCTTCGACGAATTCAGAAAGCTTTCCGCTGATACCAGAAATCTTGGCAATGAAAAAGCCGAAATATACGCAAGAGCAGAGTAAAAGGCGGGTCTGCAAAATTGCAAACCCGCCTTGGTGGACCTGAAGAGACTCGAACTCTCGACCTCTCGGATGCGAACCGAACGCTCTCCCAGCTGAGCTACAGGCCCATAAGGGTCATATATGCGAACCTTTTACCTACCATCGTCGCCACATCCCCGGTTCTTAGGGACGGGAACTTGCCCGCTTGCTCTCCCAGCTGCGCTACAAGCCCGTTGTCTGCTACCCGGCTATTATAGCCCCAACCGGCAATAAAGTCAAGCAAAAGATGCGCTGATTTTTCCTTTTTCTTTCGTGTGCGGCGGCTCCCCGATGGAGAGCCGCCTTGAATGGTCATTCCACGCTTTTCAGGGCCTCCGCCATGTTGATCTTGTCCAGGCGGAAATAGAACACGGCGTCCACAGCCATGGCGGACAGGAGCGTCAGAGCCACAGCCAGCAGCAGAGAGGGATTTTCCAGAATGGGCTGGATCCAGATCAGGTCGATTTTGATCTGGCTGATGACGAACTCCAGCAGCAGCTTTCCCAGGGGGATACCGAACACCGTGCCAAACACGCTGAGCACCAGGTTTTCCTTGAAAACGTACATGGCTGTCTCCCGGGCGTTGAAGCCCAGGACTTTGATGGTGGCGATCTCCCGGATGCGCTCGTTGATATTGATATTGGTCAGGTTATACAGGACAATCACCGCCAGGATGCCGGCGCAGATGACCACCACGACCACCACCAGATCCAGCGCGGCCATCATGGAATTCACAGTCTTTGCCAGCTCCTGACTCACCGTCACGCTGGCTACGCCGTCCAGCCTATGGGCGGCAGCTCCGGCGGCGCTGGGATTCCGGCCCTCCCGCACCCGCAGGACCGCCATCTGCTGCTCCGGCTCCCTGCCCCACTGGGCGGCAATGGTTTCAGGAGATACGATGGCATAGTTGTAGACATGGTTCTCATAGATGCCGGAGACGGTCAGCTGAAGCACCTCCATGTCGGGGTTGCTCAGCGTGACGCTGTCGCCCACGCGCACACTCAGGATATCCGCCATTCCGGCGGACAGCAGCAGCTCTCCCTCCCCCGGCATGGGGACAGGAGCACCATCGCTGTGGAAATCGATAAAGTCCGACAGCTCGTCGGAAGCGGCCATAATATAGATATCCCGGGTCTGGTCGGACGCGGTGATCTCGCCGCTGACCTGGTGGAAAAACAGGACCTCATCGGCATAGGTATCCATTTCCTCCCGGAATGCCTCCTGCTGCTCCGGGGTGCGTCCGCTGCGGAAATAGACCTCCACATCGTATTTGGTCACGTCCCGGAACTGGACATCCACGATCTTGGAGATGGAGTCCCGGATGCCGAAACCGGTCATCAGCAGCGCGGTGCAGCCGCCGATGCCCAGCAGCATCATCACCAGGCGCTGGCGGTAGCGGAAGATATTGCGGATGGCCACCTTGTTCAGGAAGCTGACATGATCCCACAGAGGGAGCCGCTCGATCAGCAGCGCCTTGCCGGAGGCGGGAGCCTTGGGGCGGATCAGCTCGGCGGGGACCTCCCGCAGCGACCGATGGCAGCAGTACCAGGTGACCAGCATCATGGCTGCCGTATACAGGGTCGTAACGGACAAGGCCATTTTCCAGTCAAAGCAGAGCTGGATACCGGGGGTGACAAACAGCACCAGCTTATACGCCTGCCACAGCACCGTGGGGAAAACCACGCTGCCCACGACCACGCCGGTGCCGCAGCCAAATATGGCGCTGCTGCCGGCATACTTCAGGTACTTGGAAATGATCGCCCAGTTGCTGTACCCCAGTGCCTTCAGGGTGCCGATCTGGGTGCGCTCCTCGTCCACCATGCGGGTCATGGTGGTGATGCACACCAGCGCCGCCACCAGCAGGAAGAACGCCGGGAACACCCGGGACACCCCCGCAACGATGTCGGAATTGCTGTCCAGGGCGCTGTAACCGATATTGGTATTGCGGTCGAGCACATAAACATCCGTCTGGGTGATCTCGCCGATGGCTGTTTTCGCCTCGTCCAGCTTCCGCTTAGCGTCACCCAGCTCCTGGGCCGCCTGGGTGAATTGCTCCTGGGCCTCCTGCTCGGCCTGGGCCAGGGTCTGCCAGCCGTCGGCCAGCTCCTGCTTGCGCTGCTCCAGGGTTCGCCAGCCCTGAGCCACGTCCCGCTCGCCCTGCTTGATGTCTCTTTCCGCGTCCTGGAGCTGCTTCTGCCCGTCGACAAGCCGCTGGCGGCCATAGATGAGCTGGCTGTTCATGGAGGAACGCTGGCTGTATAGCTCCACATATCCGTCCAGGATCTGCTGCTGACCGGCGCGCAGGGCCTCCCGCTGGGCAAGCAGCTCCTGCTTCTGGCTTTCCAGCTCCGTCTGCTGGGCGGTCACCTCTGCCAGCTTGGCGTTCAGCTCGTCGCGCTGCCCGGTCAGCTCCGCCGCCTGGGCTTCA
>OLYJ01000133.1_pt1 | contig 32937 bp, 32 predicted proteins | sample 1674121 | NCBI WGS metagenome assembly OLYJ01 (sample SAMEA103958146, study PRJEB25191) | human gut metagenome | reverse complement strand
TAATAATAATAATAATAATAATAATAATACTGGTAGTGGTAGTACGTCTACTGAACCTGTACTTAAGGCGTGCCTTAAGACTTGCGATGATGGTTATGAGCTTAAGAATGAGGATTCTGTAGATTGTTATTGTGAGAAGAAGAAGGTAACTTATGTTAAGAAAAATCAGGTTGTATATGATAAGGATGGAGTAAAGATAACTGTGAAGGGGCTTAATTATGAGACTAAAAGAGGAGATAAGGTGGCTTTAGAGTTGTTTATAGAAAATTCTTCTTCTGTAGATAAGACTATTCAACCAAGAAGTGTTTATAGTTATGTTAATGGTTATCGTATGGCTCATTTAACGTTTTCAACGGTTTTACTTCCTAATACAAGGTCTAATGCATCACTTGAATGGTTTAAGGATGGTTCTTATGGGTTAGATCAATATAATATAGAGACTATTAGTAAAATACAGGTAGAGTTTTCTATAATAGATTGGGATGGTAAGGGTGTTCCATCTTCTAATAAGAGGGTTTACTCTGGTAATATTAATTTAAGCTTTTAAGTAAAAGAGTATGTTTGTATGCATACTTTTTTTGTAAAAGGTATTGCTATTTTTGTTTATATGTGGTAAAATTAGTTATGTGTCTTATGACATGGCGGTATTGGTGAAGTGGTTAACACGCTAGATTGTGGCTCTAGTACTTCGTGGGTTCGATTCCCACATATCGCCCCATTTATGATTTTGAAACCTTTTAATTAAGGTTTTTTTATTTTGAAAATTAATATTTAATACTCTAAGGTCTGATCATTTTTGGTATATTATTTAATTGATTACATATAGGTTAATAGATAGGGGAGTTTATATGTATAGTAAACAAGATTTTTTAAAGGTTGCTCAGGATTTGAAAATAACTTTTGATAAGTTTAGTGTTGAAGATTTAATGACTGGAGTAAATATAGAATTAGAACACGGTAGTGTTAATCCACTTACTAATGTTACTAATGATGATTTGTTGTTAACAATGAAAATAGCTTTAGCGCATCTTAATGAATTTCCTGATTATTATAATAAGGAATATGGTCTGCCTGCTTTTGAGATGAGTTTAAAAAATAGAAAAATATATTATTAGAAAATTTAAGATTTAATAATCTTAATTTTTTTATGGATAATTATCTAGATAATTTTGTTGTTATTTTAAAATATTTATGTTAAAATTATTTTGGGTGAATAAAAAATGAAGAAGTATAGTAATAATTCAGTTATTTGGGGAGTAATAATTATAATCGTTGGGGTTATATTTTTAGGTAATAATTTAGGTATTTGGAATGTTGATTTTTTCTTTAAAGGTTGGTGGACTTTGTTTATTATCGTTCCTTCTTTAATTGGCATTTTTAAAAAGGATGGATTGCTTTCATCTTGTTTGGGTCTTGCCATTGGGATTTTGCTTTTATTAGCATCTTGGAACTTTATTGATTGGTCTATGGTAGGTAAAATATTTATTCCAATTTTGCTTATTTTGATAGGAATATCTTTTATTTTTAAACCTAATATTAGTAAGATTAAGAAAAATCGTGTTACAGGATTAGATGAATATTTTGGAATATTTTCTTCTACTGAGGAGAAAGTTAGTGAGAAGTTTCAAGGCGCTAAATGTGTAACTGTCTTTGGTGGTGTGGAACTTGATTTAACAAATGCTAAAATAGATGAAGATATTGTAATTGATTGTATTTGTGCTTTTGGTGGTGTGAATATTAAGGTTCCTAATAATGTTGTTATTAAAACTTCTGGTGTACCAATTTTTGGTGGTGTAGAAAACAAATATAATGATGTTAATACTGTAAAGAGGAGAAAAACTATTTATGTTAATTATGTTTGTGTTTTTGGAGGAATTGAAATAGAGTAGATAAAAGTAGTGTCTTGACACTATTTTTTTATAATTTTGGTTTTATTGGTTGCAATTTTAGCAATTATTTGTTATTATGTTAGTTAGGATAGGTGATTATATGAAGAAGAGAAATATTTTCTTTAGTTGTTTATATATTCTATCTTTTATAATTATGATTATAGGTTCGACATTAGCGTATTTTAGTTTTAGAACTACTAGTGATAGAAATGTTATCGATGCTTCATCTTTAAAGGATAGCAGTGTAACTATCAGTGTTTCACAAGTATCTGGGGGAGGAGATTTATTTCCTTTAAAAGATGATGATATAATGAAAGCTTATAATAGAAATTGTGTTGATGATAATGGAAATATGGCTTGTAATAAATATGCTGTTACTTTAAATAATACTGGTAATTCTAGTTATTTGGATGGAAAGATTAAGTTTAATACTTCCAATAATTTGGTTAATTTGTATTTTATGATGATTGATAGTAAAGGTAGTGTTTATGTTCCTACTACGAAAATTGAAAATGATAAGTATTATAATATTGGTAAATCTCTTAAGATGAAAGAAAATTCTGATTTTAGTTATACACTTATTGTATGGCTTAGAAATTTAGATGAAAATCAAAATAGTGAGATGAATGGTAATTATAAGGGAACTATTTCTTATAATACTATTACTGATAAAAGGTTAATTAGTGAGATTGAAAGTTCTTATGTAGGTGGTTAGGATGAAATATAGTAAGGGTAGAATTATTTTTATATCGTGTGTAGTAGTTCTTTTAATAATTGCATTAGTGGCGAGTGGAACTTATGCATATTTTACTTTGGTTGTTAATGTTAATAATAATGGCAATATAGGTGGGAATACTTATAAGTTTGATGTTTCTATGGATGTTAATGTAATAAAACAATCTACTAGTTTGGTTCCTTTTAGTGATGCTTTAATTGTCGATGCAATTAGTAAAACCGATAAATGTGTGGATAAAGATGGTTATGAAATATGTAATATATATAAATTAAATCTTACTAATAATGGTAATAGTGATGAGATTTTATATGGTTATGTATCTACTTCTAATACGACTTATGTTAGTGATAGACTTAAATATCAAGTGTTTACTTTGAATAATGATAACTATACTGCCTATACAGATCCTATTAGTGTTTCACTTAATACTGATGAAAAAGTTTATTTTAAAAAGAATAATACTTTAGTAAATTCTTCGCTTGTTAAAGGAAATAGTGCTGAATATTATTTAGTGATGTGGATAAGTTTAGTGTTAGAAGATCAAAATGAAGATGCTGGTAAGAGTTTTAATGGTTACATTAATTTTGAGTCTTTCTATGGTGATAGAATCACTGCTAAGTTTAGTAGTTAGTTATGTACAAAAAGCAAAAATTTATTGCTTTTTTTATATTTATTTGTTATTATTATAATAGGTGATAGTATGAAGAATAATACTAATAATAAAAAAGAAAATAGAGGTGGATTTTGGTATGCAATACTGGCAGTACTTACTTTAATTGTGGCGATTATTGGGGCTACTTATGCATATTTATTGGTAAGTGGTAATAATAAAAATAATGATGTTATTGTTAAGGCTGGTACTTTATCGGTTAAATATGTTGATGGTAAGGTGGTTAATAATCCTGCTCTTATACCTAGATTTAAACCTAAGCATATAAATGATACTGAGGATGCTTATAAAAAAGAGTTTATAGTTAAAAGTACTGGTTCTTTGGATCAATATATAACTATTTTCTTTGATGTTTCAAATAATGAATTTAGTGATAATACTTTGAAATATGTGGTATATGAGGAATATGAGGAAAATAAAGAGGTCAAAAGTGGTTATATTAATGGTAGTGGAAATATAGAAATAATTACTAATTCTTTTTTGAAAAGTGGGAATTCATTAAGATATACAATGATTATTTGGATAGAAGAAAATAATCAACTTCAAGATAGTGAAAAGAATAAGAATATAAGTGGCAGTTTTATTATAGATGCAATACAATATAATGATTAAATGATATGGAGATGAGGTTATGGCAAAAAAAATAACGAGTAAAATTGAGAAGGTAGATGATAAAAAATATTTTGGTGTTAATCATTATAAGGTTAAAATTGTCAAAAAAAGAGAAAACCCGATTCAATTTATTTTAGGGGTATTATCTTATGCATTGTTTATTTTCTTATTATTAGTTGGAGCAGCTTTATTGGTATATTATTTAGATGTAAAAATTAGAGCTAGTAAGGGGGATTATACTCCTAGTAAGTTTAATGGTTATGTTGTTTTGACCGGTAGCATGGAACCTAATATAATGGTTAATGATGTGGTAATTACTAAAAAGGTTGATGCTGATAAGCTTAAAGTTGGAGATGTTATTACTTTTAAATCTACGGATGCTAGATTTTATGGAATGGTTATAACACATAGAATAATTGAAAAATATCAAGAGCCGGCAACTGGTAAATATACTTATAGGACTCAAGGAGATAATAATAATGTTGCTGACAATGCTTTAGTATTAGATGAAAATATATTTGGAAAGGTAATTTTAAAAATTCCTAAGTTAGGTTATGTACAATACTTTTTGGCAAGACAAGGTGGATGGATTTTTGTTATTTTGATACCATGTTTAGTTGTTGTTTCTTGTGATATATTGAAATTAATTAAAGCACTTGGAAGGAAGACAAAAGTTATCAGGAGGTAAGTTATTAATGAAAACAAATGAATTTAGAGTAAAGGAAATTAATGATGACAAAATTGTATTAGAGGAAGAAAGAGATAAAAAACATGGAATAATATGGCTTTTCTTTAAAAAATATGGTAGAATGTTAAATATGGTTTTGTCCTTGGTGGCTTTTATAGTTCTTTTGGTTGGGATGAGCCTATCTTATGATATATTTTTGGATAATGCAAAAAAAATATATATAATTGATGAAAAGGAATTTTTAAAGTTTGCTTCTAATAACTTGACTTTAGATAATTTAACACCTACTTCTAATGATAAGGTAGATGATGAGGATGAAACAATAGTAACACTTAGTAATACTTCTTCTTTTAAAAAGATTGATTATTTGCTAGTAGTTTCGGAAATATTACACGAAGATAGAATTAATCCTTCTGAACTACTTTATAGTCTTAGTGTTGATGGGGGAAAGAATTATACAGAGCCCAAGGTTTTAAATGCTAGGACTATATCTGGACTACAAGATACTGATTATGTTTTATATGAAGGGTCATTGGAACAAAGTAGTGATATTAATATAAGGTTAAGAGTATGGATACCGGAAACGGGTGTCGATCAAAATCATTTGCAGGGTAAATTATTTAAGGGTAAATTAAATATTTATTATAAAGAAGCATAGATATAATTTTGGGGGTTTTATGAATAAGGAAATATTTAGGCTACTTTTTAGAATATTTTTTTCAGTAGCTTTTACATTAGTTTTAGTGTTAATATGGTCTTCTACTAAGAAGAAAAGTGAACTATATGATATGGTTATAAATTCTTCTAATATTGTTAAGAGTGATTATGTTAATTTTAGTGATGTTATTTACCGTATTGATGATGAATATGCTAGTAGTAAGTTACAAAAAAATAGGATAGATGTTAGTAATGTTATAGATGATAAGGTTAATTTTATGTTAGTTTTAAAGATAGATAAATCTTCTACTATCGATATTAATTATTTAAAATATACTTTGGATGATACTATAAGTTATGTAAAAGATAATTATATGTATGAGGATACACAATTTAGTTATTATCTTCTTTCTTCTTATTTACTTGATATAGGTGATAGTAGAATAATTGATTATTTAATATGGTTGGATGTTAATACTCCGGATGAAGAGATATCTAATTCTTTGTATTATGCTGTGTCTGTTTATTCTAATTATAATTTTTAGATTTTTATCATATTATTTAACAAGTGGTGAATAGTATGAATAAGAGATTTAGGAGAAAGAAAAAGGGCAGTAAAATATCTATAATAATATTTATTATTATTGTAGGTATTTTTTGTTCATATATGCTTATTTCTGTTTTTAGTAATAAAGTTAGTGATATTTTTATGAGTTATGCTGAGAGTGAAACTACTAAATTAATGACGCTTGTTATTAATAAATCGGTTACTAAACAGATGGCTAATTCTTTTGATGATAAACTACTTTTTGATATTGTTAAAGATGCTGCTGGTAATATTAAGCTTATTGATTTTAATTCATTGGAGGTAAATAAGACTTTAAATATGATAACTAATTTGGTAGCTTTAAATTTGAAGATGATCGAAGAGGGAAATATTGAGATGGTTGATATTTTCGATAATAGTGAATATGATGTTTCAAAGTTAAAAAAAGGTGTTATTTATGAAATACCAATGGGAGCGGTTACTAAAAGTAGTTTAATTGCTAATTTAGGACCTAAGATACCGGTTAGAATGCATATTATTGGAGATGTTGTTTCAGATTTAGAAACTAATGTTAAGGAATATGGAATTAATAATGCTTTAATAGAGATTGGTGTTTCTGTTTCAGTTAATAGTTTAGTTAATTTACCATTTGTTTCTAAGAAAATAACTGTTAGTACAGTGATTCCTTTATCTTTAAAGTTGATACAAGGAAATATTCCTAGTTATTATTATTCATATGGAATAAAAAATAATCCTAATTTGGCTTTGTCTAATTAGGAATGAGGTGATTATTAATGAAGAGAATTAAGTTAAATGATAGAATTTTACCTAATTATACTAAGGGTGAAGAGATATTTAATATGGTTTCACATATTGTTGGGGGAGTATTGGGGATTTTTGTAGTTATTTATGGAATTGTTAAAGCAATATGTGGTGGACTTACTATTTATGAATTGCTATCGTTAATTATTTTTGGTATTACGTTGATACTTTTATATACTTTTTCTAGTATTTATCATGGTTTAAGTCCTAAATTAAAAGCAAAGAAAGTTTTTCAAATATTTGACCATTGTACTATTTTTTTACTTATTGCAGGAACTTATACGCCTTTTTGTTTATGTACTTTAATGGAATATGATTTTAATACAGGAATTTTTATGTTTTTTTTGGTATGGTTAATGGCGATTGTTGGTATTGTTTTTAATGCTATTGATTTAAAAAGATATAAAGTATTTTCACTTATTTGTTATTTGGTAATGGGCTGGGGAATAATTATTAAAACTAATGTTTTACTAAAATTGCTTGGTTTTTGGGGATTTTTATTACTTCTTTTAGGTGGTTTATTTTATAGTGTGGGAGTAATATTTTATGTTAAAGGCAAGAAACATAAGTGGTTTCATTCTATATTTCATATTTTTTGTGTAATTGGTAGTTTGTTACATGTTTTAGCTATTTTATTATTTGTTTTATAATAAAAAGGAATTAAATTTATTTGTTTTAATTCCTTTTTTTACTTAAAATTTAATTTTTTATTTAATTACTCTTTTTATTAATTTTGCATGTAGAACAACTTTTTCTTTTTCATTATAACAGGTTGATAAAGTTAGTATTTTATCATTTTCATTTACTTTGGTGTTAAAATTAAAATTGCTTCTTTTTATCAATTTATCAGTAAATTCTAAGAATGATTCATTAGAAATAAATGATATTTGTAAATAATCATTAGTGGTTTTTATTTTGTAAACACTAAATACTTGCCATAAGTTATTTTCATATTCGGTGGATAATTTTACAATATAGTTATTTTTGTTATTTAACCAGCCACTAGTGAGAATATTTTTTAGTGAACCAAACATAGTATTATCTAATCTTCCGTGGGCATAGATAATTGTATTTTTGTCTAAGACAGATATATTGTTTCGGTAATCCATAAATACCCATCCGGCGGAGTTTTTGCTTTTGTTGAATGAATGATTTAAATAATACTTATTGTCATTTGTTTGAACAAATGGATAATTAATATTGGTTCCATTTACTTGTATCCAACCGATAGTGGATGGATTTATGTTTTTTAAATCATTAAAGTCAACATCTATTAAATTCATTTGAACATATTCCCAATATGGATTATCTAAAGGAACTTTTTCTTGTTCAATTATCTCTATTTTATCATTATCAATTATTTCGACTGGTTTTACAACTTTTTGTGCTGTTTCAATTTGGTTATTAGTTGTTTTGGCTTCTATTTTCCATTTAATGATGTTAAAAAGACTTGTTCCTAGTCCAACTAAGCAGATTAAGACAAATAGAGCTAAAAATACATTTTTCCATTTAATTTTTCTTTTTTTTCTTATTACCATAATATCACTAATAATATTATATCAAAAAATTTATTTTATTTCTTCTTTTTTATTTACTAATTTTACATTTTAGATTTTTTTTACATTTTTTTTAAAAATATTGTTAATTTTTTTAGAATATGATATACTTTTGTTAGTATAGGTTACTTATTATAAAATAAACGTGTGTTTTAGCAGCTTATATTTATCAATTATTATTTAATTTTTGTAGCTTTATTTACATAGTAGTTGATATTTGGATGATTTTCTGTTTATAATGTTGTTAAGGCCTATATTTATATTTAAGTTTAAATGGAGGATTTAAAATGAAAAAAGGAATAAAATTATTTGGTACTTTCTTGTTTGTTATTTGTGTAGCTATGGTGAGGGTTAATGCTACAAATTTAACTAGCGGGATTACAATTACTGAAAATCTTGGTATTGTAGACTTTGAAAAATCTTATGATGGCACGAATGATATTAATGAAATAAAAGCTATTATTACTGTTGATGAAACACTTATAAATGGAGTGTTAAATCAAAAACCAGGTCATGCTGGTGTTGGTGGAGAGGCATCTTTAGGATTATACTTTTTTGGAATAGACCTTCCTATTGAAGGAAGTAGTTTCTATAAGAATTTTAAATGGTATCAAGCTAGTGATAATATAACTTCTATAAAATCTGCGGTGGATGGTGCTGTAGATTCTGATACACCTAGTGGTAATAGAAAGTTTTGGGCACCTGGTATTTATGTTCAATATTTTGATGGTACTCAATGGAAAACTGCTCCTGGATATGGAACTGGTACGGTATCTATAAGAGAAAATTTGGTGTCATTATTAGGTGGGGCTGAATTAAAATATGGTGAAAATTTCCGTTTTGTTATTTACACAAATTTTATGTTAATGATTGAATGGGCTCGCGATGATGGAAGAGGTCCAGTTAATCGTGAATATGTTAGTTTATCTTATGATGTAAGATTTCCTGTAATGGCAAATTTTGATGATGCTAATGGAACAACTGCTTATTATCCATCATTACAAGAAGCATTAGAATCAGGTAGCAAGGATATTGTTATTAATAATGATTTATCTATTTCCGATGATGTAGAGATTCCTGCTGATACTTTAGTAAAAATAAAACCTAATGTAAGTCTTGTTTTAAGTCAAGGTGTTAATTTTACTAATAATGGAACAGTTGATAATGAAGGTATAATCGATAGTACTAACGGTACATTTACAAACAATGGTGATTTTTCTAATTTAAACGGTGGTAAGGTTATCGGAGAAGATGGAAGAGATGAATATTTTGTTAAGGTAAAAGATTCTTCTCATGGAATTATTACTTCTGATAAAATTAGAGTAGCTTTTGGTGATAAAGTTAAGCTTACAATTAATCCTGATGAAGGATATGAATTGGATACTATAAAGGTTATCAATTTAAGTGATGATAGTGAAGTAACATTAACTAATTACATGTTTGAAATGCCAAAATCTGATGTTGAGGTAATTGCAACTTTTAAAGCATTACCACCAACTCCAGATACTTATGATGGAATACTTTTATATGTTGTTATTGGTAGTATTTCATTATTAGGATTAATTTTGGGATTAGTTAGTTTAAAAAAGAGAATGAATTAATAACATTTGTATTTATTTAAATAATAAAGTATAAAGAGTAGATTATTAATTAATTGAAATTTATACTTTTTTAATTTTAAATATGTCTTTTTAATGATAGTGTTTTTTTGTTTTGATAGTTGTTAATTTGAAATAAAGATGTTAAAATATATAAGTAGTTTGATAGTTGTTTAGTTTAGAAAAATGGATAAATATAATTAAATCAATTAGATAATATTAAATGTTAAAAATAGATTTTTATTTTATTAGTTCATATTCATTCTTATGTTAGAATGAATAAGAAAGGAGGATACTTTATATGTTTAATTTAGTATCAAAATATAAACCAAGTGGGGATCAGCCAAAAGCAATTGAAGAATTAGTTAAGGGAATAAATGAGGGAAAGAAACATCAAGTTTTACTTGGGGCGACAGGAACTGGTAAAACTTTTACAATAGCTAATGTAATAAATGAAGTCAATAAACCGACGTTAGTACTTGCTCATAATAAAACTTTAGCAGGTCAACTTTATTCAGAACTTAAGGAGTTATTTCCAAATAATAGAGTAGAATACTTTGTATCTTATTATGATTATTATCAACCGGAAGCTTATGTTCCTTCTACTGATACTTATATTGAAAAAGATTCTTCTATTAATGATGAAATCGATGAATTAAGACATAGTGCTACTTCTTCTATTATTACTAGGAAGGATACTATTGTGGTAGCATCTGTTTCTTGTATATATGGTATTGGTGAAGTTGAAGATTATAAAGATAAGATGTTAACTTTAAATGTTGGCGATAATATTTCAAGAGATGTTGTTTTGAAAAGACTTGTTGATATGTTATATGATAGAAATGATTTTGATTTGAAAAGAGGTTGTTTTAGAGTAAGAGGGGATATTTTAGAGATAATTCCTAGTTATCAGAGAAAAGAGGGAATTTTAGTAGAGTTTTTTGGAGATGAGATAGATAGAATTAGTGAATTTGATGTAATTACAGGAAGAATTTTAAAAGATAAAAGAACGGTTTCATTATTTCCGGCTTCACACTTTGTAACTAGTGATGATAAGTTAAAGCAAGCAATTTGTAATATAAAATTAGAATTAGAAGATAGGGTTAAATATTTTAAGGAAAATAATAAATTGATTGAAGCTCAAAGAATTAGTGAAAGAGTTAATTATGATATGGAAATGTTAGAGGAAACGGGTACTTGTAGAGGTGTCGAAAATTATTCTGCTCCCCTTGCTTTAAGGAATCCTGGAGATACTCCTACTACTTTGATCGATTTTTTTGGTGATGATTTTTTGATGATAATTGATGAATCTCATGTTACGTTACCACAGGTTAGGGGAATGTATAATGGTGATAGAGCTAGAAAACAAAATTTAGTAGATTATGGATTTAGGCTTCCTAGTGCTCTTGATAATAGACCTTTAAAGTTCGATGAATTTAATAAAAAGTTAAGGCAGGTAATATATGTTTCGGCTACTCCAGGTGATTATGAACTTGAACTTGTAAATAATAGGGTTGTTGAACAAATTATAAGACCTACTGGGTTACTTGATCCTACTATTACAGTTAAGCCTACAAAAGGTCAAATCGATGATTTGATTAATGAAATAAGTAAGAGAATCTCACTTAATGAAAGAGTTTTAATAACTACTTTGACGATTAGAATGGCTGAAGAATTAACTAGTTATTTAAAAAATTTAGATATTAAGGTTGCTTATTTGCATAATGAGGTTAAAACCTTGGAAAGAACTAGAATAATTAGAGATTTGAGAATGGGTAAGTATGATGTTTTGGTAGGTATTAATTTACTTCGTGAGGGAATAGATATTCCTGAAGTAAGTTTAATTGCTATAATGGATGCGGATAAACAAGGTTTCTTGAGAAGCAGTAGAAGTTTAATTCAAACAATCGGTAGATGTGCTAGAAATAGTAATGGTCATGTTATTATGTATGCTGATTATATTAGTGATAGTATGGAAGAGGCTATTTCTGAGACTAGGAGAAGGAGAGCTATTCAAGAAGAATATAATAGGGTACATGGTATTGTTCCTAAAACTATTATTAAAGAAATTAGAGATTTAATTTCTAATGAAGCCTTCGTTAAAGAAAGCAAAACTAAAAATGAAAAAATGTCTAAGAAGGAAAAACAAGAACTTATTAATAAGCTTACTGTTGAGATGAGAGAATCTGCTAAAAAACTTGATTTTGAAAGAGCAATGGAACTTAGAGATATTATATTTGAGTTGGAAAGTGAATAGAATGTTTAAGAAAATATATATAGAAATTACTAATAAATGTAACTTAAATTGTTCTTTTTGTACTAAGAATAATAGAAAAATAAAAGAAGTTAGTGTAGAAGAATTTGAATATATTGTTAAAAAAATAGATAAATATACGGATTATTTATATTTGCATGTTAAAGGAGAACCATTGTTACATAAGGATTTGGATGGTATTTTAAACGTGGCTAGAAAATATAAGAAAAAGGTAAATATTACCACTAATGGAAGTTTACTTGAAAAAAATATGGATGTAATTTTAAATAATAGAGATGTTATTAGACAGATTAATATTTCTATTCATTCTTTAGCTAATGATTTTGATTATTTGGATATGGTTCTTTATTGTGTTTTAAAAATTTTAGATAATAGTGATATCATTGTTTCTTTGAGATTATGGAATATTGATAAGGGTATTGATAATAATTATGATGTATATGAATTTTTGAAGAATAAGTATGGACTTTCTTCTTCTTTATTTGAAAAGATAAAAAACGATGATAAGGTTAAGATAAGGAAGAATTTATATTTAAATAAAGATAGGGTGTTTGTATGGCCAAATATTAATAATAATTATTATAGTGAATTTGGCAAATGTTATGGTACTAGAAGTCATATTGGAATACTTAGTGATGGGACGGTGGTTCCTTGCTGTTTAGATGGTGATGGGGTAATAAGACTTGGAAATATTTATGAAGATGAATTTGAAAGTATTATTAATAGCAAGTTATTTAAAGAAATTAAGGAGGGTTTTATACATAATAAAAAGGTGTGTGAATTATGTAGAAAATGTAGTTTTTTGGATAAATAGCTTATTTATTTCGTTGACTTATTAGGGTAATTATAGTATTATTAAAGTAGGTGATATGTATGATTAATTTTTTAGCTTGTCCTTATCCGGATTTAGCTCCTATATTTTCACTAGTTAAATATGTTATATCAATATTTGCTGTTGTTATACCAATAGTTTTAATTGTACTTGGTATTATTGATTTTTCTAAATCAGTAATGGCTAAGGATGAAGGTGAAATAAAGAAAAATCAAGGTATTTTTATAAAAAGAGTTATTTATGCGGTGGCGATATTTTTCGTTTATACTATAGTTACTTTAGTTATGAATTTAGTATCTAAATATATTGATGAAGATGCGAATAGCTTTTTACAATGTTTTAATGGTGAATATAGTGAATCAAGTAATAATAACAATAATGATGATTCAAATTGGAATAAGTCTGATATTACAGAAAGGTGATTTTTATGTTTAATATTTTAGAAGTTTCTTGTGAGGCTACAAAACAATGTTCTTGTTTAATAATGCCTGCTTTAAGTTTGATAAAACAGTTTATTAATATTGTAAAGATTGCAATTCCAATAATTCTTATTGTTATGGGAATGATTGATTTAGCTAAAGCAATGATGTCTGCTGATGATGGAGCAATGAAAAAAGCGCAAGGTTCTTTTGTGAAGAAATTAATTGCGGGTGTTTGTGTATTTTTAGTTCCAACTATTTTGAATTTTGTTTTAAGTGTAGTGGCTACTGGAACAAAAGGAGAAGTAGAAACTGGTAATTGGGCTACTTGTTGGGATGAAGCTGAAGAATTAGCTAAATGTTGTAACAATGGCGGAACTTCTAATAATGGTGGTTCTAATGTCGATGATATACCAAGTGCATGTTATTTATGTTCTAATTCTGCTAGTATGTGGTATTCTTGGACTAAAAATGTTAGTGGAACGTGTGTTTTACAAAGCGATATAACTAATCAAAAAGATTGTGAGGAAAAAAATAATTCTCTTAAAAGATGAGGTTAGATGTAATTAATAAAAAAACTAGTTATCCCAAAGAGATATCTAGTATCATCATAACGGAGAAACCGATTAAAGTAAATAAGGCCATTAGGTCTTTTTTTTCGTTGGTTTGACTTTCTGGTATTAGTTCTTCAACGACAACATATATCATTGCTCCAGCAGCAAATGCTAGTAAAAAGGGAAGGAGAAGTCTTACTTTCATAACTAATAAAGCACCTAGGAATCCTGATATTGGTTCTACTATACCACTTAATTGACCATATAAGAAGGCTTTTTTTCTTGAAAATCCTTCTCTTCTTAATGGGACGCTGACTGCTGTACCTTCTGGAAAATTTTGAAGACCGATACCAAGAGCTAATAAGCAGGCATTAATTAGTGTTGCTCCTTCTAGTCCGTAGGCTATTGTACCAAAAGCTACTCCTACTGCTAGACCTTCTGGGATGTTATGTAGTGTTATTGAGAATATTAGCATTAAACTTCTTTTAAAACTGTTGTTTTTGTTTTCTTTTTTCTTGTTTAGAAAATTAAAAATTTTATCTCCAATAAATAGTAGTAGTCCTCCTGTGAAAAAACCTAGGAATGCTACTAACCAGGTTATCATATTTAGGCTTTTAGCCATTTCTATTGCTGGTGATAATAATGACCAGAATGATGCTGCAATCATAACTCCGGCAGCAAAACCAAGCATGGCATCCATAACACTTTTATTTATCTTTTTGAAGAAAAAGACTAATCCAGCACCTAAGGCGGTTATTCCCCAAGTAAAGATAGTTGCTAAAAGGGCTTGGATGGTATGATCAAGGTTAATAAAAAAATCAATCATAAATACACCTCACTGATGTATTTTATGATTAATTTTAATTTTGGTTATGGAATATTATTTAATTTATAATTTATTTTTTTGGTAAGGAAATTTTTATTATATTTATGGTTATTAGTTATAATATATGTATATATTGTTGATATGATTAGGTCTATTATAAATAAAATGGTAACAATGGTTATAATACTATTTGGAATAGTTAACGATGTTAAGCTGGGGTTTAAGTATTTTACTATAATACCTAGAATACCAAATTCAATAGTATTTATTAAACATATTCTTCCTTTTAAGTTGTATTTTTTTCTTTTGTAATCCCACCATTTATGATGATATATTTTTTCCATTAAATAACTGGTTGTGTATTCTATAATGATAGAGATAATAATTGATAGTATAAAGATTATGAAAATATTGTCTTGGTAATTAGTAATATGATGAATTATGAGACCTGCTATACCGTACATTGGGCAGAATGGGAGAAAGAGAAAGTGAGTATTTATTATCTTTTTTTTGCCGTATGAAATAAAGATAATTTCTAAAATCCAGCCTAGAGTTGCATATATTAAAAATAATTTCATTAAAATCACCATTAAATTATATGAAAAAGTGATGATTTTATGATAAAATAATAATGTTACAAATGAGGTGAAAATATGGAAATAGAAAAATTAAAAGATTATGCTAATAAGCTTATGTTTGATATGGATGATTCAGAGTATGAAACTTTGGCTTTAGAATTTGAGGTTATTTTAAAGCAAATGGATTTGATCGATAAAATTGATGGTATTGAAAAGGTAGAACCTATGTTTTTTCCTAATGAAGATTTTTCTTTAAGATTAAGAGATGATGAGGATATTAGTGTTATTGATACTAAGGATGCGTTAGCAAATGCCAAGGATATTTTAGCAAATCAAATCAAGGTACCTAAGGTGGTGGGTAATGATGAAATGTAAGAATATTAAGGATATTAGAAATGATTTAGATAATGGATTAGTTACTAGTTTGGATTTATTTAAAAGTAGTGTTGATAAAGCTTTGAAATATCAAAGTGATTATAATTGTTTTGTAACTATTTTAGATAACTATGAGCATATTGACAATAAGGATAGTTTATTAAATGGGGTTGTTTATGCTCTTAAGGATAATATATCTACTAAGGGAATATTAACTACAGCTTCTTCTAATATTTTAAAAGATTATGTTCCGGTATATGATGCTACTATATATAGGAAGTTAAAAGAAAATGGGGCTGTTTTAATGGGAAAGACAGTACTTGATGAATTAGCTATGGGGGGAACTGGAACTACCGCTCATACTGGTATTGTTAGAAATCCTTATGATAAAAGAAGAATGATTGGTGGTTCTTCAGCAGGAAGTACTGCTTGTGTTGCTCTTGGAGTAGTGCCTTTTGCTATAGGTAGTGATACGGGAGATTCTATTAGAAAACCTGCTGCTTATGGAGGAGTTGTTGGGTTTAAGCCTAGTTATGGAAGAATTTCTAGATATGGACTTTTTCCTTTTGCATCTTCTCTTGATCATTTGGGAGTGCTTACTACTAATGTTATGGATGCTGCAATTGTTGTAGATGCGGTTAAAGGTTATGATAGTAAGGATATGACTTCACTTAAGGATGATAAGATAGTATACTTAGATAATTTGGAAAATGATGTTAGAGGAAGAAAACTATTTTATATAAAAGAGATTTTGGATATTAATTCTGATAACGAGGAACTTTGTGAAATTGTTAATAATTTTAAGGAAGTTATTTCCAAGTGTGAAAGTTTAGGAATGGAAGTTTTCCCAGTATCTATGGATATAAATTTATTAAAGGCAATATATCCAGCTTATATTACTATATCTTGTGCTGAGGCTACTTCTAATAATGCTAATTTGACAGGAATAATATTTGGTTCTAGAAGTGATAAGGAAAATATTAATGAAATGATGATGGATGCTAGAACAAATGGTTTTTCTGAACTTATTAAGAGAAGATTTATTCTTGGAAGTTATATTTTACAAAAGGAAAATCAGGAAAAACTATATTTAAATGCGTGTAGGGTTAGAAGAATGATTACTTCTTGTATGAATGAATTTTTTAAGGAATATGATGGACTTATTTTACCAGCTGAGTCTTCTGTTGCTCCTTTGTTCGATGTGGATAAAGATAGATTATCTGATGAATATTTAATTTTGGATAATCATTTGGCAATCGGTAATTTTGGGGGATATCCTTCTATTACTATACCATCTGGTTTTGTTAATAATATGCCAATAGGGATAAATATCACGGGTAAATTTGGGGATGATAGTTTGGTTTTAAATATGGCTTATAAGTTAGAAGGTACTATGGATTATAAGCAAATGATTGTGGGTGATGATGATGTATAAGGTTGTTATTGGATTAGAGATACATTGTGAGCTTAATACTAAGTCTAAGGTTTTTTCACCTTCTGAAAATGTTTATTCTACTTTTCATAATTCTAATTTGTCTGTTGTGGATTTAGGGTTTCCTGGGGTACTTCCTACTTTGAATAAGGAAGCTTTGATTAAGGCGTTGACTGTTTCTAAGGCTTTGAATTGTAGTATTCCTGATGTTATATTATTTGATAGGAAAAATTATTTTTATCCAGATTTACCTAAGGGATATCAAATTACACAATCTCATAAACCTTTTGGGGTAGATGGATATTTGATGGTTAATTTAGATGATTATGATAAAAAGGTATTGATACATGATATTCATTTGGAAGAAGATACGGCTTCTATTGATCATTATAGTAATTATTCGTTACTTGACTATAATAGAGCGGGGATGCCACTTATTGAGATTGTAACGGAACCAGTACTTAATTCTTCTAAAGAGGTCTTAGCTTTTTTGGATGCTTTGAGGAGGGTTATTATTTATCTTGATTTATCAGAAGCAAGAGTGGATAAGGGACAAATTAGATGTGATGTTAATATATCTTTGATGCGTGAGAATGATTCTAAGTTAGGAACAAAGGTGGAAATAAAAAATATTAATTCATTTTATAATGTTAAGGATGCTATTGATTATGAGATTAAGAGACAAAGTGAAATACTTGATAATAATGGAGTGATTATTCAAGAAACTAGAAGATATGATGATAATACTAAGAGTACTATTAGTATGCGTTCTAAGGTTGATGCTATTGATTATAAATATTTTGTTGAACCTAATATTCCTTGTATGAAGATTAGTTGTGAAATATTAGAAGAAGTAGAAAGAAGAATGGTAAGGCTACCTTTTGATAGATATAAATATTATGTTGATAATCTTGGGTTAAATAAGGTCGATGCGACGACACTTGTTAAGGATAGGCAAATATCTGATTATTTTGAAGAATGTTTGCAATATGATGTTAGTCCTAAGAGTATAGCTAATGTTTTAAATAGTACAGTTTTAGGTTATCTTAATAAGAATAATCTTAGTATTTTAGATGTATCTTTGACTCCTAATATGCTTATTTCTTTAATTAAAATGGTAGAAGAGGGGAAAATTACTAGTAAACAAGGTAAGGAAGTGCTTTTAAAATCTTTAGATAGTGGTAAGGATCCTGTTACTTTAGTTTCAGAACTTAATATTACTCAAATTAATAGTGATGAAGAGATAAGAGGTATAGTTAGAAATGTTATTGTGAATAATTCTAATATGGTAGAAAAATATAAAAGTGGAAGAAATGTGTTAGATTTCTTTATTGGAAATGTAATGAAAGAAACAAAAGGGAGAGCTAATCCTAAACTTACTTCTGATATTGTAAAAGATGAATTAGATAAGTTATGTTAAATAATTTTTAAAGACTTTGAAAGAAGTCTTTTTATTTGGCTGATTTTGTCATATTTTCTTTAGTATAATAGGTTATTTGGCCTAGTATTATTTGATAGGGAGGTACTTATGAAATATAATGGGCTTAGTGATAAAGAGGTTATAGAAAAAAGAAAGAAGTATGGGGATAATGGGCTTAGTAGGAAAAAACAAGATACTTTCTTTAAAATGTTTGTAGAAACGTTAGGAGATCCAATTATAAAAATTTTACTTATAGCTCTTTCTATTAAGATTATTTTTTTGTTTAAGGATTTTGATTTTTATGAAACTATTGGAATTGTTCTAGCGATTATTATTGCTTCTTTTATATCGACAATATCAGAGTATGGGTCTGAGAAGGCTTTTGAAAGATTGCAAGAGGAATCTTCTAAGATAAGGGTGCGGGTAATTAGAAATTCTAAGGTTGTTTTGGTTGATGTTTCAGACATAGTATTAGATGATATTGTTCTTTTATCTTCAGGGGATAAGGTTCCTGCTGATGGGATTATCTTAGAGGGAACGATTTCTTTGGATGAATCTTCTTTGAATGGTGAGGCTAAGGAAGTTTATAAATCTTCTTCTACTTCTAATAAAGTTTATAGAGGTACAGTAGTTTATGATGGTGAGGCTTTGATTAGGGTAGATGCGGTTGGTGATAAGACTTTTTATGGTAATTTGGCTAGTGAAATTCAAGATAAGGAACCTATTTCACCTCTTAAATTAAGACTAACTAAGTTAGCTAAGACTATTAGTATTTTTGGGTATATATTTGCAATATTGGTAGCTTTAGGTTATTTGTTTTCGGTAGTATTTATTGAAAATAATTTTGATATAGATAAAATTGTTGCTACTATTAGTAATGGACGAGTGATGTTTGGACATATTTTATATGCCTTAACTTTGTCTGTTACATTAATTGTAGTTTCGGTACCAGAAGGATTACCTATGATGATTACACTTGTGCTTTCTTCTAATATGAGGAGAATGTTAAAGAAAAATGTTTTGGTAAGAAAATTAGTTGGGATTGAGACTGCAGGAAGTTTAAATATTTTATTTACCGATAAAACTGGAACTTTGACTAAGGGGAAATTGGAGGTTATTGGGTTATATTTGCCTAATAAGGTTTTTATTAATAATGTTATGGAGTTATCTAGTTATCGTAATTATTATGATTTGGTAATACCTAGTTTGTTATATAATAATGATAGTGTATATGATTTTGATAATAATAGGGTTATTGGTGGTAATATTACTGATAGAGCTATTATGGATTTTATTAAGATGAAGAAGGGGGATGAGTATAAGGTTACCGATAAGGTATCTTTTGATAGTAAGAATAAGTATATGATTAGTGTAGTTAAGGGAGATAATAATTTGAGATTAATAAAAGGAGCTCCTGAAGTTATTATTAATGCTTGTAATACTTATTATGATGCTAATGGGGATAAGAAAATTTTTAAAAATAAGGATGAGATGTTTAAGAAGGTAGATGATTATACTAAAAATGGAATTAGAGTTTTAGCACTGGCGGTTAGTGATGATGTTTTAAATTTAAGAAGTTTTAGAAATGTTTCTTTTTTAGGTTTGGTTATGATTAAAGATGAGGTTAGGAAGGAAGCTATAAGCGGATTAGAGATGGTTAAGGCAGCTGGAATTCAAACGGTTATGGTTACTGGTGATAATAAAAATACAGCTTCTGCTTTGGCTTTTGAGTTAGGGTTACTTAGTAATGATGATGATATTATTTTAACTAGTGATGAGTTAGCTAAGATGAGTGATAAAGATGTAAAAAAAATATTGCCAAAATTGAAAGTGGTAGCAAGGAGTTTGCCACATGATAAAAGTAGGCTGGTAAATGTGGCTAGAGATTTGGATTTGGTAGTGGGGATGACTGGTGATGGTGTAAATGATGCACCAGCTTTAAAAAAGGCTGATGTTGGATTTGCAATGGGTAGTGGGACTGAAGTTGCTAAGGAAGCTTCTAATATTGTAATACTAGATGATAATTTTATGTCGATCGTTAATGCTATTTTATTTGGAAGGACTATTTTTAAAAGTATTAGAAAGTTTATTATTTTTCAACTTTCTGTTAATATATGTGCGGTTATGGTTAGTTTGATAGGTCCTTTTATTGGTATTGATCAACCAGTAACGGTTATACAGATGCTTTGGATTAATATGGTTATGGATACTTTAGCAGGTGTTGCTTTTGCCTATGAGCCTCCATTAATAGAATATATGAATGAAAAGCCAAAGAAGAAAGGGGAACATATTGTCAATAAGTATATGTTTAATCAAATAATTGTAATGGGTTTATATACATCTTTGCTCTGTCTTTTGTTTTTAAAATTACCTAGTATAAGTAATTTATTTGAGCAAAATGGTGGACATTTAATGACGGCTTTTTTTGGTTTGTTTATATTTTGTTCTATTTTTAATAGTTTTAATGCTAGAACACATAGGATTAATATTTTTTCAAATATATTTAAAAATAAGGCTTTCTTGATAGTTATTTTGTTTATAGTAATAATACAGATATATTTAATTTATTATGGCGGTGAAGTTTTTAGGACAGTTGGACTTAGTTTATATGAATTTAATATGATGATTTTGATTTCTATGACTGTGATACCTGTAGATTTTTTAAGAAAGGTATTACTTAGGTTAAGGGGAATCAAAGGGGGAGTTTAAAAAAAGTTTATGAAATTATCATAAACTATTTTTCTTTTATTAATTTTCTTAAGGCTTCTAGAATGACTACCATAGCCCAAGTATCTTGTTTACAGTAAGTTATTAGGGCTTGATATTTAAAGTTAAATTCTTCTTTACTCATTTTAGGATAATTAGCATATTCTACTATGGCTTCGGTACCATTTTTAACATCTAGATTGGCGTAGCTTAGATCACTGAATACGGGAAGTGTTTTTTTAATAGAAAATGAACCACTTAATCTTTTATCATAAAAGTTAAATACTTTGGCATCTTCTTCTTCATAACCAAGTTCTTCATACATTTTAGAATTGGTATCTACTAACCATAAAAGGTCAAATCCTCTTTCGTATAGTTTTAATAAATCTTCTTTATATTTTGGGAAGATAGATGCTAGTTCTTTGATACGTCCTTTTTCAAAGGCAACATTTTGGGCGAATAGTGTTCCTTTATTGGGATCCATATATTTTAGCATCGCTTTAATTAGTTCTTCTCTTTCATCTTCGTGTGTTTTAGCAAGAAAGACAAAATTATCTTTATCATTATCACATATTCCAGGAGCATTTTCTATATGAAGTGAAAATTCAAAAGGGGATTGAATATATGGCCATTCTCCTTTAAAGCGTGGGACAGGGCAAGGGAATGTTTCAAAATCTAAGTGATATATGGGGTATTCTAATTGTTCTAGGCCTAATTTTAATTTTTCTTTATTAATATATGGTGTTTCTTTTATTAAGGCATCTCTTTGCAAGTGATGTGTTTTTCTTGTTATCCAATTTTCTGGAATATCTAACATATTAATATATCCTTCGTTAATTAACTCTAATCCTTTTATTCTAGTTCCATCTTCTTTAACAAAACCTTGACCATTTTTAATATAGTTTAAAGATGAATTTTTTTTAGGTATCATAGAACCACAGATAGTGTTAAAAAATTTACATTGGTTTTTTGTTTTGTATTCACAGTAAGGACCAAGCTTGCAAGGAGATGCATCTAGATTGGTTAGATATTCTTCTAGTAATTTATCATCAGTGGCTACAACATTATGTAATTCTTCTACTAATTTAGTTACATTAAAGAAAGTTATTAATTCATTACCATTATCATCGGTATTATATATAGGTTTATTATTTTCGTAGGTTCCATCAAAGATATATTCGTGGTTTAATACGGCAAGATAATAATTTATTTTTTTATTGGTAGTCAGTTCTTTATTTTGAGCGATTGCATTTTCAATAAAGTATCTTTGAACTGCAATATCATAAATATATTTACCCAGTTTATAACGATTTAATAGCTTACTACGTTGGTCTTGATATTTTTTTAATGGCATATAATCTTCAATGTTACAATTTTCTAGTTCATCTTTTAAATAATTAATATTATTAATACGAGTCCAGATGGATTGGTGGGGTTGATTAGGGTGAGATGAAGATAGTTTCATATATTTATTAGAAGTGGTCGCTTTTACTTCTATTACATTGATATCAGTATCATTTTCATTGTATATATCTAAGTAGCAAAGATATTTAAGACCATTTTTGGTAAATGTAAAACATTTTTGATCTTTGGTATCAATTGCAAAGATACTATTACCTTTAAAGGTTTTTTTTACAATTTTGGCAGTTTCTATTTCTACTTGTTTGTAATAATCTAACATAGCTTCTAGTTGAGGGTCTATTTTATCAATTAAATCTATGTCATTGCCTTCTTCATCTTCATCATACATACCTGATATTAATTCAAGTAGTTTATCAAATTTCTCTTCATCTTGATATTCTTTATAGGTAATATCTGCGTTTAATCTTTCTTTTTTTATGTTGTCTAAGGAACAGTATCTTGGACATCTTGTATAGTTTATAAATGTTGTTTTGGATATAGTCATATTATCACCTAGGTAAATTATAGCATATTTTTTTCTTTAAAAAAACAATAACTCTCGCTATTGTTTTTGATCATAACCTTTTTTCTTATATTCATCATATAATTCTTTAAATCTTTGAAAGTGAACAACTTCTCTTTGTCTTAAGAAAAGAAGTGGTCCAATAACATCGGGATCATCGGTTAGGGTTATTAAGTTTTCATATACTGCTCTTGCTTTTTCTTCTGCGGCCATATCTTCTGATAAATCTGCAACAGGATCGCCGGTTGTAGCAAAGTAACTTACGGTAAATGGAACGCCGTTAGAGTCTGTTGGATATAAGGCTTTGCCGTGTTCTGCATAGTGACTTTCGAGACCTGCTTTTTTGATTTCTTCTAAGGTAGCATCTTTCATTAATTGATATATCATAGTACAAATCATTTCTACGTGGGCTAGTTCTTCGGTTCCTAAATCGGTAAGTAGGGCTTTACCTTTATCATCTGGCATAGTATATCTTTGATTTAAGTAGCGTAGTGAGGCTGCTAGTTCGCCGTTGGCACCACCGTATTGAGTGACTAGAAATTTTGCCATTCTTAAATCTTTTTTCTTAATATTAATTGGATATTCTAAAGTTTTAACATATTTCCACATATTATTGTACCTCCCAAGGCCAAGGGTTGTTATCCCATATCCAAGTATTTACATTACTTGGAGCATCATCTATAGTTAGAGGGCCATATTTACTTTCATATTCCATAGATGCTTGTTTTTCAAGATTACGGTAGTTATTAAATATTTTAACAACATTTTCATCATCAGGATAATTATCTAGATAAAGATTTAAATCAATCATCGCAAAACGATATTGTCTTACTTTGTTTAGTAATGTTTCACGCTCGTTAGTGGGTTCTATTTCTCTTGGTTTATAGTTTTTATATGGATTATATAAATTTTCAAACATATTACCACGCATAAAACCTATTTTAGAATCTAATTTGTATGTTGGTTGTGGTATATTGGTTAAATTAGGATTATTATTTAAAAAGGTATTTTGAAAATTCATATCGCTCATATAATTATAGTAATTATCATAATTGTTCATTTTTTCACACTCCTAACATATGGTATGATAACTAGGTTATAGTGTATAGGCTTATGGCTAGTTTTTAGTTAATCGTTATATTTTTTTAAAAATATGATATAATTAGATAAATAAGATAATGGAGGATATGTAAGTATGTTGAAAGAAGAGTTTTTAATTAGAATATTAGCTTGTTTTGTTCTTAGTTTTTTAGTTGGAATAGAAAGGCAATATAGAAGAAGAAGTGTAGGGCTTAGAACTACTATATTGGTTAGTATGGGAGCTTTTTTATATGTCTGTTTTTCTTTTTATGTTCATGAGGGTGATTTAACTAGAATAGCTGCTCAAGTAGTTACTGGTATTGGGTTTTTAGGTGCTGGAGTTATTATTAAGGATGGTATTAATGTAAGAGGACTTACTACTGCTGCTACTTTGTGGTGTGATGCTGCAATTGGAATTTTATGTACTGGTGGCTTTTTGTTTGAAGCGATAGTAGGTACTTTAATTGTTCTTTTTGCAAATATTATATTAAGATTTATTAATCAAAAGTTAAAAGTTAGCAAGGGTGGAAAGATTATATACAATAGATATGTATTGAAGCTTAAATGTACAGATAATAGTGATTTAGTTAAAGATAAGATAAATAATATTATGAGTAATAAAAAAATTATAGTAAATGGTATAGAAAATAGTATTTTGGATAATGGTCAGATTCTTACTACGATTTGTTTTGATTTGGAAGAGTCTAAATCTTCTTTAGTTAATGATATTGTTCGTTCATTTGAAATTTCTAAAGAGGTTTTATCGTTTTCTTTAAATAAGGAAGAGGCTATTTGTGAGATGGATGAGGAAGAGCTTTAAAAAGTGATTGCATTTGCTATACATATATGATATAATTTTATTAGTAATCATTACTAATAAGGAGTAGTTATGAGGAATACTAGGCAGAAGAAATTAATATATGATATTATTGTTAATAGTTATACACATCCAACTGCTTTAGAGATATATGAGGAAGCTATTAATGTTATTCCTGATATTAGTTTGGGAACAGTTTATAGGAATTTAAATATGTTAGTGGATAATGATTCTATTGTTAGAATTAAAATGCCTGATGGTATTGATAGATATGATAAATGTTTGGAACATGCTCACATAATATGTAGTAATTGTGGGCATATCGAAGATTATTTTGATTATTCTATTAGATTTAATAATTTGAATGGTTTCTCAATAACTGGCTATAACTTAAAATTTTATGGTAAATGTAATGATTGTATAAAGAAAGGAAAGATGAATATGGAACTTAAAGGTTCAAAAACAGAACAAAATTTAATGACAGCATTTGCTGGAGAAAGTCAAGCAAGAAATAAGTATAATTATTTTGCTTCTAAGGCTAAGAAAGATGGTTATGAACAAATAGCCGCTATATTTGAAGAAACTGCTAATAATGAAAAGGAACACGCTAAGATATGGTTTAAATTACTTCAAGGTGGTAAAATTGGCGATACTATGAATAATTTAAAAATGGCTGCTGAAGGCGAAAATTACGAATGGACAGATATGTATGCAACATTTGCTAAGGAAGCTAAAGAAGAAGGATTTGATCGTATTGCATTTTTGTTTAGTGAAGTTGCTAAAATAGAAAAAGAACATGAAGAAAGATATAAAAAATTAATTAGTAATATTGAAGAAGGATTAGTATTTTCTAGTGAAGGTGATACTGTTTGGGTATGCCGTAACTGTGGTCATATAGTAATTGGTAAGAAAGCTCCTAGTGTATGCCCAGTTTGTGAACATCCAGAAAGTTTCTTTGAAAGAAAAGCTAATAATTATTAATAAAGTGAATCTACTTACTATTAGTAAGTAGATTTTTTTAAGATTATATTTGTATGGTTGTATTATTAAAAAAATTATTTTATAATGTTTATAGTTTTAGGAGTGATATTTATGGTGGAGCTTTTAGTACCTGCTGGAAATATGGAAATGTTATATCAAGCGGTTTGTAATGGAGCCGATGCGGTATATTTAGGGGGGAAGCATTTTGGAGCAAGAGCTTATTCTTTAAATTTTTCAAATGATGAGATGATTTCTGCTATTAATTACTGCCATACATATGGTGTTAAGGTATATGTTACTGTTAATACAATAATTTTTGAAAGTGAGACGAGTGATTTTTTAGAATATGTAGAGTTTTTGTATAAAAATAATGTAGATGCGGTTATTATGCAGGATATTGGAATGATCGATATGGTGCATAAGTGTTTTCCTAATTTAGAAATACATGCTTCTACACAGTGTCATAATCATAATGAAGAAGGGGTAAAGTTTTTAGAAAAACTTGGAGTAAAGAGAGTCGTTTTAGCAAGAGAGATGTCTTTGGATGAAGTGAAGAAATTAGATACAAATTTGGAAAAAGAAATATTTGTCTATGGTGCTTTATGTGTTAGTTATTCTGGATTATGTTTGTTTAGTAGCTTAAACGGAGGAAGAAGTGGAAACAGAGGGTGCTGTGTTGCTTGCTGTAGGTTACCTTATAAGTTAGTTAAAAATAATACTTATATTGATACCAAGGGGGACTATTTGCTTAGTACTAAAGAATTAAATACTCTTAGTAATTTAAGGGAAATATTAGCTAGTGGAGTAACTAGTTTAAAGATAGAAGGAAGAATGAAGAGCCCTTTTTATGTCTGTTATGTTACTAGAATATTCAGAAGATTAATAGATGATTATTATAGCGGTAAGGATTTAGTAATTAGCGAAGAGGAGATTAAAAATTTAAAAGTTTTATTTAATAGAGAATTTACAAGTGGTTATTTATTTAATGATGATGTTATTAATATTGATTCATCTAATCATATAGGTATTTTAATTGGGAAGGTAATTTCAGTTGATAATAAGTATATTAAAATTTTGCTTAGTGATGATATTTATCAAGAAGATGGTATTAGATTTAAAAATAGTAATTTGGGAATGACTGCTAATAAGATTTATAATGAAAAAGGATTGTTAATAAATAGTGCTAAAAAGGGGGATGTAATTTTAGTTGATAATAAGGTAGAACTTAATTGTAATGATGATGTTTTTAAGACTATAGATAATAAATTGAATAAGCAACTTGAAAAATATGAAGCAAAAAAAATAAAGATAACAGCTAAAGTGGTGGCCAAGGTTAATGAAAATTTAAAAATTAGTTTTATGGATAATGATGGCAATGAGGTTTTAGTAGAAGGGTCTGTTATTTCTAAGGCACAAAATAGAGTAACTTCAAAAAATGAGATATTAGAAAAAATATCTAAACTTGGTAATACACCGTTTAAGTTGGTGGCTTGTGATTTGGTTTGTGATGATGATGTTTTTATTCCTTTGAGCGAAATTAATAATTTAAGAAGGAACTTGGTCACTTTGCTAATAGATGAGCGTATTTCTTTGAAGAGGGATATTATTATTAATAAGGTTAGTGCTTGTGAAATTAAAAAGAATAATATTGTTAAAATAGGAGCTTTGGTAAGATGCGAAGAACAATTACAAGCACTTATTGACAATGGTGTTGATTATGCATATGTTGATAATTATGATCTTTATTTAAAATATAAGGATAAGATTAATATTTACTATAGATTGCCTAAGGTTATTACGAGTTTTGCTGATTATAATGATGAGAATATTTTAGTAACTGAGGTGGGGGCTTTAAATAGGTATCATTTAAATAATAATATTGTTGTTGATTATAGTGTACCGGTTTTAAATAATAGAACTATTGATTTGCTTACAAAGTTTAATGTAGATAGGATTACTATATCACCAGAGATGGATATTTTAGAATATAAAAATTTGTCAACTAGTAAGTTAGAAGTTATCGTTTATGGTAAATTAGAACATATGACAATGAAGTATTGTCCTTTAAAGCAACTTTTAAATAATTGTGCTAATTGTAGTAAGGATAATAATAAGTATTATTTAGAAGATAAAATGGGAAATCGTTTTAGGATTCTTAGGGATAATTGTTTAACTACTATTATGCACTTTAAAAATATCTGTAATATCGATAATATTAGTTATTATAAAGAAGTTGGTATTACTAATTATCGTTTGGATTTTTTAGATGAGGATTATGATTCGGTTGATAAAATAATAAAATATGTTAAAAATGTTTTGCGTATGTTATAATGATTATAGAAAATGATATAATGAATAATTATTTCAAATGGAGGGTGTTTATATGTTTGATATTATTTTTGTTATTACTGCTATATTTATAGGGTTTACGTTTATTTTTGTTGTTTTAATGTTTGTTAGTCCTAAATTAAGAGGAAAACTTATGAGTAGACAAGTTAAGGCGTTTAAGCATATGACTGATTATAGTAAGAAGGATTTTGAGGATATTAATTATAATGTTGCTGATGCTTCTATGAATGCTAATAAGAGGTTAATGGAAGATAATTATGATGATTTGGAAGATATGGCTTCTATGAATGCTAATATTAATAAAGATGCTATTTATATTAAGAGTAAAGCAATTAAAGATGGGCTATCTTCTTTTATGATTTATTGTAAATATTGTGGTAATAAGATAGATAGTGATTCTAAATATTGTAATTATTGTGGAAAAAAATTGACAAAATAAGCAAAATATGTTATTATATTCCGCGTTTGAGAGGAAATCTCATTCAGGGGTGTTTTGATGATAGATTTTATATTATACTTACTTAATAATATTAAAATTATTGTAATTTATATAGTGGATAATATAAGATATTAGTAAAGTAAGAGTAAAAATGGGGGAAAAGATGTTTTAATACATCTTTTTTTGTGCTATAATTAGAATGGGTGTATTATGAAAAATATATATGGAATGACTTTAGAAAAGTTAGAACAGTATTTTGAGAGTATTAATGAAAAAAAGTATAGAGCTTTACAAATATATGAATGGTTGTATCAAAAGAAAGTTTGGGATATTAAATTATTTTCTAATATTAAGGATGATTTGAAAAATACTTTGATTAAGGATTTTTCCTTTGATAGACCAGAGATAGTAAAGATAGAAAAAGATGAAGAAACAGCAAAATATCTTTTTAAACTTCAAGATGGAAAATATATTGAAAGTGTTTTGATGCATCATAATTATGGAAACAGTATTTGTGTTTCTTCCCAAGTTGGATGCAATATGGGTTGTTTGTTTTGTGCTTCAGGTAAGTTAAAAAAAGAAAGAAATTTAACGGCTTCGGAGATGGTCAGTCAGATTATGATGATTGAAGAAGATATGAAAGTGAGAATTAGTCATGTTGTTATTATGGGGATAGGAGAGCCGTTTGATAATTATGATAATGTGTTAGATTTTATTAAGATTATAAATAATGATAAGGGAATGGCTATTGGGGCTAGACATATAACGGTTTCTACTTGTGGAATAATTCCTAAAATAGAAGCTTTTATGAAGGAAAATTTACAGGTTAATTTAGCAATTTCTTTGCACGGGGCGGATAATGAAACAAGGGGTAAGTTGATGCCTATTAATAAGGTATATGATATAGATAGTTTGATCGATGTTTTGAAAAAATATGTGAGTATTACAAATAGAAGATTAACTTTTGAATATATTTTATTAGATAATGTTAATGATAGTAAGGAAGATGCTTTAAAGCTTGTTAAGTTATTAAAGGGAATTAATTGTTATGTTAATTTGATTCCTTATAATGAAACAAATAGTGGGGGATTTAAAAGAAGTAGTAAAGATAAGATTTTAGCTTTTTTTGATATACTTAAGAAAAATAATATACAGGTAACAATAAGAAGAGAGTTTGGATCTAAGGTAACGGCAGCTTGTGGTCAACTTAGAGCAAATTATACTTCAAAAGGAGTGATAGAGTGAAAGCATTTTATTTAACTGATCCAGGCAAGGTAAGAGATCATAATGAAGATAGTGTAACAATTTTAAGTAATGATAATGGTGAATATATTTTAGCAGTAGCAGATGGTATGGGAGGACATAAAGCTGGAGAGGTAGCTTCTTCTATTGCAACTACTCATTTGGAAGCTAGATTTGTTTCTTTGGATACTTTAGGTACTAAGGAAGAGGCAATAGAATGGCTTAGAGAAGTAACTAAGGAGATAAATGATAAGATATTTGCTTATACTTTTCAAAATCCTGATAGTAAGGGAATGGGGACTACTTTGGTGGTAGCTATACGTACTAGAGATTATGTTTTATTTGGTAATATTGGTGATAGTTCTGGTTTTGTTTATAAAAACGGAAAGTTAGTTAAAGTTACTAAAGACCATACATTGGTTAATTTACTTGTTTCTACCGGTGAATTAACAGAAGAAGAAGCTAAATATCATCCTAGAAAAAATGTTCTTATGAGGGCTTTGGGAGCAAATAATCCAATAGAAATAGATATATTTGATGTAGATATTTCTGTTAGGGGTATACTTCTTTGTAGCGATGGACTTACTAATATGCTTACTTTTGAACAAATAGAAAAGGTATTGAATAGTAAGGATAGTATCGAGGAGAAAATCATTAAATTAATTAGAAAGAGTAACAGCAGAGGTGGAACAGATAATATATCTATTGCATATTTGGTTAGTGAGGATGGTGAATATTAATGCTAGTAAAGGGGCAAAAAATTAACGATCGTTATGAGATTGTTAAGACTATTGGTGAAGGTGGTATGGCTAATGTTTATTTAGCTAATGATATAATCTTAAATAGAAAAGTCGCAGTAAAGGTTTTACGTGGTGATTTAGCTGGTGATGAGAAGTTTATTAGGAGATTTCAAAGGGAAGCTTTGTCGGTTTCTAATTTGTCGCATCCTAATATTGTGGAGGTTTATGATGTTGGAGAAGAGGATGGAAATCATTATATTGTGATGGAATACATCGAAGGTTCTACGTTAAAAAAATTAATCCAAAAAAGAGGAGCTTTAACTTTACCAGAAGTTAGAGACATTATGTTGCAACTTACGGATGGTTTGGCACATGCTCATGATGCTTATATAATTCATAGAGATATTAAGCCTCAAAATATTATGATTTTAGATAATGGGCTCGTAAAGATTACTGATTTTGGGATTGCTGTAGCAATGAATGCTACACAACTTACGCAAACTAATTCGGTGATGGGCAGTGTTCATTATTTACCACCAGAACAAGCTAATGGTAAAGCTGCCACTATTAAGAGCGATATATATTCGCTTGGAATTTTGATGTTTGAACTTTTAACTGGTAGTGTTCCTTTTAAGGGGGATAATGCTGTTGAAATTGCTTTAAAGCATATGAAGGAAAAAATACCTAGTGTAAGAAAAATAAATCCAATTATTCCTCAAAGTGTAGAAAATATTATTTTAAAAGCAACTGCTAAGAATCCTAAAAATAGATATGATGATGTAAGAGAAATGTATAAGGATTTAGAGGTTTGTTTGGAAAAGGAAAATGAAAAAAGATATGTTTATCCTTATCCTGAGACGGATTTAGAAGAAACTAAGGTATTAAATGATTTAAAAAAAGAAATAAATACAGTAAATAAGGTAGAAAAGAAAAAATCGTTATTGGATGATGATGAGGAAGTTGTGGTGAGAGAGGTGGCAGTTAATAAAAAAGATAAGCAAAATAGATTAATTTTAATTTTAAGTATAGTATTTATTAGTCTTTTAATAATTTTTGCATGTATCTTTATTATTATTCCAAGGTTAACTGAGGTTCCTGATGTTAAGATACCGGATGTTAGTGGGTTAACAGTAGAAAAGGCTGAAGAAAAATTAGAAAAGTTAGGTTTTAAAGTTGAGATAGAAACTAAAAAAGAAAATAGTGATACTGTAGAGACTGGATTAGTTATTAGAACTTCACCGGTTACTGGTAGAACGGTAAAGAAAGGTACTAGTATTACTTTAGTGGAGTCTGTCGGTACTAATTATTATGAAATGGAAAATGTTAAGGGAAAGAATTATTTAGAAGTAAAAGCTGTTTTAGAGACAGTTCATCAATTATATGTGTTGGTAGAACGACAAACGGTTGAAAATGTTGAGGATTATAAAGATAAAACGGATATAATTATTGATTTTACTCCAGAAGAAAAAACCAAATTAGTAAAAGGTGATACAGTAACTTTGTATATTCCTGATATTGTAGAAACTTATCCGGATATGGTTTTGGAAAATTGGTCTTTATCTGATGCAGAAGCTTTTGCAGAAGAATATAGTATTACTTTAAATATTGAATATGAAGAGACAAATGATAAACCTGAGGGGACAATAATGTATCAATATAGACCGGCGGGATCAACAATAATTAAAGGTACAACTTTAAAAATTAAGGTGGCTAAACGAGTTAGTGAACAAGATCTTCCACCTGAAATCGCACCATAGGAGGTATTATGGAAGGGGTCATTATTAAAAATATAAGTAATGATTATGTAGTAAGAGCGGGTAATAATACTTTTAATTGTAAAGCTAGAGGAAAGTTTAGAAAAGATGATATTATTCCTTTGGTTGGGGATAGAGTAATATTTGATGAGATAAGATGTTATATTACTAAAATATTACCAAGAAAAAATGTACTTATAAGACCGTCTGTGGCTAATATAGATCAGGCGATTATTGTCACTAGTGTTAAAGAGCCTAATTTTAGTACTAATTTATTGGATAAATTTTTAGCAATAATTAGCTATAATAATATCGAACCAATTATTTGTTTAACCAAATTAGATTTACTTAATGATAAGGAAAAGGAAGAAATAGATGGTTATATTGATTATTATAAAAAAATAGGTTATACAGTTATT
>OLYJ01000100.1_pt1 | contig 38905 bp, 41 predicted proteins | sample 1674121 | NCBI WGS metagenome assembly OLYJ01 (sample SAMEA103958146, study PRJEB25191) | human gut metagenome | reverse complement strand
ATTTTGATTATAAGATATATTTGTATAAAATTTTGTTGGTGATTCAATGAAGAGTTATTCTTTACTATATAACAATTTTGGAATGAATATACGGTGGAAACAGGTGTATAAAAGTTTATAATGTTAATCAAAATTCAAGTGCCACTATAATAAAAAATATTGTTGAATAATTGATGTGAATATAATTTTTTGAATACTTATTGTAATAACACGATATATAGTTGTTAAAATCTATCTGTTGCTTTATTGGTTACATATAAAAACTCGTTCCTTTAGTAGGTAACGAGTTTTTATCATTTTATAATGTTAATTTTATATGAGTTTATCGTTGTTATATCATTTAATTTATATAATTAACATTCATTTGCGTTGCAATAATCAGGATCTTTTGTCCATTCAAGCGGTTCGTAAACAGTACCGGTAAACCAAACTTCACCGGAATTTTTATCTCTAATTATAAACATATATGGTTTGTCAAATGTTAAATCTATTTCTTCGATTGGAACATCAAATGAATAATCAAATCCACCTGCGCCTAATCCTCCAGCCAAAGTAGATGTTGCTGAGGCTTTTATACCATCTTGTGTAAATTCTATATTTGCTTTATGTGTGGCTTTTTCGACAAAGATATTTTTTTCAGAAGTAATACCTGTTATATCAGCTTTGTTTTTATCAAATATATCGGTTATTCCTAGGGTTTTTAAATCATCTTGAAAATTCAAACTATAATCAAATTTAAATTTAGGTATAAATCCAGTAATTTTAGTTATTACACCATTTTTGAAATTTTCGTTTTTTAAATTTTTTAGTTTGTTTATTATTTCATTAATTTTTGAAGCGTTAATATTTTTTATATAACTATCAAGTTCTTCACTTTGTGGCATTATTGCTACATATTGTAGGGTTGTTCCATTATATTCTTTTAAATCTTTTGCAAATGCTTTTATATTGTCATCAACATAGAGTGAAAAATCTGTAGTTTTATCGATTCTTTTATAATTTGAATTAATCTCTTCAATATATTTATCTAGGTATTCATTAATTACTTTATTAATATTTTCTTCTGATAGATCACCGTTTAAATCATATGGGTCTTCAACTAGGTATTCTCTATATGCATTGCCCACTATTTCTCTTATTTTATCTTCTTTAAGTTCATTAACAATATCGTAATTATTTAATGAAGCAATTATTTTCATTCCGGCTACTTCTTGGTCATTATTAAAATTATTTGCTGTAACTGTTTCTGGGCCATACCATGAAAATTTTTCGTGTGAATAAATCGCACTACATCCACCTAAGCATTTTAGGAATTTTTCTTCCCATTCCATATCTATTCCTAGGGCATTTACAAGGATAAATCTTGGATCTTCACCTAGATTACTAAGCGCATTGTTAATAAGGTTTAAAGTTTTATTGCTTATCCATGAATTAATATTATTTGTATTTTTAAGTGAATCATAGATGACTTCGGCATTATATTTATTTTTTAGTGTATTTACATAATTTTCTTTTATTGAATCTTTATATGATTCTTTAATAAAAACTGCATTGGCAAATGACATGTTTTCATTATTAATATATTTTTTACCCTTATATTCTCCAATTATATTGGAAATTTGCTTTTTCGATTGACCGTTGGTGCCTTCTTCTAACATTTCTAATGCATATTTGATAGAAAGCGGACTATATACTTTATTCTTTTTGGCGTTTTCAAGTTGTAAAAAATATAAGTCAAAATTCTCTAGTGAATTTCCAGAAATTTTATATGCGGATGCTTTAATTTCTGAATTGGTTTTTGAGGTGGTCTTTTTGTTATTTTTTGTTAATAAAAAAATAACAGATATTAATACTACAATAATTATTATTACTATACTTATAATAGTAATCTTTTTTTTCTTTTCAAACTCTTCCATTTTTAATAAATTCCTCCTTCTTAGTTATTGATATTATGTTTTATTTATAATTTATATTCACCTCCATTATATTATATTTTACATGTTTATTGTACCATAATTTTTTATTATGGTAAACATTAGTTTATTTATGTTGAATGATGAATTAATTTGACAAATTAAAAAAATTGTATATAATATATGGCTCGTAAAACGCGGGGACTTTTGTCTATATGTTTTAAGGGGGGTATATATGATTAGTTTTAAGAAAATATGCAAGTTGGTTTTTAGCTTTCTCATTACTGCATTAGTTTTGTTTTCTTATTTTCATTTGAATGAGGTTTCGGCCCTTGTTGTAGATGAAAATTTAATTTCTGAAAATGAGAATAAAGTAGATTATTATGAATTTGTGGATTCGTTAAAAAACGCATACAGTAATGATGATATTGTAGGAAAAATTAGAATAGATGGCACTTTTTTGGATGAAGTAATAGTTCAAGGAAATGATAATTCATATTATTTATCACATGATAATTATAAGAATTATAATATTGCTGGTTCTTTATTTGTGGATAGTAGGGTTAATCTTGATGATGATAAAAAAATACTAATTTATGGTCATAATTCTCCAAAGGGTGATAGACCATTTTCGGTTTTAGAAGAATATTATGATTATGAATATTTTAAGGAACATCCAATTATTGAATTAACTACTGATAAGGGGATTAGGAATTTTCAAATATTTGCAGTTTATATAGAAACCGGTGATTGGAGTTATATGAAAGTAGACTTTAAGGATGATAATGAGTTTTTAACACATATTAATTCTCTTAGAGAAAAATCTTTTTATGATACTTCCGTTTTAGTGAATGGTGATGATAATGTTTTGATATTGCAAACTTGTAGTTATCATAAAGATTATAGAAGATTTAATAAAAAATATTTGCTAGTAATGGCTAAAGAAATAAAAAGTTCTAATTAATTTTTAGAACTTTTTGTTTGGTAATTTTTATATTTTTCGTATTGCTTTTTAAAATAATCATCTGTCATACCGGCAATATAGTCTATAATAATGCGATAGTTAGAATTGTTTTGGCGGTATTCTTTACTCATATGATTTAGGTAACTTTGATAAATTATTTCTTCTTCTTTGTTATTTTGTAGTTGATAGTAATAGACTTCGATTAATTTTCTAAACATCATTTCATATTGATTTATATCTTCGTTGGTGTTTGCTTTATAATAGATGTTTTCATAGTTAAATTTTTTTAATTCTTTTATAGCGGTGAAAATGTTTGGTGATATTTTGATATAAGGCTTTTGGTAGCTATTGGTGATGATATCTAATATAATAGTGTTTATTATATCGCGGTTGTTGTCTCCTAATATATTTTTGATGTTTTGCGGTATATCATCTTTGGTTATTATTCCTAGTCTAATTGCGTCTTCTATGTCTCTTCCAATATATGCGATTATGTCGCTTACTCTAACGATACATCCTTCTAGGGTCATAGGCCTTAATTTTTTTATTATGTTGTTGTCTTGGTATGATAAATTATATTCTTGTAGAAATGTTTCAATATCTTTAGAGACGGGGTAATATTCTGCTAGCTCTATTTCACCATTGTGGCACATAATGGCATCTAGGGTTTGGAGACATAAGTTACTTCCTTTTCCTTGGTTTTCAATTTTCAACAAAGTTCTCACACTTTGAATGTTATGATTGAAATATCCCAGTCCAAGTTCAAGGGATATTTTGTTTAGAATGGCTTCGCCAGTGTGACCGAAAGGAGGGTGGCCAAGATCGTGTCCTAAGGCGGCTGCTTCTATTAAATCTTCATTTAAAGAAAGTGCTCTTCCTATTGTCCTAGCAATTTTGCTTACCATTTGGACGTGTGTCATTCTTTTGCTGATGTGATCATTTTCTTTGTGGGAAAAAACTTGAGTTTTATCAATATATCTAGTGTATGAAAGTGAGTATATAATTCTATCTATGTCTCTAAAGTAGTTTGGTCTAATATCTTGGGATTCTTGATTTAGACGCAATCCTTCTTCGTTTTTGCTAGCGTATGGTGATAAAAATTCATCTTTTTTGTGCATAGTATTTTTAATTTCTTGAAATAATTTTTGTTCCATGTATTTCACCTTCTTTTAATGATTATAACATATTTTAATGCAAAAATGGTGATATGACAAAATTTAATTTTTTATTGACAATTTTGAATTTTGATATATAATATAGAGCCAATTCAACGATTACGCAGTGTAATGGGGTGTAATGGGTGAATAAAAATATAGAGGAGGGAAAAAATGAAAAAAAGTTTTATGTACATAATTTCGGTTATTGTATGTTTTTTTGGCTTTGCTTGTTTAGTATCTGCTGAGAATAGTATTAATGATGGCATGTCACAAACAGAAATAGATGAAGTTATGGGACAAGGTGGTGCTGTTAATGTACTTCCTGGTGACTATCAATTTAAGATAGTTCGTAGTACTGTTAATAACACAACAATTTATCTTGGCAATAAAGGTGCGACTGAAAGTTCTTATACTTCACTTCGTATTATTACTGAAGCTGATACTGATGTTAGACTTTTGTCTAATGTAGTTATGGATGGTGCTTTTAATAGTAATAATTCTTTGGTTCCGGTTGCTATATTTGCTAGGAAAGGTAATACTTTAGTTAATGCTGATGAATATGTTTTAACTATTAAGAATTATGCTGGCGGTATGCGTCTTGGTGAACATAAAAATGTTAAAAACAGAGTTAATGCTTCATTAGTTATCGCTAGTGGCGAAGTTATTGTTGAAAGTAGCGTTGCTGTTGGTGAAAGGAATGATGATGGTGTTCCTGTAGGTGCTGCTGCTACTGGTGGCGGTATATTCATTTATAGTGAAAGCAAAGATGTTAAGTATCAATTCAAGGTAACAAATGCTAAATTTGCAGTTAGAAATTTGGAAAATGGTATTGGTATTTATAGACTTAACTATGATACTTCAGATGTTTCTTATACCGATGGTAGTTCAACAATTGTTTTTGATAATGCAGAGGTTATTATTCAAAATGCAAAATCTGGTTATTCAGCTTTTGTTGATGAAGGATTTTATTCTGATCATGTAGTTTTGCTTATTAAAGATTCTAAACTTAGTTTAATTGATAATGCAAAGAATGGTTATACTGGTGCAGATAATAGAAGAAATATTCAAATTATTAATTCAGAAGTTATTGCAAATGGCAATGCTGCTGCTGGCATGAAATTTGATTGCCAAAAGATTGATATTATTAATTCTAAGTTATATGCTTCAGGCAATGGTAGTTTTGGTTTTACTGGTATGAGTAATGCTACTGTTAAAAACTCTACTATTTCAACGATAGACAATAAATTAGCAGGAATGGTATTCTATGGAAATTCTATTGTTTCTGATAATTCTAAGTTGTTATCTAAGAAAGATGGGGATAGAACTTATTCTTCATCTAGAAGTTCGGCTGTAGCAGTTAGAATATATCCTGGTACTTTTACTGTAGTTGATAGTGTTACTAATTTTGATAGTGTTAGTGGTATTAGTTTTTATAATACAAGTGCTGGTAATGTACGTGTATATGTTACTGGTGAAACAGTAGCAGCTATTTCTGCTAATGATGAATTTAATACTACTGCTAGTGAGTTATTTGATGATTTTAATGCATCTGAACAAAATACTGGTAGAACTATTGTTATTGGTGGTTCTTTACAAGCTTCATTTGAAAATATGACTGTTTCTGAAAAGTTAAAGTTATTAAAAGATAGTGTATTAAACCCAGTTATTTCTTTTGAAAATGGTGAAAAAGAAGATACACAATATTTAGCTCCAGTTAATAGTGATGGAACCGCATTAACTAGATTTGACTTAAATAGTGAAATCAACAAAGAAGTTGGTGGAGAAGGTAGTCATACTTTTGTATATTATGATCCTAATACTTCTAAGGAATATGTTTATACATTTAGATATAATGTTGTTTCTGAAGATTTAGTTGAAGGTGAAAGCGGAAATGCTTATGTATGGACTCCTGTAAGTGAAATTACTTATGATGCTACTGAAGGTGTTGTTGTAACGGATGGTTCTACAGCTTTAATTGATGATACTAATAGTAGATATGCTAGAGATATTACTATTTTTGGAAATAGTTTAGATTTAGCAGAAAGGGTTATGCCATCAGCAGTTAGACAAGGTTATAAATTTTTAGGCTGGTTTATTGCTGTTAATGGTGTAGAAGTTGATTTAGAGAAAGCTTATGATTTAGCTAATAATGGAGACTTTAATGAGTTATATGCATTACTTAATTATAAGTTTGAACAAAATAGTAAGGTTCTTGCTGTAGTTGATGATGCTAAAAGCGGAATAGAAAGAATTACTGTTTTTGCTAAATGGGCTAAAGAAAGTCAAGTTATTGTTCATCATGTTGATACCGAAGGTAACACTTTAGCTGACGATGAAACTTTAAATGGTTATGTTGGTTCTTCTTATGAAACAGCAGCTAAAGAAATTAAAGATTACCATTTATATTCTAAACCTGAAAATGCTAATGGTGAATATGTAGAAGAAGTTACTCACGTTACTTATGTTTATGATAAGGATGGTATGGGAAATGACAATCCTCCTCATACTGGTGTTGACAATAAAACCAATTGGGTAAGTTTTGTTTTCTTAGCAGCTTTAGTATTAGTTAAAAAAATTTTAGTAAGATTATAATTTAAAAAAGCGATATCTTTGGATATCACTTTTTTACTATTTTACGAAAAAAATTTAAAATATAAATAAATTTTATAAATGTATTGACTTTTTGTTAATTATTGGTTATTATTAAGTTGCTTAGTATATAAATATATTTTTATGAATTTGTATTTTAATGTTGGTTATTACTTGTATTATAAAAGTTAGCCACTTTAATTCAAATTTTATTTATAGTAAATCTGTTACTTGTTTATCAATTAATAGATTTGCTATAATAGAATATATTTATGAGTGAAAAGTTTTTATGTTTTATAAAAATCTTATCTACGCTAGGTATTGTGATCATAATGAAGAGAGAAACTTCAAAAGATAAGGAGTTGTGGTAAGTACTGATAATGCTTATCAATACTTTGATATAGTATTTTGCTGTGTTGGGGTTGTCAACTTTTTAAAAACTAGAAATAGTAATTTTATCAGAATTGCTATTTTTTTTATTCTTGTAATTGCTTCATTATGTGTAAGAATTATATTATGTTGATTTTGCATATTTATATTTAAAAATGTTGACATAGTATTTAATATATGATATATTGTATTTAGCACAGAGGTGTTTTTATTTTGGCTGAATGGAGGTTATTATGGGCAAAATAGGTAAATATTTTAGTGGCGTAAAAAAAGAACTTAGTAGAGTAAGATGGACGGATAAGAAAAATTTACTTAAGTATTCTATTGCAACTGTTTGTTTTGTAGTGTTTTTTGGTATTTTCTTTTATGTGATTGATTATGTGATAGCATGGATAAGGACGATATAATATGAAGAAAGAATGGTATGTAGTAAACACTATTTCGGGGTACGAATATAAAGTAAAAGAAAAATTAGAAATGCGTATTAATTCAATGGAATTACACGATAATATTTTTAGGGTTATCGTTCCTGAACAAAAGGAAGTAGAATATAAAGACGGGGTTAAGAAAGAAAAAGTTAAGAAAATGTTTCCAGGATATGTTTTAGTTGAAATGGTTATGAGCGATGAAGCTTGGTATATAGTTAGAAATACTCAAGGTGTAACTGGTTTTATTGGTTCTTCTGGTAAAGGAGCTAAACCTATTCCGTTGTTGCCACAAGAAGTAGATAGAATCTTAGGTAATATGGGAATGAGCAGACTTGATTTATCTAAAGATATGGAAGTTGGTAAGAAGGTAAAAATAGTTGATGGTCCATTTAAGGATATGATTGGTAAGATCGATAGCATTGATTTAAAACAACAAGTACTTACTGTTTTAATAGATTTGTTTGGTCAAGAAACTTCAGTTGAGGTAGAAATATCACAAATTGAGAGTTTATAATGTGATTAATTTTTAAAAAATATAGTAATTATTAAAAAAATAATTGAAATTTTTAAATATTTGTGTTATTATTTAAGGCGCGACTGTATATTATATACAGATGGTTATATAGTGGGAGGCGGAAAGCTATTTGAACCACTCGCGAAAAAAATATAGGAGGTGTTTTTCGTGGCAAAGCAAGTAGTAAAGAAGATTAAGTTGCAAATTCCAGCCGGTAAAGCTACACCTGCTCCACCAGTTGGAACAGTTTTAGGACCTGCAGGTATTAATTTGCAAGAATTTTGTACTAAATATAATGATGCGACTAGAGATAAAATGGGAGATATTTTACCTGTTGAAATAACTATTTTTGATGATAGAAGTTTTGACTTTGTAATTAAAACTCCACCAGCAGCATTCTTGCTTAAAAAAGCAGCTGGAGTTAAATCTGGTTCAGCTAAAGGTAAAAATGAAGTTGTAGCTACTATTAGTGAAGCAAAACTTAGAGAAATTGCTGAGACTAAGTTGGTAGATTTAAATGCCTATGATGTAGAAGCAGCGATGAGAAGTATTGAAGGCACTGCTAAAAATATGGGTATTGCTATTAAAAAAGAAAATGAATAATTTTTTCAGACATATAGGGTAACCTATGTGGAAGGATATTTTTTTCCGCTAATAAACCACATAAGGAGGTAAAATAAGATGAAAAGTAAAAGACATATTGCTAATTTAAGTAAGGTTGATAAGACAAAACTTTATACAGTAGAAGAAGCTGTTAAACTAGCTAAGGAACTTGCTAATACTAAATTTAATTCTACTTTAGAAGTTGCAATGAACCTAAACTTAGATGTTAAAAAAGCTGATCAACAATTAAGAGGAGCAGTTGTTCTTCCTAATGGAACTGGTAAGACTAAAAAGATATTAGTTCTTGCTAAAGGTGATAAGGCAAAAGAAGCTAAGGAAGCTTCTGCTGATTATGTTGGCGATGTTGATATGATAAGCAAAATTGAAAAAGAAAATTGGTTTGATTTTGATGTTATTATTGCAACACCTGATATGATGCCTATGTTAGGTAAAATTGGTAAAATTTTGGGACCTAAAGGTTTGATGCCTAATCCTAAGACTGGTACTGTAACTTTAGATGTTAAAAGAGCAATTGAAGATACTAAAAAGGGTAAAGTAGAATATCGTACTGATACTTTTGGTAATATTCATGCAATTGTTGGTAAGATGAGTTTTGACGAAGATAAGCTATGTGAAAACTTAAGAAGTTTTGTGGAAGTAATTCTAAAAGCAAAACCTTCAACAGTTAAGGGTGTCTATGTTAAGAATATTTCTATTTCTAGCACAATGGGCCCTGGAATTAAAATTGATGTTAATTCATTTGACAAATAGTTAAAGTTATTATATAATATGACTTGTTTATAAATTTTGATGCCTTAAGACAGTAGGGACTTTGATGGTTTAATTATCCTACCGAGGGAAATAGAAAATATAAAATATATTTATGTTTTTTGACTCTCGGTTAACCCGGGAGTTTTTTAGGCGTTAGGAAAGGATGGGATATAAGTGGCTAGCGCTAAGATTATTGAGCAAAAGGCTAATGTGGTATCAGAAATTAAAGATAAGTTAGAAAAAGCTAATTCAATAGTTTTATTTGACTATCGTGGTTTAACAGTATCAGAAGTTACTGAATTAAGACGTAAGCTTAGGGAAACTGGTTCTGATTTTAAAGTATATAAAAATACTTTGGCAAAAAGAGCTATGGAAATGTTAGACATGGGCGTTACTGACCATTTGGAAGGCCCAACAGCAATATCATTTTCAAGTGACGCTTTAGCACCGGTTAAGGTTTTAGCAGAATTTGCTAAGAAGCATGAAGCGCTTGAATTAAAAGTTGGTATTGTTGATGGTAAAATTTCAGATATTACCACGCTTAATAAACTTGCTACTATACCATCTCGCGATACATTACTTACTATGTTAGCAGCTGGTATGTTAGGAAAAGTAAAAGACTTATCTATATGTTTAGATTTGTATGCTAAACAAATGGAAAATAAATAATAAAAAAAGTAAAGGAGAGAAGAAAATAATGGCAAAATTAACAAGAGATGAATTTATTAGTGCTTTAAAAGAAATGACTATTCTTGAAATAAATGAATTAGTTGAAGCGATGAAAGAAGAATTTGGAGTAGATCCTTCTGCAGTAGCAGTAGCAGCTGGTCCTGCAGTAGCAGTAGCAGAAGAAGGCCCAAGCAAGGTTAATGTTGTATTAACTGCAGCTGGAGCTAATAAGATCGCTGTTATCAAAATTGTTAGAGATTTAACTGGTTTAGGTTTAAAAGAAGCTAAAGATATCGCTGACAATGGTGGTAATGTTAAAGAAGGCATTGACAAAGAAGAAGCAGAAAAAATTAAAGCACAATTTGAAGAAGCTGGCGCAACAGTTGAACTTAAATAATGAAAGACCTATTCGTAGGTCTTTTTTTGTTGATAATATTTGTATTTTTGTTATAATATTGATTGAGGTGTGACATGAGCCATTATTTTGAAAATGATAATAATTTGAAGGAAGATAAAAAGATTATTAATGTGGATATGTTTGGGAAAAGATTTAGGTTTAGTACTAATAGTGGAGTATTTTCTAAAGATAAGGTTGATTATGGAACAAAATTACTTTTAAATAATATAGTTATCCACAAAAAAAGTGGAAAATTACTTGACTTAGGATGCGGTTATGGTGTTTTGGGAGTAATACTTGGGGAAAATTATAAAAATTTAGATATTGATATGGTGGATGTTAATGAAAGAGCTGTAGCACTTGCTAATTACAATTTACAACTTAATGGTGTTAATGGCGTTAATTGTTATGTTAGTAATATTTATGAAGGGGTTAATAGTAAGTATGATTATATTGTTACTAATCCTCCTATTAGGGCTGGTAAGGATGTTTTGCTTCAATTTTTAGTTGGTAGTTATGATTATCTTGTTTCTGATGGACAGTTATGGTTTGTTATGAGAAAAGATCATGGGGTAAAAACTATGATTTTGAGACTACAAGAATTATTTGATGTTCAAATTGTTTGCCGTGATAAGGGGTTTTATATTGTTAAATGTGTGAAAAAGAATTAAATCTTTTTCATTTTTTTAATCTTTTTGGAATATAATGGTAGAATGAAGTAAAAATGACGAAAAAAAATGAAAAAATTTATCTAATTCGTTGACTTATTGAATTAATTTTGGTAACATTATATATTGGTAACGCGTCTTTTTGATGCGAAAAATCTGTGTGTAGGGGTGAAATTTTAATGGCTTATAAAGTTAAGAAAAGTAGCGATTATAGAGAAAGAAGAAATTTTTCTATGATCAAGAATTCTTTGGAACTTTCTAATCTTCTTGAGATCCAAAAGGATTCATATCAATTATTTATTACTGAAGGAATAAAAGAAGTGTTTGAAGATTTATTCCCAGTAGAAAGTTTTTCTGGTAGTTTGTCTTTGGAGTTTGGTGATTATGAACTAGATACTCCTAGATATTCTATTAAGGAATGTAAGGACAGGCAAATTACTTATGCTGCCCCATTAAAAGTACAAGCTAGGCTTTTCAATAATGAAACTGGCGAAGTAAAAGAACAAGAAATATTTTTAGGCGAAATGCCTCTTATGACTGATTCAGGTACATTTATAGTAAATGGCGCTGAGAGAGTTATTGTTTCACAATTAGTTAGATCTCCAAGTGTTTATTTTTCTAAAGAAATTGATAAAAATGGTAGACCTAATTTTGCATCTAAGGTAATTCCATCTCGTGGAACTTGGTTAGAGTACGAAACGGATGCTAAGGATGTTATGTATGTTAGAATAGATAGAACAAGGAAAGTGGCAATTACTACTTTGCTTAGAGCTTTTGGTCTATCTAGTGATAAGGATATTATCGATTTATTTGGTGAAAGTGAATTTTTAGCAAATACATTAGAGAAAGATTCTACTAGAAATACAGATGAAGCTTTAATAGAAATATACGAAAAATTAAGACCTGGGGAACCAATTACATTGGACAGTGCGAAGAATCAGTTGATTACTAGATTTTTTGATAATTTTAGATACGATTTAGCTAAAGTCGGTAGATATAAGTTTAATCGTAAGCTAAATGTTAAAGAAAGACTTTTAGGTTGTGTTTTGGCTGAAGATATTGTTGTAGATGGTGAAGTCAAAGTTAAGAAAGATACTTTGGTTACAAAAGAGGTATTGGAAGAGATTAAACCATATTTGGATAATGGTTATGGAAAATGTGAAGTTATGATTAATGAAGAACTTGATAGTCATAATGTTGTTCAAATTATTAATGTTTATTCTAATGTAGATAAATCTAAGGTTGTTAGAATTATTGGTAATGATTCTAGTATGGATTTAAAGACTCTTACTATTTCTGATGTTTATGCTTCTTTCTCATATTATTTAAATTTGATGGAAGGTATAGGAAATTTGGATGAAATAGACCATTTAGGTAATCGTCGTATTAGACAAGTTGGAGAACTTTTACAAAATCAATTTAAAGTTGGTATTAGTAGAATGGAAAGAGTAATTAGAGAAAGAATGACAACGCAAGATATCGAAACAGTTACTCCTAAGACACTTATTAATATAAGACCGGTTACAGCAGTTATTAAGGAATTTTTTGGTTCTTCTCAATTATCGCAATTTATGGATCAAATTAATCCGATTGCAGAACTTACTCATAAAAGAAGATTATCTGCATTAGGCCCTGGTGGTCTTGCTCGTGATAGAGCTGGTATGGAAGTTCGTGACGTTAATGCTTCTCACTATGGAAGAATTTGTCCAATTGAATCTCCAGAAGGTCCTAACATTGGTCTTATTACTTCATTAGCTAGTTATGCGAAGGTTAATGAATATGGATTTTTGATGACACCTTATCGTAAGGTAGAAAATGGTAAGTTAACTGATCAAGTTGATTATTTGACTGCTGATGAAGAAAATGAATATTATATATCACAAGCTACTGTTAATGTTGATGAAGATATGAATATCACTGATAAAACGGTAGCAGGACGTTATCGTGGCGAAAATGAGATTATACCTGTTGAAAAGATTGATTATATTGATGTTAGTCCACAACAAGTTGTTTCTATTACTACTAGTTTGATTCCATTCTTGGAACATGACGATGCTACTCGTGCTTTGATGGGAGCAAACATGCAAAGACAAGCATTACCACTTTTAAAAACTGAAGCTCCTTTAATTGGTACTGGGGTTGAAGCTATAGCTGCTAAAGATAGTGGTTCAGTTGTAGTAGCAAAAGCTGATGGTATCGTAGATTATGTTGATGCTAAGAAGATTATTGTTAAAAATGCTAAGGGTGTTGATGAATACATTTTAGCTAATTTTGAAAGGTCTAATCAAGGGGAATGCTTTAATCATGTTCCAATAGTTAGAGCTGGAGATAAAATAAAACGTGGTCAAGTTATTGCAGATGGTCCAAGTACTGATAAAGGTGAATTAGCGTTAGGTAAGAATATGGTAGTAGCGTTTATGACTTTCAATGGTTATAACTTTGAAGATGCTGTTATTCTTAATGAAAAATTGGTTAAGGAAGATGCTTATACAAGTATTAGAATTGAAGATTATGAAACTCAATGTAGAGATACTAAGTTAGGCCCTGAAGAAATTACTAGAGATATTCCAAATGTAAGTGAAGAAGCGAGAAAAAATTTGGATGAAAATGGTATTGTTAGAATAGGTACTGAAGTAAAAGAAGGAGATATCTTAGTTGGTAAGGTTACTCCTAAGGGTGTGGCTGATTTAACTAGTGAAGAAAAATTATTGCATGCAATATTTGGTGAAAAGACTAGAGAAGTTAGAAACTCTTCTTTGGTTGTTCCACATGGTGGTGATGGTATTGTTCACGATGTTAAAATTTATACTAAAGAAGATAATGCTGATTTACCTAGCGGTGTAAGTAAAGTTGTTAGAGTATATATTGTTCAAAAAAGAAAAATATCTGTTGGGGATAAAATGGCTGGTCGTCATGGTAATAAAGGGGTTATTTCTCTTATTTTACCGGAAGAAGATATGCCTTACTTGCCAGATGGTACTCCTGTTGATATTATGCTTAATCCGCAAGGTGTTCCTAGCCGTATGAATATCGGTCAAGTACTTGAATTGCATTTGGGTATGGCTGCTAAAAAATTAGGTGTATATGTTGCAACACCAGTACTTGATGGTGCTAAGGAAGATGACATTAATAAAATGTTAAAAGAAGCTGGAATGGATCCAGATGGTAAGACTGTTTTATATGATGGTCGTACTGGGGAACCATTTGATAATCGTATTAGTGTTGGTGTTATGTATATGATTAAGTTGCATCATATGGTTGATGATAAACTTCATGCAAGAGCTACTGGTCCTTATTCACTTGTTACACAACAACCACTTGGTGGTAAAGCACAATTTGGTGGTCAAAGATTTGGTGAAATGGAAGTTTGGGCACTATATGCGTATGGAGCTTCACATGTTTTACAAGAAATTTTAACAGTAAAATCTGATGATGTGCTTGGTAGGGTAAAGGTATATGAGGCACTGGTTAAAGGTAATCCACTACCTCAACCTGGTATTCCTGAATCGTTTAGAGTGCTTATTAAAGAATTCCAAGCTCTTGGTCTTGATATTTCTGTAATAAATGAAGATAATAAGGAAGTAGAATTTAAAGATTTAGAACAAGAAGATATAGATGAAAATCTAGTTAGTATTGAAGAGGTAAGTACAACTTCAGATTCAGCTTTGGTGGATGATTTTGGTGATACTGTTTCTTTAGATGAAGAAGATGAGTTTGCTGCTGATGATGATGAGGATTTTATTGAAGAAGATGATGAGTTAGATGATTTTGAAGATGAAGGAGGTGAGGATTAATGTTAGAAGCTAATAAGTTTAAAGCATTGAAAATTGCAATTGCCTCACCAGAAAAAATTCGTTCTTGGAGTTATGGTGAAGTTAAAAAACCAGAAACTATTAATTATCGTACTTTGAAGCCAGAAAGAGATGGACTTTTCTGTGAAAAAATTTTTGGTCCAACAAGAGATTTTGAATGTTCTTGTGGAAAATATAAAAGATTAAGATATAAGAATATTGTCTGTGATAGATGTGGAGTAGAAGTAACTAGTTCAAAGGTTAGAAGAGAAAGAATGGGACATATTGAACTAGCTACTCCAGTATCTCATATTTGGTATGTTAAAGGGATTCCTTCATACATTGGGCTTTGTCTTGATATGTCTCCTAGAGATTTGGAAGAAGTAATATATTTTGTCTCTTATGTTGTTTTAGATGCTGGTAATACACCTCTTGTGAAAAAACAAACCTTATCTGACAAAGAATATAGAGCTTATTATGAAAAATATGGTAATTCATTTAGAGTAGGTATGGGTGCTGCTGCGATAAAGGAACTTTTAGAGCAAGTAGATATTGCTAAAGAAAGAGATGAAATTTCTAAGGAATTAGAAACAGCACAAGGTCAAAAAAGAACAAGATTAGTAAAAAGACTTGATGTAATTGATGCCTTTTATACTTCTGGTAATAAACCAGAGTGGATGATTTTGGAAGCATTACCAGTTATTCCACCTGAACTTAGACCGATGATTCAACTTGATGGTGGTAGATTTGCTACTAGTGATTTAAATGATTTATATAGGAGAGTAATAAATAGAAATAATCGTTTGAAAAGACTTATTGAATTAGGAGCTCCTTCTATTATCATTCAAAATGAAAAAAGAATGTTACAAGAAGCTGTGGATGCATTATTTGATAATGGTAGACGTGGTAGAAATGTAACCGGTGCTGGTAACAGACCTTTAAAATCTTTAAGTAGTATGTTAAAGGGAAAACAAGGAAGATTTAGACAAAATTTACTTGGTAAGAGAGTTGATTATTCTGGTCGTTCAGTTATTGTTGTTGGACCTGATTTGAAGATGTATCAATGTGGTATTCCAAAGGAAATGGCTATTGAATTATTTAAACCACATGTTATTAATGGACTTGTTAAAAGGGAATTGGCTAACAACATTAAGTCTGCTAAGAGAATGATCGATATGCAAGATCCTAAGGTGTGGGATGTTGTTGAAGATGTAATTAAAGAACATCCAGTTATGTTGAATAGAGCACCTACATTACATAGACTTGGTATTCAAGCGTTTGAACCAAAGCTTATTTCCGGTAGGGCGATTCGTTTGCATCCTCTTGTTACAACAGCGTTTAATGCGGATTTTGACGGTGACCAAATGGCGGTGCATGTACCTTTATCTGAAGAAGCTAAGGCAGAAGCTAGAATTTTGATGTTAGGTTCAAATAACATTTTGAGTCCTAAAGATGGAAAACCTATCGTTACGCCTAGCCAAGATATGATTTTAGGTAACTATTATATTACTACTGAAAAAGCAGGCCTTGAAGGTGAAGGAAGGGTATTTAAGAATACTAATGAAGCTTTAATGGCATATAACAGAAGAGAACTTACTTTACATACGAGAATTGCTGTTCCAGTAAATTCATTTAAACATAAGGTATTTACTGAAGGACAAAAAAATAAATATTTGGTGACAACTGTAGGTAAAATTATATTTAACGAAATATTACCTGATTCATTCCCTTATTTAAATGAACCAACGGATGCTAATATAGAGGGTATTACTCCTAATAAATTCTTTATCGATTATGGTGAAAATATTGTTCAAAAAATTAAGGAAATGCCTTTAACAAAACCTTTTGCTAAGGGAACTTTGGAAAAAATTATTGCTCAAGTATTTAAAAGATATAAAACAACTGAAACTTCTATTATGCTAGATAAGTTAAAAGATTTAGGATTTAAATATTCTACTTTAGCGGGAATTACAATATCTGCTTATGACGTTGTAACTAGTAAAAATAAAGAAAAAATAATAGAAGAATCACAAGCAGAAGTTAATAAGATTAATAAACAATACAATCGTGGTTTAATTACCGAAAAAGAAAGATTTGATTTGGTTATTGATGTATGGACTAGGGCTAAGAATGAAATTCAAAAAGAATTGCAACAATATGCTGATGAATATAAAGATAATCCAATATTCATAATGATGAACTCTAAAGCAAGAGGATCTATTTCTAACTTTACTCAACTTGCTGGTATGCGTGGTATAATGAGTAAACCTAGTGGTGAGCCAGTGGAAATTCCAATTATTTCATCATTTAGAGATGGTCTTTCAGTATCAGAATTCTTCTTATCAACCCATGGGGCTCGTAAAGGTAGTGCAGATACAGCCTTAAAAACAGCAGATTCAGGTTATATGACTAGAAGACTTGTTGATGTAGCACAAGATTTGATTGTAAAAGAAGAAGATTGTGGTACTATTAGTGGGGTTGTAGTTAAAGAATTTGTCGATGATAAAGCTGGCGTTATTGAACCACTTTATGATAGAATTGTGGGAAGATATACTAATAAAAAGGTCGTTAATCCTGAAACTAAGGATGTAATAATAGATAAAAATGAACTTATTACTGAACAAATTGCCGATAAGATTATTAAAGCTGGTATTACCGAAGTTGAAATTAGAACAGTTTTAACTTGTAAGACTGAACATGGTGTATGTAGACATTGTTATGGTATTAATTTGGCGACTGGTAGTATGGTAGAAGTTGGAGAAGCTGTTGGTATTATGGCTGCTCAAGCTATTGGTGAACCTGGTACCCAACTTACTATGAGAACTTTCCATACTGGTGGTGTTGCTGGTGCTGATATCACACAAGGTCTTCCTAGAGTTGAGGAATTGTTTGAAGCTCGTAGTCCAAAAGGTAAAGCTACTATTTCTGAGGTTGATGGTACAATCAGTAAGATTGAAGAGGTAAATGGTAAATTTAAGGTATATGTTAAGAATGCTAATGAAATTAGAGAACATATTACTGCATATGGGGCTAAACTTAGAGTGGAAAAGGGCGATAAGGTAGAAGCTGGAGATAGAATTACTGAAGGTAATATTTCTCCAAAAGAATTACTTGTTGTAACTGATCCTAATACGGTTCAACAATATATATTAAAAGAAGTTCAAAAAGTATATCGTTCTCAAGGTGTTGATATTAACGATAAACACGTTGAACTTATTGCTAGAAGAATGATTTCTAAGATTAGAATATTAGAATCTGGAGATACTAAACTTCTTCCTGGTATAACTGTTTCAATTAATGAATTTACTAAAGGTAATAAAGAAGTTATTTTGGAGGGTAAGAAACCTGCTCAAGGTAAACCAATTTTACTTGGTATTACAAAAGCTTCTTTGGAAACAGATTCATTCTTATCAGCTGCATCATTCCAAGAAACTACTAGAATATTAACTGAAGCTTCTGTTAAAGGTAAAGTTGATGAATTACATGGTCTTAAGGAAAATGTAATTATTGGTAAACTTATCCCAGCTGGAACAGGTGCTAAGGAATATACTGATGTAGAATATACTTTAGAAAAAGAATATTTGTCTGATGATGCTAGTGAAGCATTGGAAGATGAGTTTATAGAATAAGGCTTAAATAGCCTTATTTTTTTTGAATTTAAAAATTAAAACGTTATTTACAAATATTTATAATTTATGTTAAAATAATTATAGATAGTGAGGATTATTATGACGAAAAATGATAGAGTTATTCCTAAAGTAAATTATTTTTGGCTTACTTTAATAATTTTGGTTACTTGTGGTCTTTTATATTATTTTTATTTATGGTATACCGAGTATAGTGAAGATAGGCTTAATAAGCCTTTGCTTAATGAGATATTTTTTGAGATTAAGTATAATGAAATAGATAATTATGCATTAGAAAATTCTGTTGTGGTTGTTTATTCTTCTTTGGTTGGTGATAAGAAGATTAGAAAGTTTGAAAATGAACTTGTTCAACTTGCTGATGAGTATGACATTAAGCAAAAGTTAGTTTATTTGAATGTTAGTGAATTTGTTGATAATAGGATTCTTGTTAATGAGCTTAATAAGAAATATTCGATTGATAACATTAGTTTTCTTGATAGTGTTCCTAGTATTTTACTTTTTAATTCTGGAGAACTTGTTGATATTTATTTTGTTAAAGAAAATAACTATAGTATAGTTAGGTTAGAAAATTATTTAAAAGCAATGAATGTGATTGATGTTTATGATTAATATAGTTTTATACGAACCAGAAATTCCTACTAATACGGGAAATATTATGAGAACTTGTATTGCTTGCAACGCTAAACTTCATTTAATCGAACCTTTAGGTTTTAGATTGGATGAGAAAAGTGTTAAAAGAAGTGGGGTTAATTATCTTGATAATCTAAATTATGAAGTATATGATGATTATAATGATTTTTTGGCTAAGAATAGTGGGGATTTTTATTATTTTACTAGATATGGTAAAAAACCACATACTTCTTTTGATTATAGTGATTGTACTAAGAATATTTATTTGATTTTTGGTAAAGAAAGTACAGGGATTCCTAAGGATATTTTAAAAAATAATTTAGATAAATGTATGAGAATACCTATGTCTTCAAATGTTAGAAGTCTTAATTTATCTAATTGTGTTGCTATTGTTGTCTATGAAGTTTTAAGACAACAAAATTATAATGATTTGTTATTTTGCGAACCATTTAAGGGTGAAGATTATTTAGAACAATAAAAAAATGTTACTACAGTTTAAGTAGTTAACATTTTTATTTTATAAAATCGTTGGATTTAAATTTATTTATTATTTTTTGTTCACTGACATTACCATTTATTCTAGTTGCTTTGGATAATTCCTCTCCATTTTTTATAAAAACGGTTGTTGGAGTCGCATTATAATTAATTAAATTTGAAAATGCACTACTTTCTTCAGCGGTAAATGTATCTGTTTCTACATAATAGGTATTAATTTTATATTCTTCACTTATTTTTTTAATTTTGGGAATATACATTTGACAATAAGGACATTCTGTTTTTGAAATTACCAAAACAAAGGTATCATCGTTTTCCCACTTGTTAAAAAATTCTTCATAATTTAATTTGGTAAAATAATCTTTTTTAATAATATTATATGTTAAAACAGTGACGATACTGACAATAATTATAGTAATAATAATAATCCAAATAGTTTTGTTTTTTTTCTTCATTTTAACACCTCATTATAATATTAGCACTTTTTTCCAAAAAAAGCAAAAAAAAACTTTCTTTTTTTTGAAATTATGGTATACTTAATTATATATAGTAGAGGTGTATATATTAATATTTGAAAGGTTGGAGGTGGCTAATTATTTATATGAAATATTTATTTATGAATTTTATATTGTTTTTCTTTCTTTCTTCATCTGTATTTGCTAAATGTAGTGATAGTGAATTAAAAATTTTAAATGATGTTGCTTCTAAGGTGAAGATAACTTATCAATATAATGAAGAATATGAAAAATTAGCAGAGCCTATATATGGTAATTTTAGTTTGTTTATTACTGGTGTTACTAATGATATATATGTATATGATTATAACTCATTAACTAATTATTTTATTGCAGATGCGGAGGCTGGTGTTATTACTATTAAAGATATAGATGGAGGAGATAGAAAACTTTATATTATGTCTAATAATAGTAATTGTAAGGGTAAATTAATTAATACAAAGAATGTTAATGTACCTAAATTTAATTATTTTGCCGTTAGCAAGTATTGTGAAGGTATTGATGGAAAAGAGTTTGTTTATTGTGATAAATGGTATCAATATGATATTAATAAAGCTAATTTTCTTAAAGAACTAGAAATATATAAAGCTAAGGAAACTACTAATGATAATCCTGTGGATCCGACTCCAAATGATAATAATGATACTACTGATAATTGGGTTAAAGTTTTACTTAGAGAACATTATATAATTTTTACATGTGTAGTCGTATTAATTGTTATTTTATTTGTATATTTTATTTCTAAAAGAAGAAGGGGAGATTTATAATGAAAAAGAGTTATATAAGTTTCCTTTTAGGATTATTAATTATTTGTATTACTAAAGTTAATGCATTAGAGGGAGATTTAATCCAAAGTTTAGATATTACGGACAATGGTAATGGCACTAAAACTATAACTGGTCTTGTTGCTTCGCATAAATCAGATAATACTGATTATACTTTTTATGCATGTAATTCTGCTGGCGTATGTCAACGATTAGATAGATATGATACTGAAACTAGGACTGGAATGAATGAGGAAGTGACTGCAGGAGAAACTTATAATTATGATAATGTAGGAGTTAATCAAACTATTCCTAGTTCTTATAATACAATTGTTATTAAAGATAAGAATGGGAAGATTGTTAGTCAAGGTGAAATGATTGATAAACATAGTACCAATGCTGGAATTAAAATAATTGGTACTCAATGTGATTTGAGAAATGCTACTGGTAATAGAAGTGGTTTGGGGTTAAATAGTGATTTATCTGGTTTTGAAACTGGTGCTAATTATAATATTGTATCAATAAAGGAAAATGTAATGACTGATAAAGGTGATATTGCTACGATGTATTGTGTTGGGGTATCTAATAAGCCAAAAACTGTCAATGGATATAATGTTTATTCTCCTGGTGTTGATGCTACTAGGTGCGTATTTGATTCTTGTGGCACCTTAATAAATAGTAGTAGTAGCTTAAATCCTCCTAAAGAAGATGATGGAGGTGGCGAATGTAGTAATGGATATGGTAGTTTAGGTAGATGCAGTAATACTATGGATGGAAGTATTAATACTTGTGGTGGAATTGTAAACGGCACTTGTACTGGAAGTTATACCACGGCTAATGTATTTAGTCCGCCTAGCAGTTTAAATGGTTGTACTTTAATTGAAGATAGTGAGTGTAAATCTGCGACATGTGGTTATTCTCAATCCGCTGTGTTAAATTTGACTGTAAATTTAGATAATAGTAAAACGTATTTGGCTGGAACTTACTTTAAGAATCCATCTTTGATTTCTACTATATCAGTCTTAAACACAATTACTTCAGGGACTTGTCCTTCTTGGAAATATTTATGTAATAAGAATGGAAAATTTGAAAGTGAAGCAGAATGTGAAGATAGGTACGGAGAGTATGGTGGATGTTCGTGTAGAGTTAATTATACAAAGGAATTAATAGGGTATTTTGATAAAAATGGCAATCAGTGTACCCCGTCAGGTACTGGTCTTTTTGGCTCTAATAGTGGTATTGTTGGTGGGAATAGTGATTGTAAAGCTCAATATGATACTACTATGGATGGATATATGTGTTCTTATAAATTTGAGACTTCATTTACTCCTAATTGTGATGCTGTTGGTCGATGTAACGAAGAGATGAGTGCACAAGGTTTGTTTAGTTATTCGTCTGTTGGAAAAACATTTGGGGAAGGAACTGTTAAATTTGAAACTGATAGTAATAATACTAATAGTGGATCTAAGTATGAATTGCATTTTCAAGGGACAAATATTCAAAACAAAGCATATGTGTTTAAAAAAAATGGTAAAGTATTTTATAATTTAGATAATGTTAATACAAATGATTATAATGTTTATGATAATGTGCATTTTGTACCGCTTGATTTTCCTACAAAGAGTTATTATGTAGATATTATATCTTCTAATTTGATGGCTGATACTGGTACTTCTAGTTTTAGAATCAATCTAAATACTAATAAAAAATGTACTGTTGATGTTGTAAATAAGTTTTATCCTTCTTATAATCCAAATGATAAAAATAATCCTATATGTGAAAAGGAGCCTTGTGGATATGGTTTTATTTATAGACCTATTAATTTAAATGTTCCTTTTCCTAATAGTTATCTTACTGGTTGTGTTGGTGAGGGATGCCGTCAAATAGGAGATAATTGGTATACTTGGATAAACAATGTTGATAATCAAAAATCTTTAGCAGCTGCTTATAGTAAGCTTGAATATTCTGTTTATTTGAATAATGAACTTATGAGTAAAATTAGAACTTATAATAAAAAAATGGTTAATGATAGTAATGGATATTTAGATTTGAGTATAAATGTCGATGGAAGTAGCCAGTTTTTCAAAAGTAATGAGGTCGGTATTTGTAACTTAGTTAATGGTAATGATAACAATGCAACATTGTGCTCTAAAAATCCAGGATATTTTGGCCTTGGTATTGCTGAAAAGTGGGGGAGGTAGTTAGTAATGAAGTGGTCTTATGCTGGTGTGGCAGTTATTGTTGCTGGATTGATAGGATTTTCTATACTGTTACTTTTTCAAAATTTAACTACTAAGAATGAAGAAGAATATTATAATTTAAAAGAGGTTTGTGAGGCTTCAATGATAGATGCTATTGATATAGCATACTATCGCGATACGGGGAAACTTAAAATGATTGAACAGAAGTTTGTTGAAAGTTTTATTAGAAGATTTTCAAATGTTGCCTCTTTTAATGCTAGTGGTTATAAGATAGAATTTTATGATATTATGGAAATACCGCCTAAGGTTAGCATTATTATAAAAACTTCAACTGGTCAAGTTAATGTAGGTGGAAGTGCTGAAGAGTTTGAAATTGCCAATCAATTAGATGCAATTTTAGAAACTAAATATAAATATGAAGGAGGAGAAGTGAATGAATAATTTTAGTAATTCGTTAAAGAGGTTTTTTGGTAATAAGAATACAGTAACAATAATAGGGGTGCTTATATGTATATTGGTATTATATGTTGGCTATAATTATCGTATCAAACAAGCTACTACACCAGTTAGAGTTCCTTATGCTAATCAAACTATTCAACCTAGAACTTTAATTACTGCTGATATGATATCTTACACTGAGGTATTACCTAGTACATTAAAGGGTAAATATATTTTGAATGCTAATTTGATTATTAATAAGTATTCTAACTATAATACTATAATTCCAGCAGGAAGTATGTTTTATAGTGATGCGGTAATTAATGAAAGGGATTTGCCTGATTCAGCGTTTGGGGCTATTCCTCAAGGATATACTGTTGTTAGTTTTCCAGTAACAATGGCGTCAACATATGGTAATTCAATGTATCCTGGTAATTATATTAATTTATATTTTAAGGCAATAAATGAGGATACTAAAAAATTGGTATTTGGTAAATTAATTAGTAATATTGAAATTTTAGATGTTAAAGATAGTTCTGGTAATCACGTTTTTGAAAATACTAGTGAGTCTAGAACACCAGCTTATATTTTATTTGCTGTTCCAGAAGAACAACACGTATTAATTAGAAAAGCTATGTATTTAACTAGAATTTCAGCAGAGCTTATACCTGTTCCTAACACTGCTACTTTAACTGAGGAAGATACAGTTGTTTTGGATAGTCAAGCTTTAGCTCAATTTATTATTGAAAGAACCGAAAGATATGAACTAGAAGATATTAATATTAGTAATGGCGATAATAATAATGCTGATAATAATCAAGAGTAAAGAGGGATAATTATGGATAATGTTTTTTCACAAATTGATTTTGGTCCATTACAACAATTAATTGTTAATGATGATGTAACGGATATTTCCTATAGCAATAATGGTCAAATATGGCTAAAAACGTTATCTAAAGGTGTTTTTAGGGTTGAATGTGCAGCGATTAATAATGCTTTTATGGAAAAGTTGGCGTTTCAGTGTTCAAATGCTATGGGTAAAAGTTTTAATATGGCTAATCCTTTTTTGGACGCTGAATCAGCAGAACTTCGTATGAATTTTGTTCACGATTCAATTGCTAAAAATGGAATTGCGGTGTTAATTAGAAAAACGCCTGCTAAAATTAGATTACAGAAAGATAAAATTATTCAAGAAGATTATATTAGATTAGATATTCATGACTTTTTACTAAAGTGCGTTGAAGGTCATTGTAATATATTAGTAAGTGGTGAAACTGGTAGTGGAAAGACAGAATTTGTTAAATATTTAGCTGCTCACACTAAAAATAATGAGAAAATTATCACAATTGAAGATACTTTGGAACTTCATTTGGATAAAATATTTCCTCATCGTGATATAGTGGCGATGAAGACTAATAATATAGCCAGTTATTCCGATGTGCTTGTAACTTGTATGAGACAAAATCCTAGGTGGATATTGTTGTCCGAAGTTCGTAGTGCTGAAGCAGTAATGGCAGTTAGAAATTCAATATCGTCTGGTCACAATATTTTGTCTACAATACATGCTGATAGAGCATCTTCAATACCTAGTCGTATGTATAGTCTACTTGAAACCAATTTGGAAATTGATCAGTTTTTGAGAAGTATTCATAGGTATGTCCAATTAGGTGTACATATAAAAGGGTATTACAGTACAAAATATCAAAGATTTCATCGTGAAGTTGCTGAAGTTGTGGAATTTTATGTAACTAGTGATACTAATGAGGCAAAATGTAATACTTTGTATAAAAAAACTCCTGATGGTAAAGAGATTATTAATAATCCTAGTGAATATTTAATTTCTTATTTAGAAAGTCAAGGAATAATAATACCAAAAGATATTTTGGTAAAAGAGGTATTACATGAGTCAAATGATGAAGATAATTTCTTAGAAGATGTGTTTGATGATAATAATGAATAAAAGTTTTATGTTGAAAGTGGGTGATTTATGGAATTTTTAATTATAGGTGTAGTTATATTGTTTGTATTTATGTATAGAACTCATAAGGGTGAAAGTGTGTATAAGTTTATTGTACAACAAGTCGGTGTTGCTTATGAAAAATTTGCTCCATATTCTTTTAAAGTTATGAGGGAAAAAGCTAAGGAATTGGGGCAAGAATATACGGTAAGACAATATACTATGCAAGTAATAATATTTGCAACAATTGCTGGATTGGTTGGATATTTATATAATTATAATTTGTTTATTACTATTATTTATATTGTATTAGCAGTATCGGTTATTCCATATTTGACCTATTTACGTTGCAAGAGAATTTACAGTGAATTTATATTTGAACAAGTTCAGGTGTATACTACTAATACTATAATGGAATTTAGAACTACTAATGCCTTTGTAAAGGCATTGGAAGGTGTTGTTGAATCTGGAGTGTTAGAAGAACCTTTGCTTTCTGATGTTAAGATGATGATAAGTTTATCTTATCAAAACGGAGATATATACGAATCCATTAGATATATGGATAATAAGTATCCATATTATATTGTTAAGAATATGCATCAATTATTTTTACAAGTTACTAAAGAAGGGGCAAAAGATACAGCAGAAACATTTGAAAATATGTTATCTGATATTGACATGCTTGTTGAAAATGTTTATCGTGATAGAATGGACAGGCAGTCTTTTCACAAGCAGTTTGTTCAGTATGGCGTAATATTATATGCACTTATTATGTTAATACAGCTTCTTTTAGGTACTGAAAGTTATATAAATATGCTTGATATGTGGTTTGTAAGAGTACTTGTAAATTTGATAGTAGTTATCAATACATATTTCCTTCTTTCGGGTGAAAAATACTATAATGAGAATGTGGGTGCTGAATAATGGAGATATTGATAGTTGGATTAATTTTATTTTTTGTGTTAGAATATAATAAGAAGTTGAGTACAAATAAGTTTATTAATGATAATAAGCAGTATTTTAATTTCTTGAAAGAAGATGACTATGAATTTTTGCTTAAAGCTAAATATGGTGATAAAGTTGATCCAGAAAAAGCTTTTATGAAAAGGATTAGAAATGCTTTGTTAGTTATATTATTACTTATATTTATATTTTTATCAAAATTAAGTTTTATTAATGTATTAGCCGCATTGATAGTTGGATATTTGATATATAAATCTGATTATAATACGTTAAAAAAATATTACAAAAATCATTTACACGAGATTAATATGACTTTGCCTTATTATTTAAAGAGTTTAGAAATATTAATACATCATTATACTGTACCGGTTGCACTTGCAAAATCTATTGATGATGCTCCTGAAGTTTTTAAACCAGGTCTTAGAAAACTTGTTAATAAAATAGAAGCTGGCGATTCTTCAATTAATCCTTATATGGATTTTGCAATTGAATATCCTGTTAGGGATTCAATGAGAATGATGAGACTTTTATATAGATTGGGACTTGGTGCTCAAGAAAATAAACATGAACAATTAATTACTTTTTCAAAGACAATAAGTAATTTACAAAATAAGTCAAGGGAACAAAAATATAAAGCAAGATTAGATAAAATGGAAAAGAAAACAATGACAATGTTAGTATGTACAGGTTTTGGTACGATGTTATTACTTGTGATTTCAATATTTATGATGATGAAAGCATAAATTTTGAGATATATTAATTTGTATTAGAAGGGAGGTTGTTATAAATGAAGGAAGCTACAGGTGAATTAAATATGACGGTTGTAACTATAGTTGCTATTGCCGCTATAGGAGCAATTTTATGGGCTTTATGGCCTAGTATTCAAAAAACAATAGAAAATGCTTGGGGATCAGGAACAACAGATTGTGCTCCTGGACAAGTACCAGATCCTCAAACTGGTAAGTGCCAATAGTTTAACAAAGAATAAGGTGATTTAAATGAGAGATGCGTTTGGTGGAGCATTTTTGATAAAAGTGATGTTAATATTTTTGGGTATATATGTTGCTTTTATGGCTGTTGCTCTTAATTATGCTAAAGCTTTTAAAGTTAAAAATTATATTATTAATGTAATAGAACAATACGAGGGTGTTTCTGAGGAAGCTTATAATACGGTTAATAATTATATTAATGGTATTGGATATAATCCAGCCTTAGATCCTCAAGATTTGTCTGGGCAAGAATGTCTTAATGGGCAATATAATAGGGCGTATTGTATTAAACAAATGTATAGTGATGCTAATAGAGGAACGTACTATATGGTTACTACGTATATGAAATTTGAGTTACCTTTCTTTGGTTTGAACATTTCTATACCGATATCTGGAGAAACCAGACTTGTAACGAATAATTAGAAAGAGGGATTTTATGAATGTTATAATAGCAAATAAGTATAGTGATATGCTTAAAACTTTGGAAATCGATGTTATTAAATCCATCGAGGGTGAATTTACTGTAGATGAGATTATAGATTCTTTTTCTAATTTTTTCTTTCAAAGAATGATTCTGGATATTACGGCAATAAAAGATTATAAAGATTTAAAGAATATTCAAAAGTTATCTGTTAATTTAGATATGGATAAGGTGATATTACTTTTGGATGATTCTGCAGAAAGTGAATCGGCATTGTATTTATCTAGGTTGATTAGTATGGGTATATATAACTTTACTAGAAATAAGGAAGGTATAATGTATTTATTTAATCATCCTAATAGTTATCGTGATGTGGCACATATTCATCAGCTTGAAAATTTAACAGAGCAAATTAATGATAGAATTATTACTAAAAATATGCGTATTTTAGGGATTAAAAATTTAACAGATCATGCTGGAGCTACAACTTTTATATATATATTGAAAAAACAACTTGATAGTTATTATAATGTTGTAGCACTAGAAGTAGATAAGAGGGATTTTATTTATTTTAATGATCCTAATATGGTATCTACTACTTCTGCAGATTTACCTAAAATGCTTATGAAGTATAAGGATGTGGACATTATTCTTGTTGATTTAAATAGTTATGAGAGTGAAGATGTATGTAATGATGTACTTTATTTGCTTGAACCTTCTGTTATAAAATTAAATAAACTATTAATGGTTAACAGAGGAGTATTTAATAAGATGGCTGGCAAGAAGATAGTTCTTAATAAGAGTTTGCTTACTTCTAAAGATGTTCTTGATTTTGAATATGAAGCAAATACGAAGGTATTTTACAATATGCCGCCACTAGATGAGAGAAAGAACAATGAAAATTATATAAATCCATTTTTATCAAAGCTTGGTTTTGTTAAACAGGTAAAAGAAGTTAACGAAAATAAGGGTAAGATATTTGGTTTATTTAAGTTTTAATTGTAAAAAAGATCAATAAATATTGACTTTTTTTAGTATATAGTGTAATATTTATGTATAAATGTGAGGAGGATTTTATGAATATTTTGGCTTGCCCTGAGGGCTTAGGAACTTTAGTAACTTTTATTAAAAAAGGTGTTATTCCTATTATTCAAATTGGTATTCCAATACTTTTAATTATTTTTGGTATGCTTGATTTAGGAAAAGCAGTAGTAGCTGGTAAGGAAGATGAAATTAAGAAAAATCAACAATTATTAGTTAAAAGAGCAATTTCTGCGGTAGCAGTGTTCTTTGTGGTAACTTTAGTCACTCTTGTATTTGGTTTATTTGCAAGTTCTGGTACAGCTGGTGAAGATACTTATGAAGATAGCTGGACAGAATGTTGGGATGAAGCTTAATAAGCTTTTTTCTTTTTTCTTTAAAAAGATATTGTATTAGATATCTTTTTTTTGTTATAATAGAATTACGAGGTGAATAGAAAATGAATGAATATAAAGTTACGACTTATAGTGAAGAGGAGACTTTGGCGGTTGCACAAAATATTGAGTCTGAGAAGTTTCCTAATATGATTATTACTTTGAATGGTGATTTAGGTAGTGGAAAGACTGTTTTTACTAAAGGTTTAGCACACGCTATGGGAATAGATAGTGTAACTTCTCCTACTTTTAATATAGTTAAGGAATATGAAGGGGAATTGCCTTTATATCATATGGATTTGTATAGGGTTGAAAATAATATCGATAATTTAGGATTGGAGGAATATTTTACTAAAGGTGGAATAGTAGTGATTGAATGGGCTGATATGATTAAGGAATATTTGCCTAAAGAAAGGCTTGATGTTAAAATTAAGATTGTTGATGAAAATACTAGGGTGTTGATTTTTATTCCTCATGGGGAAAAATATGAACAATTATGCGAGGCAGCTTTATGATTAGTTTATTTATAGATACATCTAATAGTGATGTATCTATTGCTGTTTGTAAAGATGATGAAATTTTAGCTAGTATTTGTGATAGTATTCCTAATATGCATTCTGTATATGTTGTTCCTTATTTGGAAAAAATTGTGAATGAAGCTGGTGTTGATTTTTCTGATATTGATAAAATTATGGGTGTTAATGGGCCAGGTTCTTTTACAGGAATTAGGATTGGGCTTACAGTAGCTAAGATTTTAGGTTATTGTTTAAATAAGAGTATAATTCCAGTATCTTCACTCAAGGCTTTGGCATTATCATCAAGCGGTGATTATATTATGTCTATTATAGATGCTAGAAACGATAATTATTATATTGGGTTTTATGATAGATATTATAATGAAATTATTCCTGAACATTTTGCAAATATAGAGGAAATTAACGATTTGTTGCTTAAGTATGATGATGTATGTTTAGTTTCTAATTCTGAATTAAATATTAATAATTATATTGTTAATAAAGTTTCTTATGATGTTTTAAATATAGTTAATTATTATAAGGATGAAGAAGAAATTGATGCACATAATCTTAAAAGCAATTATTTGAAATTACCTCAAGCGGTATGTGATCATAATGATAAATGAAGTTAATGTTGATGGTGATAATCCTTTTTTAAATAGAGCTATATATTTGGTTGATAATGTTGAGTGTGGAAAACTTGATTATTTGCTTATGTATGATAGAATGGAAATTCAAGATATTTTTGTTGATGTTAATTATCGTAATCAAGGTATTGGTACAAGGTTAATGGCGTATTTGATTAGTGTGGCGATTGACAATCATGTTGTTAATATTACTTTAGAGGTAAGAATTAGCAATGAAGTAGCTAGATCTTTATATAAAAAATTTGGATTTAGAGAAGTGGCTCTTAGACATAATTATTATGGCGATGAGGATGGTATTTTAATGGAAAAACAGGTGATGTAAATGAAGGATATATATTGTTTGGCGATAGAATCTTCTTGTGATGAAACAAGTATGAGTATTGTTAAAAATGGAGTAGAAGAAGTAGCTACTGTGGTGTTATCACAAATTGATATTCATAAAACTTATGGAGGAGTGGTTCCAGAGGTTGCTAGTAGAAGTCATGTTGAGAGTATTACTATTGTTTTGGATGAAGTTTTAAATAAGGCTAATATGACAATGGATGATATTGATATAATCGGGGTTACTTATGGTCCTGGTTTAATCGGTTCTCTTTTGATTGGGTTACAGGCTGCTAAGACTTTGGCTATGCTTTACCATAAACCTTTAGTCCCTGTACATCATATAGCTGGTCATATATATGCTAATAATTTAGAGGAAAGATTAAAATTTCCGTTGATTGCATTGGTTGTGAGTGGTGGTCATACTGATTTAATATATATGAAGGAAGATTATTCTTTTGAAAGAATTGGTTCTACTTTAGATGATGCTGTAGGCGAAGCGTATGATAAAGTGGCTAAGGTATTAGGTCTATCTTATCCTGGGGGACCACTTATTGATAAATTGGCAATGCAAGGCGATGATACTTATAATTTGCCATATCCCCTTGATGATAGTAGCTATAATTTTAGTTTCAGTGGTTTAAAGAGCGCTGTTGTTAATTTGGTACATAATGAAAAACAAAGAGGATGTGAAATTAGAATTGCTGATATGGCTTTTAGTTTTCAAAAAAGGGTTGTAACCGTTATTACAAAAAAAACGATGAAAGCTATAGCAGAATATAATGTTAAAAATTTGGTTATTGCTGGTGGTGTAGCAGCTAATAATGGACTTAGGAGTAAAATGGTTGAACTTATTAAAGATAAGAATATAAAACTTTCTATTCCAAGAATTAAATACTGTACGGATAATGCAGCGATGATTGGTGCTGCTGCTTATTATGCTTATAAAAAAGGTATAGTAGCTGATTTATATCTTAATGCTAAGGCTACTGATAGTTTATATAATGATTAATTTAATTATAAAAATTTGATATAATTGTTAATAGATAGGAGTGGGGTATGGGATTATTTAGTAAAATAAAGACATTTTTTGGAAATAAGGATATTTCGCTTGGGACTTATGATGAGGGGTTAAAGAAGACGAGGGGAGAATTTGTTTCTAAACTTTCTAATTTAAGTAAGAAATATAAATTTGTAAATGATGATTATTTTGAAGAATTAGAAAATATTCTAATTATGGCTGATATTGGTGTTAATACTGTTTTGAAATTTGTTGATTTGTTAAAAGATAGAGTTAAGAGGGAGAATATTAAAGACAGCGAGACTTTAAAAGAAATAATTGTCGATGAACTTTTTGTAATGTATGTTGATGAGGGGATAATCGATAGTAAAATACATTATGAAGAGTCTGGAGTTACAGTTTTATTGTTTGTTGGCGTCAATGGTGTTGGTAAGACTACTACTATTGGAAAAATTGCTTCTAAGTTAAAAAATGAAGGTAAAAAAGTCATGTTAATTGCAGGTGATACTTTTAGGGCTGGAGCAGTTGAGCAAATTATGGCTTGGGGTGAAAGAAGTAACGTTAGAGTAGTTTCTAAGCAGAATGCTGAGCCTGCTAGTGTTATTTATGATGGATTAGAGGAAGCTATTAATGATAAATATGATGTGGTGCTTATTGATACAGCTGGAAGATTACAAAATAAAGTTAATTTGATGCAAGAACTTTCTAAAATTAATAAGGTTATTAAAAGTAAGATTGCTAATGCACCTCAGGAGACCTTGTTGGTAATCGATGCAACAACGGGTCAAAATGGTATTTCTCAAGCTAAGGCTTTTAAAGAAATAACGGATATTACAGGAATTGTTTTAACAAAATTGGATGGTACTGCTAAGGGTGGAATTGTACTTGCTATTAAAGAAGAGATAGGTATACCAGTAAAGTTTGTTGGTCTTGGAGAAAAAGAAAGTGACTTAGAGACTTTTGATATTGAAAAATATATTTATGGTTTATTTAAAGATTTAATATAGAAAGGGTTGAAAATATGCAAAATGAAAAGATTAAAAAGGTAGAAAGGATATTTTGTATTGTAACTGGTGTTATTGCTTTAGGGTTAATAATTGCGGCTTTTATAAATTATATTTTTGTACCAGCGGCTTGTACAATGTTAGCACTTTGTTTTTTTGGATTGTGGTATATGAATAAGGATGATACTGATAAAAAGACGATGGCATTTATGTTCTTTATTGCTGGGATAGCATTAGTTGTTTTTGGAGTTATTTATACAATAATTAAGACGAGATAATGGATAAATTTGATTATATGATAGTTTTATATGACTATTATGGTGAATTATTTACGGATGTTCAAAGAAAGTATTTTGAAGATTATTATTTCAATAATTATACTTTGTCAGAGATAGCTACTAATTATAAGGTTAGTAGGAATGCAGTTTATAAGAATATAAATGCTACTATGGAAAAGTTATTGTTCTATGAAGATAAATTAAAATTGTGGCAAAAAAAGAGATTGCTTAATGATATTTTGGTAAATATTAAAGATGAAGAGGTAATTCAAAAGATTAATCAGTTATATTAGGTCGGTGATTTTTATGAGTGAGAATGGTAAGGGTAAGTATAGGGTAGTTTATGATTATTCTAAAAGAACAAAAGGTGGAATAGTGGATGCTTTGTTTTTGGTCGGTATTATTATGACTGCTGGTCTTTGGTTAATGTTGTTAATATTTGGGAGGTAATGTTTATGAATGAATTACAAGAAGGGTCAATGCTAAAAAGATATGCTGATGAATTAACGGCTGTTAATTATATTACAAATCCTGCTATTGCTAGGGAAGAAGAATTGAAGAAGTTGATGTTAGTTTTGTTAACGCCTGAAAAATCAGCTGTTTTGGTTGGTAAGCCTGGCATTGGTAAAACGGCTATTGTTGAAGGGCTAGCTTATAATATTCAATATGATAATGTACCTAACTTGTTAAAGGGATATCGTATTTTTAGAGTTAATACTACGGCATTATTAGGTAATGATAATGGTGAAAATAGGGTTTTAAAATTAATTAAGGAATTACAAAGTATGGATAAAATTATTCTGTTTATCGATGAAATTCATACTTTAATAGGTAATGATGCTCAAGGTGCTTTGGATTTGGCTAATATGTTTAAGGAAGGTTTAAGTAGAGGTACTATTAAGATGATAGGTGCTACTACTACTTATGAATATGAAACATATATTTTGAGGGATAAGGCTTTTGTTAGAAGGTTTGAAAGAATTGATGTTGAAGAGCCAACACAAGAGATGTGTGTTAAGATATTAATGCAGACTTTGCCTAAGTTGGAAAAACAAACAGGAGCTGTTTTGGATTATACTGATTTCCAAAAAGAAAAGTTATTTAAATTTATTGTTAATATGACTAGTGAGTATAAGAGGGTATATGAGATATCATCTAGATATCCTGATATTTGCTTAACTATATTAAGGCAAGCGTTTAGTAATGCTTTATTTGAAAATTCTAATAAGGTGACTTTTAAAAATATATATGATGCGATTAGGTTTACTAAGGCAGTATATCCTGATGTTATTAAGAAAGAATTAGTTATATTTAAGGAGGAATTTAAGGAAGAACTCGCTAATGAAAATGTTGTTGTTGATCCTTTAAATTATTTAAATTGATAAAGAGAAAAATATATCTTTAGTTAAGATATATTTTTTAATTTTGATGTAGGAAATATTTTATAGTCTGTTTTAGTTGTTTTTGGTATTCTTGGATATTTTCTTCTTCTTTTGGATAGCCATTTTCTTTTATATAGAGAAAATTGTTTGCTATATTTAGAATGCTTTGTTTGCTTTTGTTAGATAAACTTTCATAGGTGTAATTACCTATTTTTTGTTTTGAAATTATAAATGATATTGGTATTTTTTGAATGTATTCTTGTTCTTTTTTGATTTCTTCGTTAATATTATTTTTATAATATTCAATAAGATGTTTTTCTAACTTTTTAAAAAATGATAGTAGTTGTGTTTCATCTTTAAAAGTTTGTTTGTTGGATAAATATTCTTCATATTCTGTATGTCTTTTTTTAATGTATGTATTTTCATTATTATGAATAAAGTCATTGATGATTATTTCAGTGTAATCAGCGATTTCTTCTAAGGTGTTGTTATCTTCATCGATGTTTTTAATTATTTTGGTAAATGGTTTTTCGTCGCTATCTTTTTCTATTTTGTATTTTCCAAGTGATATTAGTAAAAAGGCTGTACTTGTAAATGCAATGCCATTTATAAAACCTTTAAAAGCTTTATTTTTCATATATCCTCCATTTCAGTTATTATTATAGCATGGATATTTTATTTATCAATGTGTAATTGTAAATATGTATAGTAATATTTTATTTGCAAATAAAAATACTAATCAATTTATTTTCTGATTAGTATTTTTTCTATGTAGCTTACAATCATATACATTATGTAGGAAACAAAGGCTAGAATAATTATTCCGGTTATAACAAGGTTTAGATTAAAAACTTGTGAACCATACATTATTAGGTAGCCGATTCCTTCTTTTGATACTAGAAATTCTCCCATTATAACGCCGATTAAAGACATACTAACGTTAATTTTTAACGAGCTAATTATAGTGGGATAATTGCTTGGTAAGATTACCATTTTTAATATTTGAAACTTGTTTGCTTTAAAAGATTTTAATAGATTTATTTTGTTTATATCAGTATTTGAAAATCCATTATATACAGTAATGGTGGTGACTATTACAGATATTAGTAATGCCATGATAATTATGGAATTTATGCTGGCACCTGCCCATATTATAATTATTGGTCCAAGAGCTACTTTGGGTAGACTATTTAAAATGGTTAAGTATGGATCCATAACTTTGGCTATAAATTTATTCCACCATAGAATTATGGCAATGAGGGTACCAATAATTGTTCCTAAGATAAAACTTATAAATGTTTCATAGATGGTTATATATATGTGATTAAAGATATTATTTTGATTATATAGATTAATTATTGTTTTTATCACTTCTTTTGGGCTTGATGTGATAAATGTATTTATTATTTGTTTATCGGCAAGAAATTGCCATATAATTGTGAGACCGATAATTATTGTTATTTGGACTAAAAATATTAGTATTTTGTTTATTTTTATTTTTTTTATGTATTCTTTATGTTCTTTGCTATACATGGTGATCAATTTCTTTCCATATTTCTTGATAGTATATTGGAAATTCTTTACATTTGCGGTTTTCTATTGGTGTTTTCGCATCTGTTAGGTTTATTTTAAATATTTTTTTTATTTCTGCTGGTCTTTTAGTTAGGACAATGATACGTTCTGCCATTGAGATTGCTTCAGCTAGATCATGGGTTACCATAATAACTGTCTTTTTTTCTTTTTTTATAATTCTATATACATCGTCTGATACTGCTAATCTTGTTTGATAATCTAAGGCTGAGAAAGGTTCATCTAATAGAAGAATATCTGGGGAAATGGCAAGTGTTCTGATTAATGCAACTCTTTGTCTCATACCACCAGATAAACTTTTAGGATAACTATCCATAAAGTCTTTTAATCCGTATGTTTTTAATAGATCTTTGACTTTTTTTATGTTTTCTTTGGTTAGTTTTTTTTCTATTTTTAAACCTATTAAGCAATTTTCAAATATTGTTAACCAAGGGAAAAGAGAATCTTGTTGGAGCATATAACCAATTTTGCTTTTATGGGGATTTGGGAAAATGATATTTCCATTTGATTTTTTTTCTAAACCACATAGAATAGATAAGAGAGAAGATTTTCCACAACCGGATGGACCTACTATAGCGATGAATTCGCCATCTTTTACTTCTAGAGTTAAGTCTTTAATGGCGGTTATTTCTTCTTTTTGATTGTGATATTTTTTGCTAATATTGTTAATGATTAATATATTGTTATTCATTTTATTTGAAATATTTAGTGTATATTAATTTGTCATAAGGTGATTTTTCAGTGAGTTCTTTTGACGCTATCATGATATCTTGTAAGTGATTCCATTCTTCTTCATTAATATTAATTTTTTCTTTCCATGCGTTACCATTTTTATATCTTTCTATCATTTTGGTTAAATCACTATGGGAAGTATCTGGGAAAAAGCTAATTATTTTTTGAGCTATTGTTTCAGGATCGTTATTTTTTACATAATCCAATCCTTTTTGAATGGCGTTACAAAATGATTTAATTATTTTGGGGTTGTTTTCGATATAACTTTTTCTAGCGTTATATGCGGTATATGGGACATTACCTCCTAATTCCCCAATATATGCTACTACGTAGCCCAGGCCTTCTTTTTCTACACTTGTGGCATTTGGTTCAAATAAGGTAACAAAATCACCTGTTCCTCCAATAAATGCTCCTTGCATAGCGGCAAATGCAATTGATGTGTCTATGATTAAATCTTTTTGGGGGTCAATTCCATTTTGTCTTAATGCCCATTCAAATGTCATTTCAGGCATACCTCCAGCACGACCTCCAATTACATATTTGCCTTTCAATTCTTCTAATTTGAAATTGTCATATTTTTTTCTTGCTACTAAAAATGAACCGTCTTTTTGTGTTAATCCGGCGAATGTTTGAACATAATCTTTTTCACCATTTTGATAGACATATATCGTCGCTTCACTGCCAGAAAATCCGATATCCACATCTTTAGATAAAACTGCAGCCATTACTTTATCGGCACCTGGTGTTAAAATTAATTCAATTTCTAATCGTTCATCTTCAAAATATCCCTCATTTATTGCTACATATTGTGGGGCATAGAATATGCTATGAGTTACTTCAGCTAATTTAATTTTAGTTAAATTATTTTTTTCTTTTCCATTTATTATAGTAATAATTGCTACTGATATAGCAATTATAGTTATTGCTATACCATACCATATTTTTTTCATTTTTACCTCCTTCAATCATTTTTATTATATTCATATAATTTTAATTGGTGTTAAGTATTACTATATAAATATATTTGTAAAAATAATTATAAAAGCACCCACACACGCCTCGAATATTAATCCAATTCCTATCAAAACACCAATTGCAACAACACACCATAAAGTAGCAGCAGTATTCAAAGCTTCTTTTTTATTATTATGAATGGTTATTGAACCAGCACCAATAAAACCAATACCAGATATAATTTGAGCAGGAATTCTCATTAAATCATCGTCACATGAATCAATAGATACAGAAACAAATAAAAAAGCTCCAATGCATACTATTATATTAGTTCTAAGTCCAGCACTACTCCCTTTTAGTTCTCTTTCTAAGCCAATAATAAAACTTAAAAGAAAACATATAATTAACCTAATAATAAAATAATAATGCCCCATAATTTTCCTCTTATCCATATAAAAAAAGATAACTAATTACTAAAATAATATAAATAATAGTAAAATTATTAAAAATATTTAAATTTTTATAAAAATACTAACAAAGTAAAAAATTTTAGTTAGGACTTAAAACATATATAAAAAAACAAAGAAGATTGCTCTTCTTTATTCCTTTATATTTATAAAATAATTTAAAAATTTTTTTACGACGGCGTAACCTTTCGCCTTTTCGCGTGTCTTATATACGAAAAGCGATTGCGGCGTATATTTTACGGAGAAAAATGAAACACGACGAGCTGACCGAATTGTTTAAGGAGCATTACAATCCCTTGCTGCTGTATATGCTTTCGCTTTCCAAAAACCGCGTCGTTTCGGAGGACATAGTATCCGAAGCCTTTTTCAAAGCGCTTATGTCGCCCGACGCTGAAATCGTGAATTTCAGGACATGGTCCTTCCGCGTATGCAGAAATCTGTATTTCAATCATCTGCGCAAAAGCAGGCGGCTTGCCACGCCGCAGGACGAAAGCGTTGCGGACGGCAGGAAAGCGGCTATTGACGAAATGATTGAAGACGAGAGATATCGGGCGCTTTATCGCGCGGTGGAGCTGCTCGACGACGTGCACAGGGAAGCGATAACTTTGTTTTATTTTGAGGAGCAAAGCGTAAAACAGATTGCGAGATGCTGCTTTTCGGTGATCGCCCGGCGTGATCGAGTTAGCCTGTCAAAAGAAATTTTAA
>OLYJ01000083.1_pt1 | contig 44379 bp, 56 predicted proteins | sample 1674121 | NCBI WGS metagenome assembly OLYJ01 (sample SAMEA103958146, study PRJEB25191) | human gut metagenome | reverse complement strand
CTTCACCACCGGTGCGGGCTCTCCGGCCGCACAACGGGGCTTGTGGGCGTCTTCCTGAAATCAGTAATAATATATTACGCGCTCGGAAGAATATTTTCAAACAGTAAATTTCTACTAAATTATACCAGTTTGTGTGTCGTTCGTCCAGTTCTCTCAGTAAAAAATATATGAGAGGGTAAAACAAAATGCATTAACGAAGCGCCTTCCGGTGCAGACATATTAGAGAATGTGCGAACGGATAGACATGCAGCGGCGTACGAGAATGGGAGCAGGGATGCTGCTGCTCTATGGAGGGTTTCGACTTTATGGATTCGACTTTATGGAGCGGAGTTATTTCGATCATGTTGACAGCATTGGGAACGTTACGTTAATATAAAAGCAAGAATATTTGCAATTTCCTGTGCAAAGGAACAGATATATCATAAGCTTTTGTATGTGGCGAAAGAGGCAAGCATGGAAAAGTCTTTTACCGGTCTTGATGAGTTTATGGATAACATCTGCCGCGGCGGAGAAGTTGAGTTTATGTATAAGGGACGCGCTTATTTTGCAGGCCTGACAAAAGTTGGCGAATATAGCGTATATGAGCAGGGAAACTATTCATCCGAACGCTGCTATACCACACCCGAAGGGGTATGCGCTTATAGGATCGGTGCTGAAACCCTTGGAGAAATCATAACAAAAGCCACCATAACATTCAGGTGTCTTTCTTAGTGCAATGCGCATGGCGGGGCAAGCGCCAACGGCCAACACCGGTTTTTATAAGGGAGCAAAATGCGATGCTCTTTTTACATAGCACAATGATCAGCAAAATGTTGGAACTCTCAAGGAGAGAAGGCCTGTGAAAAAGAAAAAATATATGGTAAACCCGTATTTGGTTTTTATGTCCGGTGTGGCTATGGCGCTTGCGACTCCTATGGTAGCAGGGATTATATATTGGATGTGGCGAGATTACAACGCGGCAAATGTGGATAAATTAAATGACTTTATTTTTGTTACAGTGGGCTTTGGAAGCTTGTATTTGATGCTGCCTGTAATCGCGTTCATAAATGCGTACGAATACCTGGGCACAGTAGAAATTACAGACGCCGGGCTGGTTTTTCGGGCACCGTTTCGGAGAAAACGGGAGTTTCGGTATGAAGAACTTTGTGAATTCGGCATAGACTACGGCGGGCTGAGCGTAGACCGGCAGTACTGGATCTACTTTTGCAAAGCTCCTTTTGACAAAAAGTACCGGCACAGCATAAACCGTATGCCCTTCAACGGGAACTGGATGCGGATCCAGTATAGGGAGGATGTTTATAAAGCCCTGTATGCGGCGGCACCGAAGGCAATTCAAAAGCGGTGGGATCGCTATTCTAACGGCATTCGTGCCGATGGATATGACAAAAAGAAGAGTATCCGGATCATGTAACGGAATTCGCTGGTAAATACAAAGCAGCATTTTACAAGATAAATGCTGTTTTAAGTACATCAGGCGAGAAGACAGCGGCAACCGAAGCACCCTCAGGATATGAACGGTAGTCAGTGGCGTTAAAAGAAACCAACACGCATGGTGACTGGCGCTGGTTGGGGTGCAAGGCATACTTCAAACGCCTTTATCAAAGCTTTGCAAATTGGCAAAGTTATAAGCAACTATAGTGGGGAAGAAGTATGATCCATAGAATAGAGAAAGCTCGTCAAGACGCATATGAAATATTCTACCAGAACAGTCATGTCCCCGGCAGATATGCGGCTTATATTCGGGGAACCCGTTGTGCAACGGACGCAGGCTTTCTTAAAGAGATTTCAGCTGCCATGCAGTTTCCTGACTATTTTGGCGAAAACTGGAACGCCTGGGAGGAATGTATGACGGATCTGGACTGGCTGTCCTTTTCTTCGATCGCCCTGGTAATAGACGATTATGAGGTTCTGTTTGAAGAAGAAAAAGAACCGAAAGATTCCCGTCGAATTTTGGAAACGTACTTTAAAGAAATAATTGCATATTGGGAAAACGAAAATGGTGTCCCCTTTGAAGTCTTTTTAATGCAATAGGATTGTCCATGGAACCTTATCACAATCACGAAAGCCGGGCCGGCGGAGCAGCTTCTGCTTTTGTGCAACAGAGTCTGCCTGCCGGTCGTTTTTGATTCAGGACAAATTGTATATCGTTCATCTTTATGCAATAAAAAGAATATTATTACTTGTCTTGTTTTTGTTGTAAGACAGGACGTTTTTTGGTATACTGTCTTTGTGCATAAAACAGTGTGAAGCTGATCCCACAGAAAGGGGGCCCCATGCAATCGCCCATCTGCATCCATTCCGAAGTCGGCAAACTCAAAAAAGTCCTGGTCCATCGGCCGGGTATGGAGCTGGAAAACCTTATTCCCGAATATCTTTCCCATCTGCTTTTTGATGATATTCCCTATCTGAACGTGGCTCGGGAGGAGCATGATTTCTTCACCCAGACCTTGCGGGAGTGCGGTGCGGAAGTGATTTACCTGAAGGACCTGCTCACCGAAGCCGTGGAGGCAGCCGGTGCAAAAGAGCAGCTGGTGGAGGACTATATCCGGGAGGCGCATGTATACGGTCTCAATGCCCGGCAGGCCCTGCGAGAATATCTGACCAGTCTGTCCGTGCCCGATCTGTTTGACGCCATGTCCATGGGTATGCGCAAGAGCCAGCTCCATCTCAAACAGCGGGTGCATCTGGCGGACTTTACCCATGAGGATTTTCCCTTCTATGCGGAGCCCATGCCCAACCTGTATTTTACACGGGATCCTTTCTCCTGCATAGACAGCGGGGTGCTTCTTTCCCGCATGGCCAATGAGATCCGGCAGCGGGAGACTCTTTTTGCAGACTATATCTTCCGGTACCATCCCGTTTATAAAAACGTGTCTCATTGGCATGAACGTTCCGGGGAATGGCCTATCGAGGGCGGAGACTGTCTGGTGCTTAACCGGCATACCATGGCTATCGGCATGTCTGAACGCACCAGCCCACAGGCTATTGAAGAGGCTGCCGAGCATCTGCTGACCCCCGAAGCAGGCTTTAAACGGGTGCTGGCCATTGATCTGCCCAAATTCCGTACCTTCATGCACCTGGATACGGTTATGACCATGGTGGATAAAAACATCTTTGTGGTACATCCCAATATCCAGCGCTCCATTCGTTCCTTCCTGATTACCCGGCGGGGAGATGGACGGTTGTACATCCGGGAGAGCGGCAAGCCCATTGACGAGGCTCTTCAGGAAGCCATGGAGCTGGATTCCATCCACCTGATCCGCTGCGGAGGAGCCAGTACCATTGATGCGGCCCGGGAGCAGTGGAACGACGGGGCCAACACGCTGGCGGTAGCCCCTGGAGAAGTGATCACCTACAGCCGCAACTATGTGACCAACACCATCCTTCGGGATCGTGGCATCACTGTTCACGAGATCCCCTCTTCGGAGCTTTCCCGCGGGCGGGGCGGTCCCAGATGCATGTCCATGCCCCTGCAGCGGGAGGAGCTTTGATTTTAGCAGCTCCGATGTGCAGCGTACTTAAAGCAGCTTACCGCCACAGCCGTCTGGCCTCTGTGGCGGTTTTTGCACTTTTATGAAAAGAAGAACTCATAATCTTTTTCCATCTGATAAACTATCGAACAAGTAAGCAGACGTATGAAAACAAACAAACTTTTGACGCCTATTCCCATGTTGGCTGCCGGGTTGATCCTGGGTGCCGCAGCGAGACTGTTTGATATCTACTTTCCGAATCTGGGGGAGATATTCTCTCAGATGTCGGTTTGGATCTTGGCGGGAACCCTGATCGCCATATACAGTCCCACAAAGAAAGCGGCAATGCAAAACATTTTTCCGTTCTGCATGGGGATGTTGTTCACCTATTATCTTACAGCCATGCTTACCCACGGGGTTTACGGCTGGTCATTTATCCTTGGTTGGACGGTGTTTGCATGTCTTTCTCCGGCCATGGCATATTTGGCGTGGATGACCAAGCAGCGCGGAGTTCTCCCAAAGATCATCGGCGCCGGGATTCTGCTTTTTTCCATAGCATCCAGTATTTTGCTTTTTGACCGTTTGCGCGTTTACGATTTTATTCTGGATGGGCTGCTTGCCTATTTTATTTTCTTTAAGAAGATAAAAAGATGTTCCTGATGTGCTTTTGCCGGCAGGACAAACGGATTTGGATCCAATGCTGCTCCAGGAGGAATAAGCGAAGCTTCCGCTCTTTCGCTTCGGCAGCAGAAGCCTGATATATCAGTTTTTCTGTTGCCGCATTCCCTGCTTGCGGGCTCTTTGCATATACCCTATTGCATTGCCCGGACGATGTGATATACTATATCTGAATTTCGGCTTATAAGGAGACTGACTATGGCTATTGTTACTACCAAAGACATGTTTGCAAAAGCCTATAACGGCGGCTACGCCATTGGCGCTTTCAACGTGAACAACATGGAGATCATCCAGGGCATTACCGAAGCGGCCATGGAAGAGCGGGCGCCCCTGATCCTGCAGGTAAGCAAGGGGGCACGGGCCTATGCCAAGCATGTGTATCTGATGAAGCTCATTGAAGCGGCTATTGAGGATGCCGAGCAAAGCGCCGGGTTTGATTTGCCTATTGCCGTGCATCTGGATCATGGCGACAGCTTTGAACTGTGCAAGAGCTGCATTGACGGCGGCTTCTCCTCCGTCATGATCGACGGCTCCAGCAAGCCCTATGAAGAGAACGTCAAGCTCACCCGTCAGGTAGTGGAATATGCCCATGACCATGGCGTAGTGGTGGAGGGCGAGTTAGGCACTCTGGCCGGTATTGAAGACGAAGTGCAGGTTTCTGCCGAGGATTCCTCTTACACCCGCCCTGAAGAGGTGCAGGACTTTGTAGAGCGCACGGGCGTGGACTCCCTGGCCATTGCCATTGGCACCAGCCACGGGGCTTACAAGTTTACCGCCGCGCAGTGCACCCGCAACGAAAAGGGTCAGTTGGTACCGCCTCCTCTTCGTTTTGACATTCTCAAAGAGGTAGAGGAGCGTTTGCCCGGGTTCCCCATCGTGCTTCACGGCTCCTCCAGCGTACCCCAGGAATTTGTCCGTCTTATCAACGAGAACGGCGGTCGTATGCCTGATGCCGTAGGCATTCCCGAGGAACAGCTCAGAGAAGCCGCCCGTATGGCCGTATGCAAGATCAATATCGACTCTGACCTGCGTTTGGCCATGACCGCCAGCATCCGGCAGTATTTCACCCAGCATCCCGACCACTTTGATCCCCGGCAGTATCTCAAGCCTGCCCGGCAGGCCATCAAAGAGATGGTCAAGCATAAGCTGGTAGATGTGCTGGGCTGCGACCACAAGGCATAAAACATATCGGACGAAAGAACGGCGTAACCAATGTTGCGCCGTTTTTTTCTGCGCCCGTTTACGCAGGTATCCATGATCTGTATCCGGGATTGCCCGGAAGATCAGAAAAGTCTGTCATGGGCTGTTGAAATATTTTCAGCGGATGCAAGAGAGTCTATGCAGTCATCCGAAAAGCACGAAGTATGGCGAGACTGGCAAAAAGGACGTTTTCTGTTCCGCATCGGCATTGTGCTGCCAGCAGGTAGAATGCTTTTCTATAGTGAAGTGAATTGTAACAAAACTGTTACCATTCCGTATTCTCATTGACAATCTCCCTTGTCCCTGCTATACTACCAATTGCAAAAGGGAGTTTATCTCATGTATTGCATATCGTCGCGGGGTAGAGCAGTCGGTAGCTCGTCGGGCTCATAACCCGGAGGTCGTTGGTTCAAGTCCTTCCCCCGCAACCAAAAAAGTGCCCTAATTTAGGGCATTTTTCATTTTTGGCACATGGACAAAACAGATATTTTTGGATTTTGACGACACTTTGACGACACGGGCTATTTGGGCTGTTCAATGCACCCCCTGCCTCTACAACATTTTATGCATAAAAAAGATGACACACCGGATTCGATGTGCCACTGATTTTTTCTGTGCTCTTTATTCCTGTATCATTTATGATTTGACGACATTTCTGACGACACCGATGTTCAAACATGAGACGGTATCAGACTTTTTCAGTCAAATTCGCCGTCGATAATCTGCTGTATCGAGGTTATTTCCGTCGTCTTAAAAAGATCGGAAAACGGCTCGGATGCGCCCAAAACAACAGCGATCTTCAAAAGAGATTCAAGGGAAATCTTCCCCGTCTGCTCAAACCGTTTCAACGATCCATAACTCACGCTGGATCTTTCCGCAAGCTCCGCTTGCGAAAGCTTTCTACGCTTGCGCAGATTTTTAAGGTTATGTGCAATTTCTAAGCCTATTTCCTTTGGCGTTTTTAGAAGTAAAAAGATTTTTTCTTCAGGAATGTCAGATCTATTCATGCTCATATTTTAGCAATTTATAGTATATTTGTCAATTATTTACTAATATTTGAGCAGTTATTTACAGGTGGCAAACGCTATATCGACATCCTTGTTTTGACGACATTTTGACGACACGGGTTTTTCAACGGCATAAAAACAGCGGCGCACCATATTAGATGCGCCGCCGATACTGTCTTTGTGCTTTATCCGTAAAATGATGATAGATGAATGCAGAAACAGAGGTGATGGATATGATTGAAGAGGGAGAATACTTGTCACCGGAACCGGATTTCATCGATTGGAATGAAGAGGCAAACGCACCCGACGAGTTTGTCCTCGATTATGATTTTATCAAAAAGCGTGCCGATCAAATCGAAGAAATGGTGATATCTATCTGGCGGGGCGGGTCACCGATCTAAAGAACAAGACGGTCGAGCAGCTGAAAAAGCTGAAAGAACTCGGCATGCGGGAAATCTCCCTCGGCGTGGAAAGCGGCGACGACTGGACGCTGGACCGCATCCACAAGGGGTATCATGCCGAAGACATTTTAGAACAGTGTCACAAATTGGAGGAAGCCGGAATCGACTACTGGATGACCTTTCTCAACGGCGTTGCCGGCAGGTCCCACAGCCGCGAGCATGCGATCAACTCTGCAAAGATTTTCAGCCAATGCAAGCCCATGCTCGTCGGGACCGGCGGGCTGACGCTCTTCCCCGGCACGCCGCTCTTAGAAGAAGCGCAGCGCGGAGAATTCGATCCGCTTTCCGAAAAGGAAATGCTGGAGGAGCTGAAGCTGTTTGTGGAGAACCTGACCTGCGACTGCGCGTTCATCACCCACCACACGATTTCCGGTATGAATCTCTCCGGTCCCGATTTCCTGGCCCGAAAGGACAAGATTGTTGCCGCGCTGGAACGCCAGATCAGCCACGGCGACCTCGATCGGATGGCAGCGCTCCGTAGGTTCAAAAGGACGCTGTAAACAAAGGGATATAAAACCGGCACCTCTTTGCGATCCGTTCGGCAAAGAGGTGCCTCTTATTCATTATCTTCATTCCGTAGAAAGCGCTTCCGATTTTCTCAGTGCGTCGTTCTTCGTTTTCAGCTTTGACGGTTCAGCCCCGTCTGTTCTCCGGCTTGACCCAAACATGCCACTTGGGCGCTTTCGGCATAGGTTCATGTTTGATCAGCGCCTTAATTACGCGACGGTGCACAAGACAGCAGCACAGCAGCAGTACACCGATAATGATTCCGATGATCGCTCCGATCGGCATATCTTTTATCCTCTCTTATGATTTTTGTACGAAGTCCGATTCTTATGACCGTGCCTTTAAAGCGCCTTTGCAAATGCCCGGATTTCGGCGAGCTTTGCGTCGGAACCGTTCTCTTCACCGGCGGCGGTGATGATGCCCGCGTCCTCGATGCCTGTATATGCCAGCATATCCTTGTAGGTGGCAATCGCTCCGGCATAGGGAGCCGGTGAACCGGAGGAAAGCAGCAGAGCGGCCTTTGTCGCCTTGGCGGGCTTGCCGATGGCATACACTCTCTGCATCGCCGCCATCATCTGGGCGGTCAATCCGAAGTAGTAAATGGGGGACGCATAAACGATCATATCCGCTTCCTTATAGGCGGGCATAACCTTCACCATGTCGTCCTTCTGAATGCAGGTGCCTTCACCCTTGCCATGGCAATACTCACATGCCAGACAACCGTTGATTTTCATTTTGCCGACATGCTGGATTTCCACCTCGTGTCCGGCTTCCTTTGCACCCTCTGCAAAAGCGTTGATCATCGCTGCCGTATTTTTTGCTCTGGGGCTGCCGTTCAAAATAGCGATTTTCATAAATGTTCTCCTTTTTTGATTGTAATTAATATTATTCCACTATGGAAGTCGTCCGGTCAATCGCATCGTTGCCCTGCACGACTTCCTTCATACATGGGCAATCCTGTTTTCTCTTACTCCAGTTCTTTGAGCATCTGCCCGGCGTTGTCCTTTGGCTTTACTTTCCTGAACGTTTTGATGATCGTCCCTTCCTCATCGATCAGATAGGTGGAACGCTCGATCCCCATGACAGGCCTGCCGAACATCCGTCTTTCCTTCTAGACGTCGTATGCCTGTAACACCTTCTTCTCCGGATCAGAGAGCAGGGTAAACGGCAATCCGTGCTCTTCCATGGTGTCTCGTATCCTTCGTTGCCGTCGCCTGCAACGCCCTCTCACTGTACATTGGGTAATTTTTTTGCGAATTGCCGGAACTTTTTTCATATATTTTCTTGGTGGGCATCTTATTGGTGATTTTTCCAATCGCATTGCCTCTCACTGTACATTGCTGAATTTTTCCGCGAATTGCCGGAACTTTTTAAAATATATTTTTTGTACCTTGCGGGACACCATGTCCCACGCGTTCAGCACTTCCGTCTTAATTGTCCCTCTACGTATAATGGGGGAACTTTTTATGTGAATGGTGAGTAAAATCTGTTTCATTTACAAATCCCTCTCTTCTCTGCAGCTTTCATGGCTTATGTTCTCACTGTTCTATGCCGACTTTTTCGATGCCGTGGCTCTAAATAGTTTGAAAATTATTTGTGATCTGCTGATTATCCGTTGCAGCACCTCTTTTGGTTCACAACGCCTCTCACTGTACATTGCTGAATTTTTTTGCGAATTGCTCGCTGTTTTTGAAAATATATTTTCTATGCGGTACATCTTGTCCCGCGGGATTCATCCCCGTTCTCATGACCGCCCGTGTCCTGTGCTCCGCGATGCAGACCACGTTGTCGCAGCGAGCTGTGCCCGCGACCTTGCTATGTAGCCCGGTTATTTGCCGTATGTAAGACGGTAGAACGGTATACAGTTTTCAAGGTGCTTCATTTACCCTTCTATATACGCATTGCGGAGGATGTCTCGGAAGAGCTTGGGTAGATCAGGATTGTTCGTTAATTTTTCTATGCCTTCGGCATACAGAATTAACCGATCCTGCGCGCTGTGTTCGGCAAGCATGATCTGAGAAAAAGCATGTTTCTCATAATCGCCTTTGAAGAATTCGCGTGCCCCGCCAAATTCCGTCGCTTGCAAGTCCATATCATCCATGAACTTATAAATCAAGGCAATGGTAATCTGCTCAACCTGTGCCTTAGGGTCTGGCACTTTGCCGACCAGGATATCCCTCAGGGTATTGATTTTCCGTTTAACATCAAAGTTCAACATAATAGACCCTCACATAAATCTCGAAAGATTGACATTATCGTTTATATATCCAACGACTCGCCTCATGTTCTGCATGCCAAGCCGCTTTAACTCTGAAAACGTGTAGCTTGGAATATCGGTCCCAAGTCGCTGGAATTTATGATCCTCGATCGCACGGCGCACTTCCTTGTCGGTCAGATAGGTTTCAAAGAAGCGCCTTACCTCATAATAATCGCCGGCAGGTACTCCGCAGGTTAAAAGGAATCCGTCAAACTCATCATTGACCAATTCCTGCTTATTCTTGAATCCCGGAATCAACCCGAAAATCTTATCCAGCATTTCACGCACCGTTACTCTGCGATCTACGCCGGTTGCACGGCGGAGCTTGTCCCAAGTGTAATGCTCCGCCGGTTTATCAAGGTACTTCTCTTCGATATACCGCTGTGCAGCAGCATAATTGCCCTGTTCGTATTGCTCCCGTGCGGTTGCGTCCTGTTTAACCTCATCCTCGAACTTCTGGAAAAACATGCGATCAATTTTCATGCCCTGAAGCCCGATCTTGGTTTCTGTCATCGTTTTCAGGGGATCGGGATTAAAGTTTTCAAAAGTCGTTATCGTGACACCGCCACCCTGTCCGGATCCTTTCGCTGAGATCACAGGCAATTTGATCACTTCATCATAATCGTATTTCTCTTCAAAGTACTCGCAGTTTCCAAAGAAATCGAACAGTTTGAAGGTGTCCTTTTTCGCCTCATGCACTTCATCTTCGCCGTTAACTCTTGTTTTGTAGCTGAATGTAAAGGTTCTGGTGCCCCGGCCTTTAATCTGGATAAAATCAGTAGGGGAAAATATTGGTCGAAACAAGCCAATATTCAGAAGGTCCTCACAATCATATCCGGTTGTCATCATTCCAACCGTCACACAGATCCTCGTTTTAGAAGTTTTATATTGTTCCAGAAACTTTGAATTTCCGTTGAGATTATTATTCTGGAAATTAACGGTGTAGTCCTGGGCGCTCTGTACATCGGATGTAATCTGCATAGCAAAGTCCGAATAATACTTATCAGGAAACATCTTGTCTGCGTATACGTTCAGAAGCTGTGTAATCTTAGTCGCATGTTTCCGGCTGACACAAAATACGATCCCCTTCCCGATCTCATTTGTGATGGGATCACGCAGGGCATTATCCATAAATGTTTTGACGAAGATCATATTGGTCTCATCAGAGAAAAACTTTTTCTCGAAATCACGGGCAAAGAAGGTCTCCTCCTCGTCCTCATCTTCTTCGTCGCTGTGATTCACAACAGCATATCCTTCGTCGGCAAGAAGCTGTGTGGTGATCTCTGTTCTTGCATCCACTACAGTCGGATTCACCAGGAAGGGACCGTCCGGATCATTGACGCCATCGATCAAGGAATAACGGAAGGTTGGTTCCCCGCTTTCGCAGCCAAATGTCCGATAGGTATCCAATAATTGGCGACGTTCCCATGCGCGAGGATCGTTTGCGGCCAAATCATCTGCATCCACATTTTTCAGATAATCCTTGGGCGTAGCAGTTAGGCCAAGCTTGTATCCAATGAAATACTCAAAGACAGCCCGGCTGTTTCCGCTGATGGAACGATGGCTCTCGTCTGCAATGATCAAGGAAAAATCGGTGGGTTTGAATACGGTTTTGTATTTATTATTATATGCCAGCGTCTGAACCGTTGAGACGACAATATCCGCTCTCCGCCAGTCCTCAGTATGCTCCTTAAAGATGACTGTATCATAATCAGGCTTCAAATAGTTAATGAAGTTCTTTTTAGCCTGATTTTCCAATTCGATGCGATCAACCAGGAATAAAACGCGATTCGCGTTTCCGCTACGCAAAAACAGGCGTATCACCGCAGCAGAGGTGAGCGTTTTTCCTGTTCCGGTTGCCATTTCAAACAAGAACCGCTGATTTCCGTTCTTCACAGATTCTTGCAGGGCTTTCAGCGCATTGACCTGATACTTTCGCAGCATGCGGAGCCCACGATCCTTTAAGTATTGCGACCTTGTGTCAGGGTTCTGATATTCAGGTGATTCCGCATAACGCGGTTCTTTTACCACCGCAATGTAATCCGAAGTGACTTCTTCGTTATAAAGGCGTGAAGGATCCGCATTAAGCGCCTTGCTGCCCTTTACGCTCTCACAAGAGGGGAAGGAAACGATGATTTGCGGATTGCCTTTATAAATGTTCCAGAAGTAATGAATGTTCCCGTTAGAAAGAATCACATACTTAACGACTGTGATTTTGCATAGTTTCTCGCCTGTTCTTTGCCAACCAGGGGATCATGCTCCTCTGATTTTGCTTCAAGGACGATGAATGGCTTTCCGTTTTCATCAAGGAGGAGGAAATCTATAAAACCATTCTTGGTTTTCTCAAAATTCTCCCCAAATTCATCGACCTTTTTCTTCGTAAGCTTTACATTCGCCTCAAGCTGAATGTTCGCAGGACCAGTCTCGTCATCAAAGAACCGACAGCCAGCAGCCTCAAGCAGTTTATTGATTTTGATTCGAGCCTTTGCTTCTTTTGCTCCCATAATGCACCTTGTCGCCTCAGAAAGTATGATATAAAACTATTTGCTCGAGAACGTTCTAAAACTATACTCCGTGTTTATGCAGATAGTCTAAAACGATCGCGCTGAATTCAGCACTTGCCATGTTTTGATAGTTCGGTTCTATTTTATCTATCCCTTCCAAGAAATCGTGCAATGCTTTTGCACATTTCTGTACTTCTTGAATCTGGCTTTGATGATGCTGTTGCGTTGCCTGCTGCTGGATATATGGTACGTTGAACAAATTAATATATGTATTCATATGATACTCTCCTTTCCACTAAATCATCCAAACGGGCACAATCAGGTTATCTCGATCGATGGCGCTGAAATGATCCGCTAAGCAGAGGATAGCGCCGGTGCCGCGCTGGAGAGGTGACTTATCGATCACGCTGAAAACGCGCGTTAGACGGCTATCCGGCATGGCGGTCTTTTTGATCTCCAGTGGGTATAGTTTCCCGTCGCCCTCCATAAGAATATCAATTTCTTTTGCGTCGCGATCGCGATAGAAATACAAATACGGTTCCTTACACGCATTTTGATAACCCTTCACGATCTCCGACACAGTAAAGTTTTCGAGCAGTGCACCGTTCATTGCCCCACTTTCGGCAACTTCCGGAGACGACCACCGTGTAAGGTAGCAAACAAGTCCGGTATCGTAAAAATACACCTTCGGCGTTTTTATCGTGCGCTTTAGCACATTATTGGAATAAGGATGCAGCAAAAAGATGATCCCGAGTGTTTCCAGGATGTTGATCCAATCCTTTGCCGTCTGAATGTTGATATCCGCATCTTCCGCAAGAGCATTGTAATTCAGAAGCTGCGAGCAGCGCGCGGCGACTGCCGTAACAAAGCGATTGAACTTGAGTGCATCAATGCTTCCGGAAAGCTCACGCACATCACGTTCTACATACGAGGAGAGATAAGACGAATAATAGATATTACGATCCGGCGTCTGGCCGCTGATAACTCCCGGCATAGATCCGTGCCACAGACGAGCGAACAGCTCCGGCGTAGTGACCGGCGTAATCGTATCCTTTTCTGCAATCAGCCGTTCCAAATCCGTTGTGAAAGGCACGCAAGGCGCACCGACAATTTCCCGTTGGGACAGCGGTGAAAGATGCAGCAATGCAACACGACCCGCAAGAGATTCCTGCACACCCCGCATAAGGCGGAAGATCTGCGATCCGGTCATCCAGAAATCACCTGGGTTGTGGTGCTCGTCAATGTGCATCTTGATATAGGTAAACAGTTCGGGCGCGTACTGCACCTCATCGATCAGTACCGGCGGCTTATGAAGCTGCAAAAACAATGCGGGATCGTTTTTTGCCATGTCACGTTCGGCAAGATCGTCCAGCGTCACATACTGTCGCCCGATATTCTCCTTATCAGCAAGCTTTCGGAGCATTGTCGTTTTGCCAGCCTGACGAGGGCCGGTGAGCAAAATTGCGGAGTAATTCTTACTGATCTCCAAGATGCGGTTTTCCATGTGTCGGCTGATGTATTCCATGTTTCACCACCTGAACTCTTTCGCATAGTTTATCTGCATATATTATAACCAAATGAAAAGGATCAGTCAATAAAAATATCGGCAGATTTTTATTAAATATGAAAATCTGCCGATATTCAGAGTAGATTTGTATTGTCTTTTGCCTACATAGGTTTATAGACTGTAATAATACTCCTTGATCTTCATCGCCATCATTGCTCTGCGCTCCTGAAGGAACCGTTGATAATCCGTAGCTGTCATGTGAATGATTTCCGCCGGAATGCAGTTTTCCGATAGGTTCGCCCAGAACTCTTCCTCGTTCGTAATGGTTCCGATCTTCATTTCCTTGGTTTCACATTGATGCAGCGCGATTGAGAAGTAATCACTCGGTGATTTGTCGCTGATGGAAATATTCACGCCAGTATCAAGATAGGCATAGTTTACAACTTGATTATATGCTGACTTGTCCGTGATGCCGCTCTTTTTCAAATACTCCTTCGGGAAAATATGGTGCACATCGCCCGCGCTGCGGAACAAATCGCCAACCGCAAAGCGTTCCTCATTGTCCTTTGCAAGCGGATTAAAAGCGATGCGAATTACCTTTTCTTCGTAATCTTCCGTAAGGATCTTCTGCCCCGCAATCGCCGTCATCATAGCAGTAACACGCTGCTGTCCATCGATCAAAACTTTTTTGCCCACAGCGCTGCCACCATCTTTGAGTTTAACATCCGGGTTCTGCCAAATGATCAGGTATCCTGTCGGATAGCCATTGTAAAGTGAATCGATCAAATCGCGAACTTGCGTTGCTCTCCATACAAACGGGCGCTGAATCTCCGGAACTGCGATTGCGCCGGCTTCAATAAAGCCCAAAAGTGAACTAACCGAATACTGCGTAACGGAATACTTATCAAACGAAATGCTCACTACCCTGTTCTCCTTTTTTGGTTTCTGTCCTTCGTTTTAGTGCAAATAAAAAAGATCGAATTGCAAATTATATTGATATTATACTATTAATTGATCATTTTCACAATGCCTTTTACGGGACAGCAAGAGTTTTTTGCATAAAGAATTCAGGCAAAATGTATATACATACGAAAATTACATATACATTTTCAAAGCGATTATGCAGTCGGTTCGGGCCCGATTTTGACGACAAAATTGACGACACTTTGGCTGAAAAAGAGTGAATTTATTGAATTTCTTGGTACTGGTTAAAATGGCGAAAAAGTCAGTAAAATAGGCACTTTTTCAGGTTTTCTGGGTTGTTTTATCTGTCCCATTTAATGGACTCATAACCCGGAGGTCGTTGGTTCAAGTCCTTCCCCCGCAACCAAATCAGTTACCGTTGTTGATACAATTTCAACAACGGTAATTTTTTATTTATTCCCGTTCTTGAGATGTTTTTGGCACGAAACCGGGGATATTTCGAACATTTCCGGCCAAAAGCAAATTGTATGCCCGGATTTGATGCGGCCATGGTCTGAAAAGGCAGGGCTTGGTAAAATGACAATCGTTATAAGAATATAAACGATAAATTATTACTTACTACAAATATAGAATCGCTTATGGCAACGACGCTGTTTTGAGCCATAGGCGGTTTCGCTTTAATCCTATTGGGACAAAACGGACAGAAAGGACAAAATGTGCCATAGAATACGAAGAGACGAGCAGTTGCTGCGATGATCAGTTGCTAGTCTCTTCTTGTTTGGACTTAGGATTCAAGGTCATTTGGCTTTTGCCTCAATGGATTTAGTAGTGGGACCTTCCAGTACTAAATTCGAATCGAAGTGGGCTTTTCCGTCCTCAACAAGGCGGAGCGAGATATTTTTTTGCAGTAGGTGATGGCAAGCGTCCTGGTCTGTGTGTTCAGGTGACAATCGATGTTGGTAAAACGAAGATTGACAGGAGCGCCATCCAGCAGACGGCAATTGTGGAATGGGTGTCCAAGGTGGAGCCCTGTGCAGAAATGGCACTCGGCATCCAGGAGGCACATAATCTCAAGACCCACATATGGGCAAGCGGCCCCCTCTGCAGGTTGATGCCAACCCAGGTGGAGTTCATCGTCTGGGTGGCCCGGATGCCGAATTAGGGAAACAATAACTTTCCCATAAATTCATGGCATCATTTGTGAGTCAATAACATAGAATAATGCAGGGATCCCAGGTGAAATTGTATTGACTTTCTTTGAAAGTGTGGTACAATGAACTTGACAGATGGTACCTTGTGTGCTAGACTGTCCATCATCTCATCTACCATGTTGTAGAAGGAGACCAAGGTTGTCGCATGGCGGCGACCTTTTTTATTGTCCGAAATACGACCAAGAATACTTCTCACAATCCTTAGAAAAATCACGTTTTTCTGAAGTGAAGAAAACAGGAAATGCGGAGATCAGACGATAGAATCTCTTTTCAGCGGAAAAAATGAGCACATAATCTACTCCGTACTGATTATAGCGTAAGTACAATTTGGGGCTTTGTTTCCCATTTCCTGGTTTCATCCATACCTTTACGGATTTATCATCACGACTTGCAAGTTTGATAATATCCACAATCCAAGGAAGGCGGCTTGCTCTAAGAAGACAGATGTTGCGATTTTCGGTTCCATATTTGATGGATACTTGCTTCGTACCAGAGGTACAGTTTTCATTGCAGAGGTTAATGTTGGGATCATTGACACATGGTAAAACTTTAAATTTATGTTTCTCTTCCAAGCTGATTAAGTGCCAGAAGCCCACGGGGCGATTGTCAATGATCTCATTCGCTTCGATAAAGACTTCTTTGTCAAAGAGAGTCGGACGGCGAGTTCGGTCATTGATGTTTTCTTGGAAATAGCTGAAAGTGCTCTCAATATCCGCATCAATATCTCCTGTTAGGTTGAGAGGCGGGGACAGTTTGTTATCCATTTTTTATTTCGTCAGCCTCCACAGAAAAACATCAAATTTTTTTTCGCCCCGTCGAGTACCAAACTTTATGGCAGATCCATACTTTTCGATAAGGCTGTCAACAATAGAATTCTTTGCAGTACTTGATCCAGAGCTATGATAATGTCCATTATGGTAGTATCCAATTGCTCCCATAATAAAATCTGTTAACTGCAGAATTTCGGATTCATGCGATTTTATCTGAACGATTTCCTTGATGACTTCATGTTTGAAATCATACTGGTTGTTGCAGAGAACATTATGGAGCTTCTTTACTCTCGGCCCACCGCAGGTGTCCTTAATATCCACAAAGATACGATATTCCTCAGAATAGTCCACCATAGCGTCCAGCAGATAGAAATATGTCTTGTAGTACCACAAATCATGGCTACCTTGGTTATATTTTGCATGGTCAAGGTTTTCTTTATCTTTAAGAACAACTGCTCTAAAGGCTAATGCATCTTCGTTATAAAAGTACTCCAGAAGTTCTTGATAGAGACCAATCTTAGAAGGAGATACGCCAGTCCATTTGATTTCCGTCCAGCTAGATAATCCGTGTTTTTTCTTTATATTTCGGATATCGTCATAGACTCTTTTTCTCTTTTCGACGGGGCAGCTAATTGCGCCCATTATCATTGCATGAGCAGAGTCGTGTTCGAGGTGACAACTTTCATCGCAATAAATGTTTATCATAACGGTTATACCTCATATATGAAAAACTAATGTGTTTTGTACTATTATACACAAGATATAGCAGATAATCAAGCTATATGTATGCAACGAAAATGGCAACAACCTATCCTTGTCTTGTAAAAAAGCGCTGCGGAAAGGATGTAAGAAATAAGAAGTTCTGGAGATTACAAGTTGGCTGATAGAGTACATCCGTCATGGTCACCTCGTTGTTTTTCATTGAACTGTATGTAGCGGAAAAGTCCGTGAATTTGAGAGATCAGGGATATGAAAAAAGCCAGTCAGATAGAATCTATTCTGTCAACCTGGCGTTTCTTTGTTTTTCATAATGCGGTTATGATCTCTCGGCCGTCCTTAAACCGGAACACCACTCGCTCGTCGGCGTGGACGGTGACGTGGTCGATAGTGCCGTGCCAGAGTTTTTCGTCGAAGACTACGGGCAGGGTGTCCAACTCACCCAGTTCGAACATCATGCCGCCGATGGTGATGGCGTCCGCCTTCATTTTGTCCCGCTGTTTTTGCAGTGCTGCCAGCTTGGCTTCAGTTTCTTCAAAGCGGCTACACAGTTCGGCGTGGGTGGTACGGTAGGTTTCTTCGGTCATGGTGTTGGCGGCGTTTTCTGCGATGCACAGGCGCAGCATCCCGGTGATGGTGGTCAATTCCTCTTCCAAAGCCTGAATATCCGCATCAATGAAGTCCGTGTCCGTGAGCATCCGCTGGGCATAGCGGAGCTGGTCGATGGCGGCGTCCCGGTCGGAAAGATACTCCCCAAGGGCTGCCAAGTACAGTTCTTTCAGCCGCTCCTCGGTCAGGTGGGGTGTTTCGCATTTGCGTTCCCCTTTGAACTTGCCGTTGCATTGCCAGATAACACGACGGTAGCGGTCTGTGGAGTGCCAGGTTTTGGCTCCGAAAATATCACCGCAGTCGGCACAGATGATCTTCCCGGAGAAGGGACTGGTCTGATGGTGCCGGTTGCGGCTGTTTTTGCGCCGTTCCATCTCCACCTGAACCTGCTCCCATTCCCAAGGCTCGATGATGGCGGGATGGCTGTTCTCCACATAATACTGAGGGACCTCTCCCTCATTAATCTTGGTTTTCTTGGTGAGGAAATCCACCGTGAAAGACTTCTGAAGCAGAGCGGAACCCTTGTACTTTTCATTCCGCAGGATGCTCTCCACGGTGGCTCTCTGCCAGACGGTCTTTTTTCCGGGGGTAGGGATGCCCTCCTCCGTCAGCATGGTGGCAATGGCATTGGTGGATTTCCCCCGAAGGAACTCGCGGTAGATGCGTTTGACGATCTCCGCTTCCTCCGGGACGATCTCCGGCAGCCCGTCGGCACCTTTGCGGTAGCCCAGGAACTGGCCGTAAGGGATGCTGACTTTACCGTCGGAGAACCGTTTCCGCTGCCCCCAGGTGACGTTTTCGGAGATGCTGCGGCTTTCCTCCTGAGCCAGACTGGACATGATGGTGATGAGCAATTCCCCCTTGGAGTCGAAGGTCATGATGTTCTCTTTCTGGAAGAAACACTCACAGCCGGCCTCCTTCAACTTGCGGATGGTGGTCAGGCTGTCCACGGTATTTCGCGCGAATCGGCTCACACTCTTGGTCACAATCAGGTCGATTTTTCCCGCCAGGGCATCCCGGATCATGCGGTTGAAGCCGTCCCGGCGCTTGGTGTTGACGGCGCTGATGCCCTCATCGGTGTAGACCTCCACGAAGTCCCAGTCGGGGTTCTCCTGGATGAACCTGGTGTAGTAATCCACCTGGGCTTCATAAGAAGTAAGCTGTTCTTCGCTGTCCGTGGAGACACGGGCGTAAGCGGCTACCCGGCGGCGAACCCGTTCCTTGGTGGGTGTTTTGGTATGGATATTCAGTGTGGCGGGGATGACCGTAACATTTTTAGCTTTCGGCATGACGTTGCTTCCTTTCCCTTGTTTTCTCTCCGGCTGCCCGGCGCATTTCCGATGTCCAACTCTCGGCACGGGAGCGGTCCTGCCACCGCTTCACGGCGTTGGTTCCGTCCTTGAGGGTGAACTCCAGAAGATTATCGTTGTGGGCTGTAATCGCCGTTATTTCGCCCGTATGCCCAACCAGGGCGGCAGTCTGCATCAACTTTTCCTCCGGAATAGCTTTGGAGGGGCAGTAGGATTTGCCGTAGGAATTGTAGGTGGAGCAGATCCAGACCGGCCCCGTGGCGGTGGTTTTGCGGCGGTAGTGCTTGCCGCAGATGGCGCAGGTGATAAGCCCCGTGAAGGGGGATGTTTGCGGGGGCTTGGTTGGAGCATACTTCTCTTTTCTCCGCCGGATCTCCGCCTGGACGGCATTGAAAGTTTCCGGCGGAATGATGGCTTCGTGAGTATCCGTCGCGTGATACCGGGGCAGCTCTCCCTGGTTCTTCCGGGTGACTTTGGTCAGATGATTCTCCCGGAATTTGGTCTGGAGCAGGAGATTCCCGGTATAGGCATAGTTGCGGAGAATTCGTTCCACGGCACTCTTGTGGAACACGTAGCCGCTCTGGGTGGCGTATCCGCTTTCGTTCAGCCGTTTGGCGATGGCGGTGACACCCTTTCCAGCCAGGTAGTCATCGAAGATGATTCTGACGATCTCCGCTTCTTCCGGGACAATGGCCAGCTTCCCGTTCTCCCGGCGGTAGCCCAGCATGAAGAATCGCCAGGGGATGCCTTCTTCAAAGTTCCGTTTCACCCGCCACTTCTGGTTTTCGCTGGCGGAGAGACTTTCCTCCTGGGCATAGCTTGCCAGGATGGAAAGCATCAACTCTCCGTCAGCGGTGGCGGTGTCGATGGACTGTTCTTCAAAATAAACGCTGATGCCCAGTTCCTTCAGCTCCCGTACCGTTTCCAGAAGGGTCACGGTATTCCGGGAAAAGCGGGATATGGACTTTGTGATGATGTGATCAATTTTACCGGCACGGCAGTCGGTGAGCATCCGCTGGAAGTTCTCCCGGCTGTCCTTGGTGCCGGTCTTGGCTTCGTCGGCGTAAACGCCTACATACTCCCAGCCGTGATGGTGGCGGATGTAGGTGCTGTAATGATCCACCTGGGCCGCCAGGGAGTGGAGCATGGCGTCCTTGCCGCTGGACACTCTGGCGTATGCCGCCACCCGGAGGGGCTTGGGCATCCGGGGTGCAAATTGGATTTGTTCTACGGTTCTTGACATGGTATCCTCCTTTGTATCAAGTATCGTCAGCTACATATATTGCTCGTTTCGGAGGATATAGCAAGTCCATATAGTGACGAATTTCAAATGAATATACTGTCCTGTTTCAGGCCGGTTTTCATGGCGAGAACGGCGTTTGCCCGGTCACGGGTTTGGTCATCCAGCTCTCCCTCCCGGCAGAGATTATCCAGCATTGCGCAGAGTATCCGATACCGAATGAGATCTTCTTGCGTCGGCGTAACAGGGACGGGAGCAGTATTTACGTTTCCGGTTGCCATAGCTGATAAACTCCTTTCCGCAGTATTCGCAGGTCAGATGGTAATAGGCTTTTCGCTGCACCTTCTCCGGGTGGGCGTTCCACCAGGCGTTCCGGCACTTGTCAGAGCAGAAGTATTTGGCCTTTCTGCCCTTCACCTGGAGAATGGGCTTTCCGCACTGGCGGCATTCGGCCCGGACAGCATCTTCCGGCGGGTGGCGGCGGATGTAGGATCGAACGGTATTGACGGAGATCTGAAGGGCGAGCGCAATGTCCATGGCGGTCTTGCCACGGCTGCGCATGACATTCAGAATTTCGATTTCATGCTTGGTCATATTGAAACCTCCCGGGTTTGATTTTTGGGTAATTCCCCTTTTGAATTTGCGATTTTGTGCGTGAGACCCCACGGCCGTTGTCCGGCGATACAGGCACAGAGATTTGACCCGCCCCTGCCGGGCTATTCGCTCCGAAACTTATGCGAATTCGCGCATGAGGCCCCACGCCCGTTGTCCGGACAAGAAGCCCCGGAGATTATGACCGCCCCTCCCCGGCGAAATCCTCCAGCACAGCTGGATTGGTCAGGTAAACTTCCGAGGGCTTTCTTCCCGCTCCGTGGGCGGGTGGCAGCGGCTTGGCGGCAAGATAGCCGTATTCGCACAGCCGATCCAGCACAGGCTGCAGACTCTCGGCGGTCTTGAAACGGCGGCACAGCCGCATGGCATCCCGGCGGGAAAACTCCTCAAGCCGCTCCCGCCTGATGGCGGAGAGCAGATACTGGGCGTTCTTGTTTACGGCATCGGCACCCATGAGGGAATATGCGGCTTTGGCGTGTTCCAGAAAGTATCTGCCGATGGTAACGGCATTCTCCATGGTTTCTCTGTCGACAGAGTCGAACATGGAGTCCTTGGGATATTTCATGACGTGCAGAATGCCGCTGATACGCAGGACGGAACCCACGAACTTACCCGCCCAGTCAGGGATCTCTGCCAGGTCTCCTTTCAGTCGGCCTTCCACCTCGTTGAACAAGGTTTCCAGGACTTCCTCGGCACCATCGTCTAGGCTGATTGGCTGCTGCTCGTTGTCGCTGGAAAGAATGGCCTCGATCAGATCCTGATACCTGACTCTGACACCTTCCGGGATTGGTTCCGTGGAGAAAGAACGACTGCCAACGGTGGATTTCGGCATGGAGTACAGGAATCGGGCGGTGAGGCCACGACCACGGAACGTGTTGTTGCTCATCAGCCCGTTCAGCACCTCTGGCTGCACTGCCAGCACCATGGTCAATGCCGGGTGGATAATGCTCTCGCTGGCTCTGCCGATGCGGTCGACCCGGATGGTATCACCACTGTGACCTTTGAGGAATACATCGATATTTACATTGCGGCTGTACAGGCCGCTGATGATATCGAAGATACCGCCCTCTGCGGAAACCACCGCCGCACAACCGTTGTTCTCGGCCAGAACGGAAGTCAGCTTTTCGGAGGTCACATCGTCCACGAAGAGTCGGAGCGGTTTCACCGGTTCGTATTCGGCTATTTCTTTGGCCTTGTTCTTGATATCTTCCTCGGTTGCTTTACCCTTGGATGCCCGCTCCACCAGACTGCGCTTCTCCTTTTCCAGCTTGCTCAGTTCCATTTGGCTTTTGACGATTTCCGGGCTGCGCCGTTCGTTTTCCAATTTTTCAAATACTTCCACCGGGCGGATCATCATGGACAGCACCGAGGATTTTCGCTCTGCCGGGGGAAGGATGACGACTGTGTAGGTGTTGAGGGGTTCTGCCCAGTCCGCATTGCCCCGGATGAAGTATTTTCCCTGGCTACACAGAGACACAACGCCCAAAGCCTCCACCGCAGCCATATCCACGGTGGTCTGGGTGGACTCTGCCACCGCCAGCACATAGCGGCGAATGACCTCCGGTAATGCGTCCACGGGAAATGTGGGAAGGTTATATTCGTCAAAGGGAATGGGCGTGTCCCAGACTACGGGGCCGGCACTGTTGTAAGCATCCGGTGGGACATACCCGGGCTGCTTGCAGATTTTGGCATAGAGCCGTTGCTTTCCTACCCAGATGCTTTCCAACTCCTGCTCCTCCAGGGGTGGGGAGCATTGCCCAGCAGCCTGGAGGAACAGCTCTTTTGCCTCCGGGGTATCGCCGTATCGCTTGATGATCCTGGCTCCGATCCGGGACATGGTGCTGTTACGGCTCCCCTCAGGAATGGTGTGCCCCATGTTGGCAAAAGCCTGTTCGTTCTCCAGATCATCCAGAAAGGCATTCAGGGTAATCGTGCCGGGGTGATAGATGACCTGGGGATCTTCCGTGCCGAACAGGAACCGGGCGGCATCCATGGCGTTGGCATCGAAGAATGGAAATGCCGCCAACAGGCGCTGCTTCAGAGCCGTATAGCGGTCTGCATTCTGCTCCGGGTCAATAAGGAACACGATATGAAACCGGGGACGAGCGCTTTTCTCGCCTTTGGGCTTCATGTGGTGGCGGCTGTAGTGCAGCACATAGGGAACATCGGCAAAGAGGTCTGCAATGTCCTCCGGGGTGACCCAGTCCGCTGCTATCTCGGAGTGATCGTTGTCGCAGTCCCCGGGCAGGGCGTTGGCAACCTCAAAGTTTGCGGTGTTTCGATAGTTGTTTTTGTACCGGGCGCAGACCATGTCTGTGGCAAAGGCCAGCTTCGCGGAGAAGTCATCCGTGATTTTGACTTCATTGGGATACAGGCAGTTGGCTGCGTTGCCGATGCAATCTGCCGTGTATATGGTGATTGGTGTATTTTCGGCCATGGTGATCACTCCTTCCTTAGTTTTTCTTGTTCAGCCAATCATCCAGCGCAGCCCGCGCGATGAGCCACCGCTGCCCCACGCGGCGATAAGGAATGGCTCCGCTCCCCAGCAGCCGCACCAGTGTGGGTACGCTGATTCCCAGATAAGCTGCCGCTTCCTTGAGATTGAATACGGACTTGTGAGAACTCGTTTTCATATATTTCACTCCCTTCTCTTGTGTTTGGCTGTATTATCGCATATAATAGGAGCATAAATCTTTGCCCTATCGGTAAGAACAATGATGAAATACGCGACTCTAACGGTAAGATTTTCGGTGATAAAGGAGAGTGACTCTATGGATCTGAAACGAGAACTGACGGATTATGAGATCGGCGGAATCGGAGACATAAAAAAACACACCCTCCGGTTCCATTCATACAGAATCGGAACAGAGAGTGGGAAATCGGTGATCTATGCGGTATATAAACCGGAAAAGCCGCCCGAAGTGTTTAAGGGGTATCCAGCGGGTCAGGAACTGCTGATTGATTTGTGTAACCTCCATCTGGAACTGCGGGACAAGTCCATGGAGGAATGCGCACGGATTCTGATTCGGTGGAGTATGGAAAATATCCATCCCTACTATTTTTACGGAGACGAAATGGTACACCTGGGAATGAATGACGATGATCCGAATGACTTTTGGGATTTCTTGGTGAATGTGTTGGAGGGCTATCGTATCTGCGTGGAGGATATGGTACGGGATTTGGAGCAGCTCTATACCGACACCATGACAGCCTTCGCCATCCGTAGTCTGATAGAGGGCAAAGAAAGCAATGCCCAAAGAATTTATGATGAAGTCCGTGTACCCGAACGTGAGAATCTGATCCGGGAGTGGTATCGGACGGACAGCGCCCGCCGCCCTCTGGTGCTGCAGCGGTTTATTGACAAGATACCAAAACTGAATATGGGTCTGGAATATGACCTCGCCACCGGGCAGATCCAGCTGCAACCCTCCGTCAAATCCGTGGTAGACGCAGCCTATTTCGGTCTTGCCAGATTTATGGCGGTGAATGCCAACGCCCTGGATGACTACGGCGGTAAAACCAATATTGCGTTCTGCCAGGCTTGCGGTAAGGCGTTCATAAAACGGGGAAACCGGCAGAAATACTGCGGAACGCTGGAATGCCAGAGTGTGAGGAATAAACTCAAATCAAAGGAGTATTACTACCGGGAAAGGGCAAAAAGAGGTACAAAATAATTGCTGTCATGCGGTGGCCCCAAGGGGGGGTCAAAATCCCTACGCTCAATTTGTATAAAGACCGGCGCAGGGTTCGTGTGAATTTTCGCAGAATTAGCAAGGGGGGATACCCCGAAAACGAGAAATGACTGAGATTATGGGCGATTTGCCGGCGTTGATTTGCCAAATGATTCGGAAAATGCACAGGTTTTCGATCGATTGCAGCAAAATATATGCCATTCTGCAAGCACAGTACCTGCGGGATACCCGTGCGGTTCTTGCGTTTGCAGTGGATCAAGATGTTTTAACTGGAAAGATCGGAATGTGTGCATCCCCGCTATGCTATTTCATGGCGCAACAAGTGGATGATTCGTGAATCTGATGTGGTCATTACCTACATTACTCATTCCTGGGGTGGAGCTGCCCAGTTTGCAGAGATGGCGAAGAAGAAAAGAAAGCGTATTATTAATGTAGCAGAGATGATGAATTCAGAGAGTATCCTTCAGATAAGGCTGTAGCCCTCTGCCGCCCAAATTCTGTTTTTAGGCGGAAATTAAATTTCTTATTGACTACCGAACGATAGGTTGTTATAGTGTTAGAAAGTAATTCAAAGTATTAAGGCAGCAGAAATTCGGAAGGAGAGTTGGTTATGGAACGAGGAAACACAAAGCAGGAGATTCTAAACGCGGCTCTGGATTTATTCTCGGTGCAGGGCTTTGAGGCGACTTCCATTTCCCAAATTGCGAATGCGGTGGGCATCCGCAAGGCATCCCTTTACAGCCATTTTGAGAACAAGCAGGCCATTCTGGTCGCCATTGTGAAGGAGGTTTTGGAGCGGTACGCGGAGCATTCCATCTTTGCTTTGGCGAATTGGGATGACCCTGACTTCACAAAAGACAAGCAGGACATGACCCCGGATGCTGCAGTGCAAATGATTCAGGGGCAGCTCCGCTATATCCTTCATGATCCCGCCATCAGCAGGGCGCGGAAAATGCTGACGATTGAGCAGTTTCAGAATCCGGAGCTGGCAAAGCTGCAAACCAAACAGAACTATACAGATGTCCTGCGGTATTTCACTGGGCTGGTGGGGTTCCTGATCCGGCAGGGCGCGCTGACGGAGGACAACCCGGAGATCATGGCTGCTCAGCTCTGCCTGCCCATTACGGTGTGGTTGGGTCTCTGCGACCGGGAGCCGGAACGGGAGCAGGAGGTCATGGGGCTGGTGGAACGCCATATCCGGCAGTTTTTCAGAATCTATGGCACCTTATCTCCGAAGCCTGACGGGAGGGATAACGAATGAAGTATTTTCTGCTGATTCTTCTTTTGCCTGTATGTTTCTTTTTTGCAGCCTTTTATATCAATGCTACCATGTTCAGACCGGATAAAATAACGGGATCATCTGTCGATGGGCGAAAAGTGCTTCTCCGCAGCGGAAGAAACCGCCTTGTCGGATACCTCTGGAATGAAGCGGGAACACGGGGGGTGATCGTTTTTGCCCATGGGATGGGAACGGATGTCGGCTATTACCTCCCGGAAATTCATCATTTTTCCGCGCAGGGATACAAGGTATTTGCCTTTGAATACAGTGGCTATTGCGGAAGCTCCGGACATTTTTACGGATTTCCGCAGGCAGTGAAGGATTTGAAAAATGCCCTTGAATTTATCGATAACGGCGCTCTTCCCGTGATTCTGATGGGACACAGCATGGGAGGCTATGCCGTTTGCGCAGTGCAGCAATGCAGGCAGAAGCCTGTGAACGGGATCGTCGCTTACGCACCGTTCTTTTCGCCGGACGAAGCCATTGCGGAAGCGGTAGGAAAAATGGGCAAAAACGGAAAACTTCTGCACAGGCTGCTTCTGCCGATCCAGCGTATCCTGTTCGGAAAAAGCTATCGCCTGACCGCAGGAGCGGGACTGTCCTGTGCCAAGGCATCTGCGCTCATCCTGCAGGGCAGCGAGGACAAGGAAGTGACCCCCGATGGCTGCGCCCTGTACGCCCACCGCGGGGAGCTGACAGATGCCCCTGTTACCTTCCGGCTGATCGAGGAAGCGGAAAGCAGCGGACACATGACGGTGCTTCGAAAGAACGGCAGTCAAAGCGTCAACGATGCTACCATGCAGCAGGTCGATGCGTTCCTCAACGCGATTCTGTGCAAATAGAGTTTACTGGAAAGACTTTAAGATGGCACGATTTTGTGTTGAAACGGAAGAAATAAATCGATTCTTATCAGGATCACGAAAGACAATATCGACAAGGAGCATATCTGCTGCGCCATGTCCGGGAAGCAAAGCGTGGCCAAAAAGGAATGGCTCAAGCAGCGATTTGACGAGGGCCTTGTCTTTTACAGAAGCGAGGAGCGGGGCAAGTGCTTTATTGAGTACATTCCGGCGGAAAACGCATGGGTGCCTATTGAAGCCGAGGGGTATCTCTACATCAACTGCCTGTGGGTCTCCGGCTCTATGAAAGGGCACGGCTATTCCAATGATCTGCTGGACGAGTGCATCCGGGATGCCAAGGCGCAGGGACGAAAGGGGCTTTGCATCCTCTCCGCAGAGGGGAGAAAACGGGAATTCCTTGCCGATCCCAAGTATCTGGCTTACAAGGGATTTTCTGTCGCGGACAACTCGGACTGCGGCATCACGCTCCAGTACCTGCCCCTTGCTCCAGAAGCGGAGTCGCCGCGGTTTAAGGAATGTGCAAAACATCCTCATATAGAGGAGGCCGGTTTTGTCCTCTATTACACCGACCAGTGCCCGTTTACCTATTATTGGGTGCCGAGGGTGGAGGAAGCTGCCAGGGAGCACAATATCCCGCTGAAAGTCACTCATATCACAGATAAAGAAGCGGCGCAGAATGTGCCTGCGCCGGTGACAACTTACGCCCTGTTCCGGGATGGGAAATTTGTGACCCAGAGCCTCCAATCGGATAAGAAGTTTCTGGCCCTTGCGGGAATCCTGCCTTGATGAGTACCTGAAAAATAGACACATCCACCTGAAAAAGCTGCCTATATCTGCCTGGACTTCTCTTATACAATATAGCAGTAGCATAAAAAGGGGAAAACAAAATGCAATATACATTCGAAGGAAAGAAAATCGTAGACGGAAACCGAACATTCCTGGATATTCCCTTCAATGTGTGGGATATCACAGGATGCACGGGAAATATTCCGGTAAAAGTCGATGCAGACGGTATTTTGTTTGAATGCAAACTGATACCAAAAGGAAACAACCGCTATTATATTCCTGTGAAAAAAGCAATCGCCGGAAAACTGAAAGAAACATTTGAAGTTTCTCTTGAGGTTGTTGATACGCTTTCCAGAATCAATCACAACAGCCCTTACAGTAAGGAGCATCCAATCAGAGTGATTGATTCCATTGATGAAATTAAAATTGCTCCAGGATACTGCGGGCACTGCTGCGTCGCAATGCTTGCGGGTGTTTCCTTACAGGATGTTCTGCAGGTAATGGGAAAATCGGAAAGCTCATGGTCGAAGATCATGGAGACCTTAGACTATTACGGCATTCCATATGCATCTAAAATGGTATACCCGAAAGGGAAAAATCTTTGTATGCCCAAATGCTGCATTGTGTATATGGACGGTGAATTTATGCTTTGGCATGAAGGAAGATATTACGGCTCAGAAGTTTCTGAACCATCCAGAATTATCAGCTATCTGGAGATTGCTGTGCATGGGACGGAGGAACATCTTTCGGTTTGTTGCCCAGTTGAACAAAATAGCCAGTTTTAATCTGGCAAAGAGGTACATGGGATATCATAACGCAAATGAACATCTTTCCATTCCGGGTGCGGGAAAAACTATAAATCAGACACATAAAGCTGATAAAACGCCTATATCCGCTTGGATTTCTCTTGTACAATATATCGGTAAGTTAAAAAGGAGGCTTGGTAATACCATATGAGTAAACGGATGAGACAGTATCTGGGGATTCTTGCGGCCCTGGTGAGCTATTATGCTGTACATGAAGGGGCGCACCTGGCATATGCCTGCGCTATCGGCGTTTTTGAGAAAATTCGGTTTCTGGGATTGGGTATCCAGATCGTGACGGACACCCAGTGTATGACCAACACACAACTGGGGATGTTCTGCGCGGTGGGAGCCATTGCCACGCTCATCGTGGCGTATGCACTGACTCTGACCGCTCCCGCCATCTGCAAGGTGGAATCCGAGGTTTTCAAAGCCTGTATGTACTACATTACCATGGCCATGCTTTTGCTTGACCCTCTCTATTTAAGCGCTCTGTGTGGCTTTTTCGGCGGAGGGGATATGAACGGCATTGCGCTGCTGGTTCCGGAATGGGCGGCAAGAGCCTTTTTCGGGGTGCTGCTGGTGCTCAACGGCATTCTGTTTTGGAAAGTGGTTCTCCCAAAATATAGGAGCGCATTTGCAAAGTAAAAAGACTTTCTTATGTGAATAGCGGCAGTATTCGGCAGTTCTTCAGGTATATGTGAAGCAAAGGGATGACATTCCTATTATATGAGCGAAAACGAAATAATCAGCGTTTGCGGAGGAATATTATGAAAAATAAGGCATTGGTCGTAATCGACCTTCAAAATGACATCACGAAAAACTACAAGGAAATCATTGAGCGTGTCAATCAGGCAATTGATTGGGCTGATCAAAACGGTTTATATGTAGTCTATATTCAGCATAACAATCTGTCCGCCGGAACGAGAGCCTTCAAGCCCGGTACTCGCGGAGCAGAGCTGGTGCCGGAACTGAAAATTGTATCAGACTTTATTTTTACCAAGGCAAAGGGCAACGCATTGACAAGTGAGGACTTTGCCGCCTTTATTCAGACGCATGGAATTACCGAGTTTTTTGTGGCTGGAGCGGATGCCACAGCTTGCATCAAATCCACCTGCTACAATATGACGAAAAACGGCTATATCGTTCATGTTCTGTCTGACTGTATCACCAGCTATGATAAAAAGAAACTCCCTGAGATGCTTGCGTATTACGAAAGTAAGGGCTGTACTGTCGAGAATTTCGTTGAAGTGATGTAAACACGCCAATGTTACAATATACTGCAGCCGTGTCTGTTACGGCATGGCTGTATTATTTTGAAAGTATGACCTACCGAACGATAGGCAGTAGTCAAGAGAAAGAAGGAATAGAAATGGTAACACTGTTTGTGATCGGCATCTTTGTGTTTGTCGTAAAGCTCATTCATTTTGCGGTCAAAGCCGCCTGGGGAATCACGAAAGGAGTTCTTTTTGTGATCGGTATTCCCGCGTTGCTGATTGTACTGTTTGTTGCAGGGGTGGTATCCCTCGCAGTCCCCATGTTGATCCTTGCGCTGTTGGGAGCATTTCTCTGGCCGGTCTTGAAAGGGGTTTAAGAATATGGAGAAAACAGAAAAGACCGCCTGGATCGATGAAGAAAATAAAATCGTTTCATTCCATGCCATTGATAACGGAAAAATGATTATGAAAGCAGAAATCCTGTTTTGGGACTTTCTGTTCGGATTGACAAGCTCGGGATACCGGATCATGTGAAAGGAGAGCATATCCATATGAAAAGAATCATTGTACTTTTTCTGGCGGCAATTCTGTGCCTGACAGTGGCTGCTTGCGGTAAATATACTGAAGGGGAACAAACACCACCGGAAATCCATACGGAAGCAGCCGAGCCAGAAGAATCCAAGGCAGCAAATCCGGAAAGCACGGACATGGCAGAAACGCCGGAAGCCTCTGCACAGCAAAGTGTAGAATTAGTTGGCCCGTGGCATCTGGACAGCGAAAAGAATGACCTTAAGGCCTTTGCGGATTCTCTGGATCTGTTCCCCGGCTACGGGGAGTGGGGCGCCAGTATGGAGATCAAAAGCAACGGGCAGATGAGCTGGTATATCGGTGCGGAGGGCTGGTACGGAACCTATACCGTAGAGGGTGAAGTGCTTCATGCGCAGCTGACCTCCAATTTGGAGCAGACTGAGCAGCTCTGGGATTTCCGCATTACTATCGAAAATGAAACGGCAGTGCTGGAAATGGACTATAACGACATGACGATCTATTGGGTCTACGGTGATCAGGAGGACAGTGCAAATGGAAACGATGAATAGAAAAATTGGGAACAAAGCTACGGCTGTGTTTTTTGGAATCGTAATTGTTCTTTCGGCGATTATTGAAACCTTGATTTGCCTCGGTGGCCCGGAGTGGCTGTACATCGCCCTGATGTGGATGCCCGCGGTTGCGGCAAATATCGCAAGCTGCATAGCCTTCCGGGAACACAGGGAGCCATTCTCCCTGAAAAAGCTGTTCGCGTCGGTGGGTTTTCACAGATGCGCTCTGCGCTATGTGCTGCTGGGATGTTTCCTCCCTCTTGTCTATCTGCTGGTTCCCTACATGGTATACTGGGGACTCTATCCGGAGAACTTTGCCTACCACGGCGTTTCGCTGGTACTGGTTCTCAAAGATGTTCTGCCCATTATAGTCATCGGCACTTTCATTTCCATGCTCTCTGCCCTGGGCGAAGAGATCGGCTGGCGGGGCTTTATGGTGCCTGCGCTGTATGAGCGCTTTGGTCTGAACAAGACGCTTTTGATTTCCAGTCTGTTCTGGTGCTGCTGGCATCTGCCCCTGCTGATTGGCGGCGGCTATATGTCCGGCACGCCGTTGTGGTATCAGTTACCCGCCTTTGTACTGTGCATTTTCCCGGTGGGGGTGATGGTGGGACTCCTGACGCTGGAGAGCGGCAGTGTGTGGCCCGCAGCATTCCTCCATGCGGCACACAACAACTACGATCAGGCAGTGTTTGGCCTCATTACCAGAGGTGACAACAGGATGTACTTTGTCAGTGAGACCGGCGTGCTGACGATTCTCTGCGCATGGGTGCTGGCGGCGGTTCTGTACATACGCGTAAAGAAGCGCCTATAAAACAAACACATTCGCATGGAAAACCTGTCTATATGCAGTGGGTATTTTCTTGTAGAATATCCATGTAAGTTGAAAAAGCAGAAGTGAAAAACATAGAAGGAGGAATCTCGTACTTATGATGACGGTTGCAGCAGAAAGAAAGCCATGGAATACAGAGCGGCTGTGTTATCTGTTCCTGGTTTTTCTCACCGGATGTTTTGTGGGATGGATCTATGAGGAAATCTTCTACTGGCTCACAGAGGGAATGCTTCGGAACAGGGGCATTCTGTACGGTCCCTGGCTGCCTATTTATGGTGTCGGTGCTTTGGGTATCTATGCCATGAAGCCGCTGAAAAAGAACCCGGCTTTGCTGTTCTTCCTCTGCGCCGCAGTCACCGGCGTGGTGGAGTATGTCATCGGCTTTGCCGGAATCCATCTTTTCGGGATGCGGCTCTGGGACTACCGGGGACTTCTCTGGAATCTGGACGGTATCATCTGCTTCCGCAGCGTGGTGAGCTTTGCCCTGATGGGTTTGGTGTTCCATTATCTCCTGGAACCGACCGCAGAGCGCATGGTTGCGAAACTGCCGCGGAAATCTGTCCATGCCGCCTGCATGGTGCTGTTAACCGTATTTGCAGCGGACTGTGTTCTCAGCGCCCTGTTCCGGACGCCGATCACCTATTAGGAGGGAAGATCATGAAATTTTTGAAAAAAGCATTCATTGTTTTACTGACCATCGTTGTTGTTCTGACGGCAATTTTTCTCGCCGGACGCTATGGCTGGAGGCTGGGCGGTTTCCGCGCCTGCCAAGGTGCGGGAATCACTTCTGTGGAAGTCCGTGAACAGACCGTTCATATCACAGGCTTCTACCCCGGTTCCTTTCCCGAGGGCTTCTGCGGCTATTACGCGCAGGAGCAGGACGGCAAGCTCTATGTGGGCTTCCGGTTCAGCGCTGTATTCGGTTTCTTTGAAACTGGGGATTTTGACATCACGATCCCGGTCCAGGGAATGATTGACGAGGTGGTTCTGAAAACCCGCATGGATGAGACGATGATCTGGAACGCACAGTCCGGCGCGATTTCCCAGACGGAGCAATATGGCGTGTATGTGAAGCTGGAGGGAAAGGATGTGTATTCCGTTTCCATGTCCTACAATGGCTCCAGCGGAGGGGTGAGCTGTGCGGACGGCTCGGCTTTAGAAAGTGGAGCATACCTCTTCGTGGACAATGATATTATGATCGTTTCCAAGGAAGCGGACGCCCCGGTGTCTTTTACTATCACCGTAAAAGACGCAGACGGAACTGCTGTGGCATCCGGGGAATTCTCCTTTGATGCCAATCAGGAAAAAATGTATCTGACCGTCACGGCAGACGGCAGAATCATGGAGGAAAAAGACTATGAAGGATAAGCATTTTGCTTCCTGTATGCTCATCATCGCCGGAACGCTGTTGACCATCTCAGGTGTTCTCACCGCCATCTGTGTGAAGCTTGCCTATAGCGGTATTCTGCTTGCGGCAGCTGCGTGTATGTTCTCCGCGGCGCTAAGTGTCCGCATTGCGGAAAACAAGAGCGAACAAAAACACCGGAATTCGGAAAGCGGCCACGAGCCGGAAGAATCTCATGAAGAATAAAGCGATGACGAGAAGAATCTTAAATCCATTTACCATGCTGTGTTTCGGGCTTGCCATTGGAGTCGCTGCAAGACTGCTGGATATTTTCACAACGAATTTGGGAGAAATCTTTTCCCAGATGGCGGTCTGGATCCTGATGGGCACTCTGATTTCCATTTACAGCAGGACAGCGAAGCAGGCAATGGTCAATGTTCTGGCATTCTGTCTTGGAATGTTGCTGACATATTACGTCATAGCCGCTTTGAGCCACGGGGTATATTCGATGGAATTTATCATCGGGTGGACAGTGTTTGCGCTGTGCTCGCCCGTCATGGCTTACTTTGCGTGGCTGACAAAAAAACAGGGAATCTTCCCCAAAATCGTGAGCGTGGGAATCATTGCTGTCTCGATTTTGTCATCCATTGCGTTATTTGACAGACCGCGAATCTATGATCTCTTGATTGACGGCATTTTGGTCTACTTCTTGTTCTTCAAGAAAATAAACAGGTAAAATGAGGTAATATGATGGAAAATGTGTTTGATTTTATTCGAGCCGCTGCGCCGTGGGTAGCAATGGGCTTATTATTGGCGATCTTTGCTGTTCGCAGTGCCGCAAAGAAAAAGAAGGACCAGGAGCAGGAGGTTGACTACGGGACGGAAGGTATGTGTCTTGGAATGTGCTTCGGCACGGCCATTGGTACATCACTCGGCAACAACACCGGTATCGGTATCTCCCTTGGGATGCTGCTTGGTCTGGCAATTGGCAGCTCTATCAAAAAGGAGAAAGACAGCAATGACGGGAAGTAAAAGGCTGCTGTCAGTCGGATTTCCCTTGCTGTTGATTGTTGGAACCGCCGTGTTTTTATTCTTTTCCAATCAAGAGGGATTCACCGGCAGCCGGGTCAAAAACCCGGACGCCTATCTGCTGGACATTCAAAGCATGAATGGGACAGATGTACATACCTTGGAGCTGCAAGCGGGTGCTGTTCTTCACATTCAGTTTGAAACGGAGAACGGCTCCCTGTACATGGAGATCAAAGCGCCAGACGGTACTTCCGTATACAGAGGAAACGGGAAAGAAGCTACGGATTTCACAATCAATATTCAGGAAAGCGGCGTTTACACAGTTATTGTGGAAGCCCGCCGCGCAAAAGGAACGATTCATATTCAACTTGAGGAGGAAAAATCATGAAAACTCTGCAAACCATTCAGAAGACCTTCCGGGTCTTTCAGATCCTGACGAAAATCGCCTTTGTTTTCAGTATCGTGGGCGCATCCATCTGCGCGGTGGGTGGGCTGTTCGCCGCTGTCTGGTACAACGGCGGCCAGGTGTTCAGTCTCTTTGGTGAGCCTGTGACCATTTTCAGCAGCGGCAAAGGGCTGAACCAGGTATTGGCAGTTCTGCTGTCCGACATGGTTCTCCTGACTGCGGATGCCATCCTGCTGGGCTTCACCGGAGGGTATTTCAAAGCCGAGCAGGCCGAGGGCACGCCCTTTACGGAAAACGGCGCGAATCTTCTCAGGAAGCTGGGTATCCGCTGTATCTGGATGCCCATCGTGGCTGTTGTGATCGCTTCCGTCATTACTGTTTGCCTGGGTGCGGAGAGAAGCGGTGATATCAGCAACTTCCCCAGCCTGGTGACGGGAATCGTTCTGATTCTGTCATCCCTCATCTTCCGATACGGCGCGGAGCTGGAGCAGCGGAATCGCGCGGACATTGCCGAGGCAAATCAATAAGGCAAGTGCAATCGGGGGAGAAGAATATTTGTGAAACGGGACAAAACGCAAGTACATCCATGGAATGCGGCAGATACCATCACCGCTGTGCGCATGGCAGCCTCTCTGATTTTGCTGATTCTTCCTCTGCGCTCTGCCTGGTTCCTTGTGGTTTACACACTCACAGGATTGACAGATGCGCTGGACGGCTGGCTGGCGAGAAAGACAGGGACGGTCAGTGAGTTTGGCGCAAGGCTGGACAGCGTGGCGGATCTGTTGTTTTACGGCGTCCTGCTGCTCCGGCTTTTCCCGGTTTTATGGCAGGCGCTTCCGGCGATGATCTGGTATGCCGTAGCAGCCGTTGTGCTGGTACGGCTGGCGGCCTATGCTGTGGCGGCTGTCAAATATCATCGTTTTGCCTCCCTACATACCTGGCTCAATAAACTGACCGGCGGAGCGGTGTTCCTTCTGCCCTATGTGCTGGCGCTTTCCACCGGCGTCACATACAGTTGGGCCGCCTGCGCCCTGGCTCTTGCCGCGTCATTGGAGGAGCTGGCGATTCACTTTTATCAGAAAGAGTACCGCGCTGACAGAAAGTCCATATTTCAGGGACAAATCGGAGGCCAACAATTATGAGCATGAATGACCGCTTTGAAGTCGCATATAAGGAAACAAAATCCGCTGGTCTGGAAAAGAGAATCATTCATGTCGATAAGGAAACCGGTGTGAATTACCTGTTTGTACGGAACGGCTACAGTGGCGGATTAACTCCGTTGCTGGAGGCCGACGGAAAGCCGGTCATAACAAAGTAGGCATACGGTGAAACCCAAGAAATCATTGGCTGGTATCAATCGTGAGAGATCACATTGGAGGAGAATTGAAAATGGAACAGGAACAAATTGCTGGTATCGCTCTGTGCATCATTGGCCTTGTATTAACGGTAAAGCCCAAACTGGTTTGGAAGATTACGGAAAGCTGGAAAACGGAGGGAAGCAACGCCCCTTCCGACAGATACATGAGGGTCTTGCGAATTGTCAGCGGAGCAGCGCTCGGCGTGGGTGTTCTGCTGTTGGTTGGGATCCTGAAATGAAAATACCGGAAATGGAATTCGGATATGGAACTCCATTCGACAACTTTACAAAAGGAGATACCCAAATGAAAGTTACATATGAACACAAACCTGCCATGACCCTGATCGGCTATTCCACCTCCATCCGCCCGGAGGAGGGCTATCAGAAATGCCCGGAGTTCTGGGATAAGGAATACGCGCGGAAATACGCCCGGCTCTGGCAAACCATGCAGCCGGAAACACCGATGGAAAAAGCCATCCTCGAAAACGGCATCGGCCTGTTCGCCATCTGCGACGAGAAGGAAGGCTCCTTTGAATACTGGATCGCCGGGTTGTACAAAGGCGGCGAGGTGCCGGAGGGACTGAAGCTCTACACCTTCCCGGAAAGCGATTGGGCGCTGTTCAGCGCAAGAGGCCCTCTGCCCGGTTCCCTGCAAAGCCTGAACACCCAGGTCTGGCAGGAGTGGTATCCGAACGAGGGGCAAAAGTTTATGGCAAATGGCAGCGCCATGCTGGAGGTCTACTCCCCCGACAATATGCAAAGCCCCGATTACGAATGCGGCATCTGGGTGCCGATTTGTAAACCGGCAGGTGAAAGCGAACAGGAAGCGGCGGAAACCGTTTCGACTATGACGATTACAGGGGTTCTGCAAATGGGGCGCCAGTTATGAATCTGATTCAGGCAACAGAACAGGATTTTCAAAGGATCACGCAATTCTATCGGGATGTCATTGCCCACACAGGGCATATGGATACATACGCCCGCTGGGTATACGGTAAGCACCCCACGGATGAAATGATACGGGGCTACATCCGCAACGGTGCTATGTACTGCTGTGAAAAAGACGGCTCCATCCTTTCTTCGGTGGCAGTCACACAGCAGGGGGAAGATTATCACGGTGCCGCATGGGCGTTCCCACTTCGGGATGACGGGGTTTCCGTGGTGCATCTTCTCTGTGTAGCCCCCGAATGGCAGGGGAAAGGGATTGCCCGCATGACCATGCAACAGATTATGGTGCTGAGCCGGGAAATGGGAAAAAAAGCGGTGCGGCTGGATGCACTGGCTTGCAACACGCCCGCACATCGGCTTTATGAATCCCTTGGCTTTCAGAAACAGGATCAGCGGCGGTGGTATGCGGATAATGTGGGCTGGACTGATTTTTTCCTATACGAGATGATACTGAGAAATGAATAAGCATCCTTAGGAAGGTATGCAGTATGAAAGAAAGTCCATTTTGAATCCAGAAAGGAAACCAACATGAAACAACAAAAATTCTTCGGCATTATCCTGGCCATCTGCACTCTTGTGCTGTCCCTCGCCGGGTGTGCGTCCAATTATAACCAAACCTTTGACGGTAGCAGCACAAAGAACGCGGACGCTTACGAGTTAGATGTAAAAACCCTGAACGGCACAGACACCCACACGCTGGAGCTGAAGCAGGGCGACACGCTCAAAATCCTGTTCGAAACGATAAAAGGGGCGCTGGAAATGAAGATCACAGCGCCGGACGGAACTGCGCTCTACCAGGGAGACGGAACAACGAGGGAATTTACCGTGGAAGCTCCTATGGACGGTGCCTATTCGATTGTGGTTGTGGGGCAAAAGGCAAAGGGCAGCATCCGCGTGGATGTGGAGAGAGTCACCGAGGCTGTGGGACCGGAGGGGATACCGCAGCCAGAGGGAACATCAAAGCCAGAGGAGATAACGAAACCGGAAACTGTGACCTTGAATGCGGAGGATCTGGTCGGCCCATGGCATTTGGCGGAAGATGAAAAGGACAATGCCACCGCCATCGAGGCGATCCCCGGCGCCATGGAATTTGGCAGCAGCATGGAGATCAGGAGCAACGGTAATATCTCCTGGTACATCGGCGCGGAGGGTGGAACCGGCACATATTCGCTGAGCGGCAATGTGCTATCTTCCGATATGACCAGTGATTTTGACGGAAGCCCCATGAAAATGGAGTTTACGGCGGAGAAGTCAGGCAGTGTTCTTTTCCTGTATACGGAATACAAGGGCCTTTTGCTGTGCTGGTCGCAGGGTGAGGACGAGACGGGAAAAGGCGGAGAAGATACGGGTGAAGCGGATTATCCGGGAGCGGATGTGGTGGAGCTTGTGAATCTCCGTGGCGACACGACAACGGTGTATAAATTGGCGGACGGCACCTATATGGATCGTATTGAACGCCGCTTTACCTATAACGGTACGGATACCTGGACTGACGAGGACGGGGTGGAATGGAATGCGGCTGCGGAATGACATGATGCGATTCAAATATCGATTATCGTTTCTTGTCTACTGATTTGCAGGAACTTGACCGTCTTTATTTTGGAGCGAAAGTAACTGACAACGCAACAATGGGCGGCGATGGAAGCCTGAAGTAATCGAGGAAATCAGAACAGGAGATTTGATGAAATGAAAATTGTGATGATCCACGGCCAGAACCATGCGGGCAGTACCTGCATGGTGTCCCGGGAACTGGCCCAGAAGGTGGGCGGTGAGATGCGGGAATTCTTTCTGCCCCGGGATTTTGATGAACCCTGCCTTGGCTGCTTTACTTGTTTCCAGACAGACCTGACCTGCTGCCCCCACTGTTAGAAGCTGGAACCTCTGGTTACGGCTATTCTGGAAGCGGACTTGCTGATCCTGGACAGCCCCGTGTATGTCTATCACGCCACGGGCCAGATGATGAGCTTTCTCGACCACTTCGGAACCTGGTGGGTCGTTCACCGTCCCCGACCGGAAATGGCACACAAGCAGGCGGTGGTGATTGCCACCGCCGCCGGAGGGGGTATGAAAAGCACCGCAAGGGATATGGCCGACAGTCTGGAAATGTGGGGCGTCCGTAAGGTGTACCGGCTGGGTTTCGGTGTGCAGGCAGCAAAGCCTGACGAGATCCCGGCACGGATTATGGAGCGCATCCACAGAGAGACTGACCGGGTTGCCGGGAAGATTCGGAAAAACGCCGGGAAAACGAATTACAATGGCCGGGCAAAAAAGTGGTTTTACCTGATGCGCTTTGCCCATAAGCATTTTCTTCCCTCGGAGCCGGATTACGGCTATTGGGAGATGCGGGGATGGCATGGCCGAAGTAGGCCCTGGGATACTTTCTCCTTAGGCGGGGATTCTTCCAAGTAATATCAAACAAGGGGTACATAAAGATGAAGGAAATGATCGCATACTGCGGGCTGGATTGTGAGAAATGCGATGCCTATCTGGCAACGCTTCACGACGATCAGGCATTGCGGGAAAAAACCGCCAAATTATGGACGGAGTTAAATCAGGTTCCCATCCTGCCGGAGCATATCAACTGTCAGGGCTGCCGGGCCGATGGTGTGAAAACGCCGTTTTGTGCGAGCCTCTGCGAAATCCGGCAGTGCGCGCTGAGAAAAGGCGTGGAAACCTGCGGCGGCTGCAAAGACTGGGCGCAGTGCCGAACCGTTGCTGTCATCCTTGAGAATAATCCGGATGCATGGAACAATCTGAAGGGCTGACCGAAATACAGCACGAATTCAGAAGAAAAGGAAGCTATTCATCTCTATAATATGGTTGTATAAAGGAGAGATGAATGATGAATATAGAAACGATTCAGAAGAACAAGCCGGGAACTATCCTTCGGTTTTCAATCCCCAGCATTATTTCCATGCTGCTGTCCACAATCATCACCATTACGGATGGATACTTCACAGGCAACTATGTGGGCGAAGATGCGCTGGCAGCCATCAATCTGGGCCTGCCGATCCTGTATTTTTACCTGGGCGTTGGGCTGTGTATTGGTGTCGGCGGCTCCGTGCTCTGCGGGCAGCTTCTGGGATCACAGGAAAACCGGAAAGCATCAGAGGTTTTCTCTCAGTCTGTTGTAACGGCTTTTGCCGTCTGCGTGGTCACTTCCCTTGCCGTATATCTTCTGTTCCCAACCATACTTCGGATTTTACAGGCAGATGGAGGCCTCACCCTTTATTTCACACAGTATTACCGGGTTATGCTGCTTAACTATCCGCTGATGGTGGTCGGAACCGCATTGGGAATGTTCATCCGCATGGATGGAAGACCGCAGATATGTATGCTCGTCAGTGTTGGAAGCTGCGTTCTGAATGCTTTGTTGGATTATGTACTGGTGGCACGATTTGCCATGGGGGTCCAGGGAAGCGCTTATGCTTCCTTGGCGGTACAGCTCCTGTCGGTAATCGCTCAGTTGGTCTACTTCTTTAGGCCGTCGCAGAGTATCCGTATCGCACGCTTCCAATTTGACCGTGCGATACATCGGGATATGCTTCTGAACGGATCATCTGAGTTCATTGGAGAGATGGCCAGTGCGGTGTCCATGTTTGCTTTCAATTTCGTTCTGATGCGGTATGTCGGAACTGAGGGCGTGGCGGCTTTTACGATCCTCGGCTTTGCCGTGTATGGCTTCAGCATGATCTCCATCGGCTTTGGACAGGGGCTTACCGTTCCGGTGAGCATTTGTTGGGGCGCAGGAGAACGGAAGACAGCCATGGAGCTGCGTATCACGACAAACCGTATTCTGTTTGTGATCGGTGCGGTGTTTGCGGTTTCTTTCTTATTGCTGGGCAGAAGCTATGCCGGACTGTTTGGCTGCAGCAGTCAGGTGGCCGGTATGGTATCGGTTGGCTTCCGATTCTTGGCGGTCAGCTTCCTGCTTATGGGTTATGATGTCATCAATTCCATGTATTTTACAAGCTGTGCCGACGCGAAATCGTCAGCTCTGATTTCCTCTCTGCGGGGCTTGATTCTGCTGCTTCCCTTTACCTTCCTTTTCCCTGCAATCTGGGGGATGCGGGGCGTATGGATGGCCACGCCCGCAACGGAAGCTTTGACAGCGTGTGTTTCCGTCTTCCTGATCAGAAAGCAGAAAAAGAGTATCGAACGGGACTGACAGAAAGCAGGTGATCTCAAATGAAGGAAAAGAACGATACCACCATACACAGTGCGGTCATCAATCGGGCAATCAGCTATATTTTCGACCATGTTGATGAGGATATTTCCGTTGATGATGTGGCGAAGCATTGTTCCTACTCAAAACATTAGTTTCGTCGTAGTTCCTTGTAAGAACAATTACAGCACGGCCCTGCAACGTATTGAATAAGCTGTCACCACGAACACCGGTCCTTGCATCCGCATCAATAGCAAGGGCCCAGATTTGGGAAAAGTTCTCTGTAAGATACTTTCTGGCATACTTATACGATTCTGCCTCAAGGAACGAGAGGGGAACAATAAGCGACAGAACCGAGTGGTTTTCAGAATTCAGCAGTCGGTCACAGCTCCAGCGAAGAAACTGCATAAACGGATTGTTGATTTGCTTCTGTATATTTTGTCTTCCATGGCGATTTTCCACAGGAGGACGGAAGTCCTCCATCATTTCAATAACTCGTGATTGATCCTGGTTATTGTTGTCACGGATAGAATCTGAACTCGGAGGATTTCCGATTATCAGTTTCAGTGGGCGAGATGACAATTCCTTCGCCCGGACTAATTCCTTACCTTCAATGGAATCTTCGTTTGCTTCATCACCGAGCACACAATTGCTGAGGGTGTTGGCGAGCAGAATATTCGTATGGATGTTTCTGCGTCCAAGCGTCCGCTCCACAACCGACATTCTGTAATTGGCAAGCATATATGGTGCCGGCAGAATTTCAAAACCGCATAAATTATAGGAACCATCAGAGGGATCGTGTGATACGACCTGCTCAAGGAACGAACCGGTTCCACAACAGGGATCTATAAAGACGCTATCTTTGATACAAACAGAAAAAGCCTTCTCCGGCACATAAGTGCTGAAAAAGGCTTGAAATAAAGGGCTTTCGAGGTTCCGCTGTCATTTACAGCAGAGCTTCGGAAGCCCTTTTTCTGTTTATTCGATTGTTGCTGGCCGGTTCTGTGGCCTTTGGAACTTACCCCTCCAAAACGGCTGCCGGAGGAATAATTAAATAGTGTGGAATAATTAAAATGTTTGCCGCTCCACTTATTCACGTACAATAGCACGTTTCACATCTTTGTATTTTTCCCGCAGATCCGGTATGTCTACTTTTCTTCCGAGAAGTTCTTGAACCACTCCCCATAAGCCATTCTTCTCATCAGGGAATCCGTCCATGTAATCTATAAATGGAAGGCTATTAACGACCAGCGTTTCTCCTTCGATACCACGTCCGGGAACCCCGTACTTTATCACAGGCTCCTTACCACTTCGGATATTCTTTCCGAACACAATCGGTTCAGAGACCGGTGCGCCTCCCAAAAGAGTCATGCTGATTGCAATATCGAGAATTTGACCATCAAGTTCTATCCATGAGTGATCGAAATAGAGACCTTGCCCGAGCATTTCTCCTATGCATAGCTTGGGAGAATACCCCAGTTCAGAAAGCGCAACATATAAGGCAGAACAGCTTGCATGGCAAGCACCCCACCATTGTTTCCGCTTCATATATTCACTCAAATTGCAAAGGACATTTGCGATGTCCTCTTTGTAACCGGCATTCTGAACAGCAGCCCTAATCAGATCACCGGTACTCATGGATTCCTTTAAAAGACAGCAATGCTTATATTTCTTTCCGCTACCACATGGGCATGGGTCATTTCGTCCGATTTTCATTCGTGATCACTCAACATTCTTCTTCAGCTGTTCAAATGCAGCTTTAATTTTTGCCGCCATCAACTTTCTGCGCTCAATCAGGAAGTCCTCATAAGGCATATTCTCCCAACCATGCGGAAGTGCGTTTTCTTCTTCCATACGCTGGATTTCTTCAGGGCTGCGGCCCTCACAAACAACAGGATAATAAATCGAGGGAGCCTCATCGAGTATCTCCATATTATCCTTCCAATCGATGAAGGCGTAGTTAGCCATCTGGTTGATCTTAGCGTCGTTATATCCCAGCGTCTTCAGATAAGCCTTCGGGAAAAGGTGATGCTTCTCCAGCGACTTTCTCTTACCGTCGGTACCGGGCTCGAATAGTTTGCTGACGAGCAGATTACTCTTCGAGAACAGGATTTTAGCATTCAGAATGTTTAAGGCGGCTACATAAGCGTTCCAAGCATTATTGCCTCGGCCCGATACTGCCAAGCCCTCGGAACCGATAAGAGTAATATCGAAGTAGTCGTTTGTAAGCCGCTCCTCAACCCTCGACAAAATGAATCGCTTGTATTCTTCCAGCGATGTTAGTTCCTTGATAGAGTTCAGGTGGTTTTCGACCGTGGATTCAAATGATCCAGTATAGAGCGAGACAAGAGACGCATAGAAAAACCACAGCGATGTTAAATGCAAATTCTCGTTGTACGACACATTAAACCTATACTTTGCGATGAGGTAGAATGCATAGGTGTAGTAGATTGCGTTTCCCGAAAGGATCAGATCACCGGACAGATAACCGGCATTCATGATAGATTTCAAGAATTCGTGCCAGTTGTGGATGTTTAGAACGTCTGGGAGCTTTGCCTTAAGCACATCGAAACGCTGATCACGCAGAGTTTCATCAACAGCACCTTTTTTATCAAAGTCAGCTCCACGAAGCAGTTTATACCCATATTTCAAACGGGCTCTGTCAAATGCATAAGCCATGACCACACGGATGACATCCTGCGCTGTAACCTCGGTAAGCTGATTGTACGATGTGATCTTGCCTTTGGATGGGTATGTTGACTCCATGCTGAACTGCTCGATCTCTTTTCGGCCCTTATCCCAATAGAGCGAGAGGAGCGTCAGAATAAAGTCATTCTGCTTCAAAGCAACACCGCCGGAATTGACACGAACAAAGATCTCTGAAACATCCTCTTCCTCAGCGTTGGCCTTGATATCAAATACCGGAAGCGTGTGTTGTTTCAAATTTGAAAGCGCAGTGATGTTTTCGGAAATCAGATCTTGTTCCTCGTCGCTCAGCATTTCACCTTTGGAGGACCGATATTCATCCAGCCTCTTGGTAAAGTTGATGATCAGCTTTGTAATATTCGATGTAGTGAACACTTCGCTGATGTTGTAGATCCATTCAGGGTCTTTTTTCGTCGCCTGATAACCAACCTCGAACTTATTCTTCACCGGGCAGTAGGAAATCACGATAGACTTCTCGTCGTATTTTGAATTGATGACCTTTTTCCCTTTCATAACGGCATAAAGGGAGGTCAGTCTCTGCTGGCCATCAATGATTACCTGCTTCGGAGATTCATAGTTGTGGGTGTCTGTTCCGATGGTTTTCTTCTTTTCAAGCGTAGGACACTCCCACAGCATCAAATAACCGATGGGGTACCCGCACATCATGGAATCGAACAAATCACGCACCTTTGAATCCTTCCAGATAAACGGCCTCTGAAGTTCCGGAAGGCCAAGTTCTCCTGTATCGATCTTTTCGATCAACTGATTGACTGTTAAAGTCGTGTTGCTAAATATCTGTTGCATTCACCGTTCCTCCTGCTTAATCTACGAATAAGTTCGGGATATCGTGTAGTCTATCTTACTTTTACACAT